>ENA-OYHW01000020-OYHW01000020.1-human-gut-metagenome-genome-assembly--contig:-NODE-20-length-33635-cov-7.460304_pt1 | contig 33635 bp, 26 predicted proteins | sample MGYA00243768_ERZ653009 | MGnify/ENA primary metagenome ERZ653009 (study PRJEB26926, sample SAMN06165333) | human gut metagenome | biome: ENVO:00009003; feature: ENVO:2100002; material: ENVO:00002003...
GTTTCTTATAAGGATATATTAATCTTCAAATTTCTTTCCGTGAGCTATCATATACTGTGCAATCTGCACTGCATTGAGAGCCGCACCTTTCTTTATCTGGTCGCCGACCACCCAGAATGAAAGCCCGTTCTCGCATGTAAGGTCCTTGCGGAGACGCCCTACATATACGGGGTCTTCATTGGCGATGTCAAGCGGCATCGGATACTTTTTGTTTGCCGGGTCGTCAAGCACTATCACGCCTTCCGCCTCTGAAAGAGCCTTGCGCGCTTCTTCAAGCGATATCGGGCGCTCGGTTTCTATCCAGATAGACTCGGAATGAGCCCTCATAACCGGGACACGTACACAGGTCGCGCTGACCTCGATACCGGGGGCATGCATGATTTTTTTCGTCTCGTTATACATCTTCATCTCCTCTTTTGTGTAGCCGTTGTCGGTGAACACATCAACCTGAGGGATTACATTGTAAGCGAGCTGATAGGCAAACTTCTCGACTGTAGGCTCCTCGCCTCTGCCTATCTGGGCATACTGCTCGATAAGCTCGTCCATAGCGGCAGCACCGGCACCGGAGGCAGCCTGATAGGTCGCAACATGCACACGGCGTATCAGTGACAGGTCGTTAAGCGGCTTAAGCGCCACAACCATCTGGATAGTTGTACAGTTAGGATTGGCTATGATATTGCGGGGCGTGTTGAACGCATCGTCACCGTTGACCTCGGGCACTACCAGAGGCACATCATCATCCATGCGGAAAGCGCTCGAATTGTCAATCATTATAGCGCCATGCTTCGTGATTGTCTCGGCAAATTCACGCGAGGTACCCGCCCCGGCAGATGTAAACGCGATGTCCACACCCTTGAAGTCATCGTTATGTTTAAGCTCCTTCACCTCGATTTCCTTACCGCGGAACGTATATTTACGACCTGCGCTACGAACCGAGCCAAACAGCAACAGCTCGTCAACAGGGAAATTCTGCTGGTCGAGAACGCGAAGAAACTCCTGACCGACGGCACCACTGGCACCCACTATCGCAACTTTCATAGACTTCCTATTTCTTTTTTAATCGCACAAAGTTATGTATTTCTTTTCTTTTATGCAAATTTCAGAAAATGAAGCCTGAAAAAATCTCAAAAAAAGTCTTGATTGTCACAATAGGCGATGCCGTGATGCCATCAACAAGAGTTATCTCAAGCGGGGGTCAGAAAGTCACTGACAACTGCGCCTGCAGACGGTTGGTATGGAGCGATGCATCGTCAAATGACTTACGGTGACCGTAGTCATATTCCACTCCCACTCCTACGATTTTACTTACTGAATATATCAGGTTTGCCACTGCATAATCGCCATATCTGTACTGACCCTCACCGGGAAGCGTGCCCGACGGCGCCCAGTTTGTCACATGACTGTAAGCGGCGTTAAACGACAGACGCGACGTGATGTCGACCGTCATTCCGGCTGTCAACCCCATCGATGTCATGAGGCGGCATCGTCCTGCCTTGTCGGCATCAGGCACGGCGTCAAGTCCCATGCCGGTATTATCCTGAAGATAGTTGGATATACCCTGACCGTATGTGGCGTCATAATACAGTGTCAACGCCGGGAGCACCTTGGCAAGTCCGGAGAGCTGTACACCCCAGCCTACCGGAGTACGGTTTTTAGCTGCCGCTACGTCACGATACTGGATAGGTCGCACGATACCGGAAAGTCTCACATGGCTGTCACCGCCATCCCAGCCATATTGCAGATACAACGGTATAGCCGGTATACGCTGATTGACCGTCGACGTAGCCGTGCCATTGCCTGTGGTGATGTCGGCGGTAGGCGCGTCTATACCGATGGCACCCGTAAGTGAGGATGTGAAATCATGAATATACCCGGCTGTAAACAGAGTCACGTCGGCAGAGCCGTTCGGTCCCTGGTCATCTATCGTATAAGGCATCGCAGCGCCATCGGCAAAAAGGCTCGATGTGTAACCGACCTGTGAAATCCACGGTAAGTCACGTAGAAGTGTGACACATCAAAACCGTAGTCATTGCCATTGTTAATTTCCGCCTTGAAGAATAACCCTACCTTATCTTTCGTGCCCGGCAATGCCACTGCGTTGATATAGAATGATGAGGTAAGGGCGGTAAATCTCAGGGAAGCGCCATTGCCGGGGGTACGCGGCGTAATGGACGAGGGCACGAAAGCGTAAGGCGACGGCATCTCGTCGCCGAAATCAAGCACGCCCTCGCCAAGGAACTCGGCACCGATACCGAGATAAAACTTATTGTCTTTTCCTACTATCGCAAACCGGGGCAATCCTGTGTCATTTTTTCGTTTCGGCGCATTGTCGATAAATTCTTCCTGAACATCGACAGCGGCGTTCTCGTCGCCCACAATCACCGAGACTATAGTCTCATCATCGGGACTCTGCGCCATCAAGGGCGCCGGCAATAACAGCGAGCAACTTGCCAATGTAATAAATGCAGACTTTTTCATCATAAGTAACTTTTAAATAAAAAACCTTTCTATTTTGTTTCATTTGGAGCGGAAGCGTCAAGCGGTTTCTTGCCATAGGCGGCAAGTTCGTCATTGACACTGAAAGTGAAGGAATCGCGCCTGATTATGGCAATGACCAATACCACAGCCATACATGCGGCACTTATAATAAACGCGGCAACAGAGTTCAGTCCGACAAAGAACAACGGGCATATAGCCACGCCGAGATAGTTTGCCGACATCACATACGACAGCACCTTGGTCGAATGTGCCGCCGACGGTGCAAGCTCCGATGCCTTGTCATAGAATATAGGCTGCAACGCACCGTAACCGAATCCCATTAGCGACGCTCCGATAAAATATGCCGCCAATGTCGGGCAGAAAGCTATTATCAACGGGCCTACGATCATCATGATAATGCATACCGGTATGGTCAGCCTACGCAGGAAACATACAATCTTGCCCAGGAAAAATCCCGGAAGCGTCACCATCAGATAGAATACCGCGCTTACATAACCCGTAGCATCGTCGCTCATGTGGTGAGCCGACATAAGGAACGGAATGAAAAATGACAACGTGATGCCCGCGACAGTGACAACCAGATAGAAAAATATGATACCGCACAGACGTTTGCGTATTTCGCTTACGGGAAGCCCGGCTGACTTAATATGAGCCTGCACCGGCGTAGCCACATCGCCGCCTCCGTTGAGCGACATATAACGCCGCGACAGGAACACTGACATAACCAGCGGCACTATCGGCATAAGATATACGACAAAAGGGAGATGCCAGTTTTTCCCCTCTATCAGCCCTACTGCAAGCGTGGCAAGCACAAGCGTACCGTTGGCGATACCTGATTTTATACCCATCTGCTCCAATCGGTATTTACCGGTAAAAATCTCGGCAAGAAGCCCGGCGGCAAGCGGTATCACAAGTCCGCATCCCATACCGAGCACACAGCTCACGATAATCAGCCCGAGAATGGAATCGACAAAGAAATAGGCGATACCGGAAATAAGGAATACAGCAAGACCGAGCACCACCAGTCCTACCTTGTTACGGCTCACGGAGAGTTTTCCGGATAGAAGAATGAAGGGGAATATACAGAAATTCGGAAGTATCTCCAGCAACTGACATTCCAGATGAGTGGCACCGGGAAAAACCTTGTCAATCACGCTCATCAATGGTGATATCGCAAGACCGGGCAGGTCAACCACAAGCGACAGCGACCATACGGCTATCAATGTAAGCAAAGGGATATAGCCTCTGCCTGTAGGCACACGTTTCATAATCGTGATAACTCTTGAAAATTTAACAGATAGAATAATTTGCATCAGAGGAGACTCTTATAGAAAGTCTGTATCTTATCAATATAGACAATCTCTTAAATTTTCATGGAAGCTGCGTCATGACCTCGGCCGCGACACAGCATCCACGAAAAATAGATTTTCAAGAGCCGGTTGCCAGTGACGGCAATATATTACTTTCCAGCAGCGGAGCCGGCAGGCTCGCCATCCTCCTTGGAAATCCGGGCAACAGTCGCAGCAATCTCTTCGGGAGTCGGCTGGTAATCACCGTTCCACTTGGACACCTGTGACGGAAGGCGGTTCTCAATCTGCCAGTCAAACGGGTAGAACTTGTCGGCAACGGCAGGGTCTCTCCACGATGGTTTACGGCAACCGTAGACTATAAGCGGCACACAGAAGAACACTGCAGCACCAATCAAGATTATAAGCACATAAACCACAGGGCTGCCGGTATTGATCTGCGACGGCGGGATGAAGCTAAGTATCATGGCGACAACTGCACCGATAATACCTACTCCCGTCACGATCGCCTCACCGAATTTACCGCCCGGGACACGGAAACCGCGATGCTTTGCCGGCTGGGTGTGGCGCAGGCGTATAAACGCGAAGTAAATCATCAATACGAGTATCAGATAAATCACCGTAGCCATCTGCGACATCACCTGATAAGCCGATTCAACTGACGGAAGCACTACAAGCACGAACGCAAGCAAGGTCACAAACAGAGCCTGTACATAAAGGATAGGCTTGTTTACACCACGCGAGTTGGTCTTCTGAAGTGCGCGCGGAAGATAACCGCTCTCGCCTACAGCGACAAGACCTGTCGACGGACCTGCGATAATCACGCTCACCTGACCGATGACTCCGAAAGTGATAAGCAGCGCCATCACATTACCGAGCCAGGGCACACCTATAGAAGCCCATAGGTCATTGTAAGCGACAAGCAACGATGCAAGAAGATTGATATCCTTTGCAGGTACTACAAAGCCGATGGCAAGTGTCGCGAACACAAACAGTGCCACAATCACCGCAACCGCCGTAAACATGGCGCGCGGGAACTGCTTTGCCGGATCTCGCATATTCTGCACATGGACTGCATTCATCTCCATACCGCCGTAGAACAGAAATATCGAGGCTGCAAGCACAATTGTGCCGATTTTTGTGAAATCAGGGAAGAATGACTCATGAGTAAGCATGATAGGCTTGCCCATGCAGAAATAAGCGACACCGAGTATGATAAGGATAGCACCCGGTACGATTGTACCGAACAAACCGCCCAATGTACTCAACATCTTTGAAGATTTCATGCCTCGGAATGCCATGAAATTACAGAACCAGTACACGCCAAGCACAATAAGAAGCGTATAAAGTTTATTTGACGCAAGACGCGCATCAAATGACTCCGGCCAGAAAATATATGCAAGCGAGACCGCACCAAACATAAGCACGGCAGGGAACCATATTACAAGTGTCTGCCATTCAAGATACATCGCCGACCATCCCCAACGGGTGCCGAACGCTTCTGACACCCAACGGTAAAGACCTCCCGAATGTGTATATGTGGAGGCAAGTTCGGCACACACCAGAGAAAACGGGATAAGGAATACTATCGCAGCGAAGAGATAGTAGAATATTGACTGTATGCCAAATTCCGCCTGGGAAGGAAGACCGCGGAGGCTCACCACCGTGGTAATGATCATCACTGTCATCGCACCGGTTGAAATGAGAGCCTTCGCGGGTTTACTTTCCTTAGGCTGAATTACAGGCTTTTGTGTATTAGGAGTAGCCATAAGCCTAAGTTTTTAAATTATGTGTTTTATGTTTCCTAAAGTTCTACTACAGGGTAGATTTCACCGATCTTGGTACCTACTTTATAGTGAGTTCCGAGATGAGCGGAGATAGATACGTTCATGTTGGCTGAGAACAGATAAACGATATCAGAACCGCCAAACTGGAAGTAAGAAATCTCATCACCCTTCTTAAGAGCCATACCCTCTTCTGCGGTAACGACAACTGAAGATACCTGAGGCATCGCAATCGGGAGAATAGCCACATAACCATACTTAGTCTCAAGCACAATCAGACCACGGGTCTGCATGAACTCATAACCTGCCTGGTCAGGAGCGGTGGCGCGCCATGCCTCAACCTGGTTAGTTGCGGGATTTACTTTATCAGGCACAGCAACGAGGTCAACGTAGCAAGCACCCTGTATTACACGTGCCTCACGTACAATACCCGACAGAGGCGCATGCTGACGATGATAATCGGTCCAGCTCAGGAATGAGTGACACCACATACCGCCTTTGAATTTATCCTTGTAGGGGCTGCCTTCAAGAAGCTCGTCGATACTCCAGTCAAGACCTTTGATACGTACATGGGTGTCAGGACGGATTTCCCACTGACCGCCGAAACAAGCATCGGCAGGGTGAACGATGATCTTGTCATCATCAATAGCTGCGATAGGACGATAACCGGGTTTCACGTGACGGGCAAACATCTGGTTGAAGGTCTTCCAGCCACCACGCGGCTCAAGATACTCATCCATGTTATAGACTGCGCAGTCGTAGAACGACTTGACGCTGTCGTCAGTAATTGATTCGGGGCTGTCCAACCAGTCACCGATAGCATAACAGTAATTTACCATCCACTTCGATAGCGGAGTAAGTTCAGGCTGCTGGTCGGCAGGAGCACACGGGGTCTGAAGTGACTTGACCGGTTCCTGGTCCAAAAGGAAGAATGAACGGAACAAATGCTGATATACATGAGTTCCTTCACGGTTTTCAGCCGGTACCCAATGAGTGTAAGCCTCAAGATAGTCAAGGTAATCCTCGATAGTCTTCATGTCGGAAAGACCGGGAATCTTATAGGATACGACCTTTGCAATTGCTTGATTAAACTTGTCTTCCCAAGATAAGGTCCGCAAGCTCCTGCACAGCGGGAGAATACTTCTTGTCTGCCATAGTAATTTGTTTTTTTGTTTGGTTTGAAATAATTTATTACTTAAACTGGGCACCGGCATTAAGATAGATTCCCAATAGTCACTGTACCCGATTTATCTTTTTCTAAATACATATACTAAACACATTCACATGCAAAAAAGATTATGGCTGATTTTATTTTAACAAAAAAAGATGCATCAGAAACCTGACACATCTTTTATATAGAGATTACACGCGCCTAAATACGTATGGGTCACTTTCGTATATGGGTACCGAGCGACAGGTCGTCGAGCGCAGAGGCACGGGTGATAACCACCTCACCTACACCGGCATCAAGTGCGTTGAACGCATTTTCAAGCTTGGGCAACATGCCTCCGGTCACTATACCTTCCTCCTTCAGCGACGCGAAGAGCGCAGGGTCTATTTCCGCGATTACCGATTCATCGTCGTTCTCGTCACGGAGTACTCCCGGCTTCTCGAAGCAATACACGAGCGACACATCAAAGAAAGGAGCAAGTCCTTTTGCCGTCTCGCCCGCCATCGTGTCGGCGTTGGTATTGAGAAGATGTCCTTCCCCGTCGTGGGTAAGCGGGGCAATCACCGGCACGACACCTGACCGCAACAATGCAGAAAGCGCCTCGCCGTTGACCCGGTCGACATCGCCGACCCACCCGTAATCGACGCTTTTTACAGGGCGCTTGTGACTATGGATTATGTCCATGTCGGCACCGGTCATGCCGAGCGCATCAATCCCAAGCGACTGAAGTCGTGCCACGACCTTCTTGTTGACAAGTCCCCCGTAGACCATTGTCACCACGTCAAGCATCGCATCGTCGGTCACGCGACGCCCGTCAATCATCAGGGTCTCGATGCCGAGTTGGGCGGCAACCTTCGTAGCCGACCTTCCTCCACCATGCACAAGCAGCTTGAATCCATCGATAGCGGCAAAATCACGGAGAAGCGAGTCAAGCGACTCCTTCTCCTCGACAATCTTACCACCCACCTTTATTATCGTGAGTTTATCTCTCATCTTGAAATCATGTTTACTCCGGTAATTACTCTTCGGTCTCTGCGGCAAACTCCATTAGATACGCCTTTATGAAACCGTCTATGTCACCATCCATCACGCCGTTGACATCGCTTGTCTGCCAGTTGGTACGGTGGTCTTTTACACGACGGTCGTCAAACACGTAGCTTCTTATCTGAGAGCCCCACTCGATTTTCATCTTGCCATCCTCAATCTTGCGCTGTTCGGCGAGACGGTGCTGCAACTCCTTGTCATAAAGAATCGACTTGAGTTGTCGCATGGCATTCTCCTTGTTTTTAGGCTGGTCGCGTGTCTCGGTATTCTCGATAAGAATCTCTTCCTTCTCGCCGGTATATGGGTCGACAAACTGATAACGCAACCTTACTCCCGATTCAACCTTGTTGACATTCTGACCTCCTGCACCGCCGCTTCGGAACGTATCCCACGACAGTGCCGCCGGATCGACCTTCACCTCAATCGTGTCGTCGACAAGCGGGGTGACAAACACTGACGCAAACGATGTCATGCGCTTTCCCTGGGCATTGTAAGGCGACACCCTCACAAGACGGTGTACACCGTTCTCGCTCTTCAGATATCCGTAGGCAAACGCGCCGTCAACGTCAATCGTAACCGACTTGATACCCGCCTCGTCGCCTTCGAGCATGTTGGCTATCGATGCCTTGTAGCCTTTCGACTCGCACCAGCGTAGATACATGCGCATAAGCATCGACGCCCAGTCCTGGCTTTCAGTGCCGCCCGCACCGGAGTTGATTTTCAACACCGCGCCAAGCGAGTCTTCCTCGCGGCGCAACATGTTCTTGAGTTCAAGAGCCTCGATTTTCTCCATTACCGAGCCATACATCGTGTCAAGCTCACTCTCCTCGACAAGACCTTCCTTCAGAAAGTCCCAGGCAAGCTGGAGTTCACCCACAGCCTTGTCAAGCTCATCGTAGCCGTCAATCCACTGATGCAGCTCTTTTACTTTTTTCATCTGCGCCTGCGCCTCTTTCTGATGTTCCCAGAAATCAGGCACATGGGTGCGCAGCTCTTCTTCCTCTACTTCGACACGCTTACTGTCGATGTCAAAGATACCTCCCCAGCGCATCCTTGCGCTCTATCGTCTCTTTTAGCTGTTCAAATGTAATCATCTGAGTCTTTGTTGAAATATATTAGTAATAAAATCTTCTGTAGGTCATTGGGCATACATAGCCTCTATCTCCCTGGCATATTTATGGTTGATGACAGGGCGGCGTATCTTCAGCGTATTGGTAAGCTCGCCGCTCTCCATGGTAAACTCCTTGGGAAGCAGCGTGAATTTCTTCACTTTCTCATAACTTGCAAATCCTTTCTGCAACTTTTCGATACGCTCCTCAATCATGCGCTTTATCTCGTTGTTGTTCACCAGGTCGACCACACTCTTATACTGTATATGGCGTTTCCGGGCATATTCTTTTAATGCCTCGAAAGCCGGAATGATAATGGCGGTCACATATTTCCGCTGGTCACCTATCACAGCAACCTGCTCTATGTATTCATCCTCGCCAAGACGGCTTTCTATCGCCTGCGGTGCAATGTACTTGCCGTTGGAGGTCTTGAACAGGTCCTTGATGCGCTCGGTGAGTATCAGCGCGCCTGTGTCATCGATTTTCCCTGCATCGCCTGTGCGGAACCATCCGTCGGCTGTAAACGCGGCGGCTGTCTCTTCCGGCTTGTTGTAGTAACCTGCCATGACAGTAGGTCCTTTCACGTATATTTCGTTCTGCTCGCCTATCTTTATCTGAACGCGAGGCATAACCGTGCCGACAGTGCCTATCTCATAGCCTATCTTCGGGAAGCAGGTCACTGTAGCCGTGGTTTCAGAAAGACCATATCCGATAATGACGGGTATACCGCATGATTGCAAAAACTCCGTTATCGATGCAGAAAGGGGGGCGCCGGCGGTAGGGAAAAGCGTACCGTGCTCGATACCGATTACCTTACGCATAGGTCCGAACACCCGCTTGTCAAAAAAGCGGTATTGCATCTCAAGCCAGCGCGGCACCTTACGCCCAAGCCTCACATAATCCAAATTGCGCCGACGACCTACGACAAGCGCGCGTTTCACAAGGAGTTTCTGCACGGCGTTCATACGCGAAATCTTAGCCATGACAGCGGCATAGACCTTCTCCCAGAATCGCGGCACACTGCACATACATGTCGGATGTGTCTCGCGTATTGAGGTCTGGATATTATGCGGGTCAAGGTTGACATACACCTTTATTCCCACCACCATACAGTAATAGGTCCATGCCTTCTCGAAGATATGGCTCAACGGCAGGAAACTTATCGAGGTGTCTTTATCGGAAAGCATCGTAAGGCGTTCCTGATGTATGGTCATTGCAGCGTCAAAGCATGAATGTAGCAATATCGCACCCTTTGGCTCTCCGGTGGTACCGGAAGTGTAAAGCAACGTGGCTATGTCATCGGGACGCGCCGCCTCCGTGCGTGCCGCGACCTCTTTCTTGCACAGTTCACCGGCAGCGGCTCCAAGCTTCAGGAAATCCTCAAATGTCATCGTGCGATTGTCGTCGGGGTGGAGGTTCACTTTTTCATAAGTGATTATCTGCTTGAGACAATGGCATTTCGCCGCAACCTTACGGGCTATATTGTATTGTTCCTCATTACCGGTGAAAAGTATCGATACACGCGCATCTTTAACTATATATTCCACCTGCTCCTCGCTGCTCGTGGCATAAATGGACACGGGCACGGCTCGGTTGGCAAACGCGGCAAAATCGGTCACAAGTATATCGGGCCTGTTTGCCGAGAACACACCAACAGTGTGAGTCGGCTCTATCCCAAGAATCTCAAACGCACACGCCGCCTTGTCGACATCCACGCTGAAAGCATTCCATGAAATCTCATCCCATGAGCCTTGCAATGTACTCTTGAAACAGAACACAGCCCTGTCACCATACTTATGCGCCTGTTTGCGTACAAGACTCGTCAATATATTTGGCATAATCTATAAATTTGCTTGGGCAAAGTTAACCCCTGACGACTACTTAATAACACTCTCCTACCCCTTTTCTCACTTTTTGTTAACATTCATTTACAATAATCTTCCCGTCGCCATCAGCATTTAACTATCTATAACAAGTACTCTGTTATATAAATAGACCGGGTGCAAGAGCCTTAGCCCCGACACCCGGAATTATCATTACCAAAAATCGGTTATCACAGACGAAGCTTGAAGCCTACCTGCACAAGACCCTGTGCACCGAAACCGATTTCACCGAAAAGCGAGAAAACATTGGTCAGACCTACCGTAGCACCCACCGGGTTAATCTGGAATGCGAAATAACCTTTGTTCTTGCTGTCATCCTCCCATGTCTCGTGCATGATAACCGAACCGATGCCTACTTTTCCGTAGACAGTCACGATACGGTTTCTGTAATAGTCATAACGACCGTTGAGCATTATGGCATGGTAGTAAAAATGGTTGTCATCCCATTTCTTTCTTGTAGTGCTTGAGAAAGTGTAGGAAGGACCAATCCAGAAATTTGGCGCGATATTCACATTCACACCGACATTGAGCGCGCCCCATGCGTTGTTGACATCGGGACCTCCGTCATGACAGTCCATCGCATCCATCTGGGTATAACCACCATAGCTGGCAAATACTTCGGTACGCTGAGCCAAAGCGGCACCATAAAAACCGACAATCAGCAAGAGTGCGACTAAATACTTCTTCATAATAGTAAGTTTAAATTGTTTAAACGACATTAAATTTAGTTCCGTCATTTTAAACAATCTTAATCGCAATATAGTTTAACAACGTCCGGGATGTAATCAAAACATTTAAAACTCAAAACTGATGCGTAGCTTTCCGCCAAGTCCCCTTTCGACAACATCAAAAAGAGTCCTAAGGGTCATATTCTCCCCGTCATTCTCTATTTTAGAGATGTAAGTTCTTTTCTTATCTACACGCTCCGCCAACTCCTCTTGTGTAAGGTTAAGCTTTTCCCGCATACTCTTTATCATAAATCCAATACGGAGAGCCTCCAGTTCATTCTCAAGTCGATCACGCTCCGGAGTGCCTTTCTCTCCATAATATTTTGTCTTTATTTGGTCAAGTGTCTGTATATTTTTCATTTGCTTTCTTTTTTGTCGTTAAAATATTCATCCATTATTCTTACAGCTTTGGCAATTTCTTTTAATGGAGTCTTCTGAGTCTTTTTTTGAAAACCGCTGAAAAGAACCACCAATCTGTTGCCATCAAAACAACAAAATATCCTGAAGATGTCAGAACTAAACTGGGCTCTTATCTCAAACAATCCATTGGTCCCTTCAATATATTTTAGGTAGGTAGCCGGTACCCGATCAACCGTTTCAAGAATATCAAGCACCTTGATTATCTTGTCTTGAACCTTTCTGGACTGCTTCTTAAAGAAATCTTCAAAATAATCCTTGTATGTTATGACCTCCCTATATTTCATAGCGCAAATGTAACATATAAATTACATTCCTACAACTTTAACAACAAGAAAAAATTTTTGTTTATAGCATCAATTCAAGGATTTCGCCTTGATGGGGCAGCACCGCCATCAATCTACTGGCTGCCTTCCAGCAGCCCCTCCAGCTACGCGATACCATCTGATTCGCAATCCGTTATAGGGGCGAGTGGAAGCTCGCCCGCACTCCGCTCAGTTTTCCCGACTTTCAGAATTTGATGGAGAAGCGGGTAAGTCCGTCGCTACCGGTACGGAGCGAGAATGTGCAGTCGTGACGGGTGAGCACCTCGCTGATGAATAGCAGACCGAGCCCGCGCCCGTCGGCTTTCGACGAGAAAAACGGCGTGAAAATCTTCTGTTGCGTAGCCTTGTCAATACCGGCACCATTATCGGTGACACATATTCCCGCAGGAGAGTCACTGACAGAAATTACGATATCTCCACCGGAGCCTATGCTCTCCACCGCATTTTTGACAAGGTTTATCATCACCTGCTCCATCAGCACACGGTCAATCATCACATTCACCTCATCAGCCGACTGTTCAAAACGCAGCCTTATATCCTTACCGGCACACAGGCTCTCCAGAAGCGGAAGCGTGTCGGCGATAAAACGGTTAAGATCCGACGGGGCACGTTGCGGCTGCGGAATCTTGACCACATCGGCAAACGACGTGATAAAACGGCTCATACTCTCACAGCGACGGCGACACACCTCCAGCGCTTCCGCCATATCAGGGTCATCGGTCACGGAGGCGGCGGTGTCAAGCACAGAACCCACGCCTCCCATAGAGTTGTTGACCTCGTGAGCCATCATCCTTATCACCTTCTCGTAGGCGCGCTTCTCCGCCTTTATCACTTCATCGGTCAATTTCTCAATCATTATAAACGGATGGGCATACCCCTTGTCCATAAACGACAGGCGCGCACACCGGTATATCATGGAATCGCTGAGGCGCAGTGTCGTAGTCGTCCCCTGCCGTACCGTTACAAGAGCCTCGGCAAGCGCACCTTGCAATTCTTCCGGTTTCTTCCCGGTGAGCATTTCGCGGGAATCCACTTCCAGAAACCGCAACGCGGCGTCGTTAGCCATCATCACGCAGTCATGGTCGTCAAGAATCATGATGCCCATAGGCGAGGCGGCTATGAGAAGGTCAAGAAAATGATTCTGCTCCCTCACATGCAACCGTTCCTCCTTAAGACTCGCCATCATGCCGTTGAACATCTCGACTATGCGGTCAGCCTCCCGCTGCCCCACAGGCGACAATCGGCTGCTGAAATCCTGTTCGCGCAACAGGTCGATACCGTTGGCAATCGTATTTATCGGCTTGATCAGCCGCGCATAAAATACCCAGAGGAGTATAAGGCATAGTGCAAGAAGCCCCTCCGCGATAAAGAATGCTCTTGTGCCGCTGCTACCGACCGTCACGAGGAGTGCCGCCCCGAAAGCGACTATCAGCACTGCCAATAATATGAACACCACGTTACGCCTCATGTCGATAATCCGAATTTTTCCATGCGGCGATACAGCGCCTGACGGCTTATGCCGAGCTGTGCCGCTGCTGCCGACATGTTGCCTCCGCACTTTGCAAGTGCCTTTTCAATCGCCGCGCGCTCTATATCCTCCAGACTCCCCGAAGCAGTGACATTGGTTATATTGGTGTCGGGGCTGAGAGCCGCCGCATCCCTGAACGCCTGAACATCGAGTGTGGAAGCGGCATTTATCAGCATCGTACGCTCGACCAGATTTTTCAGTTCGCGTATATTTCCCGGGTAAGGAAGCTGCGACAGATATGCCATCGCTTCCGGCGTGATGTCGGGGATATCCATACGGTTGGCTTTGCCAAACTGCCGCGCGAAATGATTCACAAGCTCCGGTATGTCGCTCTTCCGCTCACGCAACGGCGGCAACGTCACGGTAATAAGGTTGATTCGGTAAAACAGGTCCTCGCGAAATGTGCGTTCGGCTACCATCGCCGACAGGTCGGCATTAGTGGCACACACCACGCGGATATCAACCTTGCGCGGCATACTGTCACCCAACACCTCGAATGTATGTTCCTGAAGCACACGGAGCAGTTTCACCTGTGAATTGAGGTCAAGCTCGCCTATCTCGTCGAGAAATATCGTGCCTTTGTCCGCCACCTCGAAACGACCCTTGCGGTCGGCGGTCGCACCGGTAAACGCCCCTTTCTTGTGACCAAACATCTCGCTTTCAAAAAGCGACCGCGAGATGCCGCCGAGATTGACCTTGACAAACGGCGCTCCCTGACGGCGGCTGTTGGCGTGGATAGTCTCGGCTATAAGCTCCTTGCCGGTACCGTTCTCCCCCATTATCAATACCGATGCATCGGTGGCGGCTATGCGCCTCACCGTGTCAAGCACACTCATCAATGCAGGGGATGACCCGATGATGCGTGACCGGTCAAACTCCCCGCTGCCGGCATTGCCGCCGGAGAGATCGATTGCGGTCGTTATACGGCTCAGAAGCGCTTTATTGTCCCACGGCTTAGTGATGAAGTCGAGCGCACCCGCCTTTATCCCCTCCACGGCAAGCGGTATGCTTCCCCATGCGGTCATGAGTATCACCGGCACTTCGGGACGGAATATCTTTATCTGACGCAACAGTGTCAGCCCCTCGTCGCCTGTGGTGGTACGCGTGAAGTTCATGTCAAGCAACACAAGCTGTGGCGCCTCGTCCCTCACCGTCTCCATCGCCTCCGAAGGGCCGGGGACTGCTTTCACATCATAACCCGCCTTGCGCAGGAGCATTGACAGCGAAAGCCTTATCGCGTTGTCATCGTCGACTATCAGTATCATATCACAAAGATAGCAAATTTTACTTGACAATCGCCTCGATGTCGGCATCTATTCCCGTGCCGGTGGCAAAATCCCACAGCGTGAGACTGCGAAGCTGGTAATAATAGTACCAATATAGAAACAGCTCGGAAATATAGTTGCTTCTCGAAGCGTCTTTACTCGATTGCGAGTCGTTAAGCTCAAGGGTTGATATCTTGCCTATCATGAAGGTCTCCACATTGGTGTGGTAACGCTTCATGGCTATCGTGTCGGCTCGTGACGCGATATCGACAAGTGCCTGCTGGTTGTTGAAGCGTTCGACGAGTATGAATATATCCTGGTTGAAATTCATTGTCTCCTGACGCAATCGGCTTTCAACCACCTCCCGGTTGCTCTCAGCCACCTTCACCTGCCCGCGACGCTTGCCCCAGTCAACGATGGGAATCCGGAATCCGATTTCCACTACCTGATTGTCTTTTAGTGCATCGTAGGCACCGCGCATATTGTCGGCGGTACCGGTGTAACCCACCTGTGCAAACAGGGTGATTTCACGCATGTTGCCTTTTGCTTTCGCCACTTCATAATCGGCTTCGAGCTGACGGCGGCGTATATTTTTGGCAAACGAGTTGTTGGCACGTGCCTTTTCAAGCACGTCATGATACTCCACGACTGCCTGCGGGATTGTCTCGGGCAACACCGGCTCAAGTTCTACCGATTCGTCGATGCCGAGAAACGAACGCATCTGAAACATCTGCGATTTGTAATTGCTTTCGGTGTCGGTGAGTGTCGTGCGGGAGTTGAGCAGGTTGAGCTCGAGCTGAAGCAGGTCATTTTCGCTTATCTGCCCCATTGCGCGCTTCGCTTTCGCTACTTCATACAGTTTTTCGCAGTTGACATAGTTCTGATGTGCCGCCTTGACATTTTCCTTCAGCTTGAGCAGTGCAAAGAAATAGTCGACAGCCTTCATCGCCACCTGTTCGGTCGCACTCATGAACGCTGCCTTCGCTTCCTCGTAGCGCACCGGCTCTATACGGCGGTTCCACTTTATATGATTCACCCCGAATATGGGCTGACTCAACGTAAGGGCTACCGGCACCGACATGAAACGGTCAAATTTGTTTCCGTCAAGCTGCTTCAGATAGTCTATTGAAGTGTTGAGCGATAACTTTCCACCCGTAAGCCATATATTCTGGTCGATTGACACCACTCCGCTCATCTGCAGGTTGTTATTTCTCACAAAAGTGTAAGATCCGTCATCGAGCTGATAGGTGCTGTAATTTTTACGGTAACTCGGCACCGTAGCCTGAAAGTTGACCTCAGGCAGAAGGTCGGCGCGAAATGTGCGGTACTGCCAGTAAGCCGTCTTCAGCTCATTCAACGCCACGGCGGCGTCAACACTTTGCGCGCGTGCTGTCGCGATAGCCTCGTCGAGCGTAATCGGCATGACAGTCGCCGGTGTCTCCGCTCTTGCCGTCAACATCACGACGGCAAGAGCTGTAGCGGTTAAGTGTCTATTCCCAAAAAGCATGTAACTATTAATTTAAGTATATTCTATAAAACTATTTTATAATTCCTTGAGGCAGTAGCAAAACAGGTAATTAGCTGTCGAAACGCGGGCTTGCTTCCACTCAATGTCACTAACATCGGGTTCAAGTGGCGTAAATCCCCGGAAGGGGATTCATCTTGTTAACCGCGGGTAATGCCGACGGCATACCCGTGGCGCAAGAGCCTCTCCCATCGAAACAACCCCGAAGCGTTATTGCCGTGGTATCGCTTTCCACGGGCGCACCTCCGGCGTTGCCCGCGGTTAACGACATCTTGCCCCCTTTCGGGGCAAAATCCATAAGTCGGTGACATTGTTATAATGGGAATCCTGCATCACAACGCTCTCCGAATCATTCATTTCTCAGGGCGGTCGCGGGGGTTATGTGCATGGCGCGGTATGCCGGGATGGCTATACCCACGACAATCATCACCGCCATTATAAGATATGTCACGCCGACACTCGCCAACATTCTTCCCCATGTAAAGAATCCGCCGTCGTAGTAGGCGTTAATCTCGAAATGAGCGAGATTGATGTCGACAATCAGTGCAAGCGGGGTTACAGCAGTCAGTAGAAGCAATCCTTCACTTATCAGCAGCCGGAATACATCGGTGCGTGTCGCGCCGCTAACCATTCTCACGGCTATATCCTGTGTGCGCTGCTGTGTGCGGAACCAGAACGTACCGAGCAATCCTAAGAATATGTTGAGCAGAAGAAATCCCATGCCCGCGAACATATTGCGCGTCTGCTGCTCAGTCTCCCTCAGATAACTGTCACGGATACGGTCAAACGGCACTATGTTGGAGATGTAGAGATTGCCTATACGGAAATGGCGGTCGATGTCGGCGCGCAGATTTTCTTCAAAATCCTTGTCCATGTTGTCGCGCACTCTCACCACCCATTCGTTAGCGTTAGAGGTAGTGCCAATCGGCAACATTATCGTACGGTTCATCTGACCCTGTATGTAGTCGGAATATTTCACCGTATTAAGCACGGCACCGACCTTGAAGGTTCTTGTAGTGTCCCAGTTGACATACACATCTTTGCCAAGTAAATCCTTCGCTGTCATCCCGCCGATATTTTCATTCATGTCAAGAAGATTCTCGCTTATGAGTATCTCGCCGCGTTTAAGTATCTCGGCAAGCTGCTCCGGGGTCTCGCCGTTGATGCCCGTGTAGCGGAACACCTTGATAAAATCGGGTGTCATCTCACGCTTTATGATAAATCCTGTCGGTGAAATGGTATCGTACTGGAGGTTTGTACCTGAGTTTGAAGTATCGTAAGGATAGCAGCAAAATCCGAGTCCTACCGACTCGATTTCAGGACGCTGACACAGACGCTCTTCGAGCGTATGACGCCATTCCTCCCATTCCTCGCCCGTGGCGTCAGCTACGTAATCGGGCGATTTCTCGTTAAGTACCCCTACATCTATCCGGTAACAATGTTCCGCATTAAAGCCGAGGGGCTCATGGACAAGCGCATACGAGACATAAATATAGTCAACTATATACCACATCACCACGCTCACTATAAACAGTTCCAGGGCAAGCCACAGGTTGCTGCGCCATTCATTTTTTATCTGCTTGAATAATTTCTGATTCATAATCGTCAAAGTTTAGCATTAAGGGCGTTTACAACATTGGTCCGCGAAGCTCTCCACGCGGGGATTCCGCTGCTCAGGAGATTCAGGATGAAGCAGAAAAGCAATGCCCAGAAAAATGTTGACGGCTGTACAAGCATCGTCATGTCGACTTTCGGCTCGACAACTGACATCGAGTAAGGCTGTGCAAAAAGGAAGGAGCTGCAGAGCCATGCAAACGCCACACTCATCAGCCATCCCAAGATGCCGGCGAAAAGTGTAAGCACGAGATTTTCACCCAGCAACCCGGCAAACAGCTCCGAGCGGCGACATCCGAAAGCACGGCGCACACCGATTTCCTCCACACGCCTGCGGAGGCGGCTGTCGGTCATGCTGCTGAGATTTATCGCCGGCACTATGAGCAATATCGTGTAGATGATAAAACGCACACGACGGGCTCCTTTGACATCAGGCTCGATGTTTGCCCACGCACCGCAACTCTGCTGCTCCTGGTCGTAAGGGCGGTTGCGTGTTATCATCTTCCATCCTGAAGAGGCTATCTCCTTATTGTATTTCTCGACATTTGCCTCATACTCTTGCTTTATATCAGCGAAATCCTTTCGGTCGCGGGCAAGTATGGTAACGGCAAGCGACCCCATGATGTCGCCGTTCCAACCGTCGCTGACTATATTGGTCGATGTGAACGGGACCCACACGGTAGCGTAGGCGCCGGTGGCAAGAGTCGATACATCTTTCACCACACCGACTACTTTGTAGGGCACATAGTTTATTAACAGTTCCTTGCCCGCTACATTAGCCGAGCCGAATACACGACGCGCAATACTTTCACTGATTACCGCCTCTGCAAGTCCCGCCTCGAATGCGCTCCTGTCGTAAGGCTTTCCGTCGATAAACGTGAAATCATACACTTTCCAGAAATTGTCATCGGTATCCATGACATCCGCGCTGATTGCAGGACTCGCGGGGAGAGCCACCGGCGAAGTAGTCGTACCGTAAGTGTAGATGGTGACCGCTTCGGGAGTTTTCATATCGCCGAACAGATAACGCGCCGACTTATAGCTGAGACATCCGTTTGACTCCCAATAAGTAGACGAACCTTCAACGCTCGTAATACTGGCTGCGGTCGCATGAAGAAGCCTGTCGCGGTTTCCTTCAGGGGCAAATGGCGCCACCTTCACCTGCTGCAGCATCACCACAACCATGATAAGGAATATCGACAGAGCCGTACCTATCACGGAGATGATACTCAGCATCTTCTGAGCCTTCATCTGCACCCATGCCTGTTTTAATATATTCATATCTGTTTTTTCGTTTTAATAATATGCAATTTGTTGGTTCAAGGGTGTTACGCGGATGCACCATGGTGCATCCCTACCGGGAGGATGAAGCGTCTATATCAGTCGTCTATAACCTCATAACCCAATAACCCCATAACCTTACAACCCTCAAGCCACAGGCTTGAAATATAACCCTCCTGTTTAGCGCATTAATGCGCTAAACAGGAATCATTTCACTTGTCTGCCGTCGAAGAATCTGATTATACGGTCGGTGAGCTTCGCCTGGTCCTCGTTGTGGGTCACCATCACGATTGTGCGGTGATCATTCTTGTTCAGGTCGTGGAGGAGGTCCATCACCTCGGCGCCCATCTTGGAATCAAGGTTACCGGTAGGCTCGTCGGCGAGTATTATCTCCGGATTTCCCACAATCGCGCGGGCTATCGCCACACGCTGACACTGTCCGCCCGAAAGCTGCGACGGCATGTGACGCATACGGTGGCTGAGTCCTACACGCTCAAGCACCTCCTTGGCAAGACGGGTGCGTTCGCTCGCCTTCATTTTGCGGTAAAGGAGCGGCAGCTCCACATTATCGATTACATTGAGCGAGTTGATAAGATGAAAACTCTGGAACACGAATCCGAGTTTCTCATTACGGAATGACGACAGGGCATTGTCCTTCATTCCAGCCACATTCACCCCGTCAATCTCGACTGTGCCGCTGGTGGGGGTGTCAAGGAGTCCTACAACATTCAAAAGAGTCGACTTGCCGCATCCCGAAGGACCCATCACGCTTACAAACTCGCCTTTCTCAATCTCGATGTTTACATTTTCAAGAGCTACTGTCTCGATTTCGTTGGTGCGATAGATTTTATTAATCTCGCTAAGTTTAATTATTGCCATATTATGATATTATTTTAATTGTCAACTAATTACTATATTCTATTTTATCGGGTTTGTAAGGTCAAAGGCAGGGAAAGACAAGGCTTTTACTGAAACTTCCTCTTGCATGAAACCACGCCTCATCCCCCTAAACCTTAAACCTTAAACCTTAAACCTTAAACTTTAAACCATCACTCATGCCGTAAGGCATCAGAGGGATTCACACTGCTTATACGCCATGCCGGAATACTGATACCCAGACTCACTACAATCACGAGGAGCACATACACCACAATCGATACAGCCGTGAAGTGAAGCGGCAGATTGTTTACCCAAGAAGGATCATAGGCATCATAAGCCACTACATGATTAGCACGTGCAAGCCCCTCCTTGACGGCATATTGCAGGTAGATAAGGCAGCCGACGAGACATCCTACAGTGGTAAGAATCCATCCCTCGCCAAGCAGCATGAGCCTGATGCGCCCCGGTGTCGCCCCGAACGATCTCATCACGCCCGCCTCCTCGCTCCGCTTGCGTGTCTGTAGATAGAACACACCCGCCACTCCGAGCAAAAGATTGGCGAAGAAAAACACCGAAAGGAGTGTTTTGAGACGAATCTGGTTGGTCACTCCCTGAGAATAGGCATACTCCTTTCCGACAGTGTCGTAACTAACTATCTCCTTGCAGGTATATACCCCCGACTGCATCTCGTCGATGCGCTCGTTGAAATCATGCAGGAATCGCGACATGTTGGCGCCATCTTTCAATCTTATCACGATGCGGTATTCCGTATCGGGGAAGAACTCAGGAAAATTGTAGGCAAGTAATGTCCCGCTAAGGGTGCTCTGGGGTCTTACATCCTCAACCACTCCCACTATGCGATATGAGTTCTCCGGTGTAAAATTCTCGTCTTTCTCATTCATGTAGTGACCCACCGGATTTATTCCGGGGAAATAAAGGTCGGCCACGGTACGCGTTACCACTATGTTGCCTTGTGTGGGGGTGAGATTCTGGAGCTCTTCAGCGGAGGGAGACCCCGGAGCGGCATTAATGCCGTAAGTCGTCAGATAATTCCAGCCGCTTGTCAATGGCATCATCTGCACTGTAATCCACACACCGTCTTTCAGGAAGCCATTCATGCTGGTGCCCCTGGCATCGGGATAACTCCAGTCAACGATAGTACAGCCCTCGACCTCCGGAAGATTGCCTATACGCGTAAGGAGATTGCGCAAGTCGGCTTCAGTCGAAGCGGTATCGTTGCGTTCATCGTCAGAATTGCACATTGTCGTCACCATACATAGTTGCTCGCGGTCATAGCCGAGCGGCACACTGTCGATATAGCCTTGGACCACAATCGGGTCTATGAACACCCAGATTACGATGGTCACTATCACAATCTCTGCAAGCAGCCACGCCAGACGGCGGCGACGGCTCAGAAGATTTTTAAATATAAGTTTCCACATAGCGGTTATCTTTTTTCATTGATTGATGATACTATAGGGTGACGCAGTGAACGCCATGCCGGGATGAAAGCCGACAACAGGTTCAGGATGATGCAGAGTGCCAACGTGGCGGCAAACACGACGGGAGCGAAAATCATGTCGCCGGTGACTGTGATTGTCGTGGTGTCGCGCACCACCTCATTGCTTGACAGCAACAGGTCAAACACCCACGCGCGGCAGAAATAGAGCACTATCCATGCCGTGATGAGCGCGATGGCGCCACCGGCAAGAGTGAACAGGAGATTTTCCCACATCACCTGTGAAAGCAACCGGCGCCGACGTGCCCCGAAAGCCTTGCGGATTCCCATCTCGGAGATGCGTGAATCCATTCTGCCCGCTATCATCGCACTGATGTTGATTGCCGGCACAAGCAGAAGAGCGAGCAGCACTGCAAGATTATCAATCACGACATCGGTCCAGGAGAAGTCGCTGGCGGGATATTCCTGAAATGCAGCGGTCACATGAGTGCGAGGCTGGTTGAACAGGTCTAATTTCCAGTTATCGGCGGGGGCGTTGTGCTTTCTTACAAATTCAGCGACTTCTTTCCGAAGCGCCTTTTCCTGTGCATCATCTTTGACAAGTAATACGGCGCCGTATCCTCCACCCAAGAAGGGGGCGTCGGGATTCCATCCGGGGGCATCATGTCCCGACACCGACGTGTAAGGAAGAAACGCCTCGGCGAATGAAGCACGGATAAGACGGCTCGTCTGGCGTATGACGCCACATACTGTATATGTTTCACCGTCAACGAGAAACTCTCTGCCGGTCACATTTTCCGATGTGCCGAAAACCTTGCGGGCGACACGGTCGGTGATTACCGCCACTTTTCTGCCGCTCTGAAAATCTGTGGCACTGAACGGTTTTCCTTCCAGAAATGTAAAATCATATATCTTGAAAAACGCGTCGTCGGTCGACTGAGTGGTAATCTCGTATATCTTTTTGCTGCCGACAGCTCCCACCGTGGCTCTGCTGTCATGTTTTGCGGATGCCGCCTCGACATTTTTCAGCTCATAGATAAACTCTTTTACGCCCCGGTAAGAGAGCGTCGCCATCCCCGATGAAGTGCTGTCGGGCTTAGTGTATTTCAGAAGGTCCACATAAAGTGTGCGCTCGCGGTTTACCTCAGGGGCAAGCGGTGCTATCTTGACATAATATATCACGGCAAATATCAGAACCGTCATTATGCTCAGCGCCACACCACCTATGTAAAGCGACGTATAAGCCTTGTCGGCGCGCGCCTCGACGACAGTCTGCCTTATTATTTTCCTGAAATCCATCATTTTATCCTTATAGTTTTTCTGGTGTTGTACTCTTTCATGTCATTTATCACCACGCGGTCACCCGGTTCAAGACCGCTCTTTACCTCGACATGCTCGAAATTGCTGTCGCCGAGTCTAACCTTGCGTCTCACGAGCTCATCGTCGCCATTGAGTACAAACAGTTCGTATTCGCCGGGGCCGGTGTAAAATGAGCCGTTGGTTACGCGCGTCACATCCTCTATCACGTCACACATCACATACACGTCGGTTTTCAGTCCGGAGCGCAGGCGGCTGTAACTGTCGTCATCGAGCTGCACGGTGAACGCTATGACACCGTTGCGTGACAGCGGGGTGACATTGCTTACCTTTCCGGAAAGCCGCTCCTTGCCTATGCGCACCACGGCATCGCTGCCTACCGTCACACGGTCGCCGTAGCTATCGGCAATCTCGCCGTCGACCTTGAAATGAGTGAGGTCGGAGATTATCGCTATGCGCTCGCCTTCGGCGATTTTCTGTCCTACCTGATTGTTGATGTAGGTCAATGTAGCCTTACGCGGGGAGCGTATCTGCGCGTCATCGAGTGTGCGCTGCATCTCGCCGAGGTTTTTGCCGGTGATGTTAAGTTCAAGTTCTTTCAGGCGCAGGTTGGCGTCGCTCACCTTACGCTCGTTGACAAGCCGCTGGCGCATCTGCTCCAATTCCAGCTTGCCGGTATTGTATTGAAGCTCGACCTGCCTTACCCTGTCGCCGGTCCCCGAGCCGAGACTGTCGAGATAACGCTCGTTGCGCAACTCCACCTCCATGCGGTCGACCGTCATCGCCTTTACCTTTATCTGCATTTCGAGGTCGCTCAGCTGAGTGGCATTGTTGACGCGCTGCTGTTCGAGCTCGTGACGACGCATCTCAATCTGATCGCGCAGTTTGTCAAGCTCCGTCTCCGCCGACTGCAGGTCAAGGCGCAGGAGCGGTGTGCCTACATCCACGCTGTCGCCCGCCTTGCTGTACACCTCGACTATGCGGGTATTAATCGGGGAATTGATGATTTCCTCAAATGCCGGCACCACCTTTCCGCTGGCACTCACCGATGACTGTATCGTGCCATGGTCGACCGTTGCTATCACAAGGTCTTTGCGCGACACGCTTGAACGCGTAAGCATCATGATTACCGCCACCACGGCAACAATCGCCGCCACCGTGCATCCGATAGTGACATACCGTTTGCGCTTCATGCGCTGACGCTCTTCTTTTGGTATTTCTCTGTCCATTTCGTTTATTAGATTATTTTTTGCCAATAGAAGTTGCATTAACCGTGCCAAAAACCTAAACCATTAACCATCAGTCCTAAACCATTTTCACCCCTGTCCGTTTTCGGACACAATATGTCCATTATTCACGACTGCGGACGCAGTTGTGAAGGTTATAGGGTTAAAAGGTTATGGGTTACTACATCGTCTCCCTGACGGCAAAAAAATCAATCTGACACTTCCGCCCCTCTGTCCATCTGCATCTCTCAACTGAAAACTGAAAACTGACAACTGAGAACTGCCAACTCAAAACTTATTCGTATCTTTGACTCCGTCTTAGATACTCTCGCTCGGTAATGCTCAAATAAATTTGGCATTACGCTCGACTTATTCGTATCTTTGGCAGCACTATGACTACTGAGGTTTACAAAGTGGCGCCATCGGCGCTCGCCACATACATAATGAAACAATGGTGTCGCCGCAACTGGTGGATAATGGCACTCCCGCCGGCGATATGCCTGGTGCTTGCCGCCGCAGTCGACATCAAATTCCTGTTGATTGCGCTTATGATGGTGTTTGTCGTGCTTCCCCCGATGATGATTACCGTCTATTTCTACCATGCGCTTGCTCCGGAAGCCCGCATGACCGTACTGTCGCACCGCGCGGAAATGACCGCCGACGGGCTACGCTTAATCTATGAACCCCTTGCCGAGGATGTACCGCCACGACCCGATGACATAATAGCGTGGTCACGCGTCAAGGCAATAAAAGTGACATCGCTATTTATCGCGTATCACCTCGACACGGGAAAATATTGCATACTGCTCATACCGCGCTCCGCGTTCAAGACTCCGGAGGAATACGGCACATGGACCGCACTGCAAAGCCAATATTTCCACAACCGCTAAAAACCAACCGAATATACACCATGACAAAACATCTTTTCGCAGCCATCATAATCGCTGCACTTTCCACGTTCCACGCCATGTCGGAGAATCAATCCATCCGGTCACGCCACGATGCGTTACGCGACAGCATCCTGTCACGCGTCAGCGGTGCCACAGTAAGTGACCGTGCCGTAAGCATAACGCGGTTCGGAGCCAAGGGCGACGGCGTCACCGACTGCCACCCTGCATTTGAAAAGGCAATGCGCAAAGCTGACAGCACTCCGGGCGGAATAAAGATCACCGTGCCTGCCGGAACATATTTCATCAGCGGGCCGATAACGCTGACAAACAACGTGTGTATCGACCTTGCCGAGGGCGCGACACTGAAATTTGACCCCGACCCAAGCCGCTATCCGCTCGTCAGTACGAGCTGGGAGGGCACGTTTCTTTACAACTATTCCCCGATGATTTACGGCTACGGACTGCACAACGTGGCAATCACAGGCAAAGGCACAATCGACGGCAACGCCATGTCGACCTTCGCCACATGGAAAAAGCTGCAGAAAGCGGGGCAGAAGCTGAGCCGTGACATGAACCACAATGGGGCGGAAGTCAGCACCCGCGTGTTTGGCGACGGCTACTGGCTGCGTCCGCAGCTATTGCAGCTCTACAACTGCCGCGACATTACGCTCGAAGGGGTGAAAATCATAAATTCACCGTTCTGGTGCATCCATCTGCTCAAAAGCGAAAATATCATCTGCCGCTCGTTGCGCTACGATGCCAAGCTCATCAACAACGACGGCATCGACCCGGAATGTTCGCGCGACATCCTCATCGAGGATATCTGCTTTGACAACGGCGACGACAATATCGCCATCAAGAGCGGGCGCGACAACGACGGTTGGACTCTCGGCTCACCGACCGAAAACATCGTGATACGCAACTGCCATTTCAAAGGACTACACGCCGTAGTGATAGGCAGCGAGATGTCAGGTGGTGTGCGCAACATCGTAATCGAGAATTGCGACTATGCCGGCTACTGCAAGCGCGGCATCTACGTCAAGACCAACCCCGACCGCGGGGGATTTGTGGAAAACATCTTTGTCCACAACTGCACCTTCGGCGAAGTCGAGGATCTCTTTTATGTCACAAGTCAATATGCCGGCGAGGGACTTGACAACGACCATTTCTCTACTATCAGCGGGATATATGTCGACGGGCTGCGCTGCGACAAAGCATCGGCTGCAGCACTCGTAGTGCAAGGCACCGTCCAAAAGCCAGTAGCTGACGTAGTGCTACAGGGTGTCGAGGCAGGCGAGGCAAAAATCGGTGTCAGCTTCTCCAACACCACAGGGGTCACCATGAACGACTGCCACATCGGCGGCACTGCGGGCGTACCCACCCAGGTAACCCCAGCCGACCACATCTTCGACCGCTAATCACCTAATTTAACCTCCTAAGCAAAAAATTCTGCTCAACCGCTTGCATATATCAAAAATAGTCGCTACCTTTGCACTCACAATCTCAGAGGAGAGGTGGCAGAGTGGTCGATTGCGGCGGTCTTGAAAACCGTTGAGGGTCACACCTCCGGGGGTTCGAATCCCTCCCTCTCCGCGAAAATCCGCGTAAATCCCTATGGCACAAACTGTTATAGGGATTTTCTATTTTTCGCATAGACGGAATATAGACGGTGAAATATGGAGCCAGCGGCGGCTCAAGTTAAATCGTACATTCTTTGTCGCTAAAGAATGTTAAAAAAATGTGCCCTGCACATAGACAAAAGACATTAAGAAGTGAGGTTCTTCCATTCACCTACCCTAAGTTGCATAAGGGTCAAAAATGGTACGTCGATTTCTATTCATTCGACCCTGCAGAGGGTGTGATGAAACGTAAGAAATATCACCTTGACGGCATCGCGAAGATTACCGAGCGGCGCAAGCGCGCAGCCGAGTTGATTGAACAAATAACGCGACTTTTGCGGGAAGGCTGGTCACCATGGGTGGGCGAAAACGACAGTAAAAACTACATTCCTATTGAAATCGCCATAGAAAAGTATAGGAAATACCTTGAAAAAATACCGAAATACACCACACAAAAGAGCTACACCGCTTTCCTTAACCAGTTGGAAATCTACATGAAAGGGATGTTGCTCAAGCCAAAATACATCTACCAGTTGAATACGGGCTTTTTCGCCGGTTTCCTTGATTATCTTTATTATGATAAAGAGGTGTCGGCTCGTACCCGTAACAATTACAGGGTGTGGTGTTCCACCTTCATGAACTTCTTCCTGGAGCGTGAATTTTGCTCGACAAACCCGGTCGAGAAGATAAAGGCGATTCCGGAAGACCCGAAGAAGCGCAAGCCACTCGATGCGCGAATGCTGCGGCGTCTCTATACCTACCTGAAGGAGACCGACCCGATGATGCTGCTTGCCTGCCGAATGGAGTATTACACTTTCATACGCCCGCGTGAATTGTGCGCGGTACGTATCTCCGATATCTCCGTCGCGAAGCAGACAGTCTATGTATCGGGCACCGACAGCAAGAACAAAAGAGATGCTAATGTAGGTCTCAACCGCGATGTGATCATGCTGATGGTGGAGCTTGGTGTGCTCTCCAAGCCGGGCGACTGGTATCTTTTCGGCGACAAGATGCGCCCCGGCAAGAAGCAGGGCGACCCCGAAATGTTCCGTCGAAAATGGCTCAAGATACGAAAGGCACTCAAATGGGGCGACGAGTATCAGTTCTATTCGTTGAAGGATTCCGGGATACGTGACCTCGCCAATGAGGCGGGTATCGTAGTCGCCCGTGACCAGGCACGACACACCGATATTTCGACCACAAACAAGTACCTGCAGGGGCGTGACCTGCCTGTGCATGACGAAACCAAGACCTTCCACGGGGAGCTATAGGCTCGCCGGGAAGAAATATCCTGTCATCATCGGCTGCTTCCCCTTGGCGTCGACCGTCACCTCGATACGCTCACACGCATATAGCCTGTTGCGGATGTTGAACAGGCGTGTGGTGTCCGGCACGTCGGCGGCATGGAACTTCACGCACACCTTTACCTTTGTGTCGATGACCATGCCGTCGGCGACGGTCGCGCTTCCTATGCCTGTGGAGCCTCCATGCGGTATCAGCGCGAGCGAGTCGCCCTGATGCTCGCAGTAGACGGTGTCGGCGTTGATGTCATATATCCACCGCTCCCTCAAATTTGGGTAAGGGTAGTCGATGGAAAGCACTGAGCCGCCCTGTGCCGGGATGGTTACAGGCATGGTGGTGCCGGTCAGTCCCAGATATACCAGTTCCGGCTTGCTGTCATCGGCGGTCTCGTCACCGGCGATGATTTCCTCAAGCACGTAAGATGACCGTGCGGGTCTGTCCCGGTCGGGTCTGCCGAGTATCTCAACGGTGACAGTGTTTATCTGTTCCGCCGCCGGTTCATAGTGACCGCCCCCGTTTTGGTCGACATACACGGCGATATCGATGTCGTGCTCGTGAAATGCACACGGCACAAACTTAAGTTCGATGCCGCTGTCGGCATCCTCGTCGGTGACACGCGGTGCAAACTGGTTGACCTGCGCGAATACAGGCTTCCCGAAACGCTCCTTGAAATATATGTACTCTCGCCCGTCCCGGCACTTGAAGATGGTGTCGAGGTAGTTGTCGCGGCGGAACGAGCCGAGACCCTTCCACCATGTGCGGATATCCTGAAGGTCGGCGAAAGAGTAGTCGTATCTCGCCACCTTGGTAACTGCATCGTCAAGCACGTCACACACGTCATGGTCGAAAGACGAGAATGCCGTGTTGCTGCTTGAGACATCGGCAGCCTCGTCATCGTCGACATCACAGCTGTATTCATCCTGCACCTGCTCAAGCGGTATGACCGCCGACTGCTGCGAGTAAAATGTCGAGCGTGGGATTATCCTCATTCGTCCGCCCTCGACAGCCGTAACCATGGCGAAAGCCTCCCGGAGATATTTCCAGAACTCCCCGACAGTCCAGTGAGGGAGGATGCTCGACAGGGCGCAGCAGGGCACCGTGTTCGCGATGAAAATCTTCCGGAAGAATGAGTCGGAGTACAGTCCGTTGTCGCTCTTGTCAAGCGTATAGCCGGTTGCCTCGGCTATGAGCTGGCATATCCACCACAGCTTAGGCTGCACTGTCTGATAGATAGTCCTCATGTCCGACAGGTGCTTCTCCGCGTCAAACACGTTTACGATGCCGAACTTGACCGTGCCGGTCGGGTCCTGGTAGAAAAGGTAGTCATTCGACACCTTTTCAGTCGATGTGTTCATCACCGGATATTTCACCCATCTTCCATCCGGGTCTTCGTAGGTCACGCCCTCCGCGACAGCCGACGCGGAAGTGCCGCTACCGGCATGTTGCCCGCGGTCGCCTGAAGTATAGTTGTCGGGCTGCTTCTCCTTTTTCCAGCCTCCGCCTACGGTGATAGTGCCGAGCCAAAGCTCGTCGACGTATGTACCGTTGGCAGTCGCGTCATAGTTATAGGCAGTGCGCTGTCCGAGCAGCTGCACCTTCACTGTCGACTGTGTTACGGATGTCACCACCGCGCGCCCGTCAAGCAGCACACGGTTGTCGACAGTGAGCCGGGCGGGCAGCTCGACGCTTTCCTTTGCGGAGTCGAGGCGGTTTAGCTGCCCGAATATACGGGCGTTGCGCATGTCGTTGACGGGTATCTCGATGTCGTAGGTGAAGCTGTCGGAGTCGGTGAAGTAAGGATTCACCACCGAGAGCTTCAGCGACACGTTTTCCGGCATTGCCACCGCCTTGCCGTCGATTACAAGTTCTGTCATACCTTGGTGTTTTTGATTGTCTTCTGATATCGTCTGTACTGGCGGTCGAAACCTTTCTCACCATCCATCACCATGTAGGCGGGCAGTCCGTCGCTGATGAGCTGGGAAAGGCGGTCGATGGTCTGACGTGATGATGCCGTCACTCCGGCGAGCATAGCCAGTGCCTCCGCCACCGCCCCGTCTCCGGAACCGGGCGCAGCTCCCCCTCTCACACTCACCCCCTGGTTTCTGCCGAGGGCATTTGTCACGTCGGCGGCTGTGAGCGAGCCGACAGTGTTGCTCTTCTGGGCGCGGTCGATAAGATTGAGCACCGGGGCGATTGCCGGGTTAGACACCGCCTGATGGTTGGCGACAAACTCGTTGGCGTGTACCACACCCACCTCCTTGCGGTTGTCGGGGTCTCGCGAGGTGAAACCTCCCGCATAGTACCCCTGCGCCTGTGCCTGGTGCTGTTTTCGGATTGTAGCCACCTGCACCATGCCGGCGGCGATAGCCATTGCCGCAGCTGCAGCCGCGAGTGTCGGGCCGACGACCGGAATCTCCACCATAGCCCCGAATGCACCGAGTGCGTTGGTGGCTGTCTGGGCGATAGCCTGGGCTATCTCCATCTTCATCGCGCGGTCGTTGTATTTCTTCTTGGTGCGGGCGACATCCTCCTCTTTCTTCTTCTCCAGAGCCGCAACGCGGGTGCGGTTATTGCCCGCCGCCTCGATCTCCTTGTCGTAGCGGCTTTCAATCTTCGCGATTTCTGCGTCTTGACAAGCCTGCATGTAGCTGCTTGCCATCTGCAGCCCCGCCGACACGGCTGCGAGAGAAGAGACAGCCGCGTTTTGAAACCTCTCCCAAAAAGTATCACTGTCGTAGGTGGTCTTGTCAAAGAGATCATGCCATGACTGATACAGGTCCATGATTATGCGGTCGAACTCACCGGCGCTTGAATAAGCACCGTCAAGCATCTCCTCCCATTTGTCAGACCGCTTTGCGTCGAAGGAGTCCTCTTTCTCCTTTTCCCTGTCCTCACGGCGATACTTCTGCTTTATCTTATCGAGGGCAATCTGATATTGTTCCTCGCTCACGAGTCCCTTCTTATGCAGGTCATCGAGGATGGCGATTTCCGCCTGTTCACGGATCGAGCCGGATGACTTGCCGTATTTCTCAAGAAACTGCAGATATGCCTCTGCGGTCTCCTGTTGCTTGCGGTTGCGGTCGTCGGCAAGCCGCCGGTTAAGTTCCGCCTCGATGGCGAGATAATCCTCCGAGCCACGTTCATAGAGTTTCAGTTTCGCCTGCAGATAGGTCACGTCGGCATCGAGCAGCTGCTTGTCGAGAGCCTTCTGATTTTGGAACGCCTCGCTGCGCGGGTCAAAGAATGCCGAGGTGGCGGTGTCGACCGCCGAGGCACGGTTGCTGTCGAGAGTCCTGATATCGAGCTTCCGCATCGTCTCGTTGTGTTTCCGCTTAGCCTCCTCCTGTTCCCTTAGCAGTGAGGCATATTCCGCGCTTTCCTCCAGGTTGCGTTGCTCATAGACCCGCTTCCGCGCCTCGATGTAGTCGGTGTCGGCTTTCTCCATCCGGTTAAGGTAGTCTCGGTAATCAATGCCACCGGTGGAGTATAGCGCAGTTATTTCGGCGAACGACTTTTGATGTATCGCTTTCTCGGCATCGAGTGCCTTCTTAAGTTCCTCCTTGCGACGGCGTTCAGCCTCGCGCTCCGCTTTCTCCCTCGCCTGACGTTGCTTGTCGGTCTCTCCGAGCTGCGGGGTCACTGTCGGAGTGACTGTCGGGAGTGATGCCTGGCGTGAAGCGGTAAGTGCGCTTTCCGAGACCCCGTATCTGTCGGCGAGTTCCTTGTTTGCATCGGCGATATCCCGGCGGTTGCTCTGTAATTCGTCAAGCTCCGACTTCAACTGTCTGCGCTTTTTACTGAGCACGTCTATAGCGTGGTCGAAGTCGGCGACAGAGTTAGTCATCACATCAATTTTACCGGTGTCGACATTCAACCGCCTTCGGTTCATCTCCTGGATCTGCGCGTCAAGCTCCTCTATTTTCGACGTGCGTTCATCAATCTGCTTGTCGAGGTCATACGCGGCATCTTCATTGGCGATGATTTTATCAGCCCCGGCACGGGCGCGGGCTGCCTGAAGAATTGACGCGACAAGCTTGTCGTAGGCATCCTTGGTGTCGCCCACCATGATTTGCTCCGTTGACAGTTTCCCGAAATAGTCGGGGTACTGCTTTTTCAGTGCCTCGACAGCTTCCAGCCTTTCCTTTCGGGAACGGTTCTCATCCTTGGCTGCATTGACAAGGGCATCGATATTCTTGATTTCCTTACGAGCCGATTTCTCGTGATCGTCGGCAACCTGACGGAGCGACAGGCGGTATTCCTCCTGTTTCTTCTTCAGTTCCTCCTGAGCACGTGCCGCCTCTATTGACCGACGGGCGAATGACATCAGGACACCGCAGAGGGTCATGACAAGTGACATGACGAGCATAAACGGGTGACCCTTGACGGCAATGTTCAATGCCCGCTGTGCGACAGCTGCAGCCTGTGTCTGCCGGGTCAGGGATAGATATGCAAGCCTTACGGCATGGATTACCGGGGCAAACAGTCGCATCATGAAAGTAGATGCCTTGGTGACGGAGTTGAAAAACGCCTGCTCTATCGCCGCGAGCTTTATATTTATGGTGTAAGCCGCGACCGCAAGAGCGAGGGCGGCAAGTGCCTCGCGGTTGTTGATGGCGAAGCTGATCAGCTCGTTCATCACGCGCATGAGCATCGATGTGCCGGATATGCAGTGGCTCATGACAGGCACGAGACGCTCGCCGAGCGTCACCGCCATTTCGTTAAATCCTTTCCGTGCCTTTTCAAGCCCCGCCTCGACGGTGTTGTTCTGCACGTTGAACTCATTAGTCACCGACGTGCCTTCACGGAAAGCGGCGGTAGCAGCCTCCTGCTGTGCCTTCAACTCGCCGATATGACCGGTGAGTGCCGCGAGTACCGGGATGGCACGTGCGCCGTCGGTACCCATCTCGTCAAACACGGTAGCGAGGTTTTCCATCCCCCCGAACTTGTTCAGATGCTCAAATAGCATGAGCAGCGCGCCGTTCATGTCGCGCTTCACCATGTCGGAGAATGCCTTTATGTCCATCCCGGCAGCCTTGGCAATCTCCTGTGGCTCCTGATAGATTTTCGTGATAAGCTGACCGACGGCGGTGGATGATGCCTCCACGGCAAGGTTCTGCGTGTCGAGGACTGCGGCGAACGCCATCACCTGACTTATCGACATCTTCGACTGGGCGGCGATACCTCCGAGACGGGAGGAGAACTCCGCCAGATAGGGCGCGGATGCCGAGCAGTTCTGCGACAGTTCGTTGATGACAGAGCCCACCTTCAGCAAAGACTGCTCGGTGCCATACAAAGCCTCGTCGCCGAATATCCCAGTGAGCTTCGACAGTGTGAGTGTCGCGCCATCGCCCAAATCATCGAGAGCCACATTAAGCTGGTCGGCAGCCTTGACGAATCCAAGCACCGATTCCTGATCTGACTTGCCGAGTCGCCCCGCCTCCTGAGCGAGCTTGTTAAGCTCC
>ENA-OYHW01000050-OYHW01000050.1-human-gut-metagenome-genome-assembly--contig:-NODE-50-length-24682-cov-5.318715_pt1 | contig 24682 bp, 10 predicted proteins | sample MGYA00243768_ERZ653009 | MGnify/ENA primary metagenome ERZ653009 (study PRJEB26926, sample SAMN06165333) | human gut metagenome | biome: ENVO:00009003; feature: ENVO:2100002; material: ENVO:00002003...
TCTTTACACGGAGCAAAGGTAGTTCTTTTCAATGAAGAATGAAGAATGAAGAATGAAGAATTTGGGAATATCGTATGAATAAGCTGCTAAAAAAGACATTGAAAATCATCTTACCCATTTTATTAGGTGGTTTTATCCTCTATTGGGTATATCGTGATTTTGACTTTTCAAAGGCAGAAGAAGTTCTCCTTCATCAGACGAACTGGTGGTGGATGTTGTTGTCCTTGTTCTTCGGTGTGATGAGCCATGTGTTACGAGGCTGGCGTTGGAAGCAGACTTTGGAGCCACTGGATGCTCATCCCAAAACAAGCGATTGCGTCGATGCCATTTTCGTATCTTATGCCACCAATCTGGTACTGCCCCGTGTGGGAGAGGTTTCACGTTGTGGAGTACTTGCCAAATATGATAATGTTTCCTTTGCGAAGTCCTTGGGGACGGTGGTGACAGAGCGGTTGGTAGATACGCTTTGCATTCTGCTGATTACGGGGATTACTTTTTTGGTGCAGATGCCCGTTTTTTTCCGTTTTTTTGAGGAGACGGGCACCAAGATTCCTTCGCTGGTGCATCTTGTGACTTCCCCTTGGTTTTATGTGGCTTTTTTTTCTATTATTGGTGTTTTGGTACTTCTCTATTTTCTGTTGCGTATGCTTTCTTTTTTTGAAAAGGTAAAGGGAGTAGTCTTGAATATATGGGAAGGTGTGATGTCGCTTAAGAATGTGAAGAATGTGCCTTTGTTTGTTCTTTACACTTTACTTATTTGGCTATGCTATTTCTATCATTTCTATATAACTTTCTATTGCTTCCAGTTTACGGAGCACCTTAGTTTCCTTGCCGGGCTGGTGATGTTTGTCGGCGGAACATTTGCAGTTATTGTTCCCACGCCCAACGGGGCAGGACCCTGGCACTTTGCTGTCATCACTATGATGATGCTTTATGGGGTAAATGCTACGGATGCGGGTATATTTGCTCTGATAGTGCATGGCATACAGACGTTGCTGGTGATAGTGTTAGGCATCTACGGGTCGTTGCACCTGGCATTGGCGAATAGGGCAAAGAAATAGACGTTTCTTGTGGTGGGTTCATATATTGTCACTTCTTGTGTTAGAGGACAGAGACAGTACTTATAGAGAGTACTCCTTTAAAAGTACTGTAATACTTCTTTGCAAGTACTTCAGTACTTCCTTATAAGTACTGAAGCCTAAAGGTTGTTGGAAGATTGGTTTCTTTAAACGATATTGTTGCTTGGATATAGAAGTGGGAGAAATTCCTAAATATGGTAGCTATATTAGGTGCAGATGTTCTATCGCAATATGTGAAGATGTAAAAGCCATGTTTAAGATAGCTGATGATTTAGTACTTTAGAAAAATCCCGGTTTATTGTACTTTCCGAGAATAAACCGTTATATTTGCGAAAACTAACTTTTTAGAATTATGAGTACAATCTTACAGTTAGCTCCACAGAATGTATGGAAGCACTTTTATTCACTGACCCAGATTCCCCGTCCGTCAGGACATATGGAGAAGATTACCAAATTCCTTATTGATTTTGGAAAAGGCTTGGGGTTGGAATCATTTGTCGACGAGGTCGGCAATGTTATTATTCGTAAGCCTGCCACTCCGGGTATGGAAAACCGCAAAGGCATCATCCTTCAGGCGCATATGGACATGGTGCCTCAGAAGAACAACGATACTATTCACGATTTTACAACAGATCCCATTGAAACCTATGTTGACGGTGATTGGGTGAAAGCCAAAGGAACCACGCTGGGAGCAGATAATGGTTTGGGAGTAGCTGCCATTATGGCGGTGCTCGAAGATAATAACTTGAAGCATGGCCCATTGGAAGCTCTGATAACCAAGGATGAAGAAACGGGAATGTATGGTGCATTCGGTTTGAAACCCGGAACTATGCAAGGGGAAATTCTGCTGAACCTTGATTCTGAGGACGAAGGCGAACTCTATATCGGCTGTGCCGGTGGTCTTGATATTACTGCTACTTTGGAATATAAGGAGGAGACGCCTATGGCCAATTTCATTGCTCGTAAGATTACGCTGAAAGGTTTGCGTGGCGGTCACTCCGGTTTGGAAATCAATGAAGGGCGCGGTAATGCCAATAAATTGCTGGCACGCATCGTACATGATTTGCTGATTGAGTTTGACTCCCAGCTGGCAAGTTTTGAAGGTGGTAATATGCGTAATGCTATCCCCCGCGAAGCACATGCGGTATTGGTGTTCAATCCTGAGGATATGGACGGTTTGGAAGATTATATGAAGGAATACGAGACACAACTGAATGACGAATATGCTCCGATTGAAAGTGGTATTACCCTGAGTGTAGAAGAGGTGACTCTACCCGCTGCCGTTGTTCCCTCAGAAATCCAGGATAATATGATTAACGTGTTGATGGCTTGCCAGAATGGTGTGATGCGTATGATTCCTACTGTTCCCGATACTGTAGAAACCTCCTCTAATTTGGCTATCGTAATCATTGCAGATGGTAAGGCCGAAGTTCGTATTTTGGCGCGTAGTTCTTGCGATACGATGAAGGATTTCCTGGCAGACAGCCTGACAGCTTGTTTCGCTATGGCAGGTATGAAGGTGGAGTTGAGTGGTGGCTATTCCGGATGGCAACCCAATGTGGATTCTCCCATACTGCATGCCATGAAGCTGTCCTATAAGCAGCAGTTTGGTGTGGAACCTGCCGTGAAGGTTATTCACGCAGGTCTGGAATGCGGTATTATTGGTGCCAATTGTCCAGGACTCGATATGATTTCTTTCGGTCCCACTTTGCGTTCTCCGCATTCACCGGACGAGCGTGCGTTAATTCCTACTGTTTCCAAGTTCTATGATTTCTTGGTGGCTACATTGGAGCAGACTCCTGAAAAGTAGAGAATACTTTATGTAATGAATAGGGGCAGGGTGCTTTATTAAGTATCCTGCCTTTTTTGTCTGTGACAGTTTGTCCCCTTTCTGCCAGAATGTCCCAGACTTATTACAATGGTATGTCAATATCCTTGCACTTTCTCCCTAAAAATTGACCTAAGTCAAGAAATGTGTTATAAAACATGTTTTCTATCCGTTTTTTGCTTGTTATCTTGAACAAAGGCTCTATTTTTGTGTTGTAAAACATGAAAACAATAGAAAACTAGTAGATTTTTTAAGGATAACAAGATTGATTTTAGGAGGATAACAAAATGAAAATGTTAAAGAGTTTTTTTAAGCATGTCGGCGAAGCCGATAAGAACATTTGGGGTTACGTAATGCTTTAAGCATTCCCCCCCTTTCGTGAAGTATTGAATTTTAGTTTTCAGGTATTAGTTTAATTTTTTAAGATTATGAAAAAGAAGATTGCAAATTCATTTAAGCACATTCTTACCGCAGCTGGTAAGAATTGGATGGAGGCAATGAGATATTATAGCCTCCAAATGTGAGTACACTAGCATTTAAGTATAGCACAAGGGATATGTTTGCAAACATATCCCTTGTTTTTTTGTAGGAGTAGAATAAGATTTTTTATGTCCAAAAGTACATTTGTTTGAACTTTATTCACTTCCTTTGTTATTAATACAAAGACTAACAAACGAATAATTATGAGAGTAATTCAAAGAATTTGTAGCATATTGTTGCTGCTGGTTACATTTGGGGCTTCGGCATTGTATGCGCAGACGTACGATAAGTTGTGGAAGCAGGTGGAGCAGGCTCAAAAGAAAAGCCTGCCTCAAACAGTGATAAAACTGGCTGATGAAATCTATCGGAAAGGTCGGCAAGAGCAGAATGCTCCGCAAATGTTGAAAGCCTACATTTGTAGGGAGACTTATCAAGAGGGGCTGACTCCGGACAGCCTTTACTCCAGTCTGAAATATATGGAATCTTGGGCACAATCGGAGAGGAATCTGGTGAACAAGGCTATTCTACATTCTTTGTTGGCATATGAATATGCTGACTTGATGCGGAAGAATCGCCGTGTCTTGCTGTCACGTACTTTACTGACTGTTGACGAGGTTCCAGAAGATATCCGTGAGTGGAGTATCAGCCAGTTTGTGGATAAAATAGATAGGTGTAACCGTGCATCCTTGCAGGATTCCATCCGCTTGCTCAATACATCTGCAGAACAATATGTGCCTTTTGTGGTGTTGGAAGACGGTAGCCGGTTCTATGGGCACGATATGTACCATCTATTGGTAAGCCGTGCTGTTGATGCTTATCGGCAGCTGGATGGTTTCAGCGTGGATTCTTTGGTACAGATCCGTATCGAAAGGATTTATCTGGATATGATGAATGCTTATCGCCATCGTGCCGGTTCGGAAGATGCTATGTTGCTCTGTTCTCTTGATTATTGGAACTGGAAGTTGACCGGTGGTATCAGCCAGCAGCCTTATCCTACTTTCCGAATGCGTCAGGAAAAGGCTAATCGGGAATATCTTGAGGTTTTGAATAAATTGATAAAGGAATACGGTTCACGAGAGGTTTGTGCCGAGGTTTACATTCATAAAGCCAACCACCTGCGCCGTTTGGAACCGAAACGCGCTGATGAGGCTCTAAAAGTCTGTGAAGAAGGCTTGAAGCGCTATCCTGCGTATAAGCGTATCAATGAGTTGAAAAATATCCGTGAACAGATTTTACAGCCTGAACTCATTCTGACTATGAATGAAAGCGGTTATCCCGGCGATTCGGTGAATATGAGGCTGCATTATCGTAATGTCGAGGGCTTCACTCTCAACTTATATACCACTACTTTAAGTGAAGTACCTTGGATGGACCATGGTATAAATAAAGATACTTATAGAAAGTATGCCCGGAAGTTTTCTTCCACGCATTTTGGCTTAAAGCCGTTGCCAGGCAAGGATAAATTGCCTGAAGATGTCCCTTATCTTGCCTCGGACACTGTATTTAAGTTCATGATTCCTCGGGAAACGGGAGTCTATATTCTTCAAATAGTACCTGATACTGAAACGGCCCGTACAGATGATAAATTTCTGGTATCTACCCGCTTCAAGGTGCTGACATTGGATTTGGGTGACAACCGTATGGAAGTGGCTACATTGGATGCCCGTAGTGGACAGCCGATTGCTGGTGCCAAGGTGAGTTTCTACTCTTCTTATGATGAGAAGAATAGAAAAGTGATGGCAGAGGTACTGACTGATGCCGGGGGGAAAGCTGTATTACCCTGGCAGAGTGAAATCCGAAGTTATGTGGCGCGTAAAGGCAGAGACACAGCCATGATGCCGCAGAACGTTTATATGAATCATCCTTATTACGGTATTAAGGATACAGATTGGAGGCAGATGGCATTGCTGACAGACCGTTCGCTTTATCGTCCCGGGCAGACCGTTCATGTAAAAGGGATAGCTTACAAGCAGAATAGTGATAGCGCCCAGGTACTACAAGGAGTTGATTATGAGCTTGTCTTGTTGGATGCCAACCGCAAGGAACTTGCCACCAGGAAGGGGCGGACCAATGATTTCGGCTCTTTTGCTACGGAGTTTGTACTTCCGGCAGCTTGCCTGAATGGCATGTTCAGCATACGAACCAAAGAGACTCAATCTACCGTCACTTTTAGGGTAGAGGAGTACAAGCGACCTACGTTCGAGATTGCCTTCACTCCGGTTTCGGAAGCTTATCGGCTGGGTGACAAGGTTGTGTTGAAAGGAAATGTCAAGGCCTTCAATGGCATGATGGTGCAGGATGTGCCATTGGCATATACGGTGACTCGCCGGAATCCGAGACCTGGTTATTGGAGCAATGCTGATAAACCATTATTGTCTGACACCATACAATTGGATACCAACGGGGATTTTTCCATACCCTTGACTTTGGAAGCTCCGGCTGTAGATACAGACGGGTATGGGAGTGTGTATACTTATCATGTGGAGGCGGTGGTGACGGATGAGGCCGGTGAAACGCAATCCGCTTCGTATAACTTGTTGGCAGGTCCTAAGGCTTATTCCTTTGATATTCGCTTGCCTCAATATGTTTGTAAGGAAGACAGTATGCTTTTCACTTTTGGAGTGAATAATGTAATGAATATTCCTCAGCACATTGGAGGTTCCTATTGCCTTTATCCATTTGCAGAACAAAATGGGGCAAGGAATATTGCAGGTTCTGAACCCTTGGATGATGTTGTATTGGAGGGTACCTTCACAGCCAATCGGCTCCAGGATTTTTCGGCTTGGAACAAGCTTCCTTCAGGTAACTATCGCTTGAAACTTTCTGTACGTGATAGTTTGGGACGTGAAGAGAATAATGGGGCATATGGCAGTGACAGTTTCATGCTCTTTTCAAAGAGTGACAAGCGTCCGGCTACGTTTACAGATTTCTTTTATTATAAAGAAAATGAGGAATTTGATGTACAGTACCCTGCCGCTTTTCTTTTGGGGACTTCTTATCGGGATGCATATGTGCTGATGGATGTCTTTTGTGACAGAAAACGCATTGAAAGCCGTGTGTTGCAGTTGAATGATACTATTATTCGTATGGAATTCCCTTATAAGGAAGCATATGGCAAGGGAATCACCATTCTTTTCAGTTTTGTGAAAGCTGGCGAGATGTACAGTCATCAGGTTGAACTGAAGAAGCGGGAGCCGGAACGTGCTCTCGACATGAAATGGGAAGTGTTCCGTGACCGTTTGCGTCCCGGACAGGAAGAAGAGTGGAAGCTCGTCATAAAGACGCCTCAAGGTATGCCTGCTGCGGCTGAGATGTTGGCTACGATGTACGACGCTTCACTGGATAAGATTTATAAGAGTAACCAGATACTACGGGTTTTCTATCCGGATAATCTGTATGGGGCATTCCGTGGTGCGAGCCGTTATAATAGCAATTACTTCTCCGTTTATTTCCCGTTGAAGGCTTGGAGGGTTCCGGTGTGGTCGTTTGACTACTTCTGTTCTCCTTATATGGATGGAAGGATGCGGATAGTGATGGTAGAAGACAATGCGCTTTTGGAAGAAGTAAGTGTTGTGGGGTATGGGACTACCCGGAATAGCTCTTTGACCGGTAATCTTAGAATACGTGGTGCCAACCAGCCGATGCTTGCTTCCAAAGCAGAATCCGGGAATGCCGTTGAAGTGAAATATGTTCCTGCACAAGTAGCGGAAGACGCGGTGGAAGATGTTGTTTTTGAATCGGAAACGATACCGGTTGGCGAGGCCTTGCAACCTATTGAGGGGCTTCGCACCAACTTTGCCGAAACAGCCTTTTTTTATCCTCAACTTCGTACAAACGAACAAGGGGAGCTTGCGTTTTCTTTTACGATGCCGCAGAGCTTGACTCGTTGGAATTTCCGTGGTTACTCACATACTAAGGATATGCTGACTGGGATATTGGATGCTTCCGTTGTAACTGCCAAGGAGTTTATGCTGACTCCGAATATGCCTCGGTTTGTCCGCGTTGGAGATAAAACACAGATAGCCGGAACAATAGCCAATCTGACGGGTAAAGCGGTGAAAGGAACAGCAGTATTCACACTGTTCGACCCTATGACGGAGAAAGTTATTGCTACTCAACGTCAGAAATTCTTGGTAGAAGCAGGAAGAAATACTGCTGTCAACTTCCATTTCGAAGTGTCCGACCGCTATGATTTGCTTGGTATTCGTATGGTTGCCGATGGAGGTACGTTTAGCGATGGCGAGCAGCATCTGTTGCCCGTATTAAGTAATAAGGAGTATATTACGGAAACGCTTGCTATGCCTATCCGTGGCGAGGAAACCCGTACGTTCTCATTAGACAGCCTTTTCAACCGTAATAGCCGTACAGCGACAGACCGTCGTCTGACTGTAGAATTTACCGGGAATCCGGCTTGGTATGCTGTACAAGCGTTGCCGGCATTGAGCCTGCCTGCCAATGATAATGCCATTTCTTGGGCTACAGCTTGGTATGCCAATAGTCTGGCAGGCTTCATTGCCAACAGCCAGCCCCGCATTAAGACTGTATTTGACAGTTGGAAGGCTGCCGGTGGCACGAAAGAAACCTTCCTCAGCCAGTTGGAGAAGAATCAGGATGTGAAGAATATCCTGCTCAGCGAGTCTCCGTGGGTACTGGAAGCTACTACTGAAGCCGAACAGCAGGCACGTATTGCCACGCTGTTTGATATCAACCAACTGAATAACCGCAATCTTTCCGCTTTTACCAAATTGAAAGAATTGCAGGGTGAAGACGGTGGATGGAGCTGGTATAAGGGAATGTCCGGTAGCCGCTATATAACTGGCTATATTACAGAATTACTTGTTCGTCTTCCTCTGCTGACGAAAAATGGACTGTCTGAAGAAGTTGCCGCCATGCGGCAGAAAGCTTTCGGCTATTTGAATCGGCAGGCTTTGGAAGAGTATCGCAATATCCGTAAAGCCGAAAAAAATGGCACCAGAATTACTGCCAACTCCGAATCGGCAATGACATATCTATATCTGATAGCCCTTAGCGGCGAACAAGTGCCGGCAGACAATCAAGCGGCTTACCGCTATTTCCTATCAAAAGTAGGTGCCAATCTTAAAGATGGAACCATGAGCAGCAAGGCGCAGTCTGCCATCATCCTGAAAGCAGTAGGGCGTACAGCCGAGGCGAATGAATTCATCGCTTCCCTCAAGGAACATCTGGTACAGACGGATGAACTGGGTGCATACTTTGCTTTCCAAGCAAATCCGTATAACTGGGGTATGCTGCCCATCCCTGCCCATGTGGAAGTAATGGAAGCCCTGCGTATGGCAGGTGGCAACGATGCTTTGGTGGAGGAAATGAAACTCTGGCTGCTGAAACAGAAGCAGACTACCAGTTGGAATTCTCCGGTTGCAACGGCTGATGCTGTTTATGCATTGCTTTGTCAAGGTACTAATCTGCTGGAAAGTCGGGGAGACGTACGTATCACGTTAGGTAACAAAGTTTTGGAAACATTGTCGCCTACAAAGACTATAATCCCGGGTTTGGGTTATGTCAAGGAAACCTTCGCTCAAGGAAGTCCGGAGCTGAAAGCTAAAACCGTCACCGTAGAGAAACGGGATGCAGGCATTGCCTGGGGAGCTGTTTATGCCCAGTATCTGTCACCCATATCTGATGTAAAGCAGCAGGGGGGTGAATTGAATGTAGAGAAGAAACTTTATGTAGAGCGTATATCGGCCGGTGGTAGCAAGTCCTTGCAACCGGTTACGGAAGGGACCGTATTATCCGTCGGTGATAAAATAGTGGCCCGTTTGACTATCCGCTTGGACCGTACTATGGATTTTGTTCAGTTGAAAGACCAGCGGGGTGCCTGCTTTGAACCTATAGGCTCGCTTTCCGGTTATCGTTGGAGTAATGGCCTCGGTTATTATGCAGAAGTGGAAGATGCCGCAACCAATTTCTTCTTCGACCATTTGGGCAAAGGCGTTTATGTCTTAGAGCACAGTTATCGCATAGCCCGTGGCGGAACATACGAAACGGGGCTGGCCACGATACAGTGTGCGTATGCTCCGGAGTATGCTTCGCATTCGGCGGGAGGGATAATTGTAATAAAGTAACAATAGAATATGGAGCGGAGTGCAATTTATACAAATTGCGCTCCGCTATTTTAGGCACTCTCGATTAGAACTTCAATATTTATTTTCTGTATTATTTGGATAGATATTGAGAAGGTTTGACTCCATATTCTTCTTGAAAGCATTTACTAAAATAACTAATTGTTCCAAACCCGACGAGATCAGCGACTTCAGAAACAGACAATCCTTGTTCTAACAACTGTGCGGAGCGTTTTAGACGTATGGAGCGTATGAATGCTGTTGGTGGTTGTCCCGAAATAGCCATCAGTTTACGGTAAAGTCCGGTCCGATCCATACACATTTCTCTACTGAACTGTTCTACGGAGTAGGAGGGATTGCTCATATTCTTTTCTATACACTCTAATGCTTTCTTTAGCAAGACTTCATCTATGGGGGTTGTTGCTACGATTTTAGGGCTGATGATAAGTGTTTTTTTGAAAAGCGCTTTTCTATTTTCTTGTTGTTCAATCAAGTGTTGGATATGTAGTTGCAGTATATCCATATTAAATGGTTTTGCCATGCAGATATCGGCGCCTGACTCATAAGCTTCAATTTGCACGTCCTCAGATGAGCGGGCTGTAAGTAGGATGAATGGGATATGGGAAGTCTGTATATCGTTTTTTATGCGTTGGCAAAGTTCAATACCATTCATCTCAGGCATCATCAAATCGCTGACAATTAGGTCGGGAGAATGTTGTGCTATCTGTGTTAGGGCTTTCTCGCCATTGGTTGCAGTAAGCGTCAGATAATGCTTGGAAAGTTCATCTGCAAGGAAATTTAAAAACTCTTCATTGTCCTCTACAATCAGAATCTTTAGTTCATGTGGTTTCTCCTGTTTCTGTATATCTTTACTCTCCTTGCTTGCCGGATGCAGATTGGTCGGAAGGCATACGGTGAATACACTTCCTTTGCCCGGTTCACTTTTTACGTCGATAGTTCCATTATGCAACTTTACGTATTCCTGAACCATGTGTAAGCCTATGCCGCTACCGGTATTTATGCCTGATTTGTTGTTCACTTGATAAAATCGGGTGAATATGTGTGGTAACTCTTGTGTAGGGATGCCACAGCCGGTATCCGAGATTTCAAAACAAATCAAAGGCACATTCTCCCTTTGAGTCAATTTGATGTGCAAACCGATATGTCCACCTTGAGGAGTGAATTTGTAAGCATTGGAAAGTAAGTTATTTATTATTTTATAAAGTTTATCAGTGTCCACATATAGCTGTGTCTTTTCTGCTTCAACAGACCAGTCAAATGATATCTCTTTATGGGCAATCACTTCCTCGAAGGATAGGCTGATAGCTTTGGTAAATTCATGGATGTTGCACAAACTTAAGTTGATTTTTTCTCCATTCATTTCCAACTTACGGAAATCGAGAAGTTGGTTGACGAGTTTCAATAAGTTATTGGCATTTTGGTGGATACTTTCAAGTTGTGCCTTGATTTTATTATCTTCTATTTTTTTAATCACCGAATCTAAAGGCGTAAGAATCAAAGTCAGCGGAGTACGAAGCTCGTGACTGATATTGGTAAAGAAGCGGAACTTCATCTGGTCTAATTCCTCCTTTTGCATTCGTTGCATTCTCTTCTTATTATACTTAAACCACCAAGATGCCACTAAATAGACGATGGATGTAAATAATAAGAGATAGATGATATAAGCTATCGGCGTTTTCCAAAACGGTGGAGTGATAATTATAGTGATTTGAGCACATTGTTGATTCCACTTTCGGGAGTTGTTGGCGGCATGAACCTTGAATGTATAGGTGCCTGGCGAAAGGTTGGTATAGTTGGCACGTCCCATACCATCATTGGCAGTAATCTCCTGCCACGAGGTGTCAAGGCCTTCCAACTGATAACGGTAATATGTTTGGGTGGGGTTTACGTAATTGAGCGCAGAGAATTCAAGTCCGAAGAAATTCTGCCGATAGTTGAGCACGATTTCTTTGGTAGCGGTAATGGATTGTTTTAATAGGATATGCTTATCATACTCTTCGCCCTGCTTGACTTCGGTTCCGAATAAGGAAAATCCTAAAAAGATGGGAGAAGGTAATTGCTGCTGGTTAGAATCGATACGTTTTAGGTCTATTGCATTGAAACCACCCAGACCTCCACAGAGGAATTTACTATCGGGAGTCAAGATAGCGGAACGTGGAAGGTATTCGTATTCAATAACTCCATCATATTGGTTATAGCTCGTGAAATAATACTTATAACCATTGCCTTCATTTATTAAATCAATACGTGAAATTCCGTTGGCGGTAGATAGCCATATACGTTGCTGATAATCTTCGTGAATGGAGAAGATGCTATTGTTCACTAAACCATCTTCGGTATAGAATGAGTATAGCTTCTGCTCGTCGGTATTCCATACGTTCACTCCATCTTGAGTGCCAAACCAAATAAATCCTCTGCTATCAATGTACAAACAGTGGCATGTATGGTTGCTATGGCGGAACATCGGGTGTTTATTTTCCGATTGTCCGGCAAGTTGAAACTGATTGTTTAGGGAGTTATAGGAGAAAATTCCTTGATCGGATACTCCCATTAACTGTTCCTGCCCGTATTCTATAAGTTGGTAAACGTTTCCCAAGTCCGGTTGGTCAATGCTGTCTATTCGCTGATATTCGCCGGAGTCGGGGTCAAATAATCCAAATCCCTGGTCGCAGCAAAGGTACAGATTGCCATTAAACGACTCATACAAATAATTGATGCTTCTAAAAGGAAAGGTGTAGTTACGTATCTTGTTACCTTTTATGCAATATAGGCCATAACCATTGCTGGTACATATCCAGATTCTTAATGATGCATCTTTCCAAATCCAACTGCACTGGGCTTTTTCCGGGATGCCGGGGTAGCGGGATAATTCGGGCACAATGGGTTGGTTGGAATGTGTGTGATTGTAAGTGTAAAGTCCCTGATTGGTTCCTATCCACGTATCATTGTCTTTCTCTGCAAAACTACACACTTTCAGTTCCATACTATCGGGAATTTTAAAGTGCGTATGGCTGAACGTTTTAAATCTGAAACGGTCCGGGTGATAATAGAGTATTCCCCGGTTGTCGGTTCCTACCCAAAGTCCTCCGTCGGCATCGTTGAACTGGGTATTAATGACGGTTTTTAATATTCTTCCGTCCACAAGTCGTAAGCCGGGAATGTGCTTGGTTTCCATTAGGAATTCGTCGATAAACCAAAAACCGTTTTGTGTACTGATCCAGCAGTTCCCTTTATTGTCCACCGACAAGGTGTTCAGAATGTTTTCGGTTTCTAATATTTTGTTCCATTTCCGGCTTTTGGTGTTAAAACGGTGTACAATTCCTTTTCCTGAATGTCCATTACGAATTTGATAGAGGTACTGCTTGTTGGGAACAACATGGATTGTATGGGTATAAAGCCGATTTTCTTCTGTTCCAAAGGGAGATTCACGGTAGAGCTCCTTGGCTGTTTCAATATCGAAGCAAATCATTGTGCCCGATTTGTAGAAAAGGTATAACCGGTCATTTACAACAGCTAAGTCATATAGCAGATCGTCCGTTTTGCTTAATAGGGAAACTTTATCAATAAAGACAGAGTTCACAGTCTGGTGCTGACGAATCAATTTGTCACTTGCCGTAAGAAACCAGTAATCTCCCTCTGTGTCCATAAAGATATTTTTTAGGGGTTCATGAATGCCCTGCTGATGCAGTACATTGTCGAGTTCTGTAATGAATGCTTCTTTTTGAATATCGAACAATATTAGTTTTTGATAGTCCTTAATCCATAATTTCCCCTCGTTTCCTACATAGGCACGGGTGTAACCGGTATACTCGGACAGATGATAGGCGTATTCTTCGTTATGGTGGAGATAGCTAAAAGAAGTCCCGTTATATATATTTACCAAACCGTCGGCTACGATTACCATGCGTCCATCCCGAAGTTGAGTGATGCAATTAATGTGGTTTTCAGATAATCCTTCGTTGCAATCAATAGGGGAGAATACAAAATTCTCTTGTGCCCGGGTAGAAAGTGAACACAAGAAAAACAGAAGTATATAAGTATAGCACTTAAGCATATATGGAGTATGTGTTGTCATCTTCGCAAAGATAAGGTTTTGCCTGTTAACTCATGGAATATCCGAATGATAAATCAACGAGAGACGTAACTTTTGCAACATCTGTTATATAGCAAAGTCATTCACACAGGCTTGTAGCCTACCTCGGTACACAAAGGAATGGTAATATTCAACATTGCAACAGTTCTTGTCAACATTCCGAGGGGTGATTTGGAATGTTTGGATTTACCTTTGTTCACAAATTCATATTAACCCTAAAAATTATTACAATGAGGACTAAAAAAGTAACAGGACTTACTATGTTGTTTTTAGCTTTAATTGCTACTCCCCTTTGGGGACAAAGCTACCAGAAAACTAGCTGTGGTATTAAAGCAAATGTATGTTCCATGAATGTGGAAGTACAGTTCTACTCTCCTGAAATTGTCAGGATTATTAAATCGCCCATAGGAACGGATTTTGTGAAAAAGAGTTTTTCGGTCATAAAGACGCCGGAAGAAACCGACTATTCTGTCCGTGAGCAAAATGATTGTGTAGTCTTGAAAAGCAAGGCAGTAGAGATTACTCTTAATCTAAAGACGGGCAAGGTGGCTTATGCCGATGCAAAAGGCAATAGTTTGCTTACAGAGAAAGATTATGGCACCCAGTTTACACCGGTGGCATATAGAGAGTGTGAAACTTATTTGGTACGGCAAGCTTTTATGCTGGATAGGGACGAAGCTATTTATGGTTTAGGACAACTTCAGCAAGGAAAGATGAACCAGCGGAATCAAATGGTGCATTTGCGTAATGTCAATTCAACGATTTGTATACCTTATATACAATCCATTAAAGGATATAGTGTGTTCTGGGATAATTATTCACCGACAACCTTCACTGATAATCCGATGGAAACAGCTTTTGATTCCCAAGCCGGAGATTGTGCCGACTATTACTTTATGTATGGTGAAAATGCGGATGGTGTTGTCCGATGTATGCGCGATTTAACCGGGCAGGTACAAATGAATGCTTTGTGGACGTACGGATTCTGGCAGTCCAGAGAAAGGTATCAAAGCCAGGAAGAGTTGCTGGATGTAGTGAAGAAGTATCGTGAATTAGGAGTACCTCTGGATGGCATTATCCAAGACTGGCAGTATTGGGGTACCGATCAGAAAGACTGGAATGCAGTTGAATTTGGTAACCCTCTTTTCCCGAATCCTCAAAAGATGATGGAAGATGTGCACAAAATGAATGCTCATATCATCGCTTCCGTATGGCCTTCATTCGGTAATAATACAAATATTTATAAGGAACTGAACAGTAAGAATCTGCTTCTCGATTTTAAGACGTTCCCCGAATCGGCGAAGGTGTATGATACGTTTAATCCTGAGGCGCGTAACATCTACTGGGACTATATGAATAAGAACCTCTTCGCTAAAGGAATGGACGGATGGTGGCTGGATGCTACGGAACCGGAATTCTTCGATAATGATGATAAACTGAATCAAAAAACGTATGCCGGTCTATACCGGAAGGTGTTTAATGCTTTTCCTATTGTATCGGTAGGTGGTGTGTACGACCATCAACGTGCTGTTTCTTCAGATAAGCGTGTTTTTATTCTTACCCGTTCTGCATTTGCCGGTCAGCAGCGTTACGGTGCCAATTCATGGTCGGGAGATATTCGGTCGACTTGGGATGTACTGCGTAAACAAATCCCTGCGGGGCTCAACTTCTCTATCTGTGGAATTCCCTATTGGAATACGGATATAGGTGGCTTTCACGCATATACCTATCCGGATGGAATCAAAGACCCGGCATATCGTGAACTGTATGTTCGCTGGACGCAATTCGGTACATTCACCCCGATGATGCGTTCGCATGGGACAAGCACTCCGCGTGAAATTTATCTGATGGGTGAAAAGGGGTCGTGGGAGTTTAATACCTTGGAGAAATATATGAATTTGAGATATTTATTACTTCCTTATCTCTATTCAACCGCTTGGAGTGTTTCTACAAATGGCGATACCTATATGCGTGCTTTATTTATGGACTTCCCGCAAGATAAAAAAGTTTATGATATGGCCGATGAGTATATGTTTGGTCGTGCATTGCTGGTAGCACCGGTCACAGAACCTATGTATGTGGATAAAGACAAGAGTGTAAATCTGGAAAGAGTGAAAACCAAGCCGGTCTATCTTCCTGCCGGATGCAGTTGGTTTGATTTCTGGACTGGGGAGCAATTCTCCGGACAGCAGACCATAAACCGGGAAGTTCCTATTGATATTATGCCTCTTTATGTCCGGGCAGGAAGCATTCTGCCTATCGGTCCTAAGGTGCAGTATGCTACTGAAACGAAGTGGAGTACACTTGAAATACGCATTTATCCGGGAGCTGATGGTGAATTCTTGTTGTATGAGGATGAAAATGATAATTATAATTATGAGAAAGGAGCTTATTCTACTATTGCATTCAAATGGGATGATACACGAAAAACACTTATCATAGGAGACCGTAAAGGCAAGTTTCCCGGAATGCTGAAGAATAGAAAGTTCAATATTGTATTGGTGGAGAAAGGGCATGGTGCCAGTGACCAGCCGACAGCCAAGGCAGACAAGACTGTGTCTTACTTTGGTAAAAAACTTCAGATAAAATTATAACCTTTGACATTTTGTCCACATTCGCTGTAATCAGCAGCGAATGTGAACAAACTTATTTCTAATAAAAAATATCAGTTATGGAAAGAAAAACACATTTCAAGACCGCTATAGGCTATGAGCGGTGGAAGAAGCTATTACTCTCTTCTCTATTTTTATTGATAACTACCGGATTGTTTGCTCAGCAAATTCAAGTAAAAGGGCATATCAAAGATTCTGATAACGAGCCTATTATTGGAGCAAATGTTTCTGTTTCAGGCACTGGAATAGGTACGATAACCGATGTAGATGGGAATTTTAAACTCGGTGTTGATCGTAATGCTACGCTTACTATCTCATTTATAGGATATAAGAAGGTCGAAATAAAGGCTGCTCCAATATTAAATATTACTTTGGAGTCAGATGCTGTCTTGTTGAATGAAACAGTAGTTATTGGTTATGGGGCGGTCAAGAAAAGTGATGCAACCGGTTCGGTTGCTGTATTTAAACCCGATGAAATTAGTAAGGGAGTTACAACCTCGCCACAGGATATGATGAATGGTAAAATAGCGGGAGTCAGTATTAGTAATTCCCAGGGAGGAATGCCTGGTGGAGGAGCTGTTATCCGTGTGCGTGGAGGTTCTTCTTTGAATGCAAGTAATGATCCATTGATTATTATTGATGGATTGGCTATGGATAATGATGGTATTAAAGGAATGTCCAACCCTTTGGCATTGGTAAATCCTAATGATATTGAGACCTTCTCATTACTGAAGGATGCCTCGGCTACGGCGATCTATGGTTCAAGAGCCTCTAATGGTGTAATTGTCATTACCACCAAGAAAGGCTCGGCTGGGACTGTACCTAAAGTATCTTATAGTGGCAATGTAGCTATGAATGTTGTTCAGTCGAAGATAGATGTGATGGATGGTAATGATTTTAGGGCATATATTCAACAAATCTATGGTGATGACGAATTACCCTATCAGTTGGGAACAGAGAATACAGACTGGCAGGATGCTATTTATCGCACTGCCATCAGTCATGATCATAATCTGACTATTTCCGGAGGATTCAAGAATATGCCTTATCGGGTGTCTTTAGGATATACTGACCAACAGGGAATTATTAAAACTTCGGATTTTAATCGGTTTACAGCTTCCCTAAATTTGTCTCCGACTTTGCTGGATAATCATTTAAAATTGAATGTGAATGCTAAAGCGATGATTGCCCGTAACAGATATGCTGACGGCGGTGCAGTGGGAGCAGCACTGATGATGGATCCTACAAGACCTATTTATGATTATTCAACAGCAGTATTTGGCGGATATTACCAGTGGAGTACGGCCTCTGAATATAATGATCCGAACTGGACTCTTACAAAGAAAGGCTTTTCTCCAGCTAACCCATTATCATTATTGAATCTGAAAAAGGATAAGGCTTCTTCAAAGAGCTTCATAGGCAATATGGAAATGGATTATAAAGTACACTGGTTACCTGAACTGCATGTACATTTCAACTTGGGCGGTGATTATTCAGAAGGTGAACAATCTAATCAAGTCTCTCCGTACTCATACTCCAACCACTATTATGGATGGGATGGTACTTCCTATGGATATAAATATAATTTGTCGGGTAATGCGTATTTGCAATATCTGAAAGAATTCAAAGCACAGACTATTGATGTGATGGTAGGTGCTGAGCAGCAGCATTTTCATAGGAACGGGTATGAGATAGGAAATGGTACCAGTCCGAGGACAGGTGAAAAGAAGGATGAGAAAACAAAGGCTACCACAGCTTATGCTTATCATACATCATTGGTATCTTATTTTGGAAGAATCAATTATATTTTGCTAAACAAATACCTGTTCACGGCAACTGTACGCCGGGATGGTACTTCGCGATTCTCCAAAGACAATAGGTGGGGAACATTTCCCTCAGTGGCATTAGGATGGAAAATGAAGGAAGAATCATTTTTGAAAGACGTGGATGTATTGTCTGATTTGAAGTTGAGAGTGAGTTGGGGTATTACAGGGCAACAGAATGTTTCCTCAAATGATTTTCCTTATTTACCTCAATATACTATTAATAAAGATGGAGCATATTATCAATTTGACAATGAATTCCACCATACCACCAGACCTAAAGAATATAATAGCAGATTGAAATGGGAAGAGACTGCCACTACTAATATCGGGATAGACTTCAGCTTTCTTAATTCTCGTATTTCCGGAAGTGTTGAAGCCTATTTTCGCAAGACAGATGATTTAATCAATACGGTTAAAATTCCTGCTGGTACAAACTTTAACAATATGCTGATAAGTAATATTGGTTCATTGGAGAACAAAGGAGTAGAGTTTAGTATCACGGCAAAGCCTATTGTAACTAAAGATTTTTTGTGGGATTTGAGCTATAATATATCTTACAATAATAATAAAATCACGAAGTTGACCGGAGGAAATGACCCTAATTACTACGTTAATACAGGCAGTAGTGCATATGGCACCGGTTCTTCTGTGCAAGCGCACAAAGTAGGTTATTCCACTTCGTCTTTTTATGTATATCAGCAAATGTATGATGAAAACGGGCATCCTATTGAAAATATGTTCGTAGATAGAAATGATGACGGCATTATTAATGATGATGACCGGTATATTTATAAGAAACCGGTGGCTGATGTATTGATGGGACTGACGTCAAAGTTTGTTTATAAGAATTGGGATTTCAGTTTCTCATTGAGAGCAAGCTTGAATAACTATGTCTATAACAATGTTCTTGCCACAAACGCTCCGGTAGGTAAAAATGGTATATGGTCCAACTATGGATTCTATTATAATCGTCCGGTTGATGCTTTGAAATTAGGCTTTGAAGGAACTGGAATGTTCTATATGTCAGATTATTTTGTACAGGATGCTTCGTTTCTTCGTTGCGACAATATTATATTGGGATATTCTTTTAAAGATATCTTGAAATCCAACGCATATAAAGGGGTAAGTGGACGTCTCTATTGCACTGTACAGAATCCATTTGTCATAACCGAATATGATGGACTGGATCCTGAGATAGAGCAAGGATTCGACAATAACTTATATCCTCGTCCCGTGACATTTATGGTGGGACTGAATCTTCAGTTCTGAGTGTGTAACCCTAATTTAATATAGATATGAAAATTCAAAATATTAAGCTCATAACGATTGCCAGAGCTTTTCTGCTTGTATTTCTGTTTAGTTCGTGTGCCAATGAACTGAATATTGGTCCTATCAATCCACAGATTGATTTGACGTTCTCCAAAGAAGATGTTTTTGCCAAAATATATGCTACATTAGGACATACAGGTCAAGAGGGACCATATGGCAATGGCGATGTAGCTGGAATTGATGAAGGAACCTCGGCTTTTTATCGGTTAATTGTTACGCTAAATGAGTTTCCCTCGGATGAAGTATTGTGCAGTTGGAATGATGTGGGAATTCCCGAAATTAATTTTATTAATTGGGGCTCTTCTCATAATATGGTTGAAGGGTTATACGGGCGTCTTTTATTTGATGTTACCATCTGTAATCATTTCCTGGAACAGACTGAAGGATTTAGTGATTCTGAAACCGTCAGACAAAAAGCGGAAGTACGTTTTATACGTGCATTGAATTATTATTATTTGATGGACTTATTTGGTAATCCTCCTTTTGTGCAAAAGGTTTCTACGGATTTGCCTTTACAAATAGAACGTTCTAACTTGTTCGTATTCATAGAGAATGAACTGAACGACATTGAAGCTGATTTGTTTGAACCCACACAGGCACCTTTTGGGCGTGTAGATAAAGCTGCATTATGGCTTTTGTTATCACGTTTATATTTGAATGCAGAAGTTTATACTGATATCCCCAAATGGGGTGAAGCGCTGAAATATGCTGATAAGGTTATTAGTTCAGGTTATGGTCTGTGTAGTAATTACGAATATCTTTTTATGGCAGATAATGGTGAAAATGCAGAGACTCGAAAAGAGATGATTCTGCCTATTCGTCAGGATGGTATCAAAATTCGAACTTTTGGAGGAGCCTTGTTCCCAATCGCATCTACACGGGCTTCAGGTATGGTTCCTTGGGGAACTTCCGAAGGATGGGGTGGAGTCAGGGCCAGAAAGGCATTGATAGATAAATTTTTTCCATATAACAATGCTCCTGTTGGGACTTCCAAAGAGGAAATGATGGTAGCTGCCAAAGACCGAAGGGCATTGTTTTATTCAGGTGGTTATGTTAATGATGAAGGCAATCGAGACAGAGATTGTACCGTTAAGATTACTAATGTCAACAATTTTAAGGAGGGCTTTTCTATTGTGAAATGGAGTAATAACCGTTCGGACGGAAAAGCGGCTCAGGATCCACAGTGGGTAGATACAGATATACCTTTTTTTAGGTTGGCCGAGGCTTATCTTATTTATGCAGAAGCTGCTGTCCGTTTAGGACAGAATGAGGATGAAGCATTGAGGAAGGTGAACTTGTTGCGTAAAAGGGCCGGTGCCACTGAACTCGTTACTTTGACTTTAGATGATATTCTGGATGAAAAGTGCCGTGAATTTTATTTTGAGGGTCATAGGCGTACAGATTTGATTCGATATGGATACTTTACGTCGGGTACGTATTTATGGGACTGGAAAGGAGGGCAATCGGACGGAGTTGCGGTAGATACCAATTATAACCTTTTCCCGATACCGGTTTCTGATATTATCAATAATCCGAATTTGAAACAAAATCCTGGATATTAATCAATAGAATATGGAAAAACATAATTTGTGGTACAGGCATATTGCTATTAAAATGCTTGCATGTGGCCTACTCTATGGTGTATTTACTTCTTGCAGTGGAAATGGGGAGGTAACTTCGGTTGTTTCTGCAAATATGCTGAAATCTGCTCGTTATACTGTTACCGCAAATGGTAAGCCAGTGGAAGTGTATAAGGCAGCTTTGAATATTAATGTCGCAAATATTACTTTGTCTGGTGTCACGGAAGTGGTTGTGAAGGCTAAAGATGCAGGCTATTGGAATGAAGGGGCAAAGATACGTCCTTTATCTCAAGATATTATTCCTGAAATAAGTGGAGATACGCTTATTTTTAGTCTGGACAAGCCTGCAATGTTATCTGTGGAACGAAAAAAACAGATATGGGATCATGTATCAGAACTTGGAATGAAACGTGATAATCCGGACTGGTGGAAAAGAGGGTTTAGGTATAATGAAACCTTGCAGCTTAGTAGCTATGCCACTGGGATGGCAGAAGCACTGTTTATTTTTGCAGATACTTTACAGGCAGAACCCAAGCGACAAGATGCGACGATTAGACTATTACCGGGTATTCATACAGGAAACATCGATTTGAGGAGTGGACAGCATCTGCATCTGGATGAAGGTGCCTTCTTATTCGGTTCGGTTAATATATGGGATGCGGAAAACGTAAAGGTAACAGGCAAAGGAGTGATTATTCATGATGGTAATCAACCTCCCTATACAGACCGGGGGTTTCAAACGGAGCGTAATTGGAGGCCCATTTCAATAAACAACAGCCAGAATGTATCTGTTTCGGGAGTGACCTGCATTGCAAGAAGCCGTACTTGGACTATTCAGGCAACAGCCAGTCGTAATCTTGAGTTTGACGGCTTAAAGATTATCGCATCCAATTTGGCAAACCTAAACGGAGATGGTATTGATCTCTGTGGAGCACAGGATGTCATTATCAGTAATTGTTTTTTTAGAACTTGTGATGATGCTATTGCACTTTATAGAACAATGCCGTTTGATGATAATATTCATGAAACTTGGGGAGAAAAAGATTACAGTCAGTATGTTGATACATGGGTGAAGAATGTCTTTATTAGCGGTTGTGTGTTTTGGAATACTTCGGCAAATGTTATGCGGGTAGGCTGGACCGGTATGAGTCTGAATACTGAGAATATAACGATGAAAGATTGTGATGTTATCCATCTTTCCGATTGCAGCTATTTTTATGCACCCCATTCTTTGTTGAACATCATGTCTGAGGATGGTTCTGGTGAGGCAGAACATAGTGATTACCTCTTTGAAAATATTCGTATGGAAGAGTATTCGGCATTAGTAGGAATTAATCATCAGCAAGCCCGTTTGAAGAATATTTGTTTTAAGGACATCTATATGGTAGAATCCTCCAAATGGCCTTCATTGATTATTGTTCATAATGTAGATGAAGATAAAGGAATCATTTTCGAAAATGTAACTGTCAAGGGAAAGCTTGTAGAACAGGCGGAAGATTTACCTCTGTGCATAGAAGGAGATGGTAATATAGAGTTTAGATAATAGATGATTGGCTGGTGACAATGGTTATGCTGAAAAAAGTATAACTGATTCTCAATATTAGTAATTCCCGTCTTACTGATTTATGGTAAGGCGGGATTATTTTTTGCGTACTTACATCCCGTTTCTTCCAAGCAATCAGTAATGAACTTGTTTTATTTATAACCCTTTGAAAATATACCAGAACAAAACTTTTCATTCTCGAACAAATCCCCTATTTTTGTCCGACTAATATTGAATGAGAATAGCAGAATTAGGAAACCTTGATATTAAGAAAAATAGATGAAGCGGATATTGATAACTTTATATGTGCTTGCAAGTGTGGCATTGGCTGCCGTAGCACAAGCTCGTTTTACCTCGAATACAGAGATGTACAGTTTCGGCCAGATAGAATGGAAGCATCCCGTGACTGTGCAATATACCATCACCAATACGGGTGACCAGCCTTTAGTGCTTACAGAAGTAGAGCCGGATTGCGCCTGCTCTGTGGCCCAGTGGACAAAAACGCCTATTGCTCCGGGGGCAAAAGGAACAGTAAATGTGACTTTTGACGCCAAGGCATTGGGACATTTCCAGAAATCCGTGGCTATTTACAGCAATGCGCAACCCAATCTGGTCTATTTGAAGTTCAATGGTGAAGTAGTACAGGAAATCAAGGACTTTACCAAGACGCATCCCTATCTTATCGGTCAGATACGTATTGACAAGAACAGCCTCGACTTTCCCGATATTCAGCATGGTGAGCAGCCGGTGATTCATATCGGCGTGGTCAATCTTTCCGACCGTCCTTATGAACCGGTACTGATGCATCTGCCTCCTTATTTGCAGACAAAAGTAGAGCCCAATGTCTTGCAAAAGGGAGAAAAAGGAGTGATTACACTTACATTGAATTCGGAAAGACTGACTGGCCTCGGACTGACTCAAACGTCGGTCTATCTTTCTCGCTTCTCCGGTGACAAGGTGGGCGATGAAAACGAGATTCCCGTTTCTGCCATTCTTTTACCGGATTTCTCCGGAATGACGGAAGTGGAGAAGGCAAATGCTCCTGCCATCAGCCTTTCTACCAAAGAAGTTGATATGAGTGCGATATTGGCAAAGAAGTCAAAAGCACGTCAGGATATTACCATTACCAATACCGGGCGTTCTCCTTTACAGATAAACAAGCTCCAGGTATTCCACCCGGCAGTGGGAGTTAACCTCAAGAAGAGTGTATTGCAACCCGGTGAAAGCACTCGCCTGCGGGTAACGGTAGTGAAGAAGAATATAGGCAAGAAGCGCCGTCATCTGCGTCTGCTGATGATTACCAATGACCCGATGCAGCCGAAAGTTGAAATCAACATTAAAGCAAAACAATAAGAAGTCGTAAAGTCCTTCATAACTCATAACTTATAACTCACAAATAGCCATGGAACATCCCGAAAATAATGAAGCATATAAAGGCTTGGTTGTCAATGCAGGCATTGAGCAACCTTCATCGGTCAATCCTTACTTGAAGAACCGTCCCAGGCGGAAGAAACGCGAGCTTTCCGTATCAGACTATGTGGAGGGTATAGTGAAAGGTGATGTTACGGTACTCAGCCAGGCTGTAACACTGGTGGAAAGTGTGAAACCGGAGCACCAGGCTGTGGCGCAGGAGGTGATAGAGAAGTGTTTGCCCTATTCGGGCAACTCCGTCCGTGTGGGTATCAGTGGTGTGCCCGGTGCCGGTAAAAGTACCTCTATTGATGTATTTGGCTTGCATGTACTGGAGGAACACGGTGGCAAGTTGGCTGTCCTTGCCATTGACCCGAGCAGCGAACGCAGCAAAGGCAGTATTCTCGGTGACAAGACGCGTATGGAGAAACTCTCCGTTCATCCCAAGTCCTTTATACGTCCCAGTCCCTCTGCCGGTTCGCTGGGTGGCGTGGCACGCAAGACGCGTGAAACGATTGTGCTTTGTGAGGCTGCCGGATTCGATAAAATCTTTGTGGAAACCGTCGGAGTGGGACAGAGCGAAACGGCTGTTCATTCTATGGTGGATTTCTTCCTGCTGATTCAGTTGGCAGGTACGGGAGATGAATTGCAAGGCATCAAACGAGGAATCATGGAGATGGCGGACGGTATTGTCATCAACAAAGCCGACGGAAGCAACATCGAAAAAGCCAAATTAGCCCAAGCACAATTCCGTAACGCATTACATCTGTTCCCGCCTACGCC
>ENA-OYHW01000057-OYHW01000057.1-human-gut-metagenome-genome-assembly--contig:-NODE-57-length-23728-cov-6.916022_pt1 | contig 23728 bp, 25 predicted proteins | sample MGYA00243768_ERZ653009 | MGnify/ENA primary metagenome ERZ653009 (study PRJEB26926, sample SAMN06165333) | human gut metagenome | biome: ENVO:00009003; feature: ENVO:2100002; material: ENVO:00002003...
TCAAGCGCGGTAGCACCGTGAAAGATGCCCTCGCGATGATGGAAGAATATCATATAGGTGGTATCCCTGTGGTTGATGACGACCGTAAGCTTGTCGGCATTGTCACTAACCGTGACCTGCGTTTTGAAAAAAATCTTAATCGTCTTATCGACGAGGTGATGACTTCCGACAATCTTGTCACCACAACCCAGTCGACCAATCTTGACGAGGCTGCCGCCATACTTCAAGAACATAAGATTGAGAAACTTCCGGTAGTTGACGGCGACGGTCGTCTTATCGGATTGGTGACATATAAAGATATTACCAAAGCAAAAGATAAGCCAAATGCATGCAAGGATGCACTTGGTCGCCTTCGTGTCGCAGCAGGTGTCGGTGTGACCAACGATGTCATGGACCGCGTGGACGCTCTTGTCGCTGCCGGTGTTGACGCTATCGTTATCGATACCGCCCACGGTCACAGCAAGGGTGTGATAGGAGTGCTTCGCTCAGTTAAGGAGAAATATCCTGAGATTGATGTCGTTGTTGGTAATATCGCTACCGGTGAGGCGGCTCGTTATCTTGTCGAGAACGGTGCCGACGGTGTTAAGGTAGGTATCGGTCCGGGTTCAATCTGTACCACGCGTGTCATCGCCGGTGTGGGTGTGCCGCAGCTTTCGGCTGTGTATGATGTGGCAAAGGCTCTTGATGGTACCGATGTGCCTCTGATCGCCGATGGCGGTATCCGCTATTCGGGCGATATCGTAAAGGCTCTTGCTGCCGGTGCATACTCTGTGATGTTAGGCGGAATGCTTGCCGGTGTAGAGGAATCTCCCGGTGATACAATCATATTCAATGGCAGAAAGTATAAGGCTTATCGCGGCATGGGATCGCTTGAGGCTATGGAGAAAGGGTCAAAAGACCGTTATTTCCAGGCAGGCGAGACCGATACCCGCAAACTTGTGCCGGAGGGTATTGCAGCGCGTGTCCCGTTCAAAGGCTCGCTCTATGAGGTTGTCTATCAGATGCTCGGAGGTCTGCGGTCAGGCATGGGTTATTGTGGCGCGGAGAATATTGAAAAACTCCATACCGCCAAGTTTACGCGCATCACCAACGCCGGTGTTGCTGAAAGTCACCCTCATGATGTCGCCATAACAAGTGAGGCGCCTAACTATAGCGCATCTCACCAGTAAATTTCGGAAGGGAATTCATCAGATATGTTGGCAAAGATATAATACAGGGTATATTCCCCGCGTTATATCTTTGCTTTTTATACTAATCTTAATTATCATAAAATGACAATGCGAAAAGGGATTGCGGCGTTTGTTCTGGGTGCTATGGCACTTTCTCCCGCAATAGCAAAAGATACCGATCCTACGGTTATGACCGTCGCCGGCAAAAAAGTGCCGTTGAGCGAGTTTGAGTATCTGTATAATAAGAATAATGGTCAGCAGATGACTCCGATGAGCGTGGATGAGTATGCCGAGTTGTTCAAAATATACAAGCTAAAGGTTGCTGATGCGCTTGCTGCGGGTATTGATACTACGACAGCATTCAAGGCGGAGTTTACGAAATATCGTAATGAACTTGCCGAGCCATATCTGTATGACAAGTCTGAGGAGGAGCGACTTGTCAACGAAGCGTACTCTCATTTGAATCGCGAGGTCAAGATAAGTCATGTGATGATTGACAAGGGGCGCACACCGGCTGAGGCTATTTTGCGCAAGGCTACGCTTGACAGCCTTCGCACGGTGATTCTTAACGGAGGCGATTTCGCCGATATTGCGCGCCGCTATTCTATTGACCGTTCGGCTCGCGCCAATGGCGGAGAACTTGGCTGGATAATGGGCGGCAGGTATCCTTATGCTTTTGAGAATGCGGCTTACGATACTCCGGTAGGTGAAATTTCGGAGGTTATAGAAAGTCCGTTTGGATATCATATCGTGCGGGTAGAAGCAGAGCGCCCCTCTCGTGGTGAGGTGCTTACCCGTCACATATTGAAACTGACCCGCGGCAAGGATGATGCCGGTAAAGAGTGCGCCAAAGAACAGATTGACTCCATTTACAATCTGCTTGTGGCTGGTGCTGATTTCGCTGAAGTCGCAACTCGCGACAGTGAAGATCCGGGTTCGGCAAAAGATGGAGGTCTTTTGCCTTGGTTTGGTGCCGGAATGATGGTGCCGGAATTTGAAGACGCGGCTTTCTCCCTTGAAAACGGAGGCATATCCGCACCGTTTGCAACCTCCTACGGCTATCATATCGTGAATCGCATGGATTCACGTAGTGTCCCTTCGCTTGACGAATCCCGTGACAAGATTCTCGCCTTGATGAAACGCGATGGAAGAAGTGTGCTTCCGCGTCAGAAACGTATCGCCGACCTCCGCAACAGTTTCGGTTCAAAGATATATGAAGCGGAAGTGTCATCTCTTAAAGCAGCGGTGAAGGATAACGGTAAGCTTGACTCGGCGCTTGTGGCTACATTTGTTGCCGCTCCGGTTGCTGTAGGCGAAGTCGCCGGGAAGGTGTTTACTTCCGCCGACATGTTTGCCAAGCCCCTTCCGAAACCTGTGATGTCGATAGATGAGGCTGAGGCTTATATCAATGCGATGGTAAATGCTGTTGCTGATGAATTGACCGTTGATGCCGAAATCGCACGTGTTGCAACTTCCGATACAGATTTCCGCAATCTTGTCAATGAATATCATGACGGAATGCTTCTGTTTGAAATATCAAATGAGAAAGTGTGGAATCGCGCGTCGACCGATAAAGACGGACAGGCTCGTTATTTCGAGGCTCATCGTGACAAATATAAATGGGATGCTCCGAAATACAAGGGTTATCTTGTCTACAGTGTCAATGACTCCGTGTCAGCTCTGGTTAATGATTTCTTGAAAACCAATCCCCCGGTTGACTCTCTGTCAAGTATGTTGAAAGAAAGGTTCAAACACATGGCTCGTGCGGAGCGTGTACTTGCAGGTAAAGGTGACAATAAGATGGTGGATTACCTTCTTTTCGACGCTAAGCAGCCTGAGATGCGTGGCGTATGGAAACATGCCGTACTGTTTGGCGGCGAAATGATTGATGCCCCGCAGGAAGTCGCCGATGTCAAAGGCGCGGTGATTGCCGATTATCAGTCGGAACTCGAAAAACAATGGATTGAGGAACTGAAATCCAAATATCCTGTAAAAGTTAATAAAAAAGCATTAAAGAAACTGCAATAGCCGAATTTTTAGTAATTTTGGTGTCGATTGATAATCGACCATGCTTATGACACATTTGAAGTCAGTTGCTATACTATTGTTCGCCGTCTGCCTCACCTCTTGTGGGGGAGGCGGTGACGCTGCTATTGACCGCAGCGATATGGTTGCACGGGTAGGGAAGTCGGTGTTGACGATGCCTGAATTGATGGAAAAAGTGCCTTACGGGCTAACTCCGGATGACAGTGTGCGTTTTGTGAGCGCATATGTGCGTCAGTGGGTCGATGCCCGGATTATGGGAGAAGTGGCGGCAAGAAATATTCCCGACATGCCGTCTGTAGAAGAAAAGGTCAACGCTTACCGGAATGAACTTATAATGATGGAGTACCGGCGTCTGATGTATGAGCAGAATAAGCCTGCGGAATTGTCGGAAGATAGCCTTAAGGCATATTATGGGCAACATCGTGATGATTTCCGGCTTGAAGTTCCGATAATAAAAGGTATTTTCGTCAAAATGCCTGATAATGCAATCCGTCTTAATGAGATAAGGAAGTGGATTAAATCGGGAAGCGAGGATGACCTTGACAAGATTGAGAAATATCAGCTTACCGATCCCAAGGCTATGGAATATGACTATTTTGCCGATAGTTGGACCGATTGGGGAAAGATAGCCGGTCGCATGCCTTTGGATTTTAATGCCTCACCGGAAATGCTTGCCCGCATAAACAAGGATTTTGAAATGACTCGTAATGGTTACACTTATATACTGAAAGTTACCGATGTGTTGTCGAAAGATGCCATTGCTCCATTCGAGACCGTTAAAGAGAATATCCGTGATTTCATTGCCGGTAGCATGCGTGTCGAGTATGACCGTCGGCTTCGACAGCATCTTTATGAGGAAGGACTCAAAAGTGGTGATGTGGAGATAAATATTGATATCGCTCAGTCAGAGAAAGCTAAAAATGGCGAATAATAAATAATATATATATAAACGTGAAACTGACCAGAACTATTACATTATGTGCATTGGGTGCCGCAGCAGCCTTTACCGTGGCACAGAACAATATAGCCGAGGAAGTGGCATGGTGGATAGGTGACGAGCCTATTTACAAGTCGGAGGTAGAAGAAATGTACCAGACGATGTTATACGAACGCGCCGACATCAACGGTGATCCTTATTGTGTAATTCCTGAAAAGCTTGCCGTAGAAAAGCTGTTTCTACATCAGGCAGAGTTGGATTCCGTGGAGGTTCAGGATGGTATGGTCGCTTCCGAGGTAGACCGACGTATCAACATGATGATTGCAAATCTCGGCACACAGGAGAAGCTTGAAGAGTTTTACCGTCGACCGTTACCCGAAATAAGGGAGACCATGATGGATGCCATGCGTAATAACTATAAAGTGTCGCAGGTGCAGAAGTCGCTCACCGACAACCTGAAAGTTACTCCTTCCGATGTAAGAAGATATTTCTCTTCTTTGCCGGCTGATTCAATCCCGTTTGTACCCCTTCAGGTCGAGACTCAGATAATGACACTCAATCCTGTCATACCGCGCGAGGAAATAGACGAGGTTAAAGCGCGTCTTCGTGATTTCGCTGACCGTATCAACAAAGGGGAGTCAGATTTCTCCACTCTCGCCATATTGTATTCCGAGGACGGAAGTTCCATTCGTGGCGGTGAACTTGGTTTCATGGGTAAAGGACAGCTCGTACCTGAATATGCTGCCGTGGCGTTTAACCTTAATGATCCCAAGAAAGTGTCTAAGATAGTTGAGACTGAATATGGCTTCCATATTATCCAGCTCATAGAAAAGCGTGGTGACCGCATCAACACGCGTCACATACTTCTTCGCCCGAAGGTAAGCGACAAAGACCTTACCGAGGCTATTCACCGTCTTGACACGGTTCGTGCAGATATCCTTGCGGAGAAAGTGACTTTTGAAGATGCGATACCCTATGTTTCGCAAGACAAGGATACCCGAAACAACCGTGGTGTGATGGTAAACGAAAATACGGGTACAACACGGTTCGAGATGTCACAGCTCCCTCAGGAAGTGAGCCGCGAGGTGAGCAAGATGCAGGTCGGTGAATTGTCGAAACCTTTCATAATGAAGGATCCTAAGCGTAACCGCGATATAGTTGCGATTGTAAAACTGACCAACCGCATCGAGGGCCATCGTGCCAATCTAAGTGACGATTACCAGATGATAAAGGGTATGTATGAGGAATCGCAGAAATCAAAGATTATCTCCGACTGGATTGAAAAGAAGATTAAAGATACCTATGTGCGTATCGAAGACGGTTGGCGTAATTGCGATTTCACTCATGAAGGCTGGATAAAAACATCGGCAAGTGAAAAGTAACGGAAATAATAATATACCATCATTGAGGCACGGGAGAATTTTTATTCTCCTGTGCCTTTTGGGTGTTCTTGTGCCGTCATTCCTTTTTGGAGGTCCGGTGACTGAAAAAGTGAAGTTGCCGGTTTCGGCAAAGGCGAAGCGAATACCGATAAAACCTACCATTCCGGATGTTGACCGCACCCGCGACAGCCGTGTGTTTCTCGAACGTGCTGACCGTCTGTGGATGGATGAGAGGATAAGTTCTGAATTTCAGATGGTGACCGGCAATGTCATGTTCCGCAAAGGTGGCATGTTCATGTATTGTGACAGTGCCAATTTTTATGAAAGTACCGGCTCTCTTCAGGCTTACGGTAATGTAAGGATGGAGCAGGGCGATACACTCTTTGTATATGCCGACGAGCTTGACTATAAGGGTGACACTGAATTTGCCACGTTTTATGGCGATGGTTCCAATCCCGTGAGACTCATTAACAAGGACGTCACCTTGTCTACCTATATTTTCTATTATGATATAGCTGCCAATCTCGGATATTATGATAATGAGGGTAAGATTACCGATGCTGAAAATCAGTTGACATCGGGCTATGGAGAGTATAATCCCGATACTAAGGAAGCCGAGTTCAGGGAGCATGTGGTGCTTCAGGACATAGCCGGTGAGGACTTCCGGATGACAACTGAGATTTTGCGTTACAATACCGATACTCATATAGCCAATATCGTAAGTCCGTCGGTCATTGTCACTGACAGCGCGACTGTGTATTCCAGCAACGGATGGTTTGATACCGAGGCGGAAGTTTCTGAATTATATGACCGTTCACTTGTGGTGACAACCCGTGGTAACACTCTTACCGGAGATACTATATTTTACGACCACCCTGCCGGATTCGGACAGGCATGGGGAGGAATGGTGCTGACCGATTCGATACGTCAGGCGGCTATCGAAGGCGACTACGGATTTTATTATGAGGCAAACGACAGCTCTTTTGCCACAGGCAGAGCGCGTATTTTGGAATATAGCCGTCAGGATACTCTTTACATGCATGGCGACACAGTGCGCACCTACCTTCTCCAAGAAGACTCGACACATGTCATGACAGCCTATCCGCGCGTCCGTTTTTGGCGAATCGATGTGCAGGGATTATGTGATTCGCTTAGCTTCATGGAGCGGGATTCAATCATGTACATGCACCGTCATCCGATTGTGTGGAATGAAGAACGTCAGGTCTTTGGAAATGTAATTAATGTGCATTTCAATGATTCTACTGCCGACTGGGCGAAACTGCCCGATTTCGGCTTCCTCGCGGAACATGTCGATGAGGAGTTTTACAATCAGTTGTCGGGGAAAGAGATGTTGGCGCAGTTTGAAAACGGAACCTTGCGTCAGCTTGACGTGAGTGGCAATGTCGAGGTGATATCTTTGCCGCAGGAAGATGATTCCACCTATAATAAGATAGTCAATTCGGAAAGCAGTTTCCTTCAGGGATTATTTAAGGAGGGTAAACTTGAGCGCATGATGATGTGGCCTGAGGTTACCGGCACCGTGACCCCGTTGTACCTTGCAAAGAAGTCGCTATTTTATTTACCCTCGTTCCAGTGGTACGATGCACTTCGTCCTAAGGATAAAGACGATATTTTCAATGTTCCTCCCGAAATGGAGGCGTTGTTGAAAGAGCCTGACCCGTCGGCTCGTCGCCGTCGAACCGATTAGCGGTAGCTCCGCAGCGGGGGCACAAAGGCATCGGGAATATGCTCGATTTTATATCCGGTCTCCGGACTGCCGATGATGGCGATTATGTCAAACTGCACTTCGTGAGGAAACTGGTATTGGATTACAAATGAATTGGCGGCTGCGCAGATGCGGTTGATTTTCTGCGGAGTGATTGCCTCAAGCGGGTCAAAAGACCCTGCCGAACGTGTCTTGACCTCGACAAAAATTATCCTGTTCCCTTTGATGGCGATAATATCGAGTTCGTAAAATCCTTTTCGGGTATCTTGCTCTATAATAGTATAGCCGCGCGTGATGAGATATTCACGCGCGACTTTTTCGCCCCATTGTCCGAGGTCGTTGTGTTGTGCCATTTGTATGCGACTATAGGCGTTTTACATGAATGTCGCCGGAACTTGATTCGTCTGAGTCAATATTCTTACCCGTGCAATATATATCACCGCTTGAATAAGTTCTTGCCTTCACATTGATTGCATTCAATGATTTTGCCATGATGTCGCCACTTGAATTGGTCGTGAATGTTGCATCGGTGCAGTTGCCTGATAATTTGATATCACCCGAACTTCCTGTTTCTGCATATACGGTAGTAGCTGAAACATTCCCAATCTTGATATCTCCTGAACTCTGTGTCCGGGCATTAAAGTTAGTACATGCAACATTTTTGGCTTCGATATCACCTGAACTGCCGGTCTGCGCCTTGAAGTTCTTGCACTTGATGGCGTGAGCTTCTATGTCTCCGCTTGAATTAGTTGAGAAAGTCACATCACCGGTAACATCGAGATTACTTTCTATATCGATATCACCCGAACTTCCGGTAGTAAAAGTTGTTACATCCGGAGCCGTTACTTTAACGACTACCTTGGTATTGTTTAGCACGAGGTTGACAGGAGTTTTATAGCCAACTTTTAATTCTTTTCCCGATACTTTTACATCGACATATTCCATTATGTTGTCGGGCGCCGATATGACGATGCTTTGAGTTGCCGATTGCCTGAACTCGACATCCACAGATGATGTGGTGGTAATACTATTGAAGTTACCTGTCGTGACATTTTTTGTCACGATATTTTTACTCCCATAGATGGTTTTAGTCTCAGCGCAGGCTGATGTCGGTATGAGTACCGCTGCTGCCAAAAGTGATGTAATCAATTTGTTCATGATTGTGATATTATTAATTGTACTTTATGTTAGATGCATTATAGTTTTTAAAAGTTGCATTGTCCACGAAAAAAGAGGGGCTGATTTTCGCAAATATACGATTATTTTGTCTAAATTTGTTATTAATGAGCGTGAAACCGGAAATTTCTTTAATAGTGCCCGTCTATAATGTCGAGCCATATTTGACCGAGTGTGTGGAGAGCGTACGTCGTCAGGATTTCGATGCCTTTGAGGTGCTGTTGGTTGATGACGGCTCTACTGATGGCTCGTCACGTATTTGCGATCTCATGGCTTCCGGCGACTCACGCTTCAGGGTGATTCACAGGCAGAATGGCGGTACATCTGTGGCTCGCAATGCAGGAGTGGCTGCTGCCAGGGGGCGATATATAGCGTTTATGGATAGTGATGATGTTATTCATACTTCATATCTTTCCCGGCTTTATCAGATTGCTGTTGATAGTGATGCGGATATTGCCATGGTAAAGTTTGCTGAAGGGGAATCGCTTGATTTTTCCAAAATGTCTCTTTCCGAGAAGCATGTAGCTAAACTGTCTCCTACAGTGGCTTTGGAGCGGACACTGTATCAGGATGGTCTTGATACAAGCCCATGCTGCAAGCTTTACAGACGGCATTTATTTGAGTCTTTCAGCTTTATTCCCGGAATACTCTATGAAGATTTGGACTTCATTTCACGGATTCTTCCTTCGGTCAATAAAGTAGCGGTCAGCGACGATGTGTTATATTACTATCGTCATCGTAAAGGAAGCAATATCGGGTCATTTACGCTTAAACGGCTGGATGTGCTGGACGTCACGGAGAATATTTGTAAACGAGTGGAGCAATACAGTGAATCCCTGCAGTTGGCGGCACGTGACCGTCGGTTGAGCGCCGCTTTCAATATGTTTATCCTTCTTGGAGCCAATGGATATGGTGACTCTCCCGCCTCCGCCCGTTGCTGGGATATGATCAGGTCTCTCCGCGGGGGCGAGCTGTTTAATGGCAAGGTGAGGTTAAAGAATAAACTCGGTGTGTTGCTCTCCTATGGAGGAAGACGCTTGTTTTCGTTAATTTCAAGAATAGTAAGATTATGAGAGTGTTTGACGCAGCAGATGAAGCGGTATTCGCCGGCTTATGTGATGCACTCGCTGAAAAAGTAAGAGATAGAGTCGGGAATCCCGATGTGATTCTTGGTATACGTAACGGCGGTGTTGCTGTAGCTGCCGCCTTTTCTGCATATTTTCCCGGCGCACGTCTCGGCTATGTCTCGGCACGTCGACCCTCTACCAGGAAAAAAGAAAAGATGCGGCTTAAACGGTTTCTACGTCATCTTCCGGTGCGTCTTTTGGATAATCTGCGCATATTTGAGGCACGGTTTCTTGCTTATTCAGGAAATCCGGATAGGGAAGTGAATCTTGACATCTCTCCGGAAATATTTGAATTGATGGCGGTGCCATCAACGAAAGTGGTTGTGGTGGATGATGCCGTTGATTCAGGCTATACCTTGCAGGCGGTCATAGGGGAACTTTCCCGGATTACAACCGCAAAGCTCTTTACAGCCGCAATTACAGCCACGACTTCAGCTCCCGCAGTGAAACCTGATGTCACCCTGTTTAATGATAATGTATTAGTTAGGTTCCCATGGTCAATGGATGCAAAACGCTGACTCCTGTTGTGGTTGTTGACCTTGACGGGACACTCGTGGATGTGAACACTTTCCGCGAATACATCCTTTTTGTCACAAAGCAGCTTTTAAAACAAGGCAAGCTGATTGCTGCCGCAAAGGTTATTACGGCTGTAGCATTACGCAAGACCCGGTTTATTTCCCACTCGGAAATGAAAAAACGCATATTGGTCGCTACGCGGAAAATTATGACGAATGACAACCTGGATTTGCTTGTGCGTGGCTTGCTGGGAAGATTGAATGTCGATGTATTTGATAAACTTGAGCGGTATCGTGCTGATGGATACCTGGTGTTGCTTGCCACTGCCGCTCCGGAAATATATGCCCGGCCTCTTGCGGAAGCTTTGCGCTTTGAGGGTTGCGTGGCGACATCTGATGTCGCTCCCGAAAATGAAGCATGGAATGAGAATGTCGGTGAGGTAAAACTTGCTTCCGTGCGCGATTATGTGTCTTCTATAGAAGGTCATATTTCGGTTGTCATGACCGATCATTACGATGACCTTCCGATGATGCGCTACAATACGGGAATGAATATACTTGTCAATCCGTCGGAAAAAACCGTATCGGCGATTTCACGACACGGGATTGTTTTTACAATCATGTAAGGACTCTCCGTCCCTGCCTATCGCTGTTAATAGCCGTGTGACAGCTTCATCAGTATTGCCTTCGCTTGCCTCAAGACATTTGATGAAGAATGACCCTATTATGGCTCCGGCGGAATAGCGGCAGGCGTCATTGAATGTGACGGGATTGGAGATACCGAAGCCAATTAGACGTTCATGCAAAAGCCCGAGACTGTCGATATGTCGGAAATACGCTTTTTGCTCATCATTAAACTGGTCTTTTGTGCCGGTAGTTGACGCCGATGATACCATATATATGAAACCATCGCAATTATTATCAATAAGCCTTATACGTTCGTCTGATGTCTCCGGAGTTATTAGCATTATTACAGGTATGTCATATTTCTCGCACAATGGCTTATAGTCCCTCATGTATTCCGCAAAAGGAAGATCAGGGATAATCAATCCGTCAATACCCACTTCCTTGCATTTTCTGAATAGTGGTTCGATACCATATTGCATCATGGGGTTAAGATAGCCCATTAGGACTAACGGTATATCGGAGTGTTGTCGGCGCGCTTCGGCGATTTCTGAAAATAGTAAGGTAAGGTTCATGCCGTTGTGCAAGGCGATAGACGAACTATGTTGTATTACCTCCCCGTCGGCCATCGGGTCTGAAAACGGCACCCCGATTTCTATCATGTCAATGCCCTTTTCAGCAAGTGAATTGATTATGTCGACAGTTGAGTCGAGTGTCGGGAAACCTGCGGTAAAATATATTGATAATATATCAGATTTTTTTCTCCCAAAAAGGTGTTGTATCCGGTTCATGTTCGTTGAATTTTCTAAGTGATAATATAAAATTTACAAGTTTGCTTATGTCTTTGATTCCCGGTGAGGTTTCGAAGCGGCTGTTAATATCTATGCCCGCCATTCCGGGGCGCATTGCTTTTATGATATTGTTGATATCTCCGACATCAATCCCTCCGCTGAGTAAATAGGGCGTTTCAAGGTCATAGCTTTCAAGCAGTTGCCAGTCAAATTTCTTGCCCGTACCTCCATGACAGGAACTTTTGGTGTCAAATAAGAACATATCTACAACTCCGTTATATATGGCAAGATTTTCCAAATCCTGACTGTTTTCGATACCTATCGCCTTAAACACAGTGAAACCCTTTGATTTCAGCCTCCGGCATTGTTCGGGTGACTCCGCTCCGTGTAACTGGATTATGTGGATGCCATAGCGGTCACATACCCCGCAAATATATTCATCGTCTTTGTCGACAAATACCGCTACCGGTCTCACAAATGGCGGCAAGGATTTCACTGCATCGGGATTTAGCAGTGACGCATCGCGTGGGGATGCCTCATGAAATATGAATCCCATAAGCATGGGGGTGAGCGATGCTACAGCCGCGATATTTTCTTCTTCGCGCATGCCACATATTTTTATCATCATGTCGGCATGGAGCGGTTTGTTATGTCTTTGTTCAGAGTTCATTAATAAACTGTTTTAATGCCTTTCCGGGCGATGGTTGAATCATAAAACGCTCGCCGATAAGAAAACCGTCATAGCCTGCATCACGCAGCCGATGGATTTCATCCGGAGATGATATTCCACTTTCGGCAATTTTCACTATATCGGCAGGTAGCGAAGCCACGATGCTAAGTGATGTATTGGTGTCGGTACGGAAAGTTGTGAGATCTCGATTATTTACACCGACCATATCCGCTTCAGGTACAAATCGGTCAAGGTCGGCGGTTGAATGAAGTTCAAGCAACACTTCGAGTCCGAGATTATGGGCAAGTGAAGTATATCTTGTGATTTCATCGAAACTCAATACCGCCGCTATGAGTAAAACAGCCGAAGCGCCGAATATACGCGCCTCATATATCTGTCGCTCGTCAACTATGAAATCTTTGCGCAGCAAGGGCAATCGCGTTGTTTCACTTGCAAGGGCGAGGTCACTGAGGGCACCTCCGAAAAATACAGTGTCGGTAAGCACCGAACATGCAGCTGCACCTGCCGCTTCATATTCCGGTACAATATCGCTGACAAGTGCGAGCGGATGGATTTCTCCTTTGGAGGGCGACCTACGCTTGAATTCAGCTATGATACCGTTAGTCCTCTCTTTTATAGCCTTGCTCATTGATGCCGGTGCGTTTAAAAAGAGCCTTGGCGTAAGTTCATTGGTGATATTGCCTCCACGCGCGTTTAGTGCCTCGACTTCGCGCCGTTTGTTATCGACTATCTTTTGTAATATGTTGTTCATTGTCAAGCTTAACTGTTTAGTTCTACAAATCGGTTGAAACATCTCAGGGCATTGCCTCCGCGTATAGATTCATCAGCGCGGGCGATAGCATCTTCAATAGATAATGCAGGATTAAGTGTAGTGAGCGCGAAAGCGGCATTTGCCACTACACAGTCATGCTGCGCCCTTGTGCCTTTCCCTTTAATGACATTATCAAAAATCTTTGCTGCATCGGCAGGAGTGTCACCGCCGGAAAGTTCATCCTGTCGTGCCGTTGCAAAACCAAGTGACTCCGGCGTGTAAAGTTCTTCCTTTCCCTGCCGGGACACCTTGAATTGTGACGTGAGCGATACTTCGTCATAGCCGTCGAGCGAGTGGACAACCGTACATTGTACTCCTTCCTCTTGTGCGATATAGTTATATAACCGCATCAGTTTGAGATTATATACACCGAGGAGGCGGTAATGCGGCAGTGTAGGGTTGACAAGTGGCCCGAGCATATTGAAGAAAGTGCGTACTCCGAGTGATTTCCTTGCCGGCGCAACACTTTTCAGTGCCGGGCTGAAGAAAGGGGCATGTAGATATGCCACTCCGCTTTTATCAAGCGACCGACGCAAGCGGTCACTGTCGGAGGTGAATTTGATTCCATGCTGTTCAAGTACGTTTGACGCACCCGATATCGAACTTGCTCCGTAATTACCGTGTTTCACAACTTTTTCGCCCGCACCAGCTACCACAAAGCACGATGCCGTCGAGATATTGAATGTGTTTTTGCCGTCGCCTCCGGTACCTACTATATCGATTGCCTTAACGTCACCGAGATTTACCGGCAGACGGCGTTCAAGAAGCGCGTCACGAAATCCGCTTAACTCATCAATGGTGATGCTGCGCATGAGGTAGACTGTCATGAAGGCTGACAACTGCGCATCGTTATATTTCGAGTCAGCGATATTGAGCAGTATATCGCGCGATTCTTCACGCGAAAGACTTTTATGCTCAAACATCTTTTGTAATATATTTTTCATCGTTTATCAGTGATTTAACCAGTTTGACAATATTTTTGTCCCGTTGGGAGTCAGAATGGATTCAGGATGAAACTGTACGCCTCTTACATCCAAGGTCTTGTGGCGCAACGCCATGATTTCCCCTTCATCGCTTATTGCTGTCACTTCCAGGCAGTCGGGTAATGCCTCATTGTCAACTACCCAGGAATGATACCTGCCTACATCTATACGTTTTGGCATATTATTGAAAATGTAGTCGTCGGCGGTAATTGAGATGGTTGACCGGATGCCGTGGTACACGGTCGATAGATTGCGTAGTGTGGCGCCGAAACATTCCCCGATTGCCTGTTCGCCGAGACAGATGCCGAGTATCGGTTTGCTCGCGGCGTAACGCTTCAGTAATTCGGGAAGTATGCCCGCTTCCGACGGTATGCCCGGTCCCGGAGAGATGATGATTTTGTCATAAATCGCCACGTCATCTATTGATATTTCATCGTTACGATAGATATCGGGGGTGAATCCAAGTTCACGGACTGCGTGGACTATATTGTAAGTGAATGAATCGTAATTGTCTAGTATAAGGAGTTTCATGATTAATAGTGTTTAGTGACCGAATGTCTCGGCATATTTCACCGCGTTTACAAGTGCGCCGAGTTTGTTGTTGGTTTCCTGCAATTCATTTTCAGGCACTGACCGCGCCACGATGCCTGCCCCCGCCTGGGAATATAGTTTACCTCCATGACTGAGGAAACTGCGTATGGTGATGGCATGGTTGATATTGCCGTTAAATCCTATGAATCCTATACAACCTCCATAGATTAGGCGGTTATGAGGCTCTATCTCGTCGATAAGCTGCATCGCCCTCACTTTGGGTGCACCGCTAAGGGTGCCCGCAGGGAAGGTTGCGGCATATAACCTGTAGACATCGGCATTTTCGGGAAGAGTGGCGCTTACACGCGATACCATGTGAATCACATGAGAATAATATTGTATCTGCTTCAGAAACTCGATTTCCACCTTACCGCCGCTACGTGCCAGGTCGTTCCGTGCCAGGTCTACGAGCATGATATGTTCGGCGTTTTCCTTGGCATCGGCAAGAAGTGCCTGTGCGAGTTCTCGGTCATGCTGGTCGTCGCCTGTGCGTCGGAAAGTTCCGGCAATCGGGTCGATGTAAGCACGGTTGCCTTCCACACGTAAATGTGTCTCCGGAGAAGAACCGAATATACGGAAATTCCCGAAATCGAAATAGAAAAGATACGGTGACGGATTTACACACCTCAAAGCCCTGTACACATTAAACTCATCGCCCTTGAATGCCTGGCAGAACCGGCGCGAAAGCACAATCTGGAATACGTCGCCACGCATTGCATGTCGGATGCCCTCTTTTACCATCTCCATATACTGACTGTCAGTGATGGTTGAGCTTGCCTCACCGGCGGTGTGAAAAGGATATTGCGCCACATTATTATTGCGTATTATGCTGAGAAGTTCTTCAATGCACGATTCCTCTCCCGGTATCAGATGCTCGTAGACTACCATCTGGTTTTTGAAGTGATTGACGCGGATGACGAAGCGGTATAATACATATTTCATGTCAGGTATGGAGGCGAGTTCCTTGTCACGCTTTGTTATCTCTACTTTGTCGAAGTAACGTACACAGTCGTATGCCGTATATCCGAAAAATCCGTTGGCATCGTTTAGCGGTTGACCTGTAATATTGAAAGATTCCACATACTCCTTCAGGCGTTGCATGACTTGGCTTTTGTGTGTCACGGGGCTATTCTCCGATTTTCCATCCGGATATTCCGCTATGGTGGTGTCATTGCTTACCGTGAAAGATGCTATCGGATGTACGCCGATGTAGCTTACCGAATTTTGTGATGTATGATAGTCGGAACTTTCAAGAAGTGCCGATTCAGGATATAAATCTCGTATTTTAAGATATATCCCGACCGGTGTTTCAAGGTCGGCGGGGACTACGCGTGATACTATTTTAATATTTTGTGTCATGATATTGCGTTAATTAATTTTGATTAGCTGACAGATTATCCATAAGCGACATATAGGTGTGCATGTCCTTATCGCCTCTACCGGAAAGATTGATGACTACAATGTCGTCGGGTTTAAATCTTTTCTTGTCGAGTACACCGAGTGCGTGAGCCGATTCAAGTGCGGGAATGATACCTTCTGTACGGGTAAGATTGAATGCCGCATTCAGAGCCTCGTCGTCAGTAACCGGGATAACCTCGCTTCTGCCGGAGGTGGCGAGGTAAGCGTGTAGCGGTCCGATGCCCGGATAATCCAGACCGGCGGAAATAGAATATGGCTCGATGATTTGTCCGTCGGCGGTCTGCATGACCATGGTACGTGCTCCGTGGATGATACCTTCTCTGCCGGCACACATTGTAGCGGCTGTCATGTCGGTGTTGACACCTTTTCCAGCAGCCTCCGCCGCAATCAGCTTTACTTCAGGTTCACTGATGAAGTGATAAAATGCCCCGGCAGCATTGCTCCCTCCGCCTATGCAGGCTATCACATAATCGGGATTCTCTCTTCCTTCATGTTCAAGAAGCTGTTTTTTGATTTCTTCACTGATGACCGACTGGAAATATGCTACCATTTCAGGATAGGGGTGTGGTCCGACTGTGCTCCCGATTACATAGAAACTGTCGGGGTGACAGCACCAGTCGCGAATAGCCTCGTTGGTGGCGTCTTTAAGGGTCTTGTTGCCGGAATGTACAGCCACGACTTTTGCCCCGAGCATTTTCATTCGTTGTACATTGGGTTGTTGACGCGCGATGTCGGTTGCTCCCATATAGACAGTGCAGTCAAGGTTCATGAGCGCACACACTGTAGCTGTGGCAACTCCGTGCTGTCCCGCGCCGGTTTCGGCTATGATGCGGGTTTTGCCCATTCGTCGGGCAAGTAGTACGGAGCCGATGGCATTATTGATTTTATGCGCTCCGGTGTGATTGAGGTCTTCGCGCTTGAGATAAATATTGGTGCCGTATGTGTCGCTTAGTCGGGTGGCACGATAGAGCGGTGAGGGGCGTCCCACATAATCACGTAACAGTTGGCGGTATTGGTCGTTAAACTCTTTGTCAGCTGCGTAGCGGTAAAATGCCTCTTTCAGCTGTTCTACGCTTCGGTTGAGAATTTCGGGTATGTATGCTCCTCCGAAATTGCCATAGTATCCGGCATCATCCACGGGGAGGATGCGGCTGAATGTTGATGTCATGAGAAAAAAATATAATGAAATAAAAAAGAGTGCCATCAAGATATAAATCCGATGGCACTCCATTAATAATTAGTAAGATAGAATTTTCTTATTCACATTATCCAAAATATGATTGCCATCGATAGTTATTACCGATGTGCCACCAATAAGAAGTATGGATAATTGAGATATTCATGATGTAACTTTCTTTTCGTTGCAAATATACGCTGTTTTATTGACAATACAAATTTTTTACCTAAAAAGTTTAATTTTTTTATTTTGAAGGTGCTATGAACAATTAAAGTGCCAGTAGCGTTAAAAGAGCATAAATACATTAAACTTTATTTATGGATAACAAGAGCATAAAGGGAACCCGGACAGAAAAGAATCTTCTGAAATCATTCGCAGGTGAGTCACAGGCGCGCGGTCGCTATACAATATTTGCCGAGGTGGCGAAGAATGAAGGCTACGAGCAGATTGCCGCTATTTTCCTTGAGACAGCCGAACAGGAATATGTACATGCCAAGAGCTTTTTCAGTTTCCTCGACGAAGGTATGCTGGAAATCACGGCTTCTTATCCTGCCGGTCCGATTGGGGATACGATGCGTAATCTCCAGGAAGCAGCCGCAGGTGAACACGAAGAATGGTCAGATATGTATCTGGAATTTGCCCGTGTTGCCCAGGAAGAAGGCTTTCCACGCATAGCGTCACATTTTAAATTGGTGGCATCTGTGGAGCAGGGACATGAAGCCCGTTATCTGAAACTTCTTGAACGACTCCAAAGTGACACGATGTTCAAGGATGATGAGGAAGAAGAATGGCAATGCCGGTTTTGCGGCTATATTCACCGCGGCAAATCAGCCCCCGGGAAGTGTCCCGTATGTGGAAAGGAACAGGGCTATTTTGAACGTAAGAAAAATAATTATTGAATCTGTTTTGTTGGAATATATATGATTCGGTCCGGATTGCTGTTGTCAGTGGTCCGGATAATTTTTTGTTAGTAGTCGTTTCTAAATTTGCATGTATAGTGGCAGGCAGCGGGTGAGATACTGCTTTGCTGTGGACCACGGCAGGTAAATCCTTTCATCGCCCGGAATCAATGTTACAGGCACTTCGTTCAGGTCAATTCTTACATACAGTTTCCCGTTTTTTGTACGGAAAAGTATTATCTGAAGATTGGATGCCATCGGGACTACATGGAAGTTCTGCCAGTGGGATGCGACAGTATCAAAATAGTTTGTCATGTAATAACAGCTCGGTAAGTGCATGAGTGACAGCAGGGGCATCAGTGTCTCTGCATGTCCGAAGCGTAATTGTACGCGCATATCGCTTCTGCGTTCCGCTACATCATCAGTTGTAGTTATAAGATTCAGTAGCAGGTCAGCGGCGATGTCGGCAGGTACGGTTGAGATGGTGTTCGCCGTGCGTTCAAGATATTGCTTCAGGTTGTTGCATGACCACAGGCGGTTATACTCTTCTTCAGTGAAAAAGCGCATTACATCTATATTATATCCCATTGCGCTCAGTCCCGCAAGAAGTCCGTATTCTGTAAGTGCAAGATCGCGGAACTGCTCTTCGTCAAGCGGATAGTTCTCTCCGAGAACGCGTTTTATCGGTGCCGTAGTAGCTGTCTCGGCGATGAATCCTTTCAAGACATCTTCATATGGTTTGTTTTCGCGATAATCGATGTAGTCCTGGTCGATATCAAACGGTCGCATAAGAGGAGAATTTTGACGCCCCGACGAGGTGAATATCTCAAGACGGTTGTTCATGCGCGCCAGCTGGTGAGTGAACGAATACATGCTCATGATGCATCGCGGGGCATAGGATGACAATGCCGTGATTTTCCCATTACTGAACAGATTGGGATAATTGGTAAACATTCTTGCCGCAATACCGCGCTGCTCAGCCATGCCAAGTGAATCGAGAGCGCCCCATTTGCCGTTGCTGCGGGTTATTACATTTTCTGTCACCTGAAGCAACTCTTTTCCGAGTGGTGTAATAGTGCCGAGAGAATCTGCATGTTCAAGCGCACGTTTGATTGCGAGCGGTCGGGATGCTGATGCTGGATAGCGCGCGCCATGCCGCCCGACGTGGTTGACCATTACGGGAGTGAGCGTGTCGGGATAGCTGATAGATTCTTTTGGCGCGGGGTAGGGCATCGCACTACCTTCACATTGGGTAGAATTGTATGTTATCATACCGGGAGTTGCGCCAAAAAGAGTGGTGGCGGAAATAATTATATAAAGAATTGCGGATATCCTTTTCATTGTTTATAAATTTGTAGTTTCAAAAGTAAGAAAATTTTATGACATTACCTACCGAGATAACTCATCTTATTGATAAAAACGAGATAGAAGAGGCAATTGTTGCTATAACGCGACTCATAGAAAATAGTCACGGTAACGCTTGTTTGTTTTTTGAACGGGGAATGCTTTTTTGGCGTTTGGAGCGACGTCGTGACGCTATCAGCGATTATGCCAGGGCTGCAGAGCTTGACCCGGCATCGCCGGCGGCGGAAGCATTGGAACAGGCGATGACTATAATGCAGTTTTATGATAAAAGCCGATACAATCCATAAATGGGTGTCGGCTTTGCACATCATTGTTAATGTGTTTTAAATATCGATAGATTATATGTCACTATATTCATATTTTAAACGAATATAAACGAAAAATTTATTAATAATCGAGGTTTGATGTTACTTTTTTTTGTAGATTTGCAAATGTTTTCAGAGGCGACTCTGAAGTATTAACATTAAGTTTTTTGTGCAATTAGTTTAGGCGAATTATGGAAGAATCTGCAAAGAAAAGAGGCGGTCGTCGCCCCGGTGCAGGCCGCAAAAAATCGACCGTAAAGCGTTATGGCTTTAATGCGCCGGCGACAGTGCATGCGGTTCTCGAACAGGTTGACAGCATCACTGATTTTATCTGTGAGGCTGTTATCAAGCATGGGCAAGACAAAGGTCTGTGCTGACATAACTACCCAGGAATTTGATGCATGCATAAACTAATGAAAGCTGTCTTTTAAAGACAGCTTTTCTTTTTCTTCCCCCGAAGTTTTCTGTATCCCCGTACCACATACTCAACGAGATCGGTATGTCGGAGAAGGTCGGTATTATTGGAAAATTGAAAGAGAGTGAATGGAAACCAGTCTGTAATCCCGTTATAAATCTATTATAACCAAAAATTGTTTATCGGTCAGTTTCATTATAGCCTATGTTTCTTAATTGTTTTTCAAGATTCCAATTTGCAGGCTTTTTCTGTGGGTCAAACCATTTTGCTTCGGCTGCAATCCATTTATTTCGATATTCTTTTCGGGATTCAGGAGTATAATCTTCATAACCCCATTCAACCCCGCAACAAGGACATATATCGTATGTCGGCGCCTTTCCATCATCGCCCCACGGATTGTAATCGCCAAGTGGATAGCCACAGATAGAACAGAAATTATTTACCTCAATTCGTTTATCGGTCAGTTTCATGTATCAGTTTGCCATTTTGTTTGTAGTTCCAGAATTTGCGATAACAGTTACCCTCTTCGTCGTAATATTTCCATTCACCAAATTCATTGCTGAAATCATCTTCCGGATATTTGGAATATGTAATCCATCCTTCACTCCTGATGCTGCCATCCTTATACAGATAACGAATGTATGCGATAGAGTCCGGCACACCGATGTAATCACCTATCGGGCAAATCTGCTGATGGTTGTAACTGACGCTATCCATTATCGGTGCCATATTGTAGTCGTGCTCAAAGGTTGAAATCCTATTGATTGCAGCTATTGTATCTGCATTTATGGGCAGCTCAATATAATAGATATCCGGCTCCTCTGTCCAACGATGTTCTTCACTTATATATTGTGTAAGAACTCCATCCACTGAAGTGTACTCTATAACATATTCTTTATCGTTAAATCTAATATAGTCAAAGCAAATTCCCTTAAAGGCATATCCTCCATAGGTTTGTTCAAACCCTACACAGGATAATGATTCTGGCAACCGTCCATTGGCTGAAATATAGGATTCGATTCTCTTGATTATTTTATCCCGTTTGTCAATCTCTCCATTTCTTCGTGCCGGCACGTTATATCCTATAAGATAGGTTGCAATAATAACAATGGCTACAAACAGAACAAATCCGATTGCAATCGAATATGCAATTATTTTACCAAGACTTTTCATCGCTTGCCTCCTTTCTCGCGATTCTTGACTGAATGTTTTGGAGCTGGTCTGACAGCGTCATTCGGCATCGCATTTTCAAGCATATATCTGAATATGCAATTGTTATTCTGTTCTAATAAATTATCTCTCGTCAGTTTGTCGTAAGGTAGTGTAAAGTTTAAGTAAACCGATTTCCCTGAGCTTTTGACATCATAACTCTCTTTCTCATCATCATTAACGATAATGACGACAGTTACATAGGAAACCGATGCCTGTTCCTGCCATTTTACAAGAGCCTTGCAAAAATCAATGAATATGGAATCCGTTGTGTTATCCACGTAAATCGGTGTCGAATCTCCGCTTAAAGTGTCTTCTATATAATCAGCAGGGCACGACATAAAGGCATTAAACTGAAAATCATCTGTCAGAGGACTGCTTGCGCAGTATTCGACAGTGGGTTGATTGTTGTCTGCGTTGCCAGATTCTTTATTAAAATAAAATGGAGGCAACGCCGGTGCATTTTGAAATGACAACCGAAGTTTGTCGATTGTACACCACCAGTCATCAATAAAATTCTGTAATTCTTCGGTTTGTATTGATTCTTTTAACGCCTCCACAATATTGACAAGCACACTGCAATTAGAGGATTCATCTGAAGGTGACCATGTTTTCCCGATGCTGTCATTTGATGCGATAAAATAATACATCACACCATCCAGTCCGGTAGAAAAAGTTGGCATTGCCTTTTCAACGGCAACATCAATAAGTTCGGCAAGGCTTTTGCCAAATACAGAATCAAGGGCAACTTTTATCACTGGAATCTCTTTGATATTAACACTATCAAGATAGACAATTCCTTGTGGCCGTTTTTCAATAAGTGTCAGACTATCATATTTAGTTGACAAACTAATGCCATATCGGTTAGAGAAGGATGGCAGGACGACTATTCCGCACTTGCGTTCCTGTGTAATTAACGACTGACTATATCGCTCCGCAAACTCCCTGCTGTCGTTTACCGGGTCAAGATGACTTTGCGCCCAGAGGTTACAGGAGAGAGCAAAGCCAACACACAGAATCAATATCTTATAGAGTGTTGCCATACGCAAAGCTACAACAAATAATCGACATTCGATGTGACAAATGTCCCATTCTGGCATGAAAATCAGCGTGAAGCGAAAATTATCTTAAATATCTTCACTTATTGTGAGATTGATAACGGGTGAGGTGGAATCAAACTGTAATTGCTACCGCTTTATTATGTTAAATTCCAGTTTCTGCAGACCTTTTTTGTAGACATTGGCAAGAATAAGCGCATATCTGACTTTCTCGCCGGAACCCATGGACAGGATGCGGGCAAATTCTTCTTCAGTCACTACATTCTTGAACATCGGACCGTGTGATTCGTTGCGTACCAAACGTATTTTGTCGGTAAAAGGTGACAATACATACGAATAAGTTGCCTGATAAGGCACACTATGAAATTTCACCCAGTTCGGATCTTTGTGATCAAGGAGATCCACCAGCCAGATACGTGCTTTATCGTAGGATGGTAACGGTGAAACTTTGTCATACTGAATTTTACTATCTATTTTACCTTCATCATCAACAACGATAGCACTACCTACAGCATATTTCTCGAAAGGACACAAGTCATAGTACTCTATGTCGGCTTCCGTCGTTATCTCCTTGTCGACCGGAAGTTCAGGGTCTACCACGTGTCTGTCTGCAAGAATCTTGATAAGTGAATATGTGCGGTCGGAAGCATCGGCGCGTGGATTGGCGAGTATGGTACGCTTCACAGAAAGGTAATACTCATGTTCACGCTCGTAGATGAAACCTTTGATTTCATTAAAACCGAGTTGCAGTGTCTCACCGGGAAAATCTTCCGACTCGACGAGCATGCAATCTATTGGATGCTCCATTTTGTCGTCAGACGAGGCATACATTATGCCTGTTTCAGCCGACACTTGCATTCTGATTTCTTTGACTGAATCTTTTGGCTTTTCATCATCGCGACACGCAGTCAACCCTGCCACCGCGATGAATGCCATGAGCAACATTATAAGAAAGTTTCTATTTTTCATTCTTTTCAAGGTTTAATTATTTACCACTTAATAAATACCGAAAATACGATTTGACATATCTTTTTATCGGAAAATCCGTTTCTTCTTCAAATGTCTGAAAAACATTGAAGAAGAAAATATTATCAACCATAATTGTAATCAAAGACATCTCCGGGATTGAATAAAACATCCTTGCACATGGCACGATATTCGGAATACACCTTAGGATATTTATTTTTGAACTGTAAGGCAATTCCTTTTCCCATGACTCCGGCACAATTACAACCATGTGCATAGTTGTTTACGCCCTTAATATCTGTCTCTTATACACATCTCCGAGCCCACGAGACCGAGGCTGATCTCG
>ENA-OYHW01000095-OYHW01000095.1-human-gut-metagenome-genome-assembly--contig:-NODE-95-length-19330-cov-8.005447_pt1 | contig 19330 bp, 17 predicted proteins | sample MGYA00243768_ERZ653009 | MGnify/ENA primary metagenome ERZ653009 (study PRJEB26926, sample SAMN06165333) | human gut metagenome | biome: ENVO:00009003; feature: ENVO:2100002; material: ENVO:00002003...
CTCCCGCCCCGGGCAAGCAGATGCGCCCCCTCTCCTTCACTATGCCCTCGGCAACTCTCCTCCCCGCGACCGCATCGCGCGCCGATGAAACCGAAGAAATCATGCTTTGGGAGGGAGAGCAAGTATTTCCCGGGAAGCTTGACTATAATACCTCCATCCCTGAGACCGGCAAATTTGTCACTGACCGTCCTGCCATAGGTGGCACAATAACTGTCGAAGTCAAAAATCTAACTGAAGTATTTACTTCTAATGAAACTAATGAAACAGTAATAGTAACCGAAACCAAGCCGAGAGTTTACTTTCTTATCGGGTCATCATGGTATGATAATGGAGTTGACAACGGCTATACGCCTAACAGGACAGAAGGCGAAATTTCCTACTACCAATTTACGATAACCAAGGATATTGCCTTAGAAATGCAAACCGGCGGACTAAGAATAATGGGAGCCGGGTGCACGGCAATCAAAGTCACCTATACGGCGGTAAAGCGGGGGGGACTAAACTACGACGGAATGCACACCCAATTTACCACAGGCACACTTATAGGCTGCGTGATAGCATACAAAAACGCCGAAGCGGAAGGAGGCTACGAATACAAGGCAAACTCATGCTGGACGTGGCATCCCGAAGGGCTGAGACTGACGAAGCTCTTCAACGCCGACAATGCCGCCATCGAAATCAACAGCGATGCCAACGACATCCTGCGCCATTACACGACCGAAGAACTTGCTGCCGCGGCTGTCGATGACCCGGAGATAGCCACAGATCCCCGTTCACCCTATTTCCTGCGCCTCCTTGACCCGACCGCCGAATACGCCTTCTTCTTCTACTACCCCTACGTCGACGAAGAAATCCTCACAAAGGCGGTAACCGATGCCAATGGAAATTCTGATAATTTACACTATGCAAAAGTAAATAAATATTCGGGAGTCTCGACAGATAACTCATTTGCTCCGATAGTAGGGGCAAACAGAATCGCAAAATCCGGCACTAACGATGCTGAATACGACCCCAAATACGCCTCGTGGACAAGATATCCGGTCGCCGCTCTTGATGACTATTCCAAAGGAGACAACCAAAAACGTCTTGAAAATTCCGATTTTATGCATGCCATTATAGACACGTCGACCAAAGGAAAAGAAATTAAATATGACAATGCCACATCATTAGGGGAATTACCGGTGGTAATGTCAAAGAAAATGGTCACGATAGACCTTCTCTTTTATGAAGAGCCTACGGAAATAACATTGAAACCGGAACCAAATTCATCGTATGCCCCGGCTATGATGAGGACATTGGATTTCGATATCTCAACCGGAAATTTTTTATATCCATCATCATATACCTATAATGCCGACGGGATAGGTATCCATCACATTCTCCGATACGGGCAGTATAACGAGTATCTCATTCCTCGGAATATTGGCACCGAAACCGAGACCCAAACCAATAGCACTACCGGTGTCACTGAATCCACCGTTCTATACAAATATCGACTGATTCTACCTCCCCAAAAAAACGGGGAACTTTCTTACAGCCTTTCATTCAAGATAAACGGACAGGAAAAGAAGCTTCTTAATATTGAGAAAAATCCATTGCTGTCAGAACTTAAAAGCGGCTATTACTACAAACTTAGATTCTCCAAAGCAGAAGATGATACAGGATGGCATCTACAAATCGAAGACTGGCACGATGGTGGTGGTCAGACTCTTAAACGACCTGATTAACAATTAGTGATTATGAATCGACTAAACTATATATATATCATATTTAATTGCCTGCTATTTACGGCAGCGGGATGCACCGACGAGTTTGAGCCGGAACAGCCCAATGACGACATATTGTTGCCCGGCGAATATAAGTTTATCCTTTCCAACGACATTCCGCAATCGCGTGTTTCTTACGATGATGAAATCCACTCATCATTTGAGACGGGCGACCGTATCGGTGTATTTGCGACAAACTCGGAACGACAGATTCAGAACGACGTGTTCAGCGCAAGAAATATGTCGAGCAATGAACTCATCCAGGTGCTTGCTCCGCCGAAAGGGAATGTGACGCAAGAGCTTGACACAGAGATTCCTGACCCAAGCAGCCAGAATCCACCACCCAATTACTTCTTCTATTTCCCGATGAACGAGACATGGAAACTTAATAATATCACCGGAGGAACCGGGTTGTCATATAGCGTGGAAGCCGACCAGACGACCAAAGAAAATTTTCAGAAGTCAGATTTTCTATGGAACTATCTCACGCCCGATCCTGATGCACAATTTCAATTAGTAAACATGCATCATCTTATGGCGAATATTATTGTGAAAATTCATAAAGACAGCATCGATATAAGCGACGATCCCACCACGGGAAAACCCAAAGGAGTCACCCTGCACAACATGAGCCTTACTGCCGCTGGCATATATCTTGCACGACAAATCTCCGGCGAGATGAAATATCTCACAAACACGAATATCAAAACTGATGTAAAAATGTATTGTCAAGGCACATCGGACGATTATCTCGTATATCGCGCCGCTGTGCCTGCATGGACTACAAAAAGTGCAGATGAACCGATATTCACTGTCACACTTTTTGACCGTAACGGCAACCCAGAAGAAGTCACCTATAAACTTGCTGACAATCTGACATTGAAGGATGGCTACTACTATACTTTCACACTCCGGTCTGCAACGAAGCCTCCGATTGAAGATGTCGGCGACGACGATTCCTGGGTACTTGATGTATACAGTCCCGACGGCACTCGTATCGGTTTACTCTGCCGTGAGTACATCTATTATTGTCCTACAGACGAGTATTACAACAGTTATGATGACGCAAACAAAAACTGGCCAAGTTCAAATTCGGTCATAATAACAACCGATCCAGGTAATACTTATCACACCAAATTTGGAGATGTAACTTTTCCTTTCTGTGTTAACTCTCAGGGATGGGTATTCTATAATCTTCAAGACAACGGCATCTATCCCGAATTGAGTAAAGGGCGGGTATTAAGGATGATTTATGACCTTGGATGCATCGGAGGTCTTCCCGGTTATACAAAATATAAATTAGATGCAAATATCAATCTAAGCACAAGTAACGGTACATATTCTAATAGTGTAACTTCCTGGCCCGCTCCACACACCAATACAGCCGGACTTCAGGGAATATTCTTGATGAGGCACGGTCATGAATGGCAGACTCATAACGCCTCAGGTGAAAGTTCGCCATACAATCCCGGAATTACCTCTCTTGAATACTATATGCATGGGGCGGAAATAATCTGGGATCCTTCTACAAACCGTATTGCTCAATTTAATATGACTGATTACGAAGGGAATGCACTCGCAATTACAAATAACGAAGCATATTATAACGGACATATCGCAATGCCCACAGAAAAGTCCATTGGAATAAACGGGCAGACAAAACCCTATGTATCCTACGACCCTTTTGACGAAAATGGAGTCGACGAAGCGGGAGCACTAGTTTGTACAACAGTGCCACATTTCATCTCCAATGTACAAAAAGATGCTACATATACTTATCCCATAGTTAAAATCGGTTTTAACAAATTCTGGATGTCGAAATCATTACGGTCAAAAAGCCCGAATAGACAGACTGAAGAAATACAATCTTTCGTGAGATACAATGCCGATGGCAAAGTGAGAGAAACTATTTTTGAAGCAGTAGGCAGTGATTCGCCGGACACATATCCTGATTATCACGGGAACGTAATTCTTCCTCCCGGATATGCATATCCAGGAGGGGAAGGCGATACTGATGTAGACGACAACGGCAACAAATTGCAGTTTGATGCCTGGAACTCAATGACTGAAGAGGAAAGGAATGTCAATCCGATAGGATTACTTTATAATTCCGTAGTTTTTAAAAGCGGTGTATTATTACCTAACGACAATGATCCGACTTACGATGTCAGCTTTATAACTTTTGATGATATTAAAAATCTAAGAATATATGTCGGAGCGTTGTTTTCGGCAAAACTAATGTCCAATAGCATCAGAACACAAAACGGGTATAGCACTTACTCGGAATCTTTTCATGATGCCATGTGCCATAATAAATTGTTTCATAGCGGCCTTCAATCTTTCACTCCCAATATTTCCGGTCTAAATCTCCGTCCTGGGGGAATAATTGAGACCAACAGCAATAAGCCATCTCAAATGGGAGACCAATTTGCTATATTCATTGATAATGGCAGCAATAATCATACCGATGGTTTCAGCATATTCTCATTCTACTATTACGATGGATGGGGAACAAAGACTCTTGATAATTACTTTTTAAATCATAAATTCTATAACACATTCAGTGATGAAAGTTCAGCAAGCAGACTTTTCGCTCAGGTAAGATGTGTCTACAGTTATAAAAACCAATCCACAACTGTACCCGTCACTAAGTCATTTTCCCGCAGTTTTATTCCACGGGAGGAGAAACGAATGCAAAAATTAGTGCTGTATAAGTCTAAATCGGAGAGTGAGAAATGAGATATCTTGCACGACATATTACTGCGTTGTGGGGCATCATCCTGACGATGATGCTCGGCGGATGCGTCAACGACTACGACACCTGCGACGAGGTGCAGCGCATCAGCGGAGAAGTGCCTGTAAGGTTCACGCTGAAGCTCGACTCCGACGGCTTCGGGTCGCGCGCAGAGGGTGATGCAGGCGTGTGGAATCCCAATTACACTCAGGAAATCGGTACTCGGTTTGACTCTCAAGTCGACCGCCTTCATGTGATGCTAATAGACGCTACCGGCAATCTCGCTCATGTAGAACTGCGCGATTATATGTATGTAGCGGAAGATGGCGGCTATACATTCACAGGCAATATCGATTTCGGCGATGAAAGTTGGGAAGCGGGCACCTATCGCGTCATGCTGCTTGCCAACTGCGGACCGGCAATAATGGGTGCAAGAACACTCGACGAGCTTCCCTCCACGATTGACAATGTGATGTGGTACAATCCCGACGGCTCACGTCGCGAAGGAGTAAAAATACCGATGTGGGGCATAACCACCCATAATTTCACTTTCTCCGGTAAAAAAGATTCCCCCGAAGAAATAGGCGATATCTCGCTTCTTCGCGCTGTCGCAAAAGTTGAAATCCAGCTTGACAAAACGAAGATGGATGGTTACAAACTTGTGAGTGCAACCATAAGCGACGCCAACTCATATATAAATCCTTTCCCCGCTGGATGGCAGAATGCGACCGTCACCACCGGCGACAACCTGCGTCATGGCGCTTCTTTTAATCCGGTTAAGACCGAGGTGACATGCAACGCATTTACCCCCGGCTCGTTTATAGATGAAGCACCGCAATCGATAGTGTTTTATCTGCCGGAATACGATTCTGCCGGGAAAGAGGCTACCATCGACGTGACCCTGAGTCATGAAGCCACGGGGCAGACTCTGAATTATACGGAGGCTCTGCACTTCAACGATGAGAATGTCAATGATGGCGCTGCTGACGGTAACGAGCGACTGGCTACCGACATCGTGCGCAACCATCTTTATCAATTTACTATCGACGGTATCAACTTCGGCACACTCACCTATAGCCTCGCCTGCTGGGAACATGTACCCTCTACTATCGGCTGGAATGTCACCGGACTCGACTTCGAGTTTACATCAACCGATAACGAAGCGGAATACGGTTATGTTTCATATCCATGTTATGATGACGGCAAGAAAATAGAATACTATTACCTAAATAGTAAAGATAAGGTAACAAAAGAGACATTCAAAAACTATATGCTTACTGACAAGGCTACCAATGCCGAATATTTCTTTACTCTCCGCTCACCAAAAGGTGCAGTATGGAAAGCAATCCTTGTCAATGCTGATGGAACACCGTATGAAGGAGACCATTTTGAATTTGCCCCCGGTAACCTTGATTCCGACAATCAACGAACCGTATCAACCGGTATTGCCAGAGATAAAGCCTATTCCATAGCTGTCAGGGTAAGTAGAGGCGAAAACAATGGTAATATATGGGGGGTTGCGGATGAAGCCACATATATTCAAGCTACTTCTGATGATTATCCAAACCTGGATTTAGGCTCTTCTATAAAAATCAAAGAGGGTACTACAGACTGGTATCATAGTGATGACAAAAAGATAGTAAGTAAATCAGACAAGAATTCTGATCCATATATCACTCCTGTTAAGCGATTTGCACTCAACGAAAACGGACAAAAAGCAAAAGATGAAGGTCTTGTACCTGAGGTCTACCTCACAATCAGGATTTCTCTTGATGGAGGATATAATTTTTCTGATCCATTGCATATCAATCCCGAAAAACCCAACAAAAATTTCAAAAAATATAAATTTGCGGGTGACGCAACAAAAATTCAGCTACGCCATCTTTTCATCCCATTTTCCGGGGTCGCCAATGAAGAATTGATCAAAGGGAATGAAGGATCATTGAAAGGAACTAATACTGTCTGGTGGGGCTACCCGATGGGTCACGCATCGGCACCGGAAGAAACAACCGAATAACTTATAAATCGATGAATGCATCACTATATATATCACTGATTGCAGGATGTGCAATGCTTGCCGGCTGTTCCGGCAGTAACGGCGATTCGCCGATAGCCGATGACACACCGGTTACGGTGTGTTTCGACGCACCGTCATTCGGTTCACGTGCCGACGGCACCCATTATTGCGATGCCGAGCTTAACGAAGGAAAAATCGGTAAGCTTGACCTGCTGCTTGTCAACACATCTGGCGCAGTAATAGCCCATTATTCCACTTCCGAAAAAGGAGGTGACAATATGTGTGACGGCGCAAACCATGCACTTGTCACTTTTGATGAAAAACGGCCCGACTTTTCACGCCAACGCATTATGACTGAGGGCAACCGCCTAATACTGATAGCTAATCTCCCAACCGATTTATCAAGCTGCGACAATATTTCAAGCATTAAGAATTTGACCGGCTTAGCGCACAATCTTATACAAAATGATTTTGTAATGGTCGGGGAAATTGCGGCTTCAGATGTACCCGCAACTGGAAATATCAACATCACAGTACGACGCATAGCTGCCAAAATCAGCATAAAGTTATATAATCCGGCACAAAAAGAAGAGGGCGTATTCTCAATCACCGCCCCCGGGACACAGATAACCGAGTATAGCAGCATGCTCAGTCATTATGTGACATCTTCTCCCGTATTGCAAGAGTCCAAGTCCATCACCACAAAAGGAGCGACTGCCACAGTAGAATGTTTTGGTCCCGACTGGACAGGTACTTTTGAAAATGACATCGAATTTACCGACACTGACAACGGCGTCATCAAGGGTGGCGCACATATCTATTATACATATCCTACTGACTGGTATAATTACGAGCGTAACACTTTCTCGGAATGTACAAGAACCCACAAAGGAGATTTAGCACATAAGACAGGCTTAAAATACTGGACTATCAGAAATTACGATGACGAAGAGCCTATAGTCGCGGAGCGTCAGATGTTTGCCATAGTATATACGCCTTATGAAGGCGACGGTAAATCATATTACTATAAAGTGCCGATAAATTTCCGATTGTCAGACCTTAATGACCGTCAATGCTTCAACGAAACAGAACTTGATGATGTATTGTCGCTCTACCGCGCCGACAGAAATCATTTTTATGATGTGACGGCGATTATTGACCGTGCGGGTGCATCAACTCCACAAGAAGCTGTCAGCAATCCATATTTCACCGCGACTATCGCCGACATGAATGACGGAGGCACCTATGACTATATCTACGATTAACAGGAAGTGACCACCCGCAGATTACGGGCTGCCTTCCAGCAGTCCCTACAGCTACGCACTGAAATCTGAAAACTGACAACTCCGTTCCTTTTTATCTTCTGTCCCTCTGTATCCCTGAAATCTGATGTCTGAAATCTGAAATCTGACAACTTTTTACTATCTTTGCCATTATAACTTGATGTGCAATGGAAAACCTTACGCTGTGGTACGACTGGCTGCTTGTCGGGATGGCAGTGACAGCCCTGATTGTGTTTGTCGCCCTGCATTTTATCGATGCCGGTTACGGCATCATGTATTCGCGCCGCTGGGGCGCGTCGGTCAACAACCGTCTCGGGTGGGTAATCATGGAGTCGCCCGTGTTTTTCGCCATGCTCGCGCTGTGGCTATGCTCGCCGCGACGTGCCGAGACCGCTCCGCTCGTGATGGCGCTCCTTTTCGAGCTGCACTATTTCCAGCGCTCCTTCATCTTCCCGCTGCTCATCAAGGGTAAGAGCCGAATGCCGTTCTCAATCATACTGATGGGCGTGACATTCAACCTCATCAACGCCGTAATGCAGGGAGGATGGATATTCTACATCTCGGCCGCCGACCGCTACCCCGACTCGTGGCTGCTCTCGCCACAATTCATCGCGGGCACACTGATATTTTTCGCCGGGATGGCAATCAACATCCACAGCGACTACATCATACGCCATCTCCGCAAGCCCGGCGACACGCGCCACTACCTGCCGCGCGGCGGCATGTTCCGCTACGTATCATCGGCAAACTATTTCGGCGAGGTGGTCGAATGGACCGGCTTCGCCATCCTCACCTGGTCGTGGGCAGGCGCGGTGTTCGCTCTCTGGACATTCGCCAATCTTGCCCCCCGCGCGCTTAAAATCAACGACCGCTACCGCCGCGAGTTCGGCGACGAGTTCACGTCACTACGCCTGAAAAGCATTATCCCATTTATATACTGACACCATGTACGACCAATCGCTATTATTCACCCCCGCGCAGATAGGTCCCGTGACCTTGCGCAACCGCACCATACGCTCGGCGGCATTCGAGGGAATGTGCCCCGACAACAGTCCGTCGCAGATGCTCAAAGACTATCATCTGTCGGTAGCCGAAGGGGGCGTAGGGATGACCACCCTCGCCTACGCCTCGGTGACCCGCAACGGACTTTCCTTCCCGCGACAGCTCTGGATGAGAAAGGAAATCATACCCGGATTGCGCGACATCACCGATGCCATCCACGCCACCGGAGCCAAGGCATCGATACAGCTCGGTCACTGCGGCAACATGTCGCACAAGTCGACTGCGGGCGAGACCCCCATATCGGCATCGGGGCGCTTCAACATATACTCCCCCACTCCGGTAAGGAAGATGCGCGACGACGAGATAACGGCGATGGCGCGTTCGTTTGGTGACGCTGTACGTCTCGCCCGTGACGCCGGAATGGACTGCGTTGAGATACACGCCGGTCACGGCTACCTCATCAGCCAGTTTCTCTCGCCCTACACCAATCACCGCCACGACCGCTGGGGCGGCTCGCTCGACAACCGTATGCGCTTCATGCGCCTCTGCATGGAAGAGGTGATGAAGGCGGCGGGGAGCGACCTCGGCGTGATTGTCAAGACCAACATGCGCGACGGCTTCAATGGAGGCATCGACATCGACGAGGGACTCCTGATAGCCCGCGAACTCGAACAGCTCGGCGCACACGCGCTTGTGCTCTCCGGAGGCTTTGTCAGCAAGGCGCCCATGTATGTGATGCGCGGCGAGATGCCTATCGGAGCGATGACTCACTACATGGACTGCTGGTGGCTGAAATACGGCGTGAGGATGTTTGGCAAGATGATGGTGCCTACCGTACCTTACAAGGAGTGCTATTTCCTTGACGACGCAAAGATATTCCGCAAGGAGCTGAAGATGCCCCTTATCTATGTAGGCGGGTGCTCGACGCGCAGCTCAATCGAGCGGGTGCTCGGCGAAGGATTTGAGTTTGTGCAGATGGCGCGGTCACTGCTCACGATGCCCGACTTTGTCAACCGTATGCGCGACGAGGGTCTTGAAAGCTCCGGATGCGAGCACACCAACTACTGCATCGGCAGAATGTATTCGCGCGAGATGGCGTGTCACAAGTGTGTCCATGACCTTCCTAAGAGCCTCAAACGCGAGATAGAACGGATTAAAGCACGTCAGCAGTCATGAGATGGGCGGTAGTGACCGGAGCCTCATCGGGCATCGGACTGGAGTTTGCCCATCAGCTTGCCGAGCGGGGTTATTCGGTGCTTATGGTGAGCAATCAGGACAACGAGCTTGTGGAATGGGCTGAAAAAATCCATGAACAGTACGGCGTCGCCACAATCGCCCACCGGTTCGACCTGACCGACCCTAACGCAACCGACAGCATAATCGGTGTGCTGCGCGCCAACTCTATCGTGCCCGAGGTGCTCGTCAACAATGCCGGCATATTTGACTTCAAGAAAGTCGAGGAGCTTGGGCGTCGCCGTCTTAACCTCTACATCGACCTGCACATCCGTGCCGTCACGATGTTGTCGACCGAGATAGCGATGATGATGGCTACGGAGGCACAGAAGGGCTACATACTTAACATGTCGTCTATGTCGTGCTGGATGCCGATGCCCGGAATTGCCATGTATAGCGCGACCAAGGCATATATCCGCGCGTTTTCACGCGCCCTGCGTGTGGAGATGAAAGATTACGGCGTGTCGGTGACAGTGGCGTGTCCGGGGGGAATCGCAACATCGCTTTTCGGACTGCCTGAGAAATGGCGTAAGTTTGCAGTGCGCATCGGTGTGCTTGCCACTCCGCACACATTTGTACGCCGCGCCCTCCGGAAAATGTTCAGGCGCAAAGCGCAATATATCAACGGCGGACTCAACCGCGTGTCGATAGTAGCAGTCGCCATGCTTCCTGAATGGGGACGCGTCATGATTAAACGCATCGGGCTTGACCGCCAGGGTAAAAAGGAGAATAAGGGAAAGTGAACGACGGGAAGACTTACATAGTGACGGGAGCGAACGGCGGCATCGGCAAAGCGATTGTCGAGGGGCTTGTGACGCGCGGTGCCGGGCAGGTGATACTCGCCTGCCGCAATCTCGCCAAGGCACGGAATGTTATCACATCTATCGACCGCCGCTCAACCACGCTTGAAGTGATGGAGCTGAATCTGGAATCATTTGATTCGGTCAGGCGGTTTGCCTCAGAAATAAGGGAAAAGGGAATGCGCGTCGACGTACTTTTCAACAACGCAGGCACAATGCCCGGAGATATGCGCCTCACTGCCGATGGCTACGAGTCGGCTACGCAGACCAATTTTGTGTCAACCGCCCTGCTCACGCGCCTGCTCCTTCCAGCAATCAACGATGGCGGCGCAATCGTGTTCACCACCTCCATGACGCGCCGCATTGCACGGCTGTGCACCGATTGGAAAGAACACGCCGTGACCCATCACCACCGCTTTACTACCTACGGGCGCAGCAAGCTAATGCTCACTCATTTTGCGCTCGACCTGTCAAGAGAACTGGCTCCGCGCGGCATACGCGTGAACTGCTCCGACCCCGGAATAGTCGATTCCGGAATCATAACCATGGGCAACCGGGTTATTGACTACCTCTGCGACCGGTTATTCCGCCCAGTGATATCCACACCTGCCGAAGGGGCAGCACCCGCGCTGAAAGCAATGGCGGCGGATGTAACGGGATATATTTTCACCACAAAAAGTGATTTTCCCATACCGGAAAGCTACGGCAACGACCCGCTGCACGGGATTGTCAGCAATTTCATACGAAGCTTATAAACATGCTTCGGGCTGATGCGGGAATCGGGCCGCAATCTGCTCCACAGGCATGAGGCTTTCATCGGTCTCCACAAAGAGGCGGTCGGGAGGGATGACCGCAGCCGAGACGGGATTGAAATGCTCGCCGAGGGAGATGTGGAAACCGGCACGGAGAAGTTCCTCAGCAAGCTGCGGTTTTCCACGGAAACCATGTATTATCCATGACTGCGACGGCTTCAGCTCCTTGCGCAGGCGTATGATTTCAGGGAACGCCTTCACCACGTGAAGTATCATCGGTTTTCCCGCCGATTCACTGATTGCGACCTGCCGCATCAGGATTTCTCTTTGTCGGTCTAATGAAGCACCGCGCAGGCGGTCAAACCCCGCCTCCCCTATTGCCACGACTTGCGGTAACAGTGAAAGATGTGCCACACGCTCCATGCGGAGATCAATCTCCTCGTCGGGCAAAACAGTGTCCCACGGATGCACTCCGGCGGAATAAATATAGCCGTCGAGAGGCATCTCGGCGTCATTAAGGTTGATTACGGCATCATGCCGGTCGTGATGATGCGTGTGGATGTCAAGCATTGTCACGGCACGGGGTCATATCCGCTGCCTCCCCAGGGATGACAGCGCAGTATTCGTTTCACGGCAAGCCACAATCCTTTCACAGGACCATGCTTGCGCAACGCCTCGATAGTGTATTGACTGCACGTAGGCACATACCGGCATGACGGAGGGAGCATCGGCGATATCGCCAGCTGATAAAACCTCACCGGAATAATAAGAATAGTCACTATCAGACGTTTCATTTCGCTTCACTGTTTGCGTCACGCAACTTGTCAAGAGCCTTACGCATGGCGGCATGAATCTGCACGGAAGGAAGGACCCTGTCAGCCAAATAGATAAACGCGATATCAATGGGCATCTCCGCCACATCGCCAAGCATAAGGCGATTAAGGCGATATGCCTCACGTACACGACGACGCACCGCCACGCGGTCAACCGCATGACGGAGTCGCTTTTTGGGAACGGAAATCATGAATTGTATGCCCGATTTCCTCACTCCGCTTTTACGCCACACGAAGCGCAACGGATATGAAGTTGATGACACCGAACTTCCGGAACGGTCAAATAACGCATCGATAGCCGTGACCGAACACAGCTTCTCGCGCTTATATAAACGCCCCGAAGCAACCATCGGCATCAATCGTTTTTAGCGTCTTCCTTCAGGAAAAGGTCAAGGGCGGCGGTCATAGAGGGAGCCTGCACCGAGGGAGCCTCCATGTCAAGACGCAAACCGGCGTCACGCACAGCCTTAGCCGTGGTCGAGCCGAATGTGCCTATCTTGATTTCATCCTGCTTGAATTTAGGGAAATTCTTCAGGAGCGAGTCGATACCCGAGGGGCTGAAGAAAAGCAGCATGTCGTAGTCAAACGGCTCATCGGGACCGAAGTCATTGCTGACCGTGCGGTACATGACAGCCTTGGTATAGTTGATATTGTTGTGGTCAAGCACGTTGAGGTCTTCCTTATGCACACTGCTGACAGCATAGAGGTAACGCTCCTTGTTATGCTTCAGAAGATAGGGCAGAAGGTCGTCGAGCTTGCCGGTGTTGACAAAAAATATCTTGCGCTTGCGATACACGATATACTTCTGCAGATAGTTGGCTATCGCTTCAGTCGTGCAGAAATATTTCATAGTATCAGGCACAGTGTAACGCATCTCTTCACAAAGGCGGAAAAAATGGTCGACAGCAGTACGTGCTGTAAATATTATTGCCGTGAAGTCAGAAAGGGTTATGCGTGACTGGCGAAACTCTTTCGCGCTAAGCCCCTCGACCTTGATGAAAGGGCGAAACTCGATTTCAACTCCGTATTTCTCCGCAATTTCGTAATAGGGCGATTTGTCTGATGTAGGTTTCGGTTGTGAAACAAGTACTTTTTTTACTTTCACTCTCTTATCGACTTGTGTAGATTAGCTAATTAAATTACAACAAAGTGAAAACGTGCCGTTAAATAGTAAAATGAGCGGTATTATTTCCACACTGCAAAGGTACAAAATAAAATAAAGCAGAGAGGCAAAATTCTGGTAAAAAATTCTAAAACCCTTATATATAAATGCCAACCTGACGCAAAAATAGAGCGAAACGCTTGCAATCAGCAACCATTTCGTTGCCGACGGATAAAAAAGCACTGCAAGGGCGGGCACCAGCAACAAAGCCCCAAGCATTGCCTGGCTTGCATTGAAACCGCGCAGCCAGAGCGATGTGGAAAACTTGTCGGAAAACACATAACCGATGAAATTATATGCCATCAGCTGCCATAGATAATATCCTCCGGCAACCCCGGCAAAAATCCCCGCCACCATAATCAGCGAGGAAGGCGGCACTGCGATGTGCATGGTGATTGCGGCGAGGGTAAGCAATGCCTCACATACACACATCAGCACTATACACACCACGAAAGCACGGGTCTCGTTGACGGTACGCGTGTCAAAAAGATGGTTGCGTTCCCTCAGGCTCCACAAATCATGAAGCATGACACTGAAAAATTTCGGGTATTGCCTGATATTGAATGCCACGAGCAGCAGCATCGCCATGACCACACACAGAATGCCGGAATTATAGCCAAGCAACTCCGGGCGCGCCTCCACCGGCATACCCTGCATGTAAGGCGTCACGACAGTGCTGAACACCTCCCGACCGACCTCAAGCGGGGCATCGGTAACATGACTTAGCGAATCGACCAACCACGACATCTCTTATCTGCCAATATTTTTCAATACTTTTCGCCCTGACTTTGGTATTCACAACGATTGATAGCCATTGCCACCGCTTCGGCGGGTGTCGACGCCACCTGCCATAAATTGCCCGCGCGCATGAAATGCTCCGCATCGACGTGACGCAGATGAGCGAGCAGAAGGTCGTAGAAGCCGTATGCGTTGGCAATCACTACATTCCCCTTGTACAGTCCGAGCTGACGCCAGGTGATGATTTCAAATAGCTCGTCAAGGGTACCCACACTGCCCGGAAGCGCGATTGCGCCCACCGACAGCTGCGCCATCGTGGACTTGCGCTCATGCATCGAGGAGGTCGAAAGCATCTCGGTGAGCTGCGGATGATTCCATCCGCGCTCTATCATGAAATCGGGTAATACCCCCGTCACTTCTCCCCCGGCTTCAAGAGCGCCCTCTATCGACGCACCCATAAGCCCCGCCCTGCCGCCACCATTGACAAGACGGTAGCCGTGCAAGGCAATCTCCCTGCCCACTTCGCGGGCAAAGTCATAATAACGGCTGTCGATATCGGAGCTTGACGCACCATACACGACTATACCTGAAGGTCGCTCCATATCAGTCGCCCACCTCCATCAGCCGGGCAAGATACTTGCCTATGATATCAAATTCGATATTGACGCGGGACCCCTCGGCTATACGGCAGAAATTGGTATGCTCGAAAGTATAGGGTATAATAGCCACCCGGAAAGAGTCAAGTTCCGAGTCACACACGGTAAGACTCACACCGTTGACAGTGACCGAGCCTTTCTCCACTGTCACATAACCGCGCTTCGCCATTGCCGGGTCAACTGAGTAACGAAATCGGAAATATGTACTTCCGTCCACGGTCTCGATATTGTCACACACGGCAGTGCAGTCGACATGACCCTGCACTATATGCCCGTCAAGACGACCGTTCATGACCATGCTCCGCTCCACATTCACAAGGTCGCCCGGTTTCAGGTCGCCGAGATTGCTGCGGTCGAGCGTCTCCTGTATCGCGGTCACGGTGTAGGTGTTATCACCGGGGAGCGACACTACGGTAAGGCACACACCGTTGTGTGACACTGACTGGTCGATTTTAAGCTCATCGACAAAAGAGCATGTGAGCGTGAGATGCACATTTCCGCCGTCACGCACTATCGCTACCACCTTGGCAGCTTCCTCAACTATTCCGGAGAACATGACAATTCGTTTTTGTTTTTATTAAAAAATCATTTGTAAGCCGCTTCAAGAGCCTGCTCTATATCGGCGATGATGTCGCCTACATTTTCGATGCCGACAGAGAAACGGATAAGGTCGGGACGAACACCGGCTTCAAGCAGCTGCTCGTCGGAGAGCTGACGGTGGGTGTGGCTTGCGGGATGCAACACACTTGTACGCGCATCGGCTACATGGGTCACGATAGCCGCCAGCTTAAGATTGTCCATGAAGCGTATTGATACATCACGTCCGCCCTTGAGACCGAATGAAATCACACCGCAGGAACCGTTTGGCATATATTTTTCGGCAAGTGCGTGGTAAGGATTGTCGGGAAGCCCGCAATAGTTTACCCACGCCACTTTGTCGTTGGCGGCAAGATACTCGGCAACTGCCTGGGCATTTTTGCAATGACGCTCCATGCGCAGATGTAATGTCTCCAGACCAAGATTGAGCAGAAACGCATTTTGCGGCGACTGTATGCTGCCGAGGTCGCGCATCAGCTGCGCCGTAGCCTTGGTGATATAAGCGCCTTTGCCGAATGCCTTCGTATAGGTGAGTCCGTGATATGACTCGTCGGGGGCACACAGCCCGGGGAACTTGTCGGGATAGGCATCCCAGTCAAAGTTACCGCTGTCGACTATCGCACCCCCCACGCTCGTAGCGTGACCGTCCATATATTTCGTGGTGGAATGTACCACGATGTCAGCGCCCCATTCAAAGGGACGACAGTTGATAGGTGTCGGGAATGTGTTGTCGACAATCAGCGGTACCCCATGCTTATGCGCCACGCGGGCAAACTTCTCGATATCGAGCACATCGAGCGAGGGATTGGATATCGTCTCTCCGAAAAGAGCCTTGGTATTGGGGCGGAAAGCCGCCGAAATCTCATCTTCTGAAGCATCGGGACTGACAAATGTCACCTCTATGCCAAGCTTTTTCATCGTCACGGCAAACAGATTGAATGTGCCGCCATAGATAGCCGATGAGCTCACAAAGTGATCGCCCGCCTCACAAACATTGAATATGGCATAGAAATTTGCCGCCTGACCGCTTGACGTGAGCATAGCGGCAACTCCGCCTTCAAGGGCGGCAATCTTTGCCGCCACGGCATCGTTGGTGGGGTTCTGCAACCGCGTATAGAAATATCCGCTGTCCTCCAGGTCAAACAGACGTGCCATCTGTTCGCTGGTGTCATACTTGAAAGTGGTACTCTGATATACGGGAAGCACACGCGGCTCCCCTTTCTTCGGAGTCCAACCCGCTTGTACGCAAAGTGTCTCCGGTTTAAATTGCTTATCCATGAAATGTATTTATTTTACCATCCGCAAAGTTACCCAAAAAGTTGACACTATGCAAATCGCCCCTCCCCATTCGCTTTAGCAATAGCAGCATGACATTCCCCGGGATATTGCATGCTTCACTTCTTGGCACGAAGCCGCTTTTGCTCCGCTTCGAAGGCTTCAATGAAATGGATTTCTACCGGCGATAGCTGATATTGGATGCGCTCACGAAATTTGTCGTATTCCTCATTGGCTTTCAGCTTTGCCACTTCGGCTGAGATGCAGCCGGCATGGTTCAGCAATTCCTTACCTGATAACTTCAGAAAGTCATCAAGCTTCTGAATCCAGTCCTTCATATACATCGGCACATGGCTCTTTGCCTGCAACTCGGCAAAGTCGAGATATAGATTGACAATGCGGTTCAACATATCGACTTCATCTTCCGACAGATAATTTTTTGCAATCTCAGCCTCATGCCGGGTAGGCATGGCTCCGCGCCACGTCGTCATGCCCATGAAATCTTTTTCAGCATTGGCTCGGTCATAAATCACTTCTGCGGCAGTATGTCCGTGGGCTGCAAAGTGCATCTTGTTTTGCACAGTCTTAAAGAATTGTTGAGTAACGGATGTGCGGGGATCATAGTCAATACTGAGGGCATAAATCTCCAACACCTTGCGGTAGAACACTTTCTCCGAGCTGCGGATATCGCGGATACGAGCCAACAGTTCATCGAAATAATTCCCTTGACCGGCATTTTTGAGCAAATCGTCATTAAGTACAAAACCCTTGATCATATACTCTTTCAGCACTTGCGTAGCCCACTGTCGGAACTGCACACCACGATGCGAGTTGACACGATACCCCACGCTGATAATCATGTCAAGGTTGTAAATGGGAATCTTACGCCCAACTTGTCGTCTCCCTTCCGTTTGAACTTGTGCAAAAAATGCACAAGTTGAATCGGCGGCCAATTCTTCTTCATCGTAGATTCTTTTGATATGCCGCTGTATAGTCGAGCGATCCCGTTGAAACAGTTCCGCCATCTGGTCTGCCGTGAGCCACACAGTCTCATTTGAGAGACGGACCTCAATCTTCGTCTCCCCGCCCTGTGTCTGAAATAATATAATCTGTCCGTTATCCATAATCATTACTTATTCTTCCTCATAGTAATATGAGTAGTCGATACCTTTCATAAACGTCTCGCGGTCGTTGATTTTGTCGCGGTAAGTGAACTGTTCAAGGAACTTGCTTGCTCATTAATCAAATAGCTTCTAAGAAATCATCGGCGAAGACACCTGTACTACGATTTATGTCTATGGGTAAAGTCATCTTTCAAAATTAATGAATTATTTGATAATTTGCAAATTATCAATACCCATAAAAGAGCGATATGTAAGGATTATTTTAGGATTATTTTAGGATGGCGGAACCTGCACCTTCCTGCGCTCCGATTTCATTGTCGCGACGCACTTTCTTTCCATAGCCAAACGTATAAATCAAACTGACCCGAATGCACGGACGATAACTCGAAGTATGTTCAATAAGTTTTTCTGAATATAGCGGGGTCGAATACTCTCGTGTAGTTGTCGAAAATCTTTTATTGAAAAAATTATTTGCCACAACACGTATATTCCAGTTATTGTTTGCCCATCCCATCGCCACGTTATAATAATCATGACCTCTATATTTCGCACCTGTCGAAGGGAAAAATCCTATTCCCGGAGAGCTATAATACGCCTGACAATAAAGATTACCCCAATAATATATTGCATTTACCTCTGTGTGGAAAGGATTATGCGTCACATTATATATGCCTTTCAACCTATGAAAATACCATACCGGAGAAATTGATAGCTGAAGATTGCCATCTAATAATGTAAACCTTGACGAAACACCCACGCAACCGTTGATATAATAATCAACCCCATTATTCCAGCTTCTTAACAGAGCCTTCCCGCCATCATACAACCGATAGTCGATAACCGGTAGAGTAAACCTCACATTAAACTGGCTGAACGCATTGAGTGCAAACTTATTTGACGGGAAAAATGAATAGGATAAATCAGTGTCAAATGAACGGGAATTCTTCAAGTCGGGATTTCCGGTAATATACATCAGTTCATTTTCTCTCAGGACTGTGGTGGTCATTTCCGATACTCCGGTTGAAAAAGTCGCGTACTGTAAAAATACACCTAAGCGGTTTTTGGGATTGAATGTATATGTAAGATTCAGATGCGCAAACGGATACACATCATCATTCTTTAATCCGCTTATATTAGTGTGTTCCCAAACTAAACCACCATCAGCGTTCACTCCCCACTTGCCGTTATTGAAATTATACCCCGCCATGAAGGCATAAAAATCATGGCTGAACTTATCATAATAAGCATAATCACCGCTATACCTGATCCGGTTTATCTCCGCACCCTTATCGAAACGGAACAACATTGAATCTGTCTCTTATACACATCTCCGAGCCCACGAGACCGAGGCTGATCTC
>ENA-OYHW01000115-OYHW01000115.1-human-gut-metagenome-genome-assembly--contig:-NODE-115-length-17720-cov-6.724483_pt1 | contig 17720 bp, 11 predicted proteins | sample MGYA00243768_ERZ653009 | MGnify/ENA primary metagenome ERZ653009 (study PRJEB26926, sample SAMN06165333) | human gut metagenome | biome: ENVO:00009003; feature: ENVO:2100002; material: ENVO:00002003...
AGAATGGTGCCGGAGATGTTTCCGAACTGCGTTGCCGCATCGCCGAACTTGAAAAGCAACTTGAATTTACCGGACAGAAACTCGCCGACAAACGCGATAAACTAAAGACCGCCGACCGGCAACTTGCCGAACTTCAAGATGAACTTGAGGCACTCAGCGAGAAACGCGATAATGCTCAAAAGATTTTCCACGAGTTCACGGAAAAGAATCAGGAGCAGGTACGCATGAGGCTCACAGATGCCGTCTTTGCCAGGATGGTTGTCGATGTGCGCTCAATGCTCGATACTATGCCACCGGAACATAAAGCCGGGGTTGACGGCGATTTCCTGACTGCAATCGCAGAGCAGCCAAACGAGATTCTGAAATGTGCGATGTATCTCTTCCTCGGCTATCTCGATGGCGCAACCCAATTCGCCCAGTCATGCGGAGGCTGTGGTAGCGACACATCGCTCCCGTGGGGCCGCAAGGATGATGAAGATGATCGCCGCTTCGCCTACCGCTGCATGATGCAAGCTCACAAGATGCTAAAACCATCTCAGCCGAAACGAGGCATGGGAAGTCGAAGATAAAACTACGGGTATTTACTTGTTTCTTCAATTGTCCTAAAACAGTCAACCAATTTTTTGTCCAACTCTTACAGTAGGGGGTGCGCAATTTTCGCCCCCACTACACAATCAAACAATTTCATATATTCATTGAAGACGTGCAATAATCAGCAATAAATGGAACTATAATTCATGTATCTGCAAACTGGTTCTCAAAAATGCAACCAATTCTAAGTCAAATCCGACAATTTTATTGTATCTTTGCACAACAATAAAGGAAACTCGATTATGAATAAAGACCTAAATAGAATAAAGGTTATGCTTGCTGAGAAAAAACGAACCAACAAATGATTAGCGGAGCAACTCGGTAAAGATCCGTCTATGGTTTCCAAATGGTGTTCCAATAGACTTCAGCCGAATTTAGAGTCGATTATTGAAATAGCGCGATTGCATGAAGTTGATGTTCAGGAATTAATAAGAGTTCCGCAGAAATAATGAATAAGAACGAATATACTTTCATTGATTTATTTGCTGGACTCGGCGGTTTCCATCTCGCTCTAAAGAAATTAGGGTGCAGATGTGTGTTTGCCAGCGAGTTGCAGCCGGAATTACGTAATCTTTATGGCGTAAATTTCGGGATGGAATGCTCTGGAGACATAAACAATGTCGATATAACAAATGATATTCCTGCACATAATATTTTATGCGCTGGATTCCCTTGTCAACCTTTTTCAAAAGCCGGGAAAAGGCAAGGATTTGAAGACGAAAAGGACCGTGGAAATCTCTTTTATAAAATTATGGAGATTCTTGATTATCATAATCCCGAATTTGTAATATTAGAGAATGTCCCTAATCTGAGGTCGCATGATGGAGGTAAGACTTATGCTACTATCTATGAGTTGTTGTCGAAAAATTACGATGTAGCTGATGCCATTATATCACCTCATACTTTTGGGATTCCACAGCACAGAAAACGTATATATATAGTAGGAAGACTCAAATCTAAAGGAGGGCTTTCTGGCTTTTCATTCCCCGAACCAAAAGAGATTATGCCATGTAATATCAAAAGCATTGTAATAGAAGACGATACCGATTATATGTCCTTGAGGGATTCTTCAAGAAAACATATGGCGGCATGGCAAGAATTCCTAAATCTACTCTCCAAGCACAATAAACAGCTTCCTACTTTCCCAATATGGGCCATGGAATTCGGAGCTACCTATGAATTTGAGGGTGCAGCTCCTTACTATCAGAAACGTTCCCAACTTCTTGGAAAGCATGGTAAATTCGGAAAATTGGTTACCGGTAACTCAAAAGACGATTATCTTTTAGCTTTGCCTGTCTATGCGCAAGGCAAACCCAAAGGTAATAAACGGCAATTTCCTGAATGGAAGAAACTGTTTATACGACAAAACAGAACTTTCTATAATGAGAATAGAGAATGGATTGACCAGTGGATTGCAAGCATACAGGAACCAGGCTTTGAAAATAGCCATCAGAAATTTGAGTGGAACTGTGGCGAAGAAAAGAATCCAACCATTTATAATAAGATAATTCAATTCCGCCCGTCTGGAATGAGGGTAAAATTACCCAATTATTCTCCAGCGTTAGTGTTGACAACTACTCAGATTCCAATTCTTCCTTGGGTTGTAACCCCTTCCGGAGAACAGGGCCGATATATGACCCGAAAAGAAGGTGCCAAATTACAATGTCTCGAGGAACTGACAGAATTTCCTGAAACGATTGCCAGTGCTTTTAAAGCTTTTGGCAACGCTGTTAATGTTGAAGTCGTAAAACAAATTGCCAATCAGTTAATATTCAACAGAAATGAACAAGATTGAGAAAGTATCTATTGCCCTAAAGCCAAATGTATACCGTACATTTCGTAATCTTGTCAATACCGTATCCAATACCCTTGGAGAGTTTGTCGATAATGCTGTCCAAAGCTACTTAAATAATAAAGAAGAGCTTAGGGCAATTGAGCCGGGATACAAACTTATTGTTGAGATTAACATTAACTGGGAACAGCGCAATCTTACAATTTGGGATAATGCCGCTGGAATCGATTCCAACAATTATCTTAGAGCTTTTGAGCCTGCACATATTCCTGAAGATGTTAATGGTCTTAATGAGTTTGGTATGGGCATGAAGACCGCATCGGTTTGGCTTGCAGACAAATGGTCAGTTCGTACAAAAGCTCTTGGCGAATCTGTCGCTCGATATACAGAATTTGATCTTGACAAAGTCACTCGTGATGAAAAGGAAGAGTTAGTAGTTAAGGAGGAAAACGAAGAACCGAAAAAGCATTACACGCAAATAATCCTTTCTCAGTTATCCGACAATGCACCTAAGCCCGGCCAAATAGATAAAATAAAGAGACATCTTTCAAGCATTTATAGACATTTCCTTCGCAGTGGGGAAGTCGTAATCAAGGTAAACGGGACAGAATTAGTTGCGCCAGAATATGAGATCCTTAAAGCGCCATTCTATAAAACGCCAGAAGGTGAAGAAGTCGTTTGGCGCAAGGAGATTGATTTTAAAATTGATGGTTATTCAGCGAAAGGGTTTATTGCAATCCTTGACAAAATGCAGAACGGCGCCAATGGCCTTGTTCTGATGAGAAGAGGTCGTGTAATTGTAGGAGGTGGTGAAGAACGCTTCTTTCCAAGTGTCCTTTTTACTCAACCCGGCAATTTCCGATATAAACGATTGTTTGGAGAACTGGAACTTGAAGGATTTGATGTTACTTTTAACAAAAACGGATTTCGAGATGAAGACGAACTTTATGCGCTCATGGAGGGTATTCGAGATGAATTAAAAGCTGAAAAATACAACCTTTTATCACAAGCGGATAATTATCGTCAACGCTCAAAAGAGCAGATACAGAAGCTTTCTAAGGATATAGCCAAAGATCTTGCAAAAGAATCAGATAATAGTGATTTGACAGAACAAGTTTCAAAAGTTGAAGCAGAAGTCATATCCGATGTTGAGACACCAGTAGAAGCTACATCCGAAAATTCGAACGTTCTTGAGACACCCAATCCTGAAACAGAACCCCTGGGTACTCACAATAACACGTTTAAGTATAACGGAGAGGATTATATCCTTAAGATGGAATTGGCAGATGGCCAAGAGAACCAACCATTATATTCGGTTCAATTAAGTCCAAATCCCTCTCAGAGCATTTTTAATCCGAAAGAGATTATCTGTCGTATTAATCTATCTCACCCTTTCTTTACTCGATTTGATCAATTCAAAAAGAGCCAGGATTTCAAGCCAATTATAGAGATTTTCAAATCTTTGGCGCTTGCTGAGATAATGGCACCGGAAAAGGGAACAATACAAGGTTCCATGATCCGCATCTTGTTTAACAGGCACATTCTTTCTTGAAATGGAAATAGAAATACTAAATAATTCCGATACCTTCACTCCAGAAGTCGGTGAGCGAACATCCGAACTTGTACCAAGGATAGGCAGTAAAATGTCCGCTGGCGAAAGAGATACTCTTATATCTGAAACCGTCAAAATCCTTGGCTTTTGTTCTAATCCCCATCTTAAACAGAATCAGTCCATAACTAATCTCGTTGTGGGGTATGTCCAAAGTGGTAAAACTATGTCATTCACCACATTGTCAGCTTTGGCAAGTGATAATGGCTTCCGAGTAATTATTTATCTCGCCGGCACTAAAAACAATCTGTTATCCCAGACAACTAAACGACTACGCAAAGACCTAATCAACGGCAATGCTAACGCTAAGTTCTATAAGTTGTTTGAGAATCCATCTTCATTGCGAGATGCAATGCGCATTAGAAATGCACTAAGCATGTCCGAACATCCAACAATACTCATAACTGTACTTAAACACTATAAGTACATAGAGGAATTGGCCACAATGTTTAATTCATTGGATTTGAAGTATGCTTTGGCGAAATCCGGTATTCTAATTATCGATGATGAGGCCGACCAAGCCAGTTTAAACAGCTATGCATATAAAAACAGCAAATCGGAAGAATGGGAGGAAGATGAATATAGCACAACATATCAGAGCATTTGTCATCTAAGACAAGCACTCGAGAATCATTCATATATCCAATACACAGCGACACCCCAGGGTCCTCTTTTGATAAGCATCTTAGATCTTCTATCTCCAAAGCACCATGTCGTTCTCACCCCTGGTGCAGGGTATACAGGCGGAAAAATGTTCTTTAAGGAAGAGCCTACATTGATCCGAGAGATTGGTGCTGGAGAAGTTTTCCATACGAAGAAAAACAATCTATTAGAATGTCCGCCCTCTTTGATAGAAGCTCTCAGGCTGCATTTTCTTGGCGTGGCCATTGTTGTAAAAATCAAGCAGAAAGAAGATTTTCTTTCAATGATGATTCACGCCGATAGAGAGCAGGATGCAAGTGAGAAATTTTACGGCTGGGTTAAAAATCTAATTGATGGATGGTCAAATATAATCAGTAATGGTGAGACAGATTTGGGCTACCACGAAATGAAAGAATCTTTCAGAGGTAGCTACGAAGAGTCCATCCGATTATATGCTAAATATGGAGAAGACTATCCTACATTCGATGAAATGTGGGAATATATTCCTGATATAATCCTTGATACCAATCTTGAGTTGTTAATCAGCAGGAACCAGAAGAAAGGTGAGAACAAAGAAATAGATTGGGATTCAAGCACTTCTCATATTCTTGTTGGCGCCGATATGCTCAACAGAGGTTTTACTGTTGAGAAATTGGCTGTAACATATATGCCAAGATATAGTGTTGGAAAATCAACCGCAGACACAATTCAACAGAGGTGTAGATTTTTCGGCTATAAGCGCAACTACCTATGGTCGTGTCGAGTTTTCTTGCCCAAAAGCGTACAGACGGAATATGAAGAATATGTCGAACACGAAGAAGAGATGCGAAATTGGCTTATATCTACGCCTCGATTGGAGGATGTCGAACGATTGCTTCTCATCTCAAGCGACTTGAATGCAACACGTAAGAATATCCTTAGCAAATCAACCGTTGTCAACAAACTGTCAGGATGGCGCCAAATGAATGCTTTTCAAGCCATTTCTGACAACACTTCATTTATTGAATCATGGTTAAATAATAAGGAACTTCAACTTTACCATGATTACGGTACCGAAGATAGGCAGCATTACTACGCAAAACTTCCAATTTCCGATGTAATTGAATTCCTCTCGAAGTTTAAATTTCAAAATGTACCGGACTCGGCTCGTAAGCAAGCTACTTTGAGATATCTGAAGTATCTCAATTCAAAAGCACGAAGACCAGTCGATCACGCATATCTTATTTTTATGGCTCGCCGTGGAGAAGCTCGTGAACGAGCCTTCAAAGTAGAGACACAAAAACTCCAGGAACTTTTCTCAGGGCGCTCCACCACAGGCTCCTCGGTTTATCCCGGTGACAGACAAATCCGTTTTGAGGATTCTATCACTATTCAAATTCACAAAGTAAAACTGAAATGTGAATCGACTCAATGGTGTGGCAAGGAAGCTTATACCCTCGCTATATATTATCCAGATGATTTTGCTATAAACTATGTCGAATCGTAAAAACAACTATAAGCAAACTGATATTGAGAAAATTTTCAATAATTTGCTCAATGATGGTAGCTCAACTAAGACCTTGTACTTAGCCGCAAATTTGCCGTTTTCAAGAACCCATAAAATTGGCGTATCATGCGAGGGATATCCGGTTTTCTTCATTCAGAGCTCAATCACTGGTAATGTACCAAGCATAAATCTTGATTTGATTTCAGTTCAATACGCCCAACTGTGCAATCTTAAAATCAGAGAAGGTAAATCTGAACAAGGTACCTATACAATATTCAGATTGAAAAGTTTAGATCCAGATTTAGTTGGGTATTTTATCAATATAGTATGCCTTGTGTTGCAAAAGATTGGTGAAAATCCGAAACAGCAGACTCTTATAGACGAACTAAAGAAACTAGTAGATTTGTTCCGTCTTTTCTCTTCTACGCCTTTAGCTCCAATACAGGGCCTTTGGGCTGAACTTTTCGTCATCCATAAATCTTCCAATCCAGATTATCTAATCCGGTCATGGCACGTGTCAGTAAATGATATTTTTGATTTTAATGATGGCCATGACAAAATAGAAGTAAAAAGCACAGCCAAACCAAATAGAATTCATCATTTCTCTAATGAACAACTTCATCCTAACGAGGGGTCTGGTCTTGTAATATGTTCGATAATGATGACAAAAGCAGGTCAGGGCCTTTCTGTCTTTGATTTAAAAGTAGCCATTGAAGAAAGAATTGAGAATGAGAATCGTTTCAGATTGAATGAATTGTTTGCCAAAACATTGGGAACTGACTATACCAAGGCAATGGAAACTTTCTTTGATTATCAGTCGGCCTCAGATTCATTCAAAATATTTAATTATTCATCTGTCCCAGCTATAGATAAAGATACTTTGCCATCAGGAATATCAAATCTCCATTATGACAGCGATCTTTCAGGTATTGAAGAAGCACCGGCGTCCTACCTGTCAGAGCATGAACTTTTCAAGGGATTATGATGACACAAAAGCAACTTACACCAGAGGACCTTTCTAAACTTATACTTGATGTTCTTAATACATCAGGTAATTTTTCCCTGTTGGAAAAAGAAAAATTACCTTTTAAGATGAGTTGGAAAGGTAAGGAATTTTATGTCTATATTAAAAATCTTTCGTCAGCTTATTTTAAAGACAGACTTGATACAACAAGGGCTCAACTTGCAATTAAAGAATGTTTTAATAAAATCAAGGATTCAACGTCGACATTCCTTTTCTTTGGATATGATAGTGAGAACGATGTCCTTGTAACATGGAATCCTTATTTGGCAAAAGCTCGGCTAAATGAGCGCAAAAGTGTGTCCTTCTACTCGAATGTAAAGACTCAAAAGGCTGTTAAGTCAGGGCAATTCCTTAGGCTTAAACTTAAAAACAACGACAGTCCCGTGCTTTTCAAAAGAGAGGATTTAGTATTGTTTTTTGATAATATAGATTCTTTCTACCCTCCGTCCGAATCTTATCCGCCAATAGTATCTGGTAAAATAACATTTATTGAAGATCCGAAACTTTTGAAGAAACTTAAACCGCTTCTTAAACCCGATGCACCACGACCATTAGCGGCTATACAAGTTGCTCAACAATTTTATGGAAGCACACCGGACATGACTTTCAAGGACTGGGTATCATTGATTAAGAGTTTATCCTTTTAGGTAGCATTAGCTCGTCCACTAATATCCCGAAGACTATCCGAAGAAACTGCTAATGCAGTATTCAGATGGAAAATCCTGTTATTCGATTTTTCCAATTAATAAGATCATCATGCTTTATCCGCGAATATTTTGAAATAGAAATATCATTGAAATTTATGTTCTTGTGTGCTAGTCTATGACGTTTATTAATAATATCACTTGCCCAAAAACGTACTATAGAATCAATACCTAATTCAAAGTATTGGGGTCTAAGATAAAAAATATAACTACTTCGAGATAGGTTTGAAATATTCTCATATATTACTATGTTGGTATTTTCGTCCTCAAATATTGTGAAAAGGTAGCCATACTCATTATCACCTTCTCCCGCAGAATGTATATTTAATTCTAAAATATAATATAATCTTTTATTGTGGACCTGTTTAGTGCTAAGAAACATCAAGTAAGGAGATTTGCTTAAATTGAAATATTTTTTAGCCTCAGATAAATCTAAGGAAGTCTTGATTTGAGGTATATCCTCAAATATAGATATTTCGTTCCCTGAAAATTTACAGAATTTTATAAATTGAGGAATCATAATTTCAAAACTTCTAAAATTTTCAATAGCAACAATATGATCGTTGCTACATATTGCTTTTAATTTGGGGCATCGGACGGATATGTAGGGCCTAATGTCATTAAAAGATTGAATAATACTCGAATGGTATATTTTATATGGTTGTACATCACAAGGAGACAAATATATAAGCATTACATTATTGTCAAAGGATACATTATCCCATGACAATTCAACAGAAGAGTTATCCGATATATGCTCTAAGGGTTTATTTGTCGCTATGATTTTTTCAGCATTTTGTAAAAGAAGTGTTAAATCAGATGGAGGCTCAAAAATAAATCGTTTATCTGTAGCAGAACTGAGTTGATAATCTCTTTTTAATTTGAACCTATGCTCGATTAAAGATAAAATTGAAGGCGATATTGGAACGATTCTTTTGGATCTTAGACAAAAGTCTTGATAACGAATAAGCCCTTCATCGACAATTAAACTAGATGCCGACAAATTTTCGACAATGTAATTGATTATTGGTTTGCGATTAACCGAATCTTTATTTTCAGGTAGGTTTGAATCTATAGATATGCTATCAGTAGAAACGGAACGTTTTTTGGTTTGCCTTTTTGAAACGATTATATTATCACATTTCTTATCATCTCTATCAAATCTCCGTTCAAGATATTTTCTTCTTGATTCGGCATGTTTCTTCTTAGCTTCTATATATTCAGATGAAGAATGCTTAAACATCCGTCTAAGCGTTTTTTGCATTTGAGAGACAGAATCCGAAAATAGATTGCGTTTTATACATTTTGTTATAAAAAATTCACGAAGTTCATTAGTGAAAATATAATCGTAGCATTCTTTGTATTTGGGCCTATTTTCATCCGGGCATGAAGCTAAATATGAAATTAAAAGCGTAATTTTAGCTTTGGAATCTAATGGTAAAAAAGAAGAAAGTGATTTGTCATCCATTATTTCAGCCGAATTTGTAGTTTGTAGTAAGTTTTGGCGTATCTGTTGCTATAAAGTAAACCGATACGTTCCGGTGTAAACATCGCTTGATGATATTGGCACAGTTGATATATTCGGATATATGTAACTCCCTTAAAAAGAATTTTAGTGACATAACTTTTTTATTTGTCATTTATCAAATGCGAATATAACATAATTTGGGGCATTATGCAAATGTCGAGGTCAACTGTTGCGCAATGTTGCGTAAATGCCAAAAAGAGAGTCAAAAGTAGGTTGTTAAATTTTAGGCTTAGATATATCTATGTGCATGAATCAATGGCTTTAGAAATCCATGCCTACATAATTGATTGTCCAGCAACATCTTGTTAAAGTTTACCGATACTAATTCACAAAAAAATTGATAGAATTAAAAATTCATTTGAGTAGATTTTTAACATTGCAATCTGATTTTGCTGCTGCCCCAATTTTGGGCCAGGAGGACAAAAGGAGGACAATTTTGAGGAATAAAATAAGCCAAACTGCTGAGGATTAGCAATTTGGCTTGTTTTATTGGTGATCCGCGTGGAGCCGTTAAACTCCAACGCTGTAAGGTGAGTATCAGCAAGTTATCAACCCGTTGATTGGGCGACTCACTTATCTATCACGCTGATTCTTCAATGTTCTGCACAGGATTGCAAATCCTGTAATACAAAGTTACAAAATCTTTTCCAATCGCCAATATCCCAGACCGTTAAAAATGCTTAGGTTCTTTGGCAGTGGGGTCATTGGTTCAAATCATAAGTTTCTTCATGCAACAACTGATCCTTATCATAACATTAAATGTCATAAATAACACTTATTTAGCGTTTATTAGAGTATGGCTCTTTCTTTTATAAATATAGTTGCTTGCAATGTTTTCTTGGCAATGTATCCAATAGCTTGTCCTTTTTTCTTGTACAAATATATTCACATGTTTCGTATAGTTACCATCCATTATGCACTCTACATACCCAAGAACGGTTGTCAATGTAAAATGTTATAGCCAGGACATCTTTTCAACACTTAACTTGATCGTATAAAAAGCATAAGCCCTGATGGCAAAATAAATCACCCTATATACAATCGCCGTTTAAGACCAGTAAAAAACAACGTGAATCCTTCTGCGAGTAACTCGTAAATCCTATAGCAACCACATATACGTTCGTATTTTGCCAACAGTATATTGAACAGCATCAAGGTAATCAGAAACAACCGTAGAAATATCATTGGATTATTACTATTCTTCGTTTATTATCATAATAGTGAAACATATTATTTCGGCCCCTTGAGAATATCTCTTTTAAATTTCTTAAAACAAGGATGTCTCTTATCATCATAATCTTCTCTAAAAATATCTTCATGAATTTTGGCTGCAGTGAACCATGGATCAGATAATGAATCTGCAATTAGTTGTATACATGAATCATTGTATTTTGCTTTCATTTGTAACCAATAGAGACCTTCTCGCTTATGAAATTCATATCTTTCACGCAGACGAAAAATTTCGACAATCGATTCATAACTTGAGTCAATGCATTCAAATCTCAATACATATTTATCAGGATTATCCAGAGCATATGCTGGGTCTAAAGTACTCGGAATTTCGTCTGCCGGATTAGAAGGCTCAAATCTTAATCGTACTTGGTTTTCAAAATCATATGAAGGAGATGATGGGCTCAAATGTCTTTTAGGTTTGTTCAGCAAATAATCCCCTAACACTAAAGAACGCTTTAATTTTTCATTACAGACTTGACAGCAAGGTACAAAATTCATAACTGACAAGGCAATTACAGGGCATGATCCTTTATCAAGAGCGTGGTCTATATCAAAATGGTTCCTTTGAGGATTTAAATTGAATATTGATTTAAACTTGTCAATGTGCTTTTTTGTTCTCGGCAATGAATGCCATTTATCATTGAAATCTTTGACAGTTAAATAAGGACGGCCTGTTATTATAGCATGAGTGTTGGCATCAGATGATGTATTCAACCTTTTTTTTAATTTATCAAAAGTATAACTATTTAATTTTGCCAAGCATTCTTTCTCAACATTATCTGCCTCATAAACATTTATAAATGCGCTCTCACAATAATAGCAGGTGGTAATGTTAAGTTCTCCTGCCATTCTCATAAAGAATTCCGCGATTTTAGGCTGATATTTGCTATATTTGAAGATGTCAACAAGGCTCTCTTTGAGGGCTTCAAGAGAATCAAAAAATCTAATATAGGTTATATAGTATTTTACCAGTATAGAATAATCTGCAATTAGTAATTTTGATATACTCTTAGGGAAATTTGCTTGGAGAATATTATTTGAATTGCGTAGAGAATTCCACTTACTTTGTATCTTTGGGAGGTCCGAACCAAAAACATCCTTCAGATAAGCCATTTTAAACTTCCTTATATCTTCAGGATAGATTATCTTTCTCATATTTTAGTCTCTTTAAATTTGTAAGTTCAAATTCCAGTTCTGATATTCTATGGTCAATAGATTGTATGTCGGAATATTCTCTCTCCATATCTCCTCAAACATTCGTTTTAATGAGTCGTGGAGATATGAATCGCCGATTATCGACACTGTGTAACATAGTACATCCCGATACTTCATAAACATAGATTTGCGTTTGATTTTATCTGTTTCATGGTAAACATTTAGAAAGTTCTTAATTTTAGATGACGCAAAATCGCCAATACCCGTCTTCATAAAGAAACTGCTTTTTAGTAAGTCATAGATATTGGAGGCAAATGTATTTGGGGCATCACTCTTACTCTCATCAGAAAGGAACAACACGTTGTCCCTTGGAATATCCGATAAAAGATATGGCGAATGAGTTGCCACAAGTAAGTTAACAGATCGAATCCTTCGTTTGTCAATAATTCCACTGTTCATTAAAGTCAAGAAACTTCTAATGAACTTACATTGATATTCAGGATGAAAATATAGTTCCGCTTCATCCAGAATTATGTTTATGTGATGATATGCAACCCTTTGCTTATCTTTGGCGGGAATACTGGAAAGATTACTGATATGATCAATCACACCGCTCATTGAAAACAAGATTTGCTTTTCACCACTACTCAGACAATCTATTGTTAAAAGTTTATTGATCCCTTCTCTTGAGAATTCAATGTCATACGCAAAAAATGGTGGCGGTAAATGTCGGATTACTTCACTATAAGTTTTTCCATCTATTTTTTGAATCAAATCAGTTATATTGATACTCCCTACATTTTCATTGTATGGGGTATCTTCCAAGAATGATATAGTTGATTTTATTTTTGCAATAACATGGCTGTCATCAGATATAACCTTATCGACAAGATTCGAAACATCCTCCGCAGATAATTCATCGCCAATAAATAGGCAATTTCCAAATTCAGGATAGTTGACACAAATCTTAACAGTCTTATATGTTAGATAGTTATATGCTGAATCTATCATATCTTCAGTCAACTTATGAGAAATAATGTTGACTTTATTTTTCCAAGTATCATATAAATTCACATACAGTTTATTTATAATATCTTTATTAGGACTATCCGCTGCAAAGATAAGCCGGGATAATTGATGAATTGTGGTATCCTTATCTAATTTTTTAAAAGCCCATAGAAGACGAGCCGGAGTATAATTCGCCAGTAACTGTTCCTTTTTGCGGATATTAAGCCATATGGATATAGCTGCTAAACGCTTTCGAGTTAAATCATTTTCTGCATTTATATTAATGCATCCATTACTCCTGTCTGGAATGATTGTTAGAGGCGTTAAATAACCATCAACACGATGAAAGTATTTATCATACCAAATATTGATATGGTTATTGTTCGATTTTTCCTTGAATGTTCGTTCATTATCAGAGTTAAAAGAATGCAACCCATAATTTACAGCTATCGTGTAGAAGAAATTTTTGCCCAATATCTCTCTTACATGATCGATTGTTGTGAAATCTAAACGAAACGAATCCCGTGTATTATCCGGATTATAACGATATAGATTAACCAGAGTATCATCGACATAGATACTGAAAATTTTTGAATCTAATTCAAAAAAGAGTTCCGCATGGATGCCTTGTGTGGATGAAATATTATAGGCGTCTGGACGATCATCGTTTGATAGCAGTTGGAAGGTGAAGTTATTGATTATGGCCAATGTAAGTTCAATAAGTGATGACTTGCCCATCCCATTTTTCCCGACAATTGCCGAAACATTAATATCAACATCATCGCTTCCATTTGTTTTAAAAAAATCAGATGGAATACCCTTAATCCTTGGATATTTTAAGGAGTCATATCCGTTTATCGAGGATGATACGAAAGGATACCAGTCCGGGCGTAGACATTTCAGGTGGTTATCTGTAGTCTTTGGTGAGATATTGATACCGATTAGTTTCATTAATATTTTAAAGATTTTTATAGGTTATATACAAATTTGCCAACTAATATTCCTATAGTGTTTTTTTCAGAGTTCATAGAGCATGGTACCGACCCATAATAGATATAGCCGCTTGTCCTTCTCTGACAACAGATTCGGATCACTGACAATTATATGGGAAGCGATAATACTCTGTCCCTGATGTATCTGACAGGGAAATGTAATATTTGAGCGTTCTGCGACATGATTTATACTATTTCTTATATGTGATTATTTCATCGGTCAAAAGATGAACGGTCGATGACGGATTAGTGTAGGCGTTTCTACTATCCATAATATTTACAAAATACTTCGGTCAATTATTTGAAGTTTTGCTTGCGATGGTTCCTCGTAGGCGTTGCAGGCTGCGAGATAATTCTTCAGCTCCGTGAAGTCTGTGCCATATAAGTTGTCGCTGAACTGATGGAGCTTTGTCATCACGTTTATGTATGCCAGCGGGTCTTTGTGGCGAGTAAGTTTTCGCAAAGCGAGGATGTAATCTTCGCGGAACACTGTCGGTACAATGATACGTGACTGGTCGGCGCGGACAAGTTCGGCGTTCATCATCACACGGGCGACACGGCCGTTGCCGTCATTGAATGGATGCACCTCGCTAATCATGAACATCATGAAAATTGCACGGGCAAACGGGTCGGTCAAGGCTGCATAATATTTGAAGCCTTGCGAGAGTGTTCCTTTCACAAGTTGATAATCCACAAACTCCGTCATTCCGGCACGATTGTTCTTCGTTTTGAAAATGCCGGGGTTCATGTGCGGTCGTCCTTCAAGAAGGATGCTGTGTCTGTGGCTAAGAATCGCAAACAATTCTTTTGGAGATGTCGGAATCTTCATCATCTCGGCACGGTTTGAAAGCACCTTGAATGTTCCGAGTATGTCGTGAGAATCCTCATCACGGCGAGGCATGGGAATACCGGAGTCAACAATCGCTTTCGCTTCATCAATCTCAAACTCCGTTCCTTCTATATAATTGGAAAAATAACTCTCGAAGAATGAGAAAAGCCGGAACGATTCCTCATCAGTATTACGGTTGTTGCGGATGACAAAATAGCGGTCTTTTATTGCGTCGAACAATACCTCGAAAAGTTCTACTCTCGTTTTGTCGAAAGGATTACCGACGGCGAGTGCTTTTGCAGAATCCGTTGACAGTATTTTCGCATCATGAGTTGAGAGCAAAGCGGAAATTATACTGTTGATTTTGGCAAACTCCGTCTGCATCCCCAATTCTTCGGCAACGATTCTCAGTTCATCGCGATATTCGTTAAGACGGTCTTCTCCACCGGTGAGCAGTATCTGTTCGAGTTTGTTTTCAATCACGCTAATAGGAAGAACACGTGATTCATCACCAGATTTTCTTGACACTTGCATATTCTCAAGCATATACCGGTGTTCACCCGATATGTGCATACCCATAAAGGGTATATCGTGAGACGACGCTTTAGGGCCTTTGACAAAATTAAGAATTATACCGTGTAAGTCCGTCACTCTCCTTGTCGTTGAATTTGTCAGAAAAAAATCACCGGTAGCCGTTGGACGCATTTCTTTGGCACTACGATGGCTTATGATAGCGTCCGGATACCGATATACCAGAATATCCATGAGGTTGCGACGCACGATATTCTCCAAGCTATCAACTAAATTGGTTGTGTATATGCGCGGGGCAACCTTCCGCAACTCACCATCCTTTTCTTTTTTGCTGAGTACACGGGAAATGTTCGGATCAGATGAGCCGAAGATAATCTCTTTCTGGGTGTCAACTTTCACTGCCATACAAAAAATCACGATTAAGAGAATACAAAGGTACAAATTTTTGCGATTATAGCTGCGATTTTTACAAAAAACTGCGATTAAAAGTTCTCTTGAATGACAATGAGTGTCATAAATGACAGCGATTGTCAATTGTAATTCAGCGCAAAAGCATCCTGATAAGATATAGCAGAGCGATTATCCTTGTTTTCTATCCAGCCTTTTTCAAGATGGCTTGTCTGTGAAATTTCTCCAGCATTCATTTTACCGAAGTATTCGCATACTGCCTCTATCGTGGATAGTTCAGTTTCACCTAGAACAATCTCGCCAGTTGTGATTGCTTCCAGTTTGATACCACTTTGGCCGCTCGTATAAACAAATTCCTCCATATCAATTCCCGGTAGAGAATTATATAATGTTCCCCAATGTTCGGGCACAGGGCCAAATGGCAAAGCCATATATGTAATGCCGGTTATTCCATATCCATGCTTCTTATAATGTATGAAATCAGCATAGAACAGGAGCTTATTCATTTTGGTGACAAAAGTCGAGCCTATATTGGCGATAATCAACTGCACGATATTTGCAATCTTATCCAAGGACATTGAGCGGAACCCGGTGTATTCCGATGGTTGTCCGCTTGGTTTGTAATCACCTTCCGCAGTTTCTACTTTCTTTTTTATCCGCAGATATTCCTGTTCACTCATTTCAGACTTTGAGGCTTCTACAAAGGACATAAAAATATCCTTTTCGCGGGCTGCGATGATTGTGCGGGCATTTGATACGCTCGGCACCTCGCCATCTTCATACATACGGTATTGGTTTATGCCGAAACCAAGTATCTGAGCCATTTTTGCCGCCGACAGACCGTAGTGTTCCCTTATCCCGGATATTTCGTCAGGGAAAGGAATACCATGCTTGACACGATACTGGTTATACACCTGAAATATGTTTGCCTCATCCATTTCGGTCGTGGTCCACATTTCACCTTCCTCATCAATAATTCCGGTGTGAATATAGGAAAACTCCTCTTTTCGGAAAGTTATTGTTCTTACTTCCTGAAAGTATTTTTCTCCGGGTAATAATTTGTTATTGTCCATTGTGTTTATTCTTTAAGGGGTAAGACATCGGATGTTCTGCTTTATGAAACGAAATACAAATCGTATGAGAGTTAGGCTTTCCGAGAGTAATCTTTATATAGATCTCATTTCCTCTTACATCTTTGCCGAACACCCACATTTCACCTTGATTATTCAAAGCATCCACAATCGGACCTTCGGAATAATCGTAGCAACTCAAATTCATGACAACCTCCATTCGTTGATTAGGAGTTATGCCCAGCTCAACGAGGCTGTTATGGTTCTTCTGGCGGTCATCACGGAAACGGATTCCGAAGATTTTGACCTTCAGACTAAAGTCCTCTAAGAATTTTTCGACTTGTTCTTTCGTAATCATAGTGCAAAGATAGCCATATTTCTTTTAATAATACAACTTTATCGTTGCGTTTGTTCTCGATAAATCTATAAAATTTGGACTTAATATAAAATACTACCTCTCATGACTAAATACAAAAACACACGATTATAATCTGGTGTAGGTATAAATTTTAGCGATTATAATTGCAATTATTACAAAAAACTGAGTTTAGGACACATTTCACAGCGAAAACTGCGAGAGGCGTGGCGGCTCACGGGGTTGTCGTCGGCTATGCCGTCAGAGGGTGTCGGCGAAGCAGGCTTCACTGACACCCTCCGACCGCACGCCGACTATGGGTGCAGGCTGAACACAGAGTGCCTCATACGCCTTGTGAGATTGCGACAGGGATGTCGCACACACAAGACTTCTAATCGACAGCCCGTGTTCTTAACGTCTGCTCTTTGATAAGGAATTTGAGCCGCCGCCCCACTCTCCGTTTGTTACGGCCCACGGCGGCAAAGAATGTGTCGCTTACGATCCCTCCATAAATTCCGGGGTCGCCTCCGTCACATTCATTGCCTTATACCGGGGCTGTCATAGCGGTTTCTAATGAAATTATATACATTTTCATCGGTGAGAAAGTATGACATATGGAAAAGTCGGTGCAGATTGACCCCTGTCGGCGGAAAAATGTGACCTTTTTCGTCGAAATAAGATTGACCCTCGGGGACGAAATAAAACAACGAGACTGTCTAACAAGTTTGGGCAGTCTCTTTTTATAGTCTAAACAGGTAAAAAA
>ENA-OYHW01000130-OYHW01000130.1-human-gut-metagenome-genome-assembly--contig:-NODE-130-length-16704-cov-6.534627_pt1 | contig 16704 bp, 9 predicted proteins | sample MGYA00243768_ERZ653009 | MGnify/ENA primary metagenome ERZ653009 (study PRJEB26926, sample SAMN06165333) | human gut metagenome | biome: ENVO:00009003; feature: ENVO:2100002; material: ENVO:00002003...
GTATATATATGTCAGGATATCATCTATAACTAAAGAAAAGTATACCGGTCCTGTGTATAATTTTGAATGTGATACGAATAATTATTTATTAAGGAATATATCTGTTCACAATTGCGACCCTTATAAACAGGCCAAGTCTGATACCCCTTCATTAGGTGCTTTTTATGTATTCAAGAGACGTGTTGGTATTCGAGATCCTTATGCCTATAGAATAGTGGCTTCATACGTATCCCGCCCATCATCCATAGATCAGTTTTGTCGTACGTGCGAGGTACTTCAGAAAGGATATGGTGCTATATGTCTCATGGAGAACGCTGACCAGATGTATGAGCAGTATCTTAACCGTAAAAGCGGTATGCCAGCGTCTTTCTTTCTGTTTGCTGGTGAGGCAATAGCCAATAAGTATGTGAAGGCCGGCTCCCGGCAGAACAGCAAGCTGGGGCTATACCCTACCCCCGGCAACCAGAACCTGCTCTTCTCGTGCGTGGTGGATTATTGCTGGCAGGATTTCGTTATCGGTTATGATGATCAGACTGGTCTTGATATAACTGTCAAGGGTATTGAGCTGATCGATGATATAGCCCTACTGGATGAGATAATACAGTATAAGCCCGGATTGAACGTCGATAGGATAATAGCGTTCGGGCATGCGTTGGTTCTCGCCAGATATTTTGACGATAACAATTACATGCCTAAATCGAAGATCGAGGAGATGAATAATGCCCGCAAGGAAGACGCTTATAAACACCATGAGGTATATGCATCTGCATTTGGATCGGTATCTATAGGAGCTTTTAGGTAAATGAATGTCAATTAAACGCCTATCTTTGTTGTAAATAAAATTGAATAATCATGGAAGTGTTTAATAGAGATCATTCGTTTCCAGCAAAAGGAGCGTTATTAGGATTACCTCCTCAGGCTATTTCCACGAAGAAAAAGAACAGGAAATGGAAGGAGGATTGTATGGATGCTCTTGAGACGATAGGGTTGAAACAGTATGATCGTAACCAGATGTACCGTGACTATTATCTGATGGCGGATGGTAAGTTATCTTTTATGGAGATGGCGGATGTTATCCCTCAGTTAAGGGACGTGCAGAAGTTAAGGAGCGATATAAGGATACCTTCTTTCTTGAAGCATTATGATATAATAGGTGGTATCGTAAATGCCTTTGAGGGATGGCTGACAAACCTACAGGATAAGTATACGGTTAACGAGGTAGGGGATATGGCTATAAGTGAGTATGAGGATACGATGTCAAACTTACTTCATCGTCATATACAAGAACAGTGGGATATTATCGTTAATCAGCGTCTTGTGGAGGCCGGTCTTGATCCTACATACAATGAGTTTAATTCCGAGGAGGAACGTCAGGCTTATGTTCAGCAAATCCAACAGGCCAAGGCGTCTATGACCCCTGATGATATCCAGAGGTTCATGAGTACAAGATGGAAGACGCAGGCGGCGGTATGGGGGGATCATACGATCGAGGCTGACCGTAGCCGGTTTTATATGGATGAGCTTGACAGGGAGAATTTCCGGGATCGTCTTCTTAGCGGAAAGATGTTCCGGAATCATTTCGTTGGCTTCGACTACTATCGTCCGGAGGTATGGAGTCCGAGGGAGGTTTTCCATCCTGATGTGAAATACCCGCAATATGGGTCTTATGTGGGTCGTCTTCATTATTACGAGGGTGTTGAGTTGATATCAAAATACGGTCATAAGATGACGGCAAAGGACAAGCGTCGTATTATGGGCGGTGACGATGATTATGAGGGATGGGTATCTAATGACGGTACTAGGTATGACTGGAAGAAAAAGAAGCCGTCTATTACCGGTATGTATGAGAATGAGGTTATTCCATGGAAAGGATACCATGACTATGAGTCTATAGTTGCCGCTGAGGACTATTATGGTGTTCCGATGGGCGAGTACCACACCTTCGGGCCGGACGGGGAGGAACACACCCAGCCCCGCTTCTTGCCCCGCTTCCATCCATTTGGCTATTTTAACTCTGACATGTCCAATGGCAAGAGATATGAGATAGACTCTCGCCTTTTTAGGGTAATGGAAGGATATTGGGTATCCATGAAACCGGTATTCTTAATAACTTACATGACGGAGACCGGGATGGTGGATCAGGAGCTTGTTACCGATGAGCTTCTCCCGGAGTTCTTGGAGAAGAACGGGATAAAGAAGGTGAAGAGGGTGATGGCAGAAGCCGTTGGTGATCCTGAGGTGAACACCTACATCTTGGAGTATGTTCCTGAGGTTAGGTTTGGAGTTAAGATCACCGGAGGTAATTTAATGGATAAGCCTATATATATTGGTGGGGATCCAATACCTCATCAGATACATGGTGACAGCAGTCTGTATGATTATGTCATTCCGGTTTCGGGATTTATAGGGGCCAGTCTCGCTGATCGCATACAACCGTTCCAGATGATGTATAACCTTGCTATGAATCAGCTATACAATAACGCCGAGAAGGAGATCGGTAAGTTTTTCTTAGGTGACTTGGGATTCCTGCCTACTGAATATAAGGATATGATGGACAAGAAGGGCGCTTTGGCTACCTTCATGCAGATCGTGAAGTCCGTCTCGTTTATGGGCGTAGGTGGTAACGATACGAACAATCCTTACCAGAACCCACAGATGAGTAGCATATATAACCAGTTCGGTGTATATGATCTTACTAATACGGATCAGATAAGATCCCGTATGGAAATGGCTTCTTACGCCTATATGATGGCTTATAGGATGATAGGTATATCTGAGCAGGCTATGGGTCAGTCAACTAGATACGAGAGTTCTACGGGCGTAAAACAGGGGGTTAACGCTACTATGCTACAGACTCAGACTTACTTTAATGATTTCGATGACTTCAAGAAACGGACATTGGATATTCATCTAGCCGTGGCTCAAGTATGTCAGAAGGAAGGATACGATTGGACCGTGATGTACAGAAACAGCGATCTTTCCTTGGCTTACATCAGTCTTACGGATAATAGCTTGTCGTTACGTCATCTTAATGTTATGGCTGTCTCTAATTCCAAGAAACGTCTGGAATTGGAGAATTTGAAACAATATATATTACAGACAAATACGTTAGGTAATGACTTACTTGATATCACTAGGATGATGAGCGCCAACTCAACGGCTGAGATGAATCAGATCGGAAGGGATGCTAGATCTTACGCCGATCGTGTAAGGCAAGAAGAATACCAGAATCAACAGCGACTTGTCCAGCAGCAAGCCGAGGCCGAGCAACAGGCACGTAATGATGAGCATGAGAAGGATAAGGAGCTGGCTTATATCAAGGGCAACTTCGACTTAAGGGGTAAGAGCATAATGGCCGCCGGTCAAGCGGCTAGGACCGAGAACAACTCTGAAGGCATGGATTATGTCGAGGCTATGGCTGATAGGGCTTTAAGGGAAAGAGATCTTGATATCAAGGAAGAGGAGATGAGAACCAGACAGGCTAACGCCGAGGCTGAGCGAAGATCTCGTGAGGAGATAGAGAAAAGAAAGTTGGAATTAAAAGAAAAGGAGATAGACGCTAGAAACAAACGTTCTGATACAGATAGGTTTACATCAATAATAAACAAGAATTGATTACAAGTTTTGTAAATATTTTTACAAAATCTGTAATCATTTTGGCGTAAAATTCTGTCATATACTATAATGGGTTTGATTTAATTGGTAATTGGATTAATAATACTTTTGTAAAAAGCAAAAAAGGAAATTGTATGAATGACATGGGTGATTTCGCTAAGGGTTTTAAGACCATGAGTGTCGAGGAACTTTTTTATCGTGGTGACGGTGATGGCGATAAGAATAATATCGAGGGTAAATATGATAAGGATGGTAATCCTATAGGTGATACCAAGGAAGAGCCTGCCGACGGCGGAGCGGCTGAAGGTGGCGGGGATAAGGGCGGCGACGCTACCAACCCAGACCCGGATTCCTTTGGCGAAGGCGGTACTGATAATAATAACGTGGTATCAGTGTTTAACGGGAAATCTTTCTTGGAGAAGATGGCCGCTAGAGGTATCATCGACAGTATCGATAACCTTGATATTATGGTAGATGACAAGCCAGTCGATCTTTCTACTATCACAAAAGAAGATGATTTACTTGATATAGTGGAGGGGTTGATCAAGGATAAGGCCGATGAGTTGTTGAAGGATAAGGTTGATACCGGTTCTATGTCTGACTTTATGAAGAAGATGATAGAGGTGGATAAGGCTGGAGGTAACGTAGGTCAGCTTCTAAACCAATATCAGAACATTCAGGCGCCGTTGGACAACCTTGATATGAGCAACAAGAATGATCAGCTTGCGGTCATCCAACATTATTATAAGATGTTGGGTATGCCGGAAGACGAGATAAAGGATAATATGGAGATGATGATTGGCAAGGGCGATGAGTTCATTGAGTCCAAGGCAAATAAATTCCATGATATCCTGAAAAAGGAGATGGATAACCTTATCGAGGAGGAGAAGAAAAAATCCGAGAAAAGGAAACAGGAGTTGATTGAGCAGATGAAGATCTATAAGAAAGGTCTTAAGACGTCTATAAGCTCAGGATTCCAGTTGACTGACACGATGATAGGTAAGGCTGTCGATTTCGTTACCAAGCCGATAGACAATCAAGGTCATACGGCTATAGATAAAGCTTATTCGGAGGCTATCAAGAATCCGGACATGGCCGCTGATCTGGCTTTGTTCTTGATGAATAAGGACGAGTTCCTTAAACAGAAGACTAACAAGGCTAAGATGGAGGTCAATAAGAAGACCATCACTCTTCTTTCTGGCAATAAGGGAGGAAAGCAAAATAAGAATAATATCGATAATGATACTATAGAGGCTAACTTCCTTGATCTAAGTGGATCAAAGAGTGTATAACGTTTAAATATATTGAAAATGAATCCGTTTCTTACAAAAAGTTTCCCGGCTACCGTGAATGGCGATAACGTTATTGCCTTCACCGATGCCAAGAACTATAAGACTTCGCTCGTAGAGCATAACTTAGGCTCATTGGCGAGCTGGTATTATGAGGATCCCGACAAGAATCATCTAGGTCTGTTGAACTTGTTCTCTAATATCGCCAACTACCCTGTTCCGATGTATATGGGTATGATTAATAACGGTGCTACGATCTCCGTTAACGGTATTGGAGCTTCTTTCCGTTATGATTTACCTGTTACAAAGACATTCGCTGTCGTTACGGCTGAGGATACTTCAGGTCATCATCTAAAACCGGGTATTGACGGTAGTTTGTTTGATATCGTTTTGAATACCTCTGAGTTTACGGCTTATGATGTCATCACCTATGACGCCGCTAACGGCTGTAATATCCTTATATCTGGTGAGATCCCTTCAAAAACAGAAGGTGATTTGACGCGTTATTGGGGTCGTGTTATCGGCGGAAAGGCCAAATACTTCCCTAAAGAGAAATTACGTCCGGGTATCCGTTACTGGAAGATCGGTCATGCTCTTGGTGAGTACAGTACCCAGTTCTCTAAGGTATCTGGAGCTGACAAGGCCGGTTCTATGACTTGTGAATTCCGTTTAGGAAACCACCGTGGTGTTGAGGGTGAGACAACTATGTATGCTGGTATGAAGTCCATGCAGGCCGCCCAGAACAGCACTTCAGAGTTTGTGGAGACCGCTCTTCGTCGTATGAATGCCATGAGAAGTGAGTATGAGGGTAATATTCCTGATTTGGCTATTATCGGTAGGACGGTTAATGGTAGGCTTGATTTACGTACGGCTAAGGTAGCGTCCACGCTGGAGGTATTCTGTATGGCTGAGTTGGTTAAGCTGGAAGCTAGACAGTTGATGTGGCAAGAAGGTGGTATTATCATGGATCAAAATGGTCCTATCCATTTAAATGAGGGTATCTACCGTCAGCTTCGCCGTGGTTATACTATCTACTATAGTCGCCCGATGGGTATTACTAAGGATACTCTTATGGCTGCTGCCGCTTATATTTTCCGTGGTCGTCAAGATCTTCCTATTACGGAGCGTAAGATTAAGTTCAAGGTAGGAGCTATGGCTATGGTTAACTTAGAGAAGTTGATTAGAGAGGCTTTCTTTACTACGTTGAGTAATTTGAGCTGGGGTATGGGTAGTGACCGTATGTTGCCTTCTAATCCTATCTCTGGTACTAATGATGCTATGATCTTAGGTCCGGTACAGGTTAAGGGAGCTTTCCTTCCCGGCATCGGAAATGTAGAGTTCGAGCACGATCCTTCTTTGGATTACGCTGACATGACAGATCGTAGCGAGTTAGTGAATGGCATGTATCCTAGATCCTCTTATTCTTGTATTATTGAGAATATCACTGACGCTGGATCGACTAACGCGTATTCCGCTATTCCTAATACGGCTAACGCTAAGTTGGGTAATATGAATAACAACGTATTCTATATCAAGCCAGAAGGCGTAAGCATGTGGTGGGGTTATGAGTATGGTCGTTGGGCACACAAAGCTAACGGTAATGAGATCGTATCATCCTTGCCGGGCATGAAAGAGCAATTCTGGTGCCACTCAGCTTCAGCGGCTTGGGTTATGGATAACAGCAAGTTCTTGATTATCGAGCTTCAACCGAACTACTTCGGCTAAGTTTTTTTTCATATGTAATTTGGTTTTTAGAGGGGAGGATATTCCTCTCCTCTTTTTTTAGGAAAGTAACGCAAAAATAAGGAAATGAAAGAGATTTTAAAATCAAAGAAGGTATTGGTCGAGGTAAACGGCTTCAATATCATGTCAGATACCTTGTATGAGGTAGTAGGTAAACACGACGGAAGCGCTCCGCAGGCCTTCCAAGACGCCAATATAGCCAAGGCTCCGTTCCCGGAGAATGCTACTCACGTATGTTGCCCGTGGGATGATTTCTCAGAGGTTTACAATACCGGTTTTTATCCAAGATCAAGATGTTATAATGGCATGGATAAGGATGAGGTTGATAAGTTGGTTGATCAGCGTGTCAATAATATAATGAAGCCTTTTGAGAATATTTCCCAGAAGGATCTTTCCCAGACCAATTTCGAGTTTTGGGATGATGCTAAAGACAAGATCTATATGGGTAAGGTTTATAACACGGCTAATACCGTTGAGTTATTTTATTTATATCTGGCTGTATTTTCTGGCATGTTGACTCCTCAGGAAATGGATGGTGATCCTATTTTCATGAACTCCATGTTCTGTTTCATTGAGAAAGACAACGCCAAGGATTTCGTTCAGCAGCGTGAGATCAATAAGATGAATATCAGCTATAAGTTCATCGACGCCCTTAAGAAAGGTGGCAAGGAACGTCAGGCTGCCATCGACCTTCTTTTGTACATCGGTATCGTGACCCGTCCTGATTTCACGGAGGATGATTATTACACCGGATCACTATCAAACTGGATGAACGAGAAGAAGACCAACATCGATTATCTGCTTGATATCTGGGATCGGTCATTGGAGGGTGATTTCAAGGAAGTTCTTGAGTTCTATCGTATCATAAACGTCCTTCAACGTAACGGTCGTATTAACATGACTCCATCCGGCTTGCAATATAATGGTCAGATCATAGGCCCTGACACCCGTACGTCCGCCGAGTTTTTGGCTACCAAGAAAGATCTTATCAGTGTAAAGGCTAATGTCTTGGATGAGTACGAGGAACTTATGTCTATTTCTAATATAGACGATAAGACCAAGAAGGTTAAGGATGTCAAGAAGAAGGAAGACGTAGATGAAGGTGATAAGGTTAATACGGAGGAATAACGATGACGATCCAAGAAGCGTATCTAAGGTCTTTGCAGAAGAACGAGCAGAATCTCGCCAATGGCGGGATTAAGCTTGATCCCGGGAGGTTCGTGCTTTTGTTCAACGAGGCTCAGGACAGGTTGATAAGATACTATCTTAATAGGAAGGATGATGAGACCATCCGATCTATACAAACTCTTCTGGTATACTGGAAATCGCTTAAGGAGGTTAGTCATATTGATGATCCCGAATCGACATCATTCGGTCTTCCTGATGATTATTTATGGTTCTCAAATATAAAAGGAGCGTTTTCTTATAAAGGATGTGAGGTTGGAGATTTTGTCATGTGGGAGGCTAAGAACGAGAATGTTCATGAGCTTCTTGGGGATGATAACAATAGGCCTTCTTTTGACTATCGGGAAACGTTCTACACCATAGGTGACGGGAAGGTCGTGGTGTATGAGGACGGCTTTCGTACAGACGAGGTCAGGATGACCTACTACCGGAATCCGGTACGGGTGGATCTGGCCGGGTACATCAACGCCGCCGGTGAGCGGTCCACGGACATCGACCCTGAGCTGCCCGATCCTTTGGTGGAGGAGATTTTGGATATGGTCGCCAAGCAATTCAACCTTAACGAGAATGAGTTGCAGAGGTATCGGTTTGATAAGGATAATGTGGCTTCCTTTAAATAAACACCGTTAGTTTGATCATTAAGCCTACTCGGGAACGGGTAGGCTTTTTGTTTTACATAAAATGTAAACATCATATTATGTCGTATACTCACGACCTCATTTTATTGCGGTGATGTTGTTTATGATTATGTTTGCGTTAGGTAAATGATTTTTAAATTAAAATATTGATAATATGTTGCACAGACCGCAAGACCGGGTACTTTTCGTACCCCCGCACGCTAAGATGGTGGATGTTGATTCCATCTTCTTGAAGGAAGGTCAGCTTGGTATTTATGATACTAAGGAGACTTCCGAGAACGGTTGTAAGGCCGTGATTGATTTTACCGGTAAGCCTCGTAATGACAAGCGTTATGAGATCCGTATCGGTCGTAATGAACAAGCGGCTTCCCGTTCTATATATGATAAGGATTTTTCCACGCCTCTGTTCTCGTTGAATGAGATCACCGAGATTTACGCTTCTTGGCCGAAGAAGGATCACGCTTATGTCGATGACGTTATCTTAGGATACAATGGTGTCTCTGACGACACGGCTTTCTCCGTTTCCAAGGGCGACCGTATCGTTATCCGCTTGATTCTCGCCGGCAGGGCTTTCGAGCTTCTTGGCTACGAGGGAGGTCGTGTTGAGATCTTTGACGCTATCCTCTTGGATGATTGCGACAATACCCCTAATCAATGCGAGGAATGTGATCCTTGCGAGGAGGTTGATTTGTTACCCGCCGTATTGAAGTGTATCGAGCGGATGAAGAACCAACCTATTGCCGGTGGTGGTAAATTATCCGATTATATTGATATCATTCCGGTTACAAGATGTACTAATGAGGCTACTGAGCCTGATACGGAGGATGTCAATTTCTATTGCATGGAGGTATGCGATACTGGTGATGATCTGGCGTTGGCTGAGGTTCGCGCTCAATATCCAGGATTGAAGATCGTACGTGAGACTATCGAGGGTAGCATGTCACGTTATAAGGTGATGAAGAAAGGCGCTAAACCGGCTGATTATACTCAACGTCTGATCTCTATCATGAAAGGATGTACGGATTGTCCTCCTAACTATACCGAGGTTAAGGGTGGTTATCTGTATTCTATCTCCTTGGAGGATGACGGTGTCGATATGTCTACTACGGTGGAGTCATTGCCTAACGTTGTAGCCGATACGGTTAATAAGATGAGTCAGATCAAGGGATCAGGTTTGTATATTGCCGCTACTTCCAAGAAATTGACGGATGAGGAGATCTCTACTTTCGTGGAGGCCAATCCTACGGCTATTATCTACTATGTGGCTAAGACATCCGATATGTGTGAGAATCCTACGGTTCGTACCGCTTCTTGGTCAGCTTGTGGTTCTTGCAAGGTATCCACCGAGAAGTATTATATCACGATCCCGGATGATGAGTGCGGGAACAGTGCTTTGGAGGAAATCAAACAGGCTTTCCCGGAACTGGAGATCACTGACTACGGTACTCCTGCGGCTTGCCAGCATAGCTTCCAGACAACGGTATATACTAACATGTTGTGTGATGAGTGCGACAAGGTGTTCGAGGGATTCTTCACCAGCGAGGCTCCGGCGTCTTACCGCAACCGTATGTGGAAGAAATTGGAGTCGGCTCAGGAACTTGGCACTAACTGCAAGTGCGGTATCCGTTTCCGTGGTAAGGAAATGTTATTATCTCCGTCAGAGTGCTTGATGGATAAAATGACTTATGTAGAGGATAGCGTTGAGATCGTTGGCGCTAGCGGAGGTTATCCTGATCTTCTTGACGAGGGGTCTCCTATCTGGTGGGATCAACTTAATTTCGAGAGACTGTCCAGCAAAGCACCACGTACTCATGTCGGCGGTAATATGATGGATGACGAGTTGAAGGGTTACGCTCATTTCAACGGTTTCCCGAAACATCAGGATTTCATGGGACGGACATTCATGAACGAATACAGCCGTGTTGAACAAACAGCCCAATACGTGGACTTCCAGATCACGATTAATCCTCATAGATACTCTCAAGGATTCGGTAAGGTTCTCGCCGATGATCCGGTTAATCTGATCTTACGTGTACGCTATGGCGCTCATGAGGGTGTTCAGGAGATGATCAATATGATCGGTGCTGCCGCTGGTCTTGGTCCGGCCATCGTAACTGAGCCGAAATAAAGAACCTTTTTTGCGTTCATATATTTCCTAAAGGGGAGAGATTCAATTCTCTTCCCTTTTTTGTTATCTTTGAGGCAGTAGAATTAAAATATGATATTATGTCTGCGATAAATGAGTATTTAAAGAGACTGGCTTCCATATTTGGTAGCATGGGTTTCTCCGTTCCGCCAGATGATTTCTCAGGTGTTGTTATAGACGGAAAGACGTATCCGGTCATGATGAGGAATGACGGGTGTTACGTGTACTTCGATGATAAAGGAGTAAAGAGACTTGTAAGCGAGGTCCCTAAAAAGGACTATCAGTTCATTAACATCAAGGACGCCCGTGTGTCGATCGTCAACCAATGTTATCGTACTCCGGGAGGTCAGGTAGAGGCTCGTATCCATACCTATATGAATAATAAGGGTGAGATATTGGCCGAGAAGATATTTATCATCAACTCTTCAGATGTTGATACGCCTATTGGTACGGAATTGGATAAGATTCCTGCCGAGTGGGTAGCTATAGATTGTAGCATAGCGGAGATGACCGATCGGGAGTTGATATTCGTAAGTAAATGTTACGCCACGGAAGGGGGCAAGGTTCAGATCGAGGGCGTTGAGTCGGTAGACCCACGCCTGAACCCGGAGGTATCCCATTATGAGGTGGTGAATACGACTGACGATAGCAATCCTATCGGTACGGAGTATGATAAGATACCCGATACATGGAGTCGTATAGTATGTGATTTCCCGGATATGACCCAAAGGGAGATAATACCGGTGCTTAAATGCTTTGATACCGGAACCGGAAGGGTGCAGATAGAGGGATATAAGATATTTGATTACGAGATGGGTACCAGAAGGGAATGGTATCGCGTCAAGCAAAGTACCGATCCTGATAATCCGGTAGGTAAGTTTATCACCAGCATAAGCGATGACTGGGTTGAGGTCGTTTGTGACTTCACGGATATGGAAGATAGGATGCCTATTGATATCGAGGAGTGTTACAAGACATCAGCCGGAAGCGTGCGTATGAGACATGTGGTGTCTTATGACGGTGATCTTGGGAAAAGAAACCAGTTCTGGGAGATTGTGGACTCGTCTGATAATAGGTATGGGCTAGGAAATAGGATAAATAATATCCCTGCGGATTTTATCCGTGAAAGGTGTGCTCTAGAAAGGTTGGATGATCGTATTACCAGAAATGCGGTAGAATGTTACTCGACACCGGGAGGATCGGTAAGGATTAAATCCACTTACGTTATCAACCCTTTAAATCATGTTAGGTCGTATAATCATCATGTATTGAGTTCTACAGACAATGATATCCATGTTGGTACTCAATATACCTCTTTGCCATCCAATTTCGCCCGTATCGAGTGCGAGGAGCCGGATTATATGGATCGACTTATCGATACCAAGGAGACTTGTTATGATACCGGAAAGGGTACGGTGAAGATCAGGAGACAGGAGTCGTTGAACGGAAATCTGGATGTAAAGACTTTCGACTATAAGATCGTTGAGTCTACCGACCCCGATCATCCTATCAATACTACCCCTACGCAGACGGTTATTAACGGCTGGACGGTTATCAGCTGTGACCTTAATATCATGGAGGTAGATGACTGCTATGAGGTTGGTGGTCATAAAATTCATTTAAAGGGATTCAGGACGATCAATCCGGCGTTACAGGATATTAAGTCCATATTGTATGTCGTGTACTCTGATCATCCTGATTATCATGCTGGAGATGAGCTTAACTCTATTCCAGAGGGGGCTAAGGTCACGATCTGTGATTACGCGGATAAGAGCCAAAGGCATATGGTCCCGGTGCGGGAATGCTATGAGGTGGCCGATGGCCGGTTCTATGTAGAGGGAAGCAGGTTGGTGGATAACGATATGGTCGTAGAGCGGACGTCGTTGATGGTGATGGAGTCATCCTCCCCGACCTACCCGGTAGGGACTACGCTGACCTCCATCCCCGATGGCGCTACTATCGTGGCTTGTTTATGTCAAACCTGTTAATATCAAGGCTATGGTTAAGGTATGTAATGATTATTATATGATTGACGCCCTAGCCGGCGGTGAGGTCATAAGGAAAAGGAAATATCGTCGTGAGAATACGATGATCGGATATAAGTGGTATGATTATAATGGGGTCGAGGTAACTGACCCCATTGAGATATCACGTCTTGACGGATTGGCTACTAAGCATCAACGTGTGGATGAGGCTTATGATGACCATGCTGTTTTCATGTCGTCAACCAATTACGTTAACAGCGTTTCCGGTATACCTATGGATAAGCATATGGTTGTCGTTGAATGGAGACCGGATAGCGAGCAAGGTTTTGTCACCATGGCTCATGATGAGGGTCTTGACGGGGATAGCTATTATATAGTTATTATCAATACCGGAGATAAACAGGCTACGATCTACACCCCCGTAGATCCTGAGGACCCAAAGGATGGGACTTCCCGTGCGGTTGATGGCGATAACGTTTTCGTTGGCGGATCATATGTCTCTATATCCCCCAAGCAAGTAGAGAGGATAAGGGCTACTTTCCGTGATGGTAAATGGTATTATGAGTTAGTCACAAAGACATATCCTAGTAATACTGGAGGCATTAAGATCGGGGATGTTGATTTTGTGACGTTCAGATATTTATGGGAATCAAGTTCCGGAAGGGACTTGGACACGATGACGGAAGCCCTTAATTCTAATGTTCCCACCATAGATAATCTTGCTGTAGGTTGGTCTGGCCCCGGAAATGGAGATAGCTCTGTTAGAGAAGTTCTTAAATGGGGTGGTGATAATACCGGTTCTGGTAAGGAATGTGTTTGGATGTCGGTGAAGGATTTAAGGGCTAAATATTATGATATCCTACCTGAAGAGACGTATTTCATGGCCTACGCTACATGGTTTGGATCTAAAGGTACGGGTAAATGTTCTTTTGAACTTGTTGGATACAAGGGAGGTACGATGAGCCAAGATGGATATAATTTCATCAATACCGGTGGATCTGTCGTATATCAAAATACATATGATTTTATCTGCAATACCAGTAAGGGGGCGAGTACATATAAGACTTCTTATCAGGAAGTAGCCCGTATTACTTATAATAAGCTCACCAATGAGGTCTATATGTCTATAGGCGATGCTATAGATCAGGAGGATAATTATGATAAGCTGGAGCGGGAGATCAATAATATAAAGGAAAGACTTAGCGATGTCGAGAGCGAGTTGGCTGTCGTAAGACGTATAGCTGAGGGCAAGAACGCGGCGTATATCTTTGATACGGTCGATGCCATGAATGAGTGGCTGGCGGTTCCGGAGAACACGGCTAAGCTCCGTGTGGGGGACAGCTTCTGGATCAGGGAGCAGGAGGTACCTGATTATTGGTGGGATGGAACTCAGGCTTTAGAGCAGGAAGGTCCGAAGGTTGATTTATCCCCTTATTATACGAAAGATGAGATTAATGATATTGTTAATAATATCAATCAGAAGATAGAGAATAAGAGTACGTCTATTATCTTCGATACTTATATCCAGATGAAGTCTTTCGTGGATGATCCAACTAACGCCGATAAGCTTAAGGAAGGTACCATCCTGTTGATACGAGAGAAAAACGTACCTGATTATTATTACGATGGTGCTGGGATAGTTAAGATGGAGGCCGATGTAGAGCAATGCCTTTATGTTACTTTGGCTAACAAGCCTACGGAAAGCACTATAAGTTATACTCAAGATCGGGAGGTGACTAATTTCGCCCCGGGTGCTATAGCTAGATGGGTTGACGCTGACGGCAATGACGTGTTTTATAAGCTTGTTGAGATAGTAGGTGGTAAGGCTAAGTGGATTACGTTGATTGATACAAGATATGGTAATGTTACGTTGCAAAGCACTTATGACAAGAACTATGAGATCGTGAATATCGTATCTGGGTCTAGGTTACAGGCTATAAATAGCGAGAAGAATGATATCAAGTTCGTTAATAGCGCTACGAATAACGTGACTGTCGTGTTGAATGGGACCGTATCAGGGGGAGCCAAGAAGCTGGTGAGTATGCTGGCGGTTAACGAGGTAGTCTTGACCCCCGGAGCGGCGGTGTCGTTTACCCGGAACGGTGATGAGTTCGTGCTCACGGAGTTGTTTGGCGTTACTATCTTCCCTGATCTGGCGGATGCCAATCGTGAGGGTGAGTGGGTCATGAGCGTAGGCGCAACTGGTAAACCGATCCTTATGGAGGTAAAGGAGATGCGTAAGTGGGATGAGAGTATAACTAAGGAGCTTACTATAGATGAGCTTAACGATAAGTTCCCTAACGTGGATATCGGATTCGCTGTCGTATGCAAGACCATCAACAAGGTATATGAGATGGTTAACGGATACAAGGAATGGGTGTCTTATGATATAACCTCAATTAGTTGATATGGGATTTTTAGTAGGATATGATACGGCCCTGTCCTCGGTGACGTTTTATGTTAACGAGGATAGGTTCCCTTGTTATAATGGGAAGGATGCTGATTATGTGCCTGATCCGATAGTAGATTATGATGCTTTTAATCGTAATCTCAGGTTCTCGGCAAACAATCCAGGATTCGTGGACGTCGATTGGGGTGACGGGACAAAGGATCAATACCCTTTGGTCAAGATATCTGACGGTAGTTATAGGATAGTATTCAGGTCTTTAGATATTGAGTACAAAAAGAATCCTGACGATACTACATGGTGGTATAGGAAGGAGGATGGATCTCAGTATATACCGGTTCCTCCACATAAGTATAGAGATATCAGGCGTAGGGAGGTTACGATGAGGTTCTCTAACGTAATCGATGGGGAGTTCAATATGGATGGTATTGTCCTCCATGAGTTTCCTGTAGTTAATCTACCTGATATAACTTATTTGGCTATGACCAGATCCGTTCTTAAAAATGGCGATATCCCATATGACAGGATAAGTAAGAGCGTTAATCTTCGTAATATACAGATGGGGTCTTTTTCTCATCCTGGTGTTTGGGACAATTGGCCGGAAGGTTTTTTAAATATGAAAAATCTGAGGTATTTCGGATGTAACAGTGTTTTTAATTTCGCTGATAATCCTGATTCGAATTGGAGAAGATTCTCTGAATGGAAGAATCTTACTATTTTTAACTTCAACTGGTGTAATATTCCTTCTTATGATCCGGCTTTTAATTCTATTCCGGCAAAAGATATAAGCATTATAAGCGATTGGAATAATATACCTGTATTTGATGAGGTGGATAAGGTAGGGGATGATAAGACAGGCGTTACCTTTATGGGTGGTGGTAGCTCATGGAAACAAGATCTGGTAGGAGGGAAATTAAATAAGATCCATAATACGTATTGTTATTCAAGTGTGGTGCCGGTAGATGATCTTCCAGATTGGTTGTATGAGGTAAGGGAATTTAGGATATGGACTTTGCGTGATCATGGTAAATTTATAAATACGCAGGAGAGGGCTGATACGTTCGTTAACACGTTTTATGATAAGATAATATCGTGGAGTTATATAACGATGTCACAGACGGCTTCTGACGGCAACAGGAATCAGTTTTATAAACTTACCTTAGATTTATATACTGCCGCAGCTCCTACTAATAAGAGACCATCTGGCGTTTATCAAGCCCCTGAGGGGTTTGTTAAGGGTGTTAGCAACGGTAATCCTACGACGCCTATGGAGAAGGTGTATGTACTTACCAACAACTACGGGCAGACATGGGTCTTGGCCCCGGCGCCAGCCTCCAAGGCCGCCCTTACGATGGCAAGGCGGGCTGGGAAGGCTAGGATTACCCCGTTCGTCCTTGGCGTAAAGGACGGCCATGTATCCGTGTTCAGCGGAGATGTATTGGATGATAATATGAGTAAGTATAATTTCGCTGACAAATACGAGGCTATAGATATCTGTAACGATCTGGGATTGGATAGTTCACCGGTTGTCGAGTATTTCAGGAGAATAGAGGAGGGAGAGGTATGAGGCTGATATGTAAGGATACGAATAAAGGGTCTATAACCTTTTTTACTAAGGGTAAATACGCTTTTAGGGGCGTTGACAGGAATGATACTACCGATGATGTGCCTGATCCTATATTGGATGCTAATAATT
>ENA-OYHW01000137-OYHW01000137.1-human-gut-metagenome-genome-assembly--contig:-NODE-137-length-16220-cov-7.458769_pt1 | contig 16220 bp, 18 predicted proteins | sample MGYA00243768_ERZ653009 | MGnify/ENA primary metagenome ERZ653009 (study PRJEB26926, sample SAMN06165333) | human gut metagenome | biome: ENVO:00009003; feature: ENVO:2100002; material: ENVO:00002003...
GCATAATACTAATTATGCCTGGTTTCTGGAAAGCATGAAACAGTTTGGCGATACTAATGTCAGCCTTCTGCCTGTCGACCATCATGAGGTTGCTGCACTTATAGCTCCGCGGGCTCTGCTGCTGCTTGGTAATACGGATTATGAATGGCTTGCCGATGAATCGGGCTATGTGTCGGCAAATGCGGCTCGTGAAGTGTGGAAGACATTCGGCATAGCCTCGCGCATGGGGTATTCGATAGAAGGAAATCACATGCACTGTCAGCTACCGGAAAGCCAATACCCGGAAGTCGAAGCTTTTGTAAAGAGATATCTTCTTGGTATTGACTCGATTGACACAAATGTGACAAGAGCGCCGATGTTCGCTGATGTCAATTGGCGCAAATGGATTCCCTGGGTGCAGCCTGAAGATTAGAAATAATATGTAGCCGTAACGGAGACCCTGTTTTCGCGGAAAGAGACATTTCGGGGAATGAGGTCAACAAGTCCGAATGCGGCATCGATTCCTACCCATACATAACTGACAGGTACGGCGATACCCACTTTCCATGCACAGTCGAAGCGTCGGTGCTCGTTAATTCCGAGCAGGTCGGTATTGAAATCGTCGCCGTAGAGTTCTATGTCTTTTACATGCGCCTTGCGGCTTATGGCATAGCTTAATTCCGGTCCAGTGTACACGGCAAGTTTCATGTTATCGGCGAATCTGAATTCATATCCGAAATGGAGCGGAAGGCGCAATCCGGCTTTCCTGACACTCGGGTCCTGTGTATTCTTGTCAAGGTTATCAGCCCCTATAGCGAGATTATCAAATGAATAGGTATCATAGAAAAATGACAGTCCCGGTTCAAAATAGAATCCTTTCCCTATGGGTTGGATATACACACCGCCGATGGAGAAACCGCAGCCGGGCTTAAACATTTTGACATGCGTGTCGTCTATATTCCACTTGCCGGGTATGGTTACGTCAAAAGTGGCGCGTATGCCCCAGTTCCCTTTTTCTATTGCCGATATATGTAATGTGGCGAGACAAAATAGTAGCAATGTAACTAACTTTTTCATAATAAGAAATGTTTTTTGTGTTTCTTTAGTAACGTCTGCCGCCTATGTAATATTATACTTTTGTTTGTATAAAAAGTTATTTAGAATTAATTTTGCAGTGACTAAAAATCAATAGAAATGGCAAAAAAAGAAATACCTGTATTGCTTCTGACCGGATATCTCGGGAGTGGCAAGACAACTTTGCTTAACCGTATTCTCGCCAATGAAAAAGGAATACGTTTCGCCGTGATTGTGAACGATATAGGCGAAGTCAATATCGATGCGTCATTGATTCAGAAAGGTGGCGTGGTAGGTCAGGAAAAAGAGAGTGATGACCTTGTGGCACTTCAGAACGGTTGTATCTGCTGTACGCTTAAAATGGATCTTATCGAGCAGATTGCCGACCTGGCAGCTACCGGAAAGTTTGACTATATAGTTATCGAGGCAAGCGGCATATGTGAACCGGCTCCTATCGCACAGACTATATGCTCTATCCCGGTAATGGAAGAGTATTACAACCGTGGTGCCCAGCCTCGTCTTGACTGTATCGTGACAGTAGTCGATGCATTGCGTATGAAGGATGAGTTTGCTTGCGGCGACAGTCTTACAAAGAAAGAGATAGGGGAGGATGACATAGAGAATCTTATCATCGAGCAGGTGGAATTCTGTAATATAATTCTGCTCAACAAGATATCGGAGGTTACTCCTGAAGAGGCGGGGCGAATAAAAGCCATTATTCGTGCTATCCAGCCCAAAGCACAGATTATAGAGTGTGACTATGCCGATGTCGACCTTGACAAGATAATTAATACCGGACTGTTTAATTTTGAAAAGGTAGCGACATCCGCCGCATGGATTCAGGAACTTGAGCATCACCATGACGATGATGACGACGAGGATGATGACAAGGAGGCTGATGAGCATCATCATCATGAAGGTCATTGCGACCATCACCACCATCATCACCATCATCACCATCATGACGAGAGGGAGGCTGAGGAATACGGTATACAGACATTTGTCTATTATCGGCGCCCCGCTTTTGACCTGAATAAATTTGACTATTTCCTTGCCACGCAGTTCCCGAAAAATATTATACGCACAAAGGGAGTGGTTTATTTTAACCATAACCGCGACATGTCATTCCTGTTTGAGCAGGCAGGCTCACAGAAAAAGCTTACTCAGGCGGGATTGTGGTTTGCCACTGCTCCGGAAGAAGAGTTACAGCAACTTATGATGACCGAGCCGGGACTTGCTAAAGACTGGGACCCTGTATATGGCGACCGCATGATTAAACTTGTAATAATAGGTCAGAAACTCGACCGTGAGGCGATAGAAAGTATGCTGGACGCATGTCTCGCCAACCGGTAATCGGATATAATAAGTGAATAATAAAAAAAGCGGGTCATGACCCGCTTTTTTTATTCCAGATAATAGTTTTTCAAAACGCTGAAGTGGTCGTCGAGTTCAAATACCCATGGTGCTCCGGTAGGTATCTCCACGTCCATTATTTCTTCCGGAGTAAGATGCAGAAGCATCATCACGAGAGCTCTCAGGCTGTTTCCGTGGGCGGAAATCAATACCGTGTCATAGAGATGAATCTTGGGAGAGATTAATTCCTCCCAACATGATTTCACACGCGCAATAGTGTCTTTAAGCGATTCTGTCAACGGCAACTCATCGTAGGCAAGGTGCATGTAACGCGGGTCATTGCCCGGATAACGCGGGTCATCGAGCGAAAGTGCCGGCGGCTCCACGTCATAGCTTCGACGCCATATATGAACCTGCTCATCACCATATTTTTTCGCAGTTTCCGCCTTATTGAGACCTTGGAGCGCACCATAGTGGCGTTCATTCAGATGCCAGTCTTTTTTTACCGGCACCCAGTCGCGGTCCAGGGCATCGGCGGCAATCTGAAGTGTATGAATCGCTCTTTTCAGATAAGAGGTGAAATAGTATTCCGGGAATATCCCTGCTGCGAGCATTTTTTCACCTGCTTTACGGGCTTCTTCACGCCCTTTGTCGGTCAAGTCTACATCAGTCCATCCGGTAAACCTGTTTTCCAGATTCCACTGGCTCTGTCCGTGCCTGAGTAATATTACTTTTTTCATATCGTTCAGGATTTGGATTTTGAATCAAGTTTATACATTGGCAACATGAAAATCCATGTAGCGATACAGAACGGAGCCGTAAGTGTGGCGATACCGACAGGAGAGAGGAAGGAATCAAGCCCTGCCTGTACGAATACAGTGAACACTACTGCCGCGAGTGAATAGAAGAATGATTTCACGGAAGGCTTATAGAATGTACATCCGATGGCGATACCGGTCAATACGGGAGAGAATCCGAATAATCCGTTTACAATGTCAGAGTGGTCGGCATTGAATATAATCGCTACGGCGAGAGATACCGCTGAGGCAATCATTGCCCATGCGGCAGCCCAACGGCTGCACAAAGCCAACCCGACGATGAAGATTATTCCTGTCACCCATGAATTTACCAGAAATACCTGTGAAATACCCTTTAGCCAATAAATGACGAGGTCACCGAAAGAGTACGAGAGATGCTCGACCGGCACTGATGTCGGCAACGCCGCTATTGATTCGCCTACGGGAGGAAGTTGGCCCATCATGCGCGCCGACAGTAGGATGAACCATGAAATAGCGATAAAGGGAAACGTATAGGATGTTGTGTTGAATGGCGCGAGTACATTGTTGAAGCCTCTGCGGGCGATTACGGTCAGTGCAGAGCCGAGTATCATTGCTACCCATGCCCACACCGTGTTACCGAGGAACGTGAACACGGCACATCCCACAAGTATGCCGTTAAAACCCCAGAGCCCCTGATCGCCATCGCTTTTTGACTCGAAGATATAACCTGCGGCTGTCGACACGACAAGACCTGTCAAGGCACCCCATGCTACAAGCGGCATACTCTCGCCATCGGGTCCGTAGCAACCCCAGAAGATACCTATCATAATAAGCAATCCGGTCCAGGCACTTCCCTGAAACATTACTTGTCCCGCTCCTTTAAGTGTACCCGAAATATAGGTCATGAGGGTACGGCGCGGTGCGTCTGCTGATTTAACATTGTCTGCCATATCATTAAATTTTAATGTGTTTTATCGTTATCGCCAAGGGAAATCGGGAAGAAGCGGCTTACCTTTTACCGCCTGCCTTACTATTGAGCAAAATTCCCTTACTCTGGTCTTGACCGGTTGAGGTTCCATGCCTACGACCTTATAAAGTAGTCCTGCATTGTTTGGAAGACGTGTGAGTCCGACTCCGATTTTCTCGTTATAAAAAAATCCTACTTCCGTCGCCTTGTATATTTCTTCAGCTTTGTCGGGTGGTGTCAGCACAATGACATTGGAAAACATGTCATACTTGCCCATGATACCGAGATTGCGCATTGGCGAGTTGTGAGGTTCGATTATAAATTTTTCACGGAACAGGCGTTCTCCGTCAGGACGTCGGGCATTGCATGTCACGGAAAGAATGTCGTATTGGAAAATCTCATTGTCACGGTGTTTTCTGCCACACATGAACAGTTCACTGTAAAACAGCGTGGCGGCAGGATGACAGATGATATCCGTATAGGTGATATAACGGGCATCACGGCAGGGGATGGTTGCCTCGGGGATAAATTCCAGGTAACTGTCTTCTTCGAGGGTTATTTTCTGGTAGAGGGCAGAGAAATTGTCCTTCATTTCCGCTATTTTGGTTGCCGCACCCGTGGTGACATGACCTATCGAGCCGCGGCGCATCTCGATTTCCTGTTCGTAGCGGTCGCCATCCACGTTGGGACCTCCTGAGGAAAGAATATAGACTACCGGTATTTCAGGCATTGCCTCATCGCAATATAGCTCTTGCTGGACAATCAGCGGGGCTATGCGTTCATGGTCTCTCAATATGCTCTTACCGTCGGAGTCCAGTTCAAAACCGAGGCGCAGATAGCCAACCTTTCCGGGCGCGCCAAGATACATGGCGCGCGTCGGATGGTTATAAGGCTGCATCTCACGCATGGCAACTATACGTTGCATTTCCGGAGCGTTATATACATCTTTCATCAGGAGTCACGTTTTAAGTTTGTACCGTTTAGTTCTGAGCCTTTTCGTGGTCAAAAAGCGCCATCGCCTTGATTAACCCTACCAGTTCTTCTATGCCTTCGCCTGTCATGCAGTTGGTAAATACGAAAGGCTTGCCGGGGCGCATCAGTTTTGAATCATGGTCCATCACCTCAAGCGACGCGTGTACATAAGGGGCGAGGTCGGTCTTATTGATTACGAGAATGTCGCTTTGGGAAATGCCGGGACCATCCTTACGCGGTATCTTGTCGCCAGCCGCAACATCAATCACGTAAATGAAAAAGTCGACAAGGGCGGGGGAGAAGGTGAGGGTGAGGTTATCGCCTCCCGACTCGATAAGCACAATGTCGGTATCGGGGAATTTCGCCTCCATCTCCTCTACGGCGGCAATGTTCATCGACGGGTCCTCACGCACGGCGGTATGAGGACATGCACCTGTCTCGACTCCGATTATACGATCTTCAAGGAGCACTCCCTTTAGCATACGACGCACATGTTTTGCGTCTTCAGTGGTGACAATATCGTTAGTGATTATAAGCACTTTAAATCCGTCTTCGAGCAAATGTGGTGTTATCGCCTCGATTAGTGCGGTCTTACCTGACCCTACGGGTCCTCCTATTCCTATTCTGCATGTACTCATGACTGATAATATATTTTATAGTTGAAAGTTTTATAGATTAATTCATAAACATACGCATATTCCCTTTTTCATGAAGCGATGCCATCATGTCAATTCCCGGAACGAACGCCCTCATGTCTTCATATCCCGAATCTTTTACAATGATGTAATCTTCCGCGATGCGCTGCGCCATTTCGTATGCGATTTTCTGGGTGTCGTAGTGTGACACACGCACACATCGCAATGCTGCTCCGAGTATCATGTTTATGACCCCGAACTGCTGGGAGGTGAACATCTCCTCTTCAGAAATTCCGGCATGATGCATGGCTATTGCCTGGGCGACAGGATAGGTGCCTGCCGTGACTCCGGCATTTATATCGTTGAGAAATCTCACCATCATCGGGCAGTCGGTGATATGGACTATCAGTTCCGCCATCTTTTTGCCCATGCGGAGTACCATCTGTCGCGCCTCGTCGTTCATTTTGCAGAGAATCACTTCTTCATCGGCATGAAGCACCTCATCATAATTGTTGTCGTTGATAGCCCTGTAAGCCTGGATTGATGCTATCCCGTCGCTGAACGCCGACTGGATTGATGCCGCCTCGACATATTGACGCAGTGTTTCGGCATCATGAACAATTTTTTCGTAAGATGCTGTCTCAAGTCCATTGGAAAATGAGAAATTTCCTACAGGAAACTGTGAGTCGCTCATTTCGAGCAATCGCATGGTGGATATAATAGACGCAGAACTCATATCAAGGAAATATGTGATGTTGTTTTTTTAATGACAATGTGTTGTCCCGTCGGGATGGGTGTGAATGTGTGGCGTGTGGTGGTGCATAGGATCTTCATGTACGTGTGCATGACTTTCCTGTGCGGTACCGCCAAACAGGTTGCGTATTTCATGAGGTGCAAGATAGGGTATCACTTCCTTGCCCGGTTGAAATTCGTATGTCACGCCCGGAATGGAGTGGGTGTACATGACACTTTCCATCACTTTCTTGTCAACGGTCAACGGCACATATACTTTCGTGCCCTTTATCACTGCCGGCCAATGCTGATTGCCTATGGCATGTCCGAGTTCAATACAGGTTTCGATTATTTTGAGTTTATCCTCCTTCTCCACAGCAGAAAGATCGATGACAAATACCGGACTGAGTTCAATACGTGCCACTATTGCCTTACCGGTTGCGGAATCGTATTCAAGCACGTCACCTTCGATGAGCTGATGATTGCGCTTTAGTGCAACGGCACATTGCGTACCTTTGTCTCCTGTCACGATGAAACGGCTTTTTTGCGCTGTCCATTGATCAAGGTCAAGATATTCGATATCGGCTGTTGATATCTTTTTTGCAAGTTCGGCATCTCCGTGAATATTGCCGATAACCTCACTGAATATTTTCATAAATAAGAGTTGTTTTGCGTGAGTTAAATATTCACTGCACGCCTTTTGGAGCGTGCAGTGATATTGATTTCATAGATGTTAACTGAACCAGTAGAGCTGAGCCAGTGACAGGCTTGGTGCCGGCGGAACATAGGCGAGTTCACCGTCGACATAGACATAGAATGTCTCGGGGTTAATCTCGATGCGTGGCATCGCCGAGTTACGTACCATGTCATATTTCGATATCTGACGTGTTCCGTGAACAGGATAGCATATACGCTGCAATCCTAACTTCTCAGGAACACCTGCTTCGATTGATACACGTGACATCAGGTTGACGCAAGTCGTGCTCAATGCCTTGCCGAATGCACCATACATCGGGCGCATGTAAACCGGCTGCGGGGTAGGAAGTGAGGCATTGGGGTCACCCATCTGTGCCCAGTTGATCAGACCGCCCTTGATAACCAGTTTAGGTTTGGTTCCGAAGAATTCAGGTTCCCAGAGCACGAGGTCTGCCATCTTACCTTTTTCAATTGACCCGAGTATATCGGAACATCCATATGTGATAGCCGGGTTGATAGTGATTTTGGCAAGATAACGAAGCACACGGAAGTTATCATTGCTGTCGCTGTCTTCACGGAGTTTACCGCGGACATCCTTCATGTAACTTGCCATTTGGAAACAGCGCATGAATGATTCACCTACACGACCCATAGCCTGTGAGTCGCTCGATACCATCGAGAGTACACCGAGGTCATGGAGAATGTTTTCAGCAGATTGTGTCTCGGGGCGTACACGGCTTTCAGCAAATGCGACATCGCTCGGGATATTCGGGTTAAGATTATGACATACCATAATCATATCGAACAGCTCTGCCTTGGAGTTAATACCGAAAGGTAGTGTCGGGTTGGTTGATGAAGGAAGCACATTTGCCATGGATGCCACCTTAAGAAGGTCGGGCGCGTGACCTCCGCCGGCACCTTCGGTGTGGTAGGTATGGATAGTTCGTCCGTCCATTGCTGCGATAGAGTCTTCTACATAACCGCCTTCGTTAAGGGTATCGGTATGTATCGCTACCTGAACGTCAAGACGGTCGGCTGAATCAAGACAAGCCCTGATGGCTGCCGGAGTCGAACCCCAGTCCTCATGAATCTTGTAGCCGCAGCTACCTGCATAAATCTGTTCGTCAAGTGTCTCTTTTACCGAGCTGTTACCTTTTGAAAGACATCCGTAGTTGATAGGTATCCCTTCAAATGACTCAAGCATCTTGTACATATTCCATACACCGGATGTGATGGTTGTACCGTTTGTTCCGTCAGTCGGACCGATACCGCCTCCGATAAGTGTGGTGATACCGTTTGACAAGCAGTTGTAAGCCTGCTGGGGAGAGATATGGTGTACGTGACCGTCGATACCTGCTGCGGTAAGGATGAGATGTTCACCGGAGATTGCATCGGTCGAAGGACCGGTTACCAGGTCAGGCGATACGCCTTCCATTATATCCGGGTTACCGGCTTTTCCGATACCGGCAATCTTGCCGTCCTTGATGCCGACATCTGCCTTTACCACGCCCAGAATAGGGTCGAGGATAGTCACATTGGTTATCACGAGGTCGAGGGAACCTCCCTTGACCGAATAGCGGTTGGCAAGTCCCATGCCATCGCGCAATGTCTTGCCGCCGCCATATACGACCTCGTCACCATATACACGGAGATCTTTTTCAATCTCTACATAAAGATGGGTGTTGCCGAGACGTATTTTATCACCTACGGTAGGACCGAATAGGTTATTGTTTTCTTGTCTGGAAATAGTTGCCATAATTGTGAATTTTGAAGGGATTACTTGGAGGCTTCTGCTTCAGCCTCGTCTTCGCTTACACTCTTGAACCCATATTCCTCGGCTCTGCGCAGCGCACGGATTTTGTCGGGGAAATATGTCGGGGTGTCTTCGCCGCCGGTATATCCGTCGACCAGACCGTTGAAGCCCCATACCTTGCGCTTGCCACTGTAGCTTACCACCTCCACGACTTTTTCTTCGCCTGGTTCAAAACGGATGGCGGTTGTGGCAGGTATGTTAAGGTGACAGCCGAATGTCTTCTCCCTGTCAAATTCAAGATATCTGTTGACTTCAAAGAAATGGAAGTGAGAACCGACCTGAATGGGACGGTCGCCTGTATTGTGTACGGTGACTTTCGCCGTGTAACGGTCGGTATTGTATTCGATAGGTGTCGACTCAAGGATGACACCTCCTACCGGAGGCTCGGTTGCCGGGGTGAATCCCGGAGTGACCGGCTCATAAATCGGTGGTACACCGTTATACACGGTTGTAGGTGTGTCGCTCGACTTAGGGGGATTGGCTTTGCTGAATCCCTCATTGTTCATAGGCGGATTGCCCGGTGCCTGTGCATCGGTCGCTTGAATTTTGGTGTTGTCTGTAGCCATGATTTTCTACTTTTATGAGGGGTGTTACTTGATAGGATGGTGGATGCTGACCAGTCGCGAGCCGTCGGTGAACACGGCTTCAACCTGAAGCAGATGTATCATGTCGGCAACGCCTTCCATGACATCTTCTTTTTTAAGCACATTGGAAGCTTCGACCATCACTTCTTCTACTGTCTTACCGGCACGGGCTTCTTCAAGGGCTGCCGATGTGATGTAAGCCACAGCTTCAGGGTAATTGAGCTTCAAGCCTTTGTTTTTACGGCGTTCGGCAATGATACCCAAGTTGAGCAACATCAGTTTGTCGATTTCTTTTGGAGTAAGATGCATAACTAAATAGGTTTATGTTATATTTTTAACATCTGCTAAAATCAAAAGTTCATCGTGTAAAGTAAAATTTGTATATTTACATTCAAAAGGAAAAGCTATGAAGAAAAACTGGATAATAATATTGTTGTTGGCATTTTTTAGCCCCGTATATGCGCAGTGGGCATTGCCTCATATTTCAGTCTCTCATGTCAGGACTGAGCCGCGGCATGGTGCGGAAATGTCGACACAGGCTCTCATGGGTACGCCTCTCCATGTGGATTCAGTTACTACGACCGGATGGGTTGCGGTAACGATGTCCGACGGTTACACCGGATATATCATAGGTAATTCGCTTACTATGCTTGATGATGAAGAATTCGGGGATTGGCGCGAATCAGAGAGGGGAATGATTGTCTCGTCACATGAAATACGGGCATACATTGATTCTTTAAGTTATGAACCGGTCAGCGATCTCGTGGCGGGAGATATAGTCTGTCTCAGCGGGAAGAAGGGTCGGTTGCGTACGGAAATATTGTTGCCCGATGGCAGACGCGCATGGGTATTCAATACCGACATTATTCCTCTTGACAGTGTGACTTTTACCGGAGTTGAGCCAATACTCGACATGGCACGACAGCAGATGGGTGTGCCATATCTGTGGGGAGGTCTGTCAACCAAAGGCATGGATTGTTCCGGACTTGTCAAACTTGCATTTCTATCAGCCGGATATATTGTGCCACGTGACGCATCGCAGCAGGCTCTTGCCGGAGTGGCTGTAGACATGGATTCGTTACAACGGGGGGATCTTGTGTTCTATGGCAAACCTGAGACCGGCAGAATAAACCATGTCGCGATTTATGATGGCGACGGTACTGTCATAGAAGCGGCGGGACGGGTTCGTCGAAACAGGGTTGAAGATGCCGGGAAGATAATTGCTGCGCGACGGTTGCACGTGGCTTCGACACCTGTCGTCACACGACATCCCTGGTATTATTCAAGAAATGTCGAATAAATAGAATCGATTTTTGACTCAATTGCCTCGTCTAATTCAATTATAATAGGTTCGGTTTCAAGTCGTCGCTCTTGCTTTGCGTTTGCAGCCGGTGTGACAGGTGCAGCTACGGGTGCCGGTGTCATTTTGCGCTCCTCCTGACGTTTGGATTTTTCCCGACCCTTATCACTCTTGCGTGACACATGTCCGGAGGAATGGTAATTGTTGGTGTAATAGCGTTCATCGATGTTGCTGATGATTACTCCGCGACTGGCAGACGCATGGATAAATTGCCCGTCGCCGAGATACAGCCCGACGTGCGACACTTTTTTCTTATCCCTGCCTGTAGCAAAGAATAGCAGGTCTCCGGTGGTGAGCGCACCTTTTTTTATTGACTTGCAGAATTTTTGTTGTTGCGCCGAATTGCGCGGTATCGTCAGCCCAAGTGCTTTAAGATACACTTTCATGGTCAGTCCGGAGCAGTCGGTGCCTGAATAGTCAGCGCCTCCGTAACGGTATGGTGTACCGAGCCAGGTAAGTGCTTCCTCGACAATCCTCTTGTCTTCTCCTTTCAATCTTTCCGGATTGAAAGCGAGACCTCCGATATAAGCAGGCTGCTTATCATGTTTTACTGCCGATTTGGATGATTTACACCCGCTGAGCATTAACATGGCGGAAGCAAGCAATATGAGGACGAAATTTATGATGTGACTGCTCTTTCTCATAGCTACAAATTTAATAAAATAATTGTCCCATGCAGTCTATTTTAACATCATATAATAAAAAAGCGGGACATGGTGTTGTCCCGCGCCTGATGTTTTATATACAGATGACAAGGTTCATTGGACTTTTTTGAGCCGGAAGCCTGCCTGCATTCCGTCGTAGCTCTGCAGCAATGAATTTGCACCTTTGAGTGTCGAGTTGCCTGATATGGATGCGATTGTATTTACGAGACTCATAAGTTTCGAGATGTCAAAGGTGATTGAAAGCTGGTTGCCCGCTTTCGTTACAGCCGCGTTTAAACTGCCGACATTCATCTTGCCCATTGCCTTGAACTGAAATTTCATGAATCCTTCCTGGTCACTTTGGGCGAGTGTGCCGGAAAGTGAGCCGCGGTTAAATTTCATTGTGAATGTGCTGTCGGCATTGACTGTAAACACCATCTTGTCCAGACCGGCACGTTTGTAATAAGGAGCAATTTTGCTCTCTATGGTTGCCGAGGCAGCGGCACCACCGGCTTTTTTCAGCAAGTCATCGCTTTTGAATGCTACTGCAGGTGCCGAATAGTTCCATGTACCGGTAAGGTCAGCCGGAGTGATTTTGCTTGTGCCAAGCACATTCCCTATAACCGAACCGAGTACGTCGCCTAATCCGGAGCCGCTTTTGCCGGATTCGGATGATTCAGATGACTGGCTTGAGCCGCCGATACCTTTAAGGACATCTTTGAGGTCAAAAGACTGTGCCGATACAGTGCAGGCACATATTAATGCTAAAAGCACGGAATAGATTGTTTTCATATTGTGATATATGTTTTGGAATTATTGTTCAAGGGTTATATTGCCGAAACAGTCGGGCCGTTCAAATTGCGGCGTGGGCGAGTCTATCGGCATCCATGAAAGGAAATGGGGCTGCGATGTGCCGGATGCACATTTGAAGAAGTTTCCTTTCATTTTCACCGGAAATTCCGGCGTGTCGATGCCGAGAAAGGAGAAGGGTATCTCGGCGAGGATATTCCAGGTGAAAAGTCCTTCAAGCTCCCGGAAGGGGCGGTTGCCACATGAAGCGTAACAGGTGATTGCGGAAAGTTTTTCTTCCGGGATAACAGTTTCACTACCATCGGCATCGTGCAGTTTTCCGCTTATTGTGCCTATGCAGTTTATCATTAATGTAATGTATGTCGGATTGTCGGCATCGGGTTGTATGCACATGCCTACACAAGAATCTTCATAGACGGGAGTATTGGGCTTGAAATTGACAGCGCGCAGGTAATTGCTGCGCACAAAAAAGTCGATAAACAGGGTAGTGTCAGAATGAGCCATCGAGAATGTTGTCAAAGGATGATACGGATATTTTTCTTTCCATCCGAGCGAATCGATTGTCTGTCTGACACCATTTTCTTCAAGTGAGTTTATTACGGTGTCTACATCCGGGAGCACGTTGTTTCCGAGTGCCGGGACATAGAGAGTTGGATTATTAGTGTTCATTGTCATTATTATAAGGAGATATAGTCTTTAATACCCATCACAAATCCTATTGCCGCCATGATAAGCAATATGCCGCCTATTATTCGGTTGACAAGCCAAAGTGACCTCACATTGAAATGGGAACGCACTTTGTTGACAAAAAAAGTGATTGTGAACCACCAGAGCATAGCGCCACCGAATATTGCGATATACCCGGAAATATAGTGATAGTAGCGGAATTCGGGCAAAAGGAAATTGAAACGGGCAAACAGGCCGATTATAAAAAATAGTATGAGCGGGTTGGAGAATGTGAGCAGGAATCCTGTCACGAAATCTTTCCAATATGTATTGGGCGAGTCTTGTGGAGTGGTCAACTGACGTGCCGGATTCTTACGGAAGAGATAGAAGGCGAAAGCGGCAAGCACGATTGAGCCTATTATCTGTAAAAGCAGTTGATTGGTCTCTATAAAATCGGTTATAAACGATAATCCGAGACCGGTCAAAAGACAGTAGATGAGATCGCTCAGCGCCGCCCCCATACCGGTGAAAAAAGCCGGCCATCTGCCTTTATTAAGGGTGCGCTGAATACATAACATTCCTATCGGCCCCATTGGCGCCGAAATGAGTATGCCTATGGCAATACCGCGGATAACTATGTATAATAGCGATTCCATGGTCGATATTCTATATTCAAAGTTACAGCAAATGTCGGTAAATAAAAAGTTTTAACATAAAATTAAGACTTACCGGCATCAATAGCTGTGATGTTCGCGTCGCGCAGCGTCAATGCGGAGCATGATAAACACCAGGAAGGTGAATCCCCATAACGAGGAGCCGCCATAGCTCAGGAACGGGAGGGGGATGCCGATTACCGGACATAATCCTATGACCATGCCTACATTTATTGCGAGATGGAAGATGAAAAATGATGCCACACAATAAGCATATACTCTGCCAAATATGGTTGGCTGCCTCTCGGCTATTGTCAGCACCCTCAATATCAACGCAAGGAATAGCAACAACACGGCGGTAGTGCCGATGAAGCCTTCCTCTTCACCGATGGTGCAGAAAATGAAGTCGGTGTGTTGTTCGGGCACATATTTGAGCTTAGTTTGTGTGCCGTTAAGAAATCCCTTGCCGGAGAGACCCCCGGACCCGATGGCAATCTTTGACTGGTTGACATTATATCCGGCACCGCGCAGGTCTTCAACAATACCGAGCGACACCTTTATACGTTGCTGTTGATGGGGTTGCAATACATCATTGAATACCTTGTTTACTGAGAAGAGGAATATGACCGCTGCAACCGCGCCGCCGACAGTTATCAGCAATGGTTTGACCGGTCCTTTGAACATGAGCAGCAGGCAATAGACAAGTGCTATGCCGATAACCGGAAGGAAAAACGCAAGTCCGGGAATCGTGACATTGCAAAGCGAAAGTATCCATGCAATTAGACCTGTGGAAAGAAACCACAGTAGCACGTTGCGCGCACCGACAAGCTGCTTGCAGTAGACCGCGAGCATGGCAACGATGAGCAGCTCTATCATGATAAATACCGACACCTCCCCGGAGGGTATGCCCATAATCATGGTCTCCGTATATTTCACCGTTGTCACGAAGAAAACCACGGCACATAACGCTGCTGCAAGCACGAGCCCGCTCATCCCCTCACGGTAAAGCACGAAAAATAGAGCCATGTAAGCGAGTGCCGACCCCGTCTCTTTCTGGGCAAGAATCAGCCCGATCGGAAGCATTATTATGAGCAGAGCCTTCAGATAGTTGACCGGAGAGGCGTTGAGATTGAAATTGTAGGATGAAAATAATTTGGCGAGTGCAAGCGCGGTGGCAAACTTGGCAAATTCCGCCGGTTGCAGACTCATCGGACCAAGTACAAGCCATGAGCGGGAGCCTTTTATGTCAGGCGCGACAAATATGGTTACGATCAGCAGTAATATCAGCACTCCGTAAATGGGGTAGGCATACGCCTCGTAGATACGGAAGTCTATCAGCAGTATGACCACACCGGCAAGCAGAGCCAGTCCGACCCATCGCAGTTGTTTCCCCGAAAATTCATCGAAAGAGAAAATGGAGGCATTGTCAAAGTCATAACTTGCCGCATATACCGACACTATACCTCCTGCCACAAGCAAGAGATAGATAATCACCGTCACCCAGTCAAGGCTACGGAATACTGACGTGTTAGTGTTTCTTGACTCCACTGCTTATAATCGTATTTGATTCTAACATCCGGTCTTCGAGATACTGACGCTCGGGGGCAATGGCTCCCGTCAGATACTTTTCCATCATCAGCGAGCCTATCGGCACACCGTATGTGGCTCCGAAACCTGCATTTTCCACATAGACGCAGATGGCTATCTTCGGGTCATGATAAGGGGCGAAACCGATAAACGCCGAATGGTCTTTACCGTGAGGGTTCTGCGCCGTACCGGTCTTTCCGCACACCTCGATGTCCTTGAGGTTGGCGAGTCGGCACGTTCCTCCGGTGACTGCCATTCTCATGCCTTCAGCCACATCCTCGAAATGCTGTCGCTCTATAGTCGGGATTCGGCGTTCGGTAAGCTCTTTCGGAAGTATTGTGTCTTGTATCTCTTTGACAACATGTGGAGTAATAAACCACCCTCTGTTGGCGATTGTCGCACACAGGTTGGCTATCTGGAGAGGGGTGGCAAGTATCTCTCCTTGTCCGATGGCGATGGATATGATGGTGTTTGCGCTCCAGCGTCCCTCGCCATATATCTTGTTATAAAATTGTGCGTTAGGGATGAAGCCACGGCTTTCTCCCGGAAGGTCTACTCCAAGCTTGTAGCCGTATCCGAGTGACACAAGATGACGTTTCCAGACCTCAAACGCTTCGGCTGCCGACCCGTATTTGGCGCGTTTGCCGTCGAGCATTGCCTTCAGCCCCCAACAGAAAAATGCGTTGCATGAAGTCTGCAATGCCGGTTTAAGGGCAATAGGTGACCCGTGACCGTGACATCCTACTCGTAGACCGCCGTTGATAAATCCATGATAACAGGGATATGCCGTTGTGAGCGAGATGATATCTTCCTGACGCAATATAAGACCCTGGCTCGGCTTGAATGTGGAGCCGGGCGGGTAGGCACCCATGAGTGCGCGGTCATAGAGCGGTTTATAGAAATTGTTTACCAATTC
>ENA-OYHW01000189-OYHW01000189.1-human-gut-metagenome-genome-assembly--contig:-NODE-189-length-12897-cov-7.370347_pt1 | contig 12897 bp, 10 predicted proteins | sample MGYA00243768_ERZ653009 | MGnify/ENA primary metagenome ERZ653009 (study PRJEB26926, sample SAMN06165333) | human gut metagenome | biome: ENVO:00009003; feature: ENVO:2100002; material: ENVO:00002003...
TATAACGAATATGCGCGCCTGTCACCCGACATCGAGGATTTCGACCGTTTTGTATTCTGGGGCGACATGCTCATATCCGACTTCAACGATGTCGACCGTTACATGGCAGATGCCCCGATGCTCTTCAAAAATATCACCGACTACAATGAGATAAGCACCGACTTTCTGACCGATGAACAAAAACTCATCGTGAAACAATACTGGGGTGTCGACCTGCCTCTGGGAAATCCCGAATCGTTCTGGTCACACCTTAATGAAAAGGGCGAGCCACGCACCAATCGCGACTCGTTTGTGAAATTATGGGAGATTCTCCACCCCCTCTATACCGCCTATCGTAAAAACCTTGCCGACCGCGGTTTATGCTACTCAGGCATGCAGTATAAGGAAGTCGCCGACCGCTTCAAGCTCATGCAGGCTGAAGATTTTCCCTACAAACGCATAATCATCGTTGGATTCAACGTGCTCTCGACCTCGGAAATAAAGATATTCGAGCGTCTCCGCGACCTCGGCATAGGCGATTTCTACTGGGATTACGACCTTCCTGATGCTTTCAAGGAAAACCGTTCCGCGACATTCTTTCTGAAAAAGTACGTCAGAAAATTCAGGTCGCTTTATGACATCTCGCTTGATGAAGTCCCGATGCCGGAGATTGAAATAATCAGTGTACCATCCAATGTAGGACAGGTCAAACTAGCCGGCAAGATGCTTGCGGAAATGGCGGCTGACGGACAAATTTCCGATGCCTCCAATGCCATAGACACAGCAATCGTATTACCCTCGGAAAACCTGTTTATTGACCTGCTCCATTCTGTTCCCGAGTCGATAAGTTCGGTCAATATCACAATGGGGTATCCGCTGAAACTCACTTCCATCGCTACATTGATGCGCAATATCACGATGATGCATATCAGGGCAAAGAAAGTTCGCGACACATGGAGTTTCTTTTATGAAGATGTCAAGGATGTGTTGTCCCATCCGCTTCTGAAAGCCATAGCAAGCGATTCCTGTAGGGAAATCATCAGCCTGATTGATGAAAATAAGATGTTTACCATACCCGTCGACTGGATTAACGGCAATTTTGAAGACCTCTCGACTGTATTTTTCCCTGTCGAGGACCAGCAATCCGGCGATTCGGTGTTTGAATATCAGTGCCGTCTTGTCGACTTTATAGCGGGACGGCTTAAAGAACTTGATGACAACGGGTCAGCGGCGATGGAACTCGGTTTTCTTACCCGTTATCGCATATCTCTTGACCTTCTCCATAATGCAATCAAGAAATATGACATAAAGATGAAAGAAAATACATTCTTTCATCTTATCGAACGCACCATCAATGGCGAAAGTGTCAATTTTATCGGTGAACCTCTGAAAGGGCTGCAGATAATGGGTGTGCTTGAGACTCGCGCCCTTGACTTTGACAATGTAATCCTGTTGTCAATGAACGAGCGCATATTCCCGCGCAAGCATTATACAAGGTCGTTCATTCCCGACATACTGCGCCGCAGCTACGGATTGTCAACGCTTGAATTTCAGGAATGTATATATGCCTACTATTTTTACAGGCTCATTGCAAGAGCTACGCATGTCAGGCTCCTCTACGACTCACGCACTTCAGGATTGAAGGGAGGTGAAATGTCGCGCTACCTCTATCAACTACTCTATCTTTGTGACAGCAGCAATATTGTGCGCAGTAACGCATATTACGACATGCCACCGCTTAAAAACGCCGAGGGGCTGAGCGTGGTAAAAACCGATGAAATCATGTCGCGCATCAACCGTTATCTCTCAACAGGTGATGACCGTATATCACTATCAGCGTCGGCGATAAAAAAATACCTGAATTGCCCGCTTGAGTTTTATTTCCACTACATTGAGCATATCAGGCAGGAAGATGAGATTACCGACTACATGGACGAAAGCACATTCGGCACAATCGTACATGAGGTTTCGGAATTTTCTTACAAGCGTCTTAAAGGTAATCGACCGGAACTCGAAGTGACCGCGGAGATTCTTGACCGTCTACAAAGGGAGGTGACCGAACTTGAAAAGCTCATCACCTCGGCAACAAACCATTATTATCATCATCTTCCCTCCCAAAGTCCGGAAGGAGAGCCTTATCTGAACCTCACTCCGCTACATGGGGAGGCAAAGGTTATCGGCGAGGTGATACGCGAGTTTATCATAAAGATGTTTGAACTGGAAAAAGCCCTCGTACCATTCTATTTCATCGAAGGAGAACATAAGTTTAACGCCCGCATACCTATTGATGAAACCAGGGCATTCAACATAAGCGGGTCAATAGACCGCATAGACCGGCTTGCCGACCGACGCACCCTTAGAATCATCGACTACAAGACCGGAAGCGATGACTCCTCATTCAAGGATGTCGAAGAATTGTTTGACGACAAAAAGGCTATTCTTCAGCTTTATCTATATTGCAACAGCCTCGCCGGAGAGCTGAAAAAGGATATACCGATGCAGCCGATACTTTACCTGTTCAAAAAATTCAGCACCGAGGGAATCACCCCTGTAAAGAAAGGAGGAGAGCCTGTCACCGACTATCGCGAACTCAACGGGGAAGTCATGGCTATGTTAAAAGAAAGACTCTCTCCCCTCTTTGACCGTGAGATACCGTTTGAACCCGATCCGAGCAAAGAGCATTGTCATTTCTGCAACTACCGGGAAATTTGCGGACAAGCGCAATAACGATATGGCAGGGCTTTATATACACATACCGTTCTGTCACTCGAAATGTATCTATTGTGACTTTTATTCGATGCCTCGCGCTGATGCTGCCGATAGCTATATCGATGCTGTGATAAAGGAGTGGCACATGCGTCATACCGAAATCAACGAGCCTTTCACGACTCTTTATATCGGAGGGGGTACACCGTCAATTCTTCCCGCATGCCTGCTAAAACAGCTTATTGATGGTATTGCCCTTGAAAATCTTGAAGAATTTACAATAGAAGCCAATCCGGAGGATGTCACGCCTCAATGGGTGAGTTCGATAAGGAATATAGGTATCAATCGTGTAAGCATAGGTATTCAGTCGTTTTCCGATGCGGAATTGAAAGTCATAAACCGCCGACATACCGGTGATGATGCGGAAAAAGCGCTGCATACACTGCGTAATAACGGCATCGACAATATCAGCGGCGATCTTATCTACGGACTTCCCGGACAAACTGTCGAATCTTGGCAGCAGTCACTTGACCGGTTGGTATCTATAGGGGTGGAACATATATCGGCATATTCACTCTCATTTGAACCCGGAACCCGTCTTCACACCATGCTCATGACCGGGAAAGTCAAGGAAGTCGACGAAGACACAGTTAATGAAATGTATTCGCGGTTGACCGATACGCTGCACGATGTCGGATATGAGCATTATGAAATCTCTAATTTCGCGCTACCCGGACAACGTGCCCGCCACAATAGCCTGTATTGGAATTTCACCCCCTATCTCGGATTGGGGACTGCCGCCCACAGTTTTGACGGGAAAGTGCGACGCGCCAACCGTACCGGAATAAAACCCTACATCACTGACATCATGGCAGGGAAGTCTTTCTTCGATATCGAGAACGAAACAGCCGATTCGCTTTACAACGATTATATAATAACTTCTCTGCGCACAGCCGAAGGTATTGACAAGCGGCATTTTTCCTCGCGATTCGGTGACAATGCCCTCGACTCTCTCCTTACCGCATCACGGCAGTTTATCAATGCCGGAAAAATGACTGAAACGCCGACGTCACTCTTCATAACGGAAACTGCATTTCTTATTTCCGACTCAATTTTAGTTGAACTTATCCACTGACCTCACCATGCATATATTACTCGCCTGTGCCAAATTAATGAATGACGTGATGCCGTCACGACATGTCGCCGACACTATGCAACCACGCTTTAAGCGTAATGCCGACATGATTGCCGCCGAACTTGCCCGATATTCTGTCGATGAACTTCAACACATCCTCGGCACCAACCGTGCTATTGCGGTTGAAAATCATTTGCGATACCGTGATTTCGGCATCGAGGCTACACGTCGACCTGCAGCCTTCCTGTATGACGGCATGGTATTCAAAAAGCTGATGTTTGAGAACTTCAGTGATGATGACCTCGCCTACGCTAACTCCCGACTCACGATATGCTCTTTCCTGTACGGCATGTTGCGACCCCTTGACCTCATAAATCCATACCGGCTTGAAGGTAATGTCGAATTGCCCTGCACCGGAGGGAAAACTATGTTTGAGTACTGGCGTCCACTGTTGACCGACACACTTATCGAAGCGGTCAAAGCTTCCGGCGGAACGCTGGTAAATCTTGCAAGCGCGGAGATGAAAGGACTCTTTGACTGGAAACGCGTCATGAAAGAGACACATGTGGTGACTCCGTCATTCAAGGTATTGAAAAACGGCAAAGAACGTAATGTGACAATTTATGCAAAAATGTGCCGTGGTGAAATGGCAAGGTACATATTAAAAAACCATGTCAACGATCCTGCCGGACTCGCGGGATTCGAATATGAAGGATTCCGCCTTCACGACCCCGACACATTCACTTTTCTGGTTCAATAACGCGGATTACGCGACACGGATTACCGGCGGCAAGCGACCACGCGGGAATATCGCGGTTGACAACACTACCGGCTCCTATGACGCAATTATCTCCTATCGTGACACCGGGCAACACTGACACACCGGCACCTATCCACACATTATTGCCTATCGTAATCGGGCGCGCATATTCAAGTCCACGGTTACGCTCTACCGGGTCAAGTGGATGTCCTGCGGTATAAAATCCGCAATTAGGCGCCACAAATACATTGTCACCGAAAGTCACTGGAGCACCGTCTAAAATGACCATGTTGACATTGGAATAAAAATTCTCACCCAGATGTATATTGTAGCCATAGTCACAGTAAAACGGCTGCTCGACAAGGAAATGTTCCTTAACCCCGCCCAACAACTCTCTCAACAATGTCTCTCGAGCCTCAATGGCTGACGGTCGCAGATTGTTATAGTCCCGGCACATATCCTTACACTTTATCCTTTCTTCTATAAGCTCGGGATTATAATTGGCATCATATATCATGCCATTAAGCATCTTCTCTTTTTCTGTCATGTTATCTAAGCTTCGCAAGCTCGCTTAAAGGTTAGAGTTTAAAAGATTATCGCGTAGCTGTAGGGGCTTGTGGAAGCAAGCCCCTACAGCTACCGTCATCTTACATCTCAACATTATCTCATAACCTTCTAACCTCATAACCTCACAACCTTTTTCCGCATAAAATGCGGAAAATTAATAACCCATCATTGTCGATTCGCGTTGCGAATTGACAATGATATTAACGCGAATTGACAATGATATTATAAAAACTTTCCGGAAGCCGGACATTGTATAGTTCAACGGCATCGGCAAACAATGGCGCAATCTCCTCGTCGGTAAAACCGGCTATGCCACATCCTATACGTGTAACATAAAATGTATTCTGATCCCACTCCCTCGCAAGAGCTATGAACTCGTCGACATACGGTTTTATTTCCTCAACCCCTCCATGCATTGTAGGAATAGCGTAGGATTGTCCCTGAATCCCCACTCCTTGCCCCATTATGGCACCAAACCGTTCGTATGCGACACGTGCCGCACCGCCCGCATGAATACCGGCAAGATTGCTTCCAAACACAAATATCTCATCCTGTTCAAGCGATGTGATATTTTCCGGTGTAAATTTCAACATATTCGATAATTTAATTAATCCATCTCAAAGATAATCAAAATCCTGTAATTTCTCCATCCATGTATCAATGCCAGACAATTTTAAATCACGATAAACAACTGAATATCAGCACAACCATCGATCAAAAGATGTATTAAAATGTACTAATGACGAAAAATTAAGTAAGAGAGAGAAATCGTTTTGCGAATAATTAACAGTCGTTGAAGATTTTTAATTGCGGTGATTTTCGTTTATTTACCGCTATTGAAGTGATTTTAGTGCTTTTCAAGGTGATGATGTAGAGCGGTGGAAAAGAAAATTATAGACGTTGCCGAATGGTACTCATTGCTTAATGTTTTCTATTTTTCCCCAGTTCAATATTTGGATATGAAAAAAGGTATACAGAGTTATGGATATGTATCATAGAATTAGACTGTATTTAAATCCAAAATAATCGACCATTATTTAATTTTATGTCCCTTTAAGTACTTTGATGGTGTATTGCCTTCGATTCTATTAAAAAGCCGAGTGAGATGTGCCGGATATCCGAAGCCAAGATTATATGCTGTTTCTGCAATGGAGTGTCCTTCTATCATCATACTTTTGGCACGTTTGACTATATATTTACCTATAAATCTTATTGCTGATTCCCCGGTTTCTTGACGAATCAAGTCACCGAGATAGTTCGGAGCTATACAAAGTCTTTCGGCACACTCCCTGACTGTTGGTTGCCCCAATGTAAGCTGCTCCGAATTTGTGTAATAGTCATTCAAGATTTCTTCAAATCTGCTGACGATATGACTTGATTTGCACATCGGAAGATTGAAACGGCGATTGAAAAACAACTGACAATAGGATAGTATCAACTCTATCAGCTTTCTTACGACAGCTTCTGCATTAGCTCCGGAGATTTCTTCCTTGAGCATGGAAAGCAGACATACGAACTTCTCTCTGTCATTCCCGTTCATAGGCAGAGCCTCGTTGACATGATAATGAAAAAACTCATATTTCAGCAAAGACTTTTCAAAGTCCGTGCCGTGGAAAAAGGACGGATGAAACAACAAAGCCCACCCTTTGCGTCTGAATGTCGTACCGTCATCGCTTGCGCCTCCGATCTGCGACGGTGCCACGCAAACCAGACTTCCGCAATGATAATCATATCCGCCACTGCCGTAACCGAGTGGTTCGTCAGTGTCGTCAAGCAGGAATAATCCATATACTCCCCATAGTGTACGGGAGTGCCTTATCTGTCCAATCTCGTCGTAATGCACCACACTGACTGATGAATTGACTGTGGGAATACCGATGTATCGGTTATAGTCACTGACACATCTTACTTTCAAATCATATTGCCTGTTGTCCTCTTTCATGCGAACTGTATGTACCGCAAATTTAATCATTATTTTCGACAATCAGTAAAATTGGCAATTATTTCGGTAATAGCCGACGGTCGGAGAGATTATCCCTCTGTAATTTTGCATCAAAAAAGGACAGATGAAAAAAATACTCATTCTTGGAGCGACAGGGACGCTTGGCAAGGCGTTGGTGTCAAGGCTTCAGAAAGCCGACGAATATTCAGTGACACTTGTCTCGCGTCATGCCACACAGGTCTATGAAAACTGTGGCGGAATCAAAGTTGCGGATTGCGATGCGACTTCTGTCAGTGAGCTGTCGGACATAATGCGTGGTCATGATATAGTTATGTGCGCCATATCCGGTGATGAACTTCCGAAAGTAGCTGCCTCGTTAGTGTCAGCCATGAACATGGCACATATTGACAGGCTTGTTTTTATGGGCGCAGTCGGAATCTATAATGAGATACCGGATGATATGGATGGTAAAGACAATGTCGCAAACAATCCCGAACAGATACCAAACCGTGATGCGGTTGACATCATAGAGAACAGCGGACTGAATTTCACAGTTCTCAGACCGGGATATCTCCAAGAGGGAGAAACCGACGATTATGTCTTGACATTCAAAGGAGAACAGGCAAAAGGTTATATTTCCACAATACCGTCGGTCGTGGATCTAATTGTCAATCTTATGGACGACAATATGCTTTATGCCAGACAAAGTGTAAGCATAACAAAGGATATGTCGGAATAACAGTCTAATTTAATATGAATATAGATTTTACAGGCAAAATCGCTTTTATAACAGGTGCGGCAGGTGGCATAGGTTACGCAACTGCCCGAATGTTCGCTGAATCCGGCGCAAAAGTGGCTTTATGTGATATTGACGCCGGAAAACTTGAAAGTGCGGCGAACAGTCTGAAGAATGACGGCTTTGATGTTATGTCACTCAGTTTCGATGTGTCTGACGAAGAACAGACAAGGAAAGCCATAGAGAGTGTAGCCGGAGATTTCGGACGAATTGATGTCGCTTACAACAATGTCGGGATCCACGCCTCAGTCCGTGAAAGACTTGCCGTTACAGACGGAGAGGACTTCGACCGTGTCATGGCGGTTAATCTCCGCGGAATATGGAACGCCATGAAATATGAGCTGATCGAGATGGAAAAGAACGGCAAAGGCGCGATAGTCAACTGTTCATCACAGGGAGGACTTGTCGGCATCCCATATATCGGCGCATATAACGCCTCAAAACACGCAATACTTGGTCTGACAAAGTCAACTGCTCTGGAATATGCCCGCAGAGGAATACGCATCAACGCAATCTGCCCCGGAACCTGCGACACTCCTATGGTACGGCAGGCGATAGAACAGTCATCCGATCATATGGCCCGTGTGATTGACGCTATTCCGTTGGGGCGTGTCGGCAAAGCAGAGGAAATTGCATCAATGGTACTTCTCCTTTGTAGCGATTATGCCGGTTTCGCCGTTGGGCAGACATGGGCAATGGACGGAGGCTATACGGTTATGTAAATTCCTTTTTACATAAAAACATATGAAGACAATACTAAAATTATTGTTTACCCTTACAGTGGTAATCAGCGGAATAACACAATTAAACGCACAGAATATGAACAAAGTACCAACAATCAGATTGAACAACGGCGTGGAAATGCCTCAGCTCGGTGTAGGTACATTCCTTGTAACAGGGAATGATGCCGCTGACAAAATCTCCTATGCCCTCCGTCATGGCTATCGCCTTATCGACACCGCGCAGGCATACGGTAACGAAAAAGATGTGGGAGAAGGAATCAAGACAAGCGGAGTGGAAAGGGAGAGCATCTTCGTCACCTCAAAAATTTCGCCCGACGCTATGCGTGGCGGCACAGAGGCAGTCCGCGAGTCAATAGAAAAGAGTCTTGCAGACCTCGGCACCGGATATATCGACCTGATGTTGATCCATTGGCCGGTCGCAGGTAAAATCAGGGAAACATGGCAGATTATGGAGGAATTTGTGGATAGCGGTAAAATCCGTTCCATCGGATTAAGCAATTTCAATCCGAGCCATATCGACGAGGTTCTTTCTTTCGCACGCATACGCCCTGTCCTTAATCAGATAGAGATACACCCCTATATGACACAATACAATGTGTCCGGCTATAACTTCCGGAACGGCATACAGACCGAGGCATGGGGCCCGCTCGGACAGGGCGTGACAGGTGAACTTAAAGAGCCTGCAATATTAGAGATTGCAAAAAGACATAACAAATCGATAGCACAGGTCATTCTCCGGTGGCATATGCAGCGGGGACTGATTACCATACCACGCTGCGACAACCCCGAATATGTCCGTGAAAACATGGAGATATTCGATTTCCAGCTAACACCCGAAGAAATGGAAATAATCAGTGGTATGAACAAAAATCAACGTACCAACGCCAAGAATGACCCTGATAATTTTCCGTGGTAATCAAACTTTATATCCGTTCGCAATACGCGATTGGAATTTCAGATCTATCAAAAAGGGGCAGGAATAAACCTGCCTCTTTGTATAATAAAATAATATTCAATGAATAAAATTCTCATTGTATATGCCTCCGAATCCGACCGTCGGCTTATGTCAGGCTTGCTCACTCGGGCCGGATATTAGCCGATGCAGTTGGTAGCATGGAGGCTGCAAAAGAAGAGGTGGCGAAACAACCACCCGGCGCAGTCGTGGTAACGAGGATGAAATTCGCCCACTGCACAGCGCAAGAATTAATCAGACGGCAAAAGCAAAAAAGATATAATTTCCCTGTGATTGCCGTAATTGACAACCTGAATGCCGAGGATCTCCTCTCGGTAATGCACGATGGCAGCGCCGTGGATGTGGTGCAACGTCCGGCGGTTGACAAGCAGCTCGTTGAGACGGTAGGCAAGTATACCAGACCCGAAAACGCCGTGCTTGTCCTCGATGACAGCCTTATCCCCAGAGCTACACATTCAGACACATCGAGGAAACGGTGCGAAACATAGCACACACCAATGCCAACGTGATAGTATTCAGCGAGAGCGGCACGAGAAAGGGACCGATAGCGAGGTAGATTTATCGAAATAGTTCAAGAACCTAAAGCCCCTACATCGTGTTTGATTCCGTAAGTGCCGCCATTGTCGGGAACCACAATCCGAAATCGGAACAGAGCGAGATATACAACCGCATCAAGGAAATATGTTGTACAACATATTTCTTATCCCGGTTGATAATAATTACTATCTTTGGAAAATCTTATAGTTTATTTTAATTCTGTGTTCTATTAAAAATGGTAAAAGTATTTTTCTATTCAATGATGTTGTTGGGTACTTCCCCGGTGACATTAGCGGCAAATGATTATGGATTGCCCGAAAAAATCCGTGAAGGTAATATCCTCCACTGTTTTGACTGGACCTGTGCCCAGGTAAAATCAGAACTTCCGGCAATAGCCGAAGCGGGATTTGGCGCAGTCCAACTTTCTCCGGTGCAAGGCAACTGTAATTCGGGAGCAGAATGGTTTTACGCCTATATGCCCTACGACCTCGCGTTTCGCGCGTCAGGAGTGGCTGCTGCCCGTAGCGAGCTGTCCTCACTATGTGAGGAGGCGGCTAAATATGGCATCAAAATAGTAGTCGATGTAGTGGCTAATCACGTAAATCAAGCGTCGGGATACCATGACCGATGGTGGGATATCGACGACCGTGTACGCTGGCAAGGTGGCATAAACTACAATAGTCGTTACAGCATAACTCATGGTCAGCTCGGTGATTATGGCGATGTCAATTCCGAACGTGACGACATACAGCAACGCGCCAAGGCGTTTGTAGAAGATTTGAAATCGTGTGGTGTGGCAGGAATCAGATGGGATGCCGCCAAACACATCGGATTACCATCGGAAGGATGCGGATTCTGGCAGGCTGTAACCTCAGTTCCGGGAATGTGGCATTACGGGGAAATACTCGACGGTCCGGGCGGTGACAAATACACGTTGCTGAAAGAATACACCGATTATATAAGTGTCACCGATTCGGAATATTCTTCGTGGACCTACAACCAGGTATGTGCCGGGAATGTTCCGTCAGGGCATGGTAGCTGGACGGCAAACGGGGTTCCCTCAGACGGCATTGTTTACTGGGGTGAAAGCCATGACACTTACTCCAACGACGGCGATTACGGCAGCAACAGTTCAAATGTGTCACAAGATAAAATCGACCGTATGTGGGCGATAGGTGCCTGCCGCAATGGAGAGACATCACTCTATTTTTCACGTCCGTCGGCTACCCGTCGTAATTCCATAAGGATGGGACAGAAAGGCAGCACTCATTTCACGGCAAAAGAAATTGCCGCTGTCAATCATTTCAAAAATGCCATGGTTGGGCGTCCCGATTATTTTAGTGCCTCCAACGGTGTGGCTTGTGTTACCCGTAAAGACGGAGGGGCGTGTATCGTCGCCGGTGCCGGGGGAAGCCGTGACGTTACTGTGACAAACGGAGGAGGCTACGTTCCGGAAGGCACATATGTCGACGAAGTGTCAGGCAACACCTTCACTGTTACCTCAACCTCCATAAGCGGTCGCGTAGGTGACACCGGCATCGCTGTATTCTACGAGGCCGACACCCCTTACAATCCCGGTGATGACGACGAGCACACTCCCGCCGACATGCCGGCGACATTCTATATAATAGGAGAGGTCAACGGCAACACATGGGATCCCGCAATAGGCGTGGAGATGGAAAAAACAGGCGACAAATTTACAGCTGACGTGACGGTCAAGGGATATTTCAGTTTTACGAAAGCCCTCGGTGCTCCCGGGGACTGGGCAGGCTTCAACAATAGCGGCAATCGGTATGGTGCGTCGAATGACACCAAACTCGTCATTGGTGAGGCAGCCCCGGTTTATCTAATCAATGACCCTCGCGCCTATACGGTTGCAAATCCGGGGTCATACACTATCACTGTCAACTGGACTGACAAAAGCGTCACTGTTACCCAACCGGCAGGAATCAACGATATTACCGTAAACGACAATTCTCAAGTCGAATATTACAATCTCCAGGGAATAAAAATAGAGCATCCTACGGGCGGAATCTATATCATCCGCAACGGCAAGGAGACCTCAAAATGTTATATACCCTAACCTCATAGCTACAATAGACAACGAGCACAGCCGACATGCCGACTGTGCCCGCAATTTGTTAATGAACATTCAGTCTCCGGATAGCGTTGATACATCAACTGTCACTCGTCCTGTTTATGGTTGAAATCACAAATCTCTCATTATATTGGATTAATACTCCTGAAAATCTTGCCGCCCGATATATTGAAAGCGTGGCGAGGGACTATTTCACGTGTCACGACGAAATAGAGGGATTCTTTATTATTGTTCCATCCATCTATACATTTGACCGGATACGTAATGATATTGATATCGCGATATTTGGAGGTCTCAGTGGCATGACAGCACGGGAAGGATATCAGATTGATTCTTTCGCCATGATTATAGAAGTAAAATCACATCCGGAGGAAGATATCTGTATCGATTCGGGACATCATTACCATGTAACGTACCGTGACGGGATAAAGGACGTCACCCGACAGGCATTATCGGAAGCACTATCTCTTAAAGAGCATCTGAACGACTCGGGAATTGAATGTGATTTTGTAGTCCCGGCTATATTTTTCCGTTCAATTACGCAACAATCGCTCTCGACATTGCAAAACCGAAAGACTGACAACGCACTTGCAGCATCATTTACCTTTACACAACTGCTCGATATTATCGCCACACAGTTTAAATGCAGGGACATGCACGA
>ENA-OYHW01000248-OYHW01000248.1-human-gut-metagenome-genome-assembly--contig:-NODE-248-length-11531-cov-6.787208_pt1 | contig 11531 bp, 9 predicted proteins | sample MGYA00243768_ERZ653009 | MGnify/ENA primary metagenome ERZ653009 (study PRJEB26926, sample SAMN06165333) | human gut metagenome | biome: ENVO:00009003; feature: ENVO:2100002; material: ENVO:00002003...
AAAAGAGGATCTTTCTATCAAAAAAGACCGAAAAGACATCATAGAAGATATTTGGAGCCTGATTCAAGAGACATTCAACCGCATTGCAGATTGGTATGAGAATAGAGAATGGTATCATCTTATCGGTCTATGGCGCTTATTATCAAATAAAAAGAACCGAAATTTCATAGCTGACGTTTATAAGAAAGGAGTTGATGAAGAGGGAAAACCGGTGAGCAAACAAAAATTTACAGAAGCATTGCGAAAACATATCGGTGATGAATACATAAAGGTGCCACGCGCAAAATATCATAATGAAAATAACGAAGTTATTTTCTATCCTGATGATAAACAACATCTTAATTCTCCTGATTTAAGATATGACGGTACAGAACGCCGAAAAATGGTTAATATCTTGATAGCCCTTAATGTAATGAGTACTTATCGTGATGCGAATGGACTTGTGAGGTTCCCATTTTATCTATTCCAACAATTCGACACAACAAGTCTGGAGCACATCCATCCACAGAACATAAGTGAGAATCTTGAATGGTCAGAGGCTAAAAAATGGGTTAAAGACCGTGTCTCGGATTATAATGACGCAGATGAAAAAGTATGGCAGAAAGTCGCCGTTTCTCTTGATATATTCACAATCAAACAGAATAATAATGATTCAGAGGAGAATCGGAATCATGCGGTCAAAGAGGCGAAAAAGCGTGTTTCGGAAAGTATAAGGCATCTTAATGAGCTTATGGTCAGCAAGAATAAATTCGATACAGCAATTGAGGAAGTGCGTCAACATATAAAAATACTCGATACCCTGTTTGGCGACATGGCAGGAATAAACGGTGACGAGCTTCACTCAATCTCCAATATGGCATTAGTAAGCAAAGAACTAAACTCAGCTTTAAGCAATAATCATCTTGACACAAAACGCTCCATTGCGATTGAAAAAGAAGAGGAAAAATGCACCTATGTACCTCCATGTACACATAAGGTGTTTTCCAAAGCATATAGATCCGGGACACCCGGCAACATGAAATTTTGGCAACCGGAAGACAGGAACGCCTACAAAGAAGAAATTCAAAAGATATATGACTATTTCATAAAATAATAACAAATGAATACATCTACCTACAGCGAATATAATCGCTCACAATATAGCGACATCCCGATGATCCAACGCGACTATGTACAAGGAGCCGACATCAATGCCGAGAAACGCGATAAATTTCTCAATAATATTTTCATGAGTCTCGCCGGTTTAACCGATAATACAGGAAAACCTTATAGCGGGAAAATGGACTTCCTTTATGGGACATCAGAAGGGGAATATACTGAGAATAAGACTGATAAAAATAAAGCACAAAACATTGAGAATCGTAAAAGATTCATACCGATAGACGGTCAGCAGCGTCTTACTACATTAGCGCTCATCGGCTGGTTACTTGCACAAAAAGACAAGTCAAGAAAATATCAAATGCCCAAATTATGCTATAGAACTCGTCATACCACCGAACAGTTCTGTATGCATCTTATGTCATATAATCTTCCTGATGATTACGGCAATATTCGTGAACATCTGGAATCAGTTCCCCTATGGATGGCGCAACGATGGCTTACCGATCCTTCAATTAATGCGATGATTGACTTGCTTGTGACCGCTGATACCATGCTTATGAGCGATCGATTCAAAAACAGACATTCCGAGATGGCAGAAAAATTTTTTAACGATTCTCCTCTGACATTTGATCAACTCGACATGGAAGATTATCATTTGACGGAAGATTTATATATCAAAATGAATGCCCGCGGAAAACATCTCACAGAATTTGAAAATTGGAAAGCCGAGTTCACAGGGATGCTTGAAGCGAACTACCCGACCGAAAAATATACATTCACTCAAGTCGAGGGCACCAATCTCACTATTCCTGAATATTTCTCCTATGCCATCGAACATGAATGGACCGACCTATTATGGCATTCTGCATACACGGAATGGGAAGCTCTTGATGATGAAAATAGAAAAGAATGCACCTATCCGCGAATCGACGAGCAATTCATGGCTCTCCTTGATTTTTTTACAAAAGCTCTTTTTTATTCTCAATATCCTTCGTCAGCAAAATATTCCGACAATCCGGATTATAAAGAGACTGAAAAGCTGAGTAATCTGACAAATCGATTTGCAGGAAAAGCAAATGAATGGCTGACTGCGCGCAGAATTGACATATATCGTCCACAAGGTGAATCCGGAGGAGTTAAAAATATCATCACTCTTTTCATGTGTCTTGACACCCTTTGTAATATAACCAGAGAGTCAAAATATCCAAATCATGATAATAATGATATCGATGCAACTGACAAAAATGATGAATGGACATTATTTTTTACTAATTTGCTCTATTGTGGAAGATGGGATAGTACAAGCCGAAAAATAAATACTTTTGAAAGCGATAACGAGATTAATCTTTTCAAACGATGCATAGAGAATAAACTTACAATGCCATTGGAGTTCCTGTTTTGGGGAATACTGAGATACTGCATTTCTTATCCTGACAGGATTATGACTAACAATTTATTAGACTATTGCAGGATATTGTGGGGATGGATTTTAAATAACCGGCAGCGTCTTGGAGCCAAAGAGCTAAATGTCAAGCCTAATGTACGTGTTGAAGATTATCCGGCTCTCGACATTGTAATTGCAACTCTCACAAAAGATCCCAATGCCTATAAGGCCCTTGACTTACTGATTTGTAATAATGAAAAGCAAAATCCTGATGATTTCACTCAACGGGCTTATAAAGAGCTGTCTGACGAAATAAAACGTCATATAGTGAGGAAAAGTACCAATCCGGATGAAATCGACAAACTATTTGGCTGCCACTATCTCAAAGGTGACTTTTCCAACCTATATCCTTCCATTGAGAATCTTAAAAATCTTCCCGGTGTAATGATGTCAAGGTTTGAAGCATTTTATAGACTCGATGAATGGGAGAAAACAAGAACACTGATTGCACATGGATGGAAAGGCGAAAATGACATCGTTGACAGACGCTATCCTTTCTATGGCAAGGATGGACATTGGGATTATATATTCACTTCGCATGAAAAATCATTTAGAGAAGTAATTACATCCTACCTATGCTCATACAATCAAATGCTACCGTTACCGGACATAAAAGAATACTATATCCATAGATATCCAAGTTTCTATAATGCTCACCGTTGGGATGAAAAAACAAGTCACCTTTTTTACGTGGAAAATGATTTTTACATCACAACACTATTGGCAACCTTTGCCTGCAGGGTACCAGGATATCAGCAATGTCCTTATGCCTATACTGTGTATCGCAAAATCTTAAAAGATTATCCTGAAATTTGTAGCAAACTCGGACTTGCCGATTCTCCTGAAGATGGAGATCACGGATGTTTACGCTTTAATAAAGAGAAATACTGGATTGAATGTGTCAACCAAGGATGGAGGTTTGACTTTTCTGAGGGTCAACGATGGCAAAATAAATGGCAAACTCGCTTTAAAGTCAGTGAAAATGGAGCATGGACAGACATGAACGGAGTGTTCAGTTTTGAAATTGGACAGGATAATTATAACCTGCTTCTTGATCGAAAAGGATATGACCGAATAGAAAATTGCATTGCATTTCTAAAAGCGTTATACGCACTTATTTAAAGGTTGAGATGAAGATGTTGCAAAACTATGATTTTGCCATCAATGTAGGGACATCGTTTTGTGAATGTTAGTTGGCAATCAGTTAATTACATAAACACACCAAAGTCACGACCCTACATTTTGGCGGTTTTACAACACCCTCATTCTTTTTCTATTCACCTTTGCCGTCTCATTTATTTATAAATAGCTATTCCGCGCCAATGTAATAATTGCATTAAACGGTGGAATCAGGAGGCTTTGAAGTTGAAGAGGGGACGGATGATGGTGTCGATGCTTACGGTGTCGCTGATGTTGGCGATGATTTCAGATGCGGGTTTGTAGACCATCGGCGACTCGTCGCGCGTCGAGTCAGTGACTGATTCGGAGTATATGCCACGCATTGAGGCAACGAAATCATCCATTGTGATTCTTTCGTAAGCCTGTGTACGGCTCAATACCCGCCCGGCGCCATGCGGTGCCGAACAGTTCCAATCCTCATTGCCTTTTCCGGTACAAAGCAGCGAACCATCACGCATATTCAACGGTATGATACAACGCTCTCCTTCACCGGCAGAGATAGCACCTTTTCGGATGATATTGCCATCGGAAATATAGTTGTGAACCGACTCAAATTCTTCCAGTACCGTCACATTCGGAAAGAACCGCAGAAGCAACAACGCAATCAGTTTGCGGTTGAGCACCGCCCAACGCTGGCAGAGGCGCATATCATGAAGATAATGCTCACGTGCCTCACCCTCGACATAACAGAGGTCGGCAGGCAACGATGGCTTGGCGGCCTCATGCTCTTTACGCATTTTCTTGATTACACCTTGCAATTCCGAGCGGCGTCCGGCAGCCTTGTACTCTTCGATGGTGCTCTTGATTGTCTCCTCAAACTCATCTGCCCCGACGGTAAGATGTTTCACCGCCTTTGCCTGATAGATTTCGGCGACTTGCTTGCCGAGGTTACGCGAGCCGGTATGGATAACGAGATATACGTTTTCATTATCGTCCTTGTCAAGTTCGATGAAGTGATTGCCGCCACCCAAAGAGCCGATTGCCTTGTTGATGCGCCCCGAATCTTTGAGTTCGCGATAGCAGTAAAGCCCGGTCACAAGTTGCTTTGCCTCACGATAGATATCCATCTCTTCGCCAACCAGAGGTTTGAAACCGAACTTGTCCTCGCGTACAATTTTCCCCGAAGGCACATTGCTGCGTATATGCTCGTGGAAAGCATGGTAGTCAATATCTGCAAGTTTGCCTAGATTGAGGATACGCATACCACAGCCGATGTCAACGCCAACGATATTGGGTATCACCTTGTCTCCGAGGTCGCCGGTAAAACCAATAACACACCCTGCACCGGCGTGAACGTCGGGCATAATCCGTATCTTCTTATCGGAGAACACATCTATAGAGAGCAGTTCCTTTATCTGCATCAACGCATTTTCTTCAATATTATCCGTGAAAATCTTCACGTCATATCCTTCTATTGCGATGGGTATTGTTGGCTTTGCCACCCCGCACCGGCTTTCAGCCGACAGGCGGTTCAATCCCATACGCGAATTGTCTGTTGTCTTCATATTTTGCTGATTTATGATTTACGCAGCAAAGTTAGGAACCACGAGCGCAATCATTTTGCGCAGCAAAAACTAATTTCCAATATCTTTCGTATGAGCGCAAAACTACATCAATGGTGGCGCACTTTGGGGACAGGCTTAAAAGGATTAGAATTATTTAATTGTATCAAGATTTGAAACAAATTTGTAGTTATCTTTGCAAACAAAAATGTCCATGAAAATACTGCATCTTTCTGACACTCATAATTGCCACCATAGATTGCGGGATTTGCCCGAGGTCGATGTGGTGGTACATTCCGGCGACTTCTGTATGGTTGGGACCGAGCAGGAAGCGATTGATTTTCTCAACTAGTTCTGCGACTTGCCATATCGCCACAAGATATTCATCTGCGGTAACCACGACGACTGCCTTTATGGAGCCAACATCGAGGGTCTTGACGACAATGTGCATTACCTGTGCAATTCCGGAATTGAGATTGAGGGTCTGAAGTTCTACGGTGTCCCTATGTTCATGGGCGATTGCATAACCGACCGCCAAAGCCGCAACTATAACCGAATCCCCACCGACACCGATATCCTGATAACTCATTGTCCTGCTTACGGAATCCTTGACTTCGACGACGGCATCAACTATGGCTCAGAAGAAATACTCAAAAGGCTTTCAGTACTTAATCTGAAAGCCCATCTCTTCGGACATATCCACGCTCAACACGGAATAATTGAGCAAAATGGTGTCATCTATTCCAACGGAGCAATAATGAATGTAGATTACTACGTACTAAATGTACCAAATATGATTTCTATCAAAGATGCCCAAGCGTAAACGACATCAACCGGGTAAGTATAAACCGAAGCCTGAAATCGAGCCGAACTTCACAGGACGGAAACCTTTGACTCTTTTTCAGGCCCACAATGGTCTTTGGGGCACTAAAGATGGTGATGGAAATATCGAAATTGCCCCGATATATCAACGTGCGGAACAGACAGAATCAGATAATCAGCAACGCATTGTCCGTTTAGTTGCTCACGACCACGTTATTGCTGTATCTCCCGATGACTGGGATTTACTGGCTTTCTTTTCTCCGGACTAATCATTGTATTTTCCGGCGGCAATGCGGACGCTTTCGGCGATGCGGGCGCGGAATTCGGGAGGGGCGATGACTTCTGCATGACCTCCGTAGCCGAGAATCAGGCGTTCAAGTTCGTTGTTGATTACTACTTTCAATGACAGTTGGATGCTACCGTCACGGAACCGTTGCTCCACTTTCTGCGAACGGTGAAACGGTTTTGACTCAACGTATGGAGCTTGCTGACGGTCAATCTTGATAACGACGCGTCGCGCCTTGTCACTAATCTGCTTTGTGACTCCGATTGTGTCGTCAAAGAAATGTTCCGGGTTAAAATCCACACATTTCTTAAAAGGGATTGCGGGCTGAAGCGTGACTGAGTGTATGCGGTCGAGCGCGAAGATGTTGACCTGTGGAGCGCGATTTGCAGCTTTCTCGCATACAAGAAACCAACGGTTGCGATATTCTTTCAACAGATAAGGATAAACCACAATCTTCTCAGGTTGTCGTGCCTTAAACGACTGATATTCGATAGAGATGGTCCTGCACTTTCTCACCGCCTCGTATATCGCGCCTATAAACTGTGCGCCACGATAACCGGGCACATGTTCCATATCCATCGCCGGTACTGCCGACCCTGTGTGACGGGAAATCTGCTCGTTGAGTTTGCTGATGATATCAATTGAGGAAGCAAGCTGAGGAAATCCCTGAAGTTGTTTCAATATGTCCAGAGCCGAATTAAGTGCATCAAGCCCTTCCTCATTAAGTGGAAGATGTGTGATGCTGAAATCGGGATCCTCATATTCATAATACTTGTTGTCGCGCACCACGATAGGAGCATTATATCCCAGACGGTCACTGCGCATCAGCGCAAGATCGTTCTGAAAAGTACGACGGCTCACCGGATTACTACGCCCTTCATATTCGGCAAGCGCATCGGTACAGGCATCAATCAGGTCATTGATAGTCCATCGGCGAAACCGGTTCTGCAGGCAACGGTCGATGGTTGATATACGTATAAGCGTGGCACGATTAATGGGCATACAAATAGATTTTTACGCAAATCTAATAAAAAAGCGCACACTGCGCAAATCAATTGCGCACAAGGATTTTTGCTTTGCCGAAAATTTCAAAAATATGATAATACAAGGAAAATCAACATCTGCCGAGATATTCACCGATAATATCGAGGATGCCGCCTTGCAATGGGTGACAACGCTTTGCGACCATCCCGCAATGAAAGGCGCAAAAATAGTGCAGATGCCCGATGTACATGCGGGCGCATCATGCAATGTGGGCACCGCCTACCCTATCGGGGCCCACATCAATCCCGACCACATAGGTGTCGATATCGGATGCAGCGTGTCAATGCACCGCCTCTCATCGCCAATCAATACCGACAGCACTTTACCGGAGCAAGACGGCACTCCGATACTTGCATTGCTCGATCACCGCATCAGGGATGTCGTACCTACAGGCAACAATATCTGCGGAAAAAATTCGCTTAACGAAAAAGAATTCTTCCAGTTTCTTAACCGGGAATACCGCAAGGCAAGGTCGTGTGCGCCGGAATTTATCAATGAAGTCACGCGTATCGACAGCCGTTTCATATCTGACTTTTGCCGCAGGATAAAGTTGCAGGAAGGAATATTTTACAAGAGCATAGGGTCGCTTGGAGGAGGCAATCATTTCATCGAATATGGAGAAGACACCGTAACCGGCGACGGTTGGGTAACGATTCATTGCGGGTCACGTAATCTCGGTGTAAAGGTAGCTAACCATTGGCATAACATCGCGGGCAATCCGCGCCGGGGAAACCTCATAGGCTATCTTTGGGGCGATGCACTATGCGGTTATCTGTCAGACATGGTTATCGCACAGGCTTATGCCCTCTACAATCATAAAGTGATTCGAGACCGAATATTCGCTATTATCAAAAAATTGACGGGAGCGAAATGCGCAGAGTCAATCCACACCACCCACAATTATATATCGATAACAGATGATGAGATGATACTGCGTAAAGGAGCTATTGACGCATCTGCAGGTCGTAAGGTGGCAATACCTTTCAATATGCGCGACGGTATTGCTATCGGTGCAGGCAAAGGAAACGGGCAATGGCTGTGCTCGGCACCTCATGGTGCAGGACGCATAATGTCACGTGCGATGGCAAAACGGCAAATCGCCCTTGCCGATTATGAATCGGCGATGACAGGCATATACTCCACATCGGTCTGCGCCGCCACAATCGACGAGTCGCCCATGGCTTACAAATCAACCGAAGAAATCCTTACCATGATAAATCCGACAGTTGAAATTATCGCCATGGTTAAGCCACGGCTTAATATAAAAGATATCAATCAATGAATAATCATCTCAACTTAAAGAAATATATACAGATAACAGCCGGGCGCGGTCCTGTGGAATGTGCCCGCGTGGTCACCCTCGTCACACAAAAGCTGCTCGAAGCCATACCGTCGGCAGAACTTGTCGATTACGAACCTCATGACAGTGCCGACGATTGCTATATGTCAGTGACCCTCGCCACAAATGATGCGTTACCACAGGCTACGATTGACGAATGGAAAGGCACGGTGCTATGGCATTCCACAAAAAACAGATACCGTCCAGGGCATAAACGAAGCAACTGGTATGTCGGGATAAATTTTTTCGATGAAGTGGAACTTCCACACATCAATAATGCCGACATACAATATGACACGTGCCGTTCAGGCGGCAAAGGGGGTCAGAATGTAAACAAAGTCGAGAGTGCAGTCAGAGCCACACACAAGCCTACCGGAATTTCTGTGAAATGTTCCGATGAACGGTCACAACAGCAAAACAAGGCGATTGCCCGCGAACGTCTGCTACTCAAACTCCGACAACAAAACGACAGGCTAATCGCCGAGTCACACGCCGACAGATGGAATCAGCATAACACTCTTCAACGCGGCAATCATGTGAAAAAATTTTCCGGACCTCTATAATAATATTGATTAGATCACCGATAATAGATGTTTATGGGATGAGGGTCAACGCCATCCCATAAACATTTTTACAGTCTGAGGGTCATGATGGTCGAAAAACAGGCTCGTTGCCGTATCAAGACGCGAAATTTCAGCCATGTCATCATCACTGAGCGTGAAATCTAATATATCAAGGTTCTGCTCCATGCGCTCCACATGAGTTGATTTAGGTATGATTATCACATCACGCTGCACCAGCCAGCGCAATGCCACCTGCGCCACACTCTTGCCATATTTGCGCCCTATACCCTCAAGCACAGTATTGGTGAAGAAATTATTGCGCCCCTCCGCAAGCGGTGCCCACGCCATCATGTGTGTACCAAATTCTTTCATGTATTTTTGAGCCTCAATCTGCTGGTCAAACACATGGGTCTCGACCTGATTAACAGCAGGCACTATCTCTACATTACTTGCCAGGTCAATGAAATGGTCGGGATAGAAATTGCTGACACCGATGGCACGCAACTTACCCTCTTTGTAAGCCTCCTCCAGTGCACGATATGCTCCATACCGGTCACAAAAAGGCTGATGGAGAAGCATAAGGTCGATATAATCCGTACCGAGGCGGCGGAGACTTTCATCAATCGATGCCTTAGCCTTCTCATAACCGTAATTGGATATCCATATCTTTGACACGAGAAACAGGTCACCGCGCGGAATACCGCTTTTCTTTACAGCCGCGCCAACACCATCTTCATTATGATATGCCTGGGCGGTATCAATCATCCTGTAACCGACTTTCAAAGCATCGCTGACACAACGCTCACACTCTTCTGGAGAAACCTGATAGACACCATAGCCTACCTGTGGCATCTCCACGCCATTATTTAATACTATATTCTTCATTGTTTTATCCATTTTTTAATAACTCCTTCCTTAGCCGGCAGACGCAATCCCTGCTTGATATCCAGGTCGGGATAACCCTTGTGTAAAGTCGAATCGGCTTCCGACATCGGACTTTCATAAGAGGTGCAGAACGGGAATATCACCTTCCCTTTAAGCTCGCTGCGATAGTCATCGAGAAACGTACGTATCACGGCAGGTTCCTCATGCCACCATATTGGGAAACCGAGAAACAGGGTGTCAATCTCGGCAAAATTCACATCGACAGGCTTTATCGCCGGACGAAGCGATTGGTTGAGATGTTCCTGCGTACAGCGCGACTGCTCGTTTACCCAGTCAACATCTTCCGTTGAATAAGGCTGCTCCGGCATAAGCCTTATCATCCTTGCTCCGGTGACCCCGGCAAGATCCTTTGCGGCAAGTTCTGTGTTACCGGAATGGGTGAAATATACAATTACTGCTTTCATATTTTCATTTGTTTGAGTTTGGACATTATTATTTGCCGGTTTCGATGCACAGGCGTTGAGTGCCAGCAGGCAAGCCACTACGATAAATAAGGATTTCAGAACTTTCATAATTTATAAGTTTTTGCCGAAAAATTCAGCGAGCTTGTCGCTTATCTGAGTGACATACTCAGGCACATAATAAGTCTGAATGTGGGTTGCGCCGGGAATAAGGAACATTTCCTTGTCATCGGTTCCCGTAGCCTTGCTGAAACATTGTTCAGTCATGTACAGAGTGTCGGCATTCTTTCCGGCAATCATAAGCAAAGGCTTATTGATTAAAAACATATCTTCCGAAGCATCCCAGTCCATCAAATCCATGAGACTACTTTTGGTGTACCGGAACGTAGAGTTAGGATGAGCGTAATTCACCATATAGTAATCATATCCCTCACGGTAGAGGTCAAACGGCAATTTTGCCGCCTGCTCTGGTGTCACGCCACTCATGTCGCCTACATATTCGATTTCACCGCCTTCGGCTTCCTTCTGACGGGCGGCACACGCATCGGCAAGACGGTCCTGAATCTGATTAATCTGCGAGTCCATGAATCCGTTACGGCGCACCAGTCCGGAATTGAAAAGGCTTAACGTGGCAACTGCCTTGAATCGCTTGTCGGTCTGCGCAGCTTTCGCGGTATAACCTCCTCCCCCACAAATGCCAAGCACACCCATGCGGGCGGCATCTACACCGGGATAAGTGGCAAGGATGTCAGCGGCACGGTGGATGTCCTCGACACGATTAGCCGGTTTATCGGTGTTACGCGGCTCACCTCCGCTCGCGCCCTGGTATGCGGCATCAAAAGCGAGCGTTATATAACCCTTTTCCGCCATAATCTGCGCGTAGTTTCCAGCCACTTGCTCCTTTA
>ENA-OYHW01000296-OYHW01000296.1-human-gut-metagenome-genome-assembly--contig:-NODE-296-length-10600-cov-8.084685_pt1 | contig 10600 bp, 9 predicted proteins | sample MGYA00243768_ERZ653009 | MGnify/ENA primary metagenome ERZ653009 (study PRJEB26926, sample SAMN06165333) | human gut metagenome | biome: ENVO:00009003; feature: ENVO:2100002; material: ENVO:00002003...
TATACGTCATAGTTATGCGGAAGTAACAAGGAAACTGCCGCGCAGTATAAAGACCGAACACCCGGAAATACTCTCGATTGAATGAGCGGTATTTCCGGGCGTTCTTATGTCAGCGAGAGGGATGTTACCATCCTTCGTTTTGCTTCAGATTGGTGTTTCGTTCCATCTCTACGAGCGGAATCGGCCACATCTCATGTCGCGGCTGATAGGAGCGTGTGTACATGAGGTCGCCGAAGATGTCGGTGGCATTTTTGACAGAAGCCTCCAGGAGTCCCCAGCGCCGAAGATCCCAATAGCGTTGTCCCTCGCCCGCAAGCTCAAACGCACGTTCGCGGCGTATGCGTTCAGCCATCTCCTCCTTGCCGGTTACAGCAGGCCACGCCGCGCCGCTGTTAAGTTCCGGCATCCCTGCGCGGGCACGTATCTTGTTTAACTCGATGACTGCTTTGTCGGTCTCGCCTGCTTCGTTGTATGCCTCGGCAAGCATCAATATCACATCGCCGAGACGGATTAGCGGAAACTCGTAAGGGGTGCGGTTGTACTCGCCCCAGTATCCGTCGAGATTGCCTGTGGGAATCCATTTTCGCCAGAAGTAGGAGTTCCATCCCTCGGAATTCCTGATGAATGCCATTGCCTCCATAGGTGCGCCTCCTTTTGTCGGGTCGGCAAGTACAAACTGCTTGTCCATCGGCGATGAACCGGCATCAGTGCCGAGATAATGGGAATAAGGGGTGATTACATTCAGGCATAGACGCGGGTCGCGCAGCCGGTAGGCATCCATGACCTTTGTCGTGTCGCAGTCGAGGGTGCTTGTCACGGTAGTGCTTCCCTGGTCGATTGCCACACAGAGATATTTTTTCCTTGTCTCGGCTCCGCCGTCATTGAATCCAGGAAACATGTCGTCCCAGTCAAATGGCGAGCCGTCAAGATTTTCATACATGTCGACAAGTGTGACTGAAGGGACTATGCGGTTGCCCGCAATAAGACGCATGGTCGATTTATTGCCGAAATACGACACTATGTCGAGAGCGTAGCCTGCCGTGTTGCCGTCGATTGACTGTATGGAAAATATCATTTCCGGACTGTGACTGCCGTTGTAGAGGCGGAACAGACTGTTGTAGTCGGGATGGAGCGAATATCCGTAATTGTGGCTCTTGTTGTAGACAATTTCCTCGAAGTCAGCGATAGCCTTGTCCCATTGACGGTTGAACAGATATACTTTTCCACGTAGTGCGTATGCCGCTCCTTTGGTCGCACGTCCGAGATCGGCGGCTTCCCAACTGACGGGGAGCTTCTCGATTGCCTCGGTGAGATCATCAATGATGTGACCGCGTATCTCTTCGGCTGAACTTCGCGGTGATTTCAGGTTGGAAAACTCCCGGTTTATATCGCAGGTCTCGTCGTAATACGGTACGCCTCCCCAGCAGTTAAGCATACGGAAATATGCCATCGCGCGAAGAAATTTTGCCTCACCGGTGACGCGGTCGATTGTCTCGCGGCTTATCGGCATGTTTTCCACGTTACGTATCACTGTATTGGAGCGGTGTACGAGTTCATACAGATACTGCCAGTGGTTTTGCACCCCACCGCTGTTTGATGCAAACGAGGTGCCGCGTGAGATGTCAGCCCACGGTGATGTCCCGTCTGCAAGGTCGCTGCACATGTCAAATGTAAATTCCAGTCCGAAGCACCAAGGCTCTTTCATGGCGGCATACATTCCTACCGCCGCTTGCCTGGCATGATCCTCAGTCTGCCAGAAGGTCTGTCCCGACATCTGGTCGCCGGGGATGTAGTCAAGGCTTTCACAGCCTCCTATGGCTGTGGCGAGGGCAAATAGTGCCGCTATACGGTTAAGTTTCATGTCTGTTGTCGTTTAAAAAGAGATGTTCAATCCTATCGAGTACTGGCGAACGGAAGGATACCCTACGTTGGCGCCTACCTCCGGGTCGAGTCCCGGAAAATCGGTTATTGTGAAAAGATTGTCGATACTTGCGTAAACTTTCAGGTTCTCTACAAAAAATTTCCTCGTTACATCGCGTGGAATCGTGTAGCCGAGCTGTATGTTCTTGCACCTGAAATAAGCGGCGTTGTGGACAAAAGCATCACTTGCGATATTGTTTTTGCCGTTGGCGTTGTTGCGCAGTAGGGGGTATTTCGAGTTATAGGGATTTTCCGGAGTCCATGAGTTGTCGGTGATATTTTTTATCAGCGATTGTCCCATGACGGTAACGAAGCGGAACGCCTGATTGTTGTAATATACCTTATAATCGGCTACTCCTTGAAACAGCACACTGAAATCGAAGTTATTCCAGCTTGCTCCGAGATTCGCCCCGTAAGTTATGCGCGGCACATTTCCGTGACCTATCTCCACCCGGTCGTTGGTGTCGAGCTTGCCGTCGCCGTTTGCATCACGGTAGAGGAAGTCGCCGAGTTCGGGACGCTGATAGGTAGCGAAATAGTCGGGATTCCTGTCGACAAGCGACTGCACGTAATCAAGGTCTGACTGGTCGCGCACTATACGGTCGACAGTGATTACATAGAGCTGATTAATGGGTTTGCCTTCCTGTGTCTTGTAGACGCCGTTGATTGATGACACGTCGCCCTGGAACCGCGTCACCTTGTTGTTGACAAATCCCATATTTACCCCGACATTATAGCTTACTTTACCGATACGGTCGTTCCAGCGAAGGTCAAACTCAAAACCCTTGTTGTTGACTTCTCCAGCGTTCTGGTTTGGCACGGTGCTTGTGCCGTGTTCAAGAGGTGCCGGCAGGGATATGAGTATACCTTTGGTATTCTTATTGTAGATATCGATTGTCCCGCTGAAGCGGCTGTTAAACATGGCGAAGTCGAGTCCGATGTTGGTCATGTAGGTTTTTTCCCATGTAAGTTCTGGATTAGCCAGTACAGTCTGTGCAAGTCCGCCTGCAATATTTCCGTTCAGGATATAGTTGGCTGTTGCGAAAAGACTCTGATACATATAGTAGCTTGTGGTGGCATTATTGCCAAGGGAGCCATAGGAAGCGCGCAACTTAAGCTGATTGAGCCATGAAGAGCTTGCCGCCATGAATTTTTCCTGCGATATTCGCCACGCCGCCGACACGGATGGGAAATATCCCCATCGTTTTCCGGGTGCGAATTTAGATGAGCCGTCGGCGCGCAGATTTGCCTCGATGAGATAGCGGTCGTCCCAGTTGAGATTGATACGCCCGAAATATGACCGCATCGCCCATTCGTTGTAGTTGCCGGTTATGCTGCCGTTGGTCATGCCTGCATTTATAGCGCCCAACGAAGGGTCGACAAGGTCGTATTTTATATAATAGTCGGTGTCATACTTGTTGTATTCCTGGCTCATGCCCGCAAATACGGAAGTACGGAGGCGGCTGATGTCAAAATCATATTTCGCGGTTATTTCCGATGAACGGTAGGTGTTTTTGTAATTGTACCGTCTGATATATGTGCGTACTGTGCCTTCGCGTATCAGTACCGGACCGTCGAGTGTGAACCGGTACAGGTCGCGGTCGGTGAGATGATGCTCGATGTTGCGTTCCCAGTAGTTGTAGGCAAACGAGCCTTGTATCGTCAATCCTTTCACCGGGGTAAGGCGCGCGTTGAGTTTTACTACCGAGCGTTTTGTCTTTGTGGGATATTCCGGCTTGTAGAACCACTGGCGACGGTAGGGGTTGAAATTGCTGACATTTTCCTCCTCCGGATTCTGAATGCCGCCGTAAAGTCCGGTCGCGGGGTCGTAGAGTGTCATGCCAGGCACGGTATTGAATGCGCCTGACCCGAAAATCACGTCACCTCCCGCTGCCGCGTTTTCCGACGAGGGGTTATTTTTATCAATATATCCGAATATGTTGGCTCCCACACTTAGCCATGGCTTTATGTTGACATCAAGGTTTGAGCGGAGCTGATAACGCTCGTAATCGGTGTAATATATCATTCCCGGGTTATTGATATATCCGAATGTGAGATTGTATCTCACTCTTTTCGAGCCTCCTGTCACGGAGAGATTGTGGTTTTGTACCACTGACGGATTGCGGTAGATATGATCCTGCCAGTCGGTGTTGGGATACACTGTCGGATTGCGTCCTGCATCGTTGCGCCACTCGTCAATTTTGCCTTGAGAAAATCTCGGTGCCTGCCCGTTGGCGATGAGTCCGGCATTTTGGATTTCCATGAAGTCGGCATAGTCGGTCACAAGGTTCAATCGCTTGGCTACGGTCTCAAATGACACGTTGCCGCTGTAGGTGATGCGTGGCGCGCGCTCCGCTCCTTGTCTGGTTGTCACAAGTATTACACCGTTTGCGGCGCGTGAGCCGTATATTGCCGATGACGCGGCGTCTTTCAGAACAGAGATGCTTTCGATATCCTGCGGATTGATATCGCTGAGGGCTATCCCGGTCATGCCGTCAATCACGACAAGAGGCGCGGAATTATTCAATGTGCCTTGTCCTCTCACTAATATGCTCTGCGATTCATATCCGGGTGTATTACCGCCTGAATTTGTGACGGTCAGTCCCGACGCGAGTCCTGCGAGAGCGTTTGTCGCGTTAGTCAGCGGGCGATCGGAAAGTGCGCGGCTGCTTATCGATGATACCGCACCGGTCAGGTCTGCTTTTTTCTGAGTGGCATATCCCACCACTACCACTTCGTCGAGTTGCGATGCATCGGTCTTCATGACGATGCGATAAGTCTGCTTGCCCTTGGTGAGACGCACCGTTTCTGGTTCGTAACCTAAAAATGCGACCTTTATGGTTTCGTCGCCGTGAATTTTTTTCAGAGAGAAAAAACCGTTGGTGTCACTGACGGCGATAATTTCGGGATTTTTTCCAATGGATATGTTTGCCCCGATTACCGGTTCCCCTGCTTCATCGACTACCGTACCTGCGATCACGACTGTCTGCTGTGTCGCTGTTATGGTATCGGTCATCTCATTGGTAGTGCCGGAAGAGGCGTTTTGCACCCCGGCAATCAACATGAATGGTAGAAGTAGATACTGCTTCATTTAAGTTTATTGTCAAATTTTGGCTAAAATTAGTGATGAACGTACTTAATTCAAACTAAATGTAAATAGACACCATAAATCTAACAATAAACGTGAATAAATGTTGCCGCCGGAGGTTGGGCTATGTCATTAAACGCAGATTTTCTGCATTTAAAATCAAAATGTATGAAAATATTGCTCCCGGAAGACGATTCCGTTGGTGACCGAGCTTAGTATATAATATATTGAGAAGAAAATTATGTGAAAGAATTGCACAATTCACAAAAGTGTATTATATTTGTATTGTTATACCGGAAGAGCATAAACAATGGATAAAAACGCAATGTTACAGTATTGGGCAGGCGAGCTGCTCGCGGTAAAAATGGAGCTTGAAAAAATCTCTTTTCTGCTTCAATCAGGAGTTGAGCCCACGAGTGACATAAGGCGACACCTTGACAACATGCTTGACCGGAAACGTCAACTTGAAATGTTGATAGAAGAAGTAAGGAAACAGAAGTGACAAACCTATGGAGGGAATGCTCCTCTTTAAAGCAATAGTATATGAAAGAGCGTATAGCACTATGGAAACAGATGGATGCCGAAGGTAATCCGGAGGCTATGAAATTTCTTGAAGAGATAACAGCGCAGGCGCGAACTGAGGGTAAGATTCAGGAGATGAACGAGGCATTGGCATATCTGATAAATGAGGCAGACAAACATCTCGACAATGTAGAGGAGAGTTTTAATGCCTATACGATGCATGAACGCATGGGGTCTTTGACAGAGGTGATAAACATCGCCTATATAGCGCGCAATTATTTCGGTAAGACCCGTCAATGGCTTTATCAGCGTCTTAAATGTCAGGTCGTAAATGGTAAACCTGCATCGTTCACTCCCGAGGAGGAAGCGACATTTATGTACGCGCTCAATGACATAGGATTAAAAATATCATCATTTACCCATAGTGCATAGAGGGGTATAAAATATTTTCTCCGAAACACGACATGTTTATGACGCTGCATGGACGCGCACCGTGCGTAGAGGTCAGTCGGTTTGGATTACGAGGTAGTTGGTGAGGCTCCAGAAGAGGTCGGGGTCGAGTATGCGAAGCGTCTTTTCTCCTTTTTCATCAATAAGCTCGTAGGATTGTTCGGGATGGTTGGTGAGAATCCTCGGTTTGCGCGAGTTGAGCGGCAGGAGGTCGAGAGTGCGTTTATCTGCGGTGACAAATACATTTTTGTCAAAATTGCCTTTCAGTAGCTTTGTCTTGCGGAGGAAGCCCGACTCGATAATGTTGTGATTTTTAAGCACTCCTTTTGTGCCTATGATATAATAACATATATTCAGCTCGTTTTCAAGCTGAAGCGATGTTTCCTGTGCGGCATCGCGCTCGCCGGTGACAGTTGTCACGGTAGAACTGAGAGAATCAACCGTGTCGCTCAATGTCCCGATATATTCGTTGGCAGATGAAAGCTGATGGCGCAGTGACTCGATTTCTTCAAACTGTGAGTCAATCTGCATTCTCAGTGCGTCGATAGTCTCTGTCAGCTCTTTGTTATTGATAGTGGAGTTCTGTAGTTTTGCTTCCAGGTCGAGTAATTGCTGGCGACGTTGCTGTATCTTGTGGCGTATGCTTGCCATGTCGGCAAGTATTTTCTTTCGTTGACCGGCACTTTCCTGAGGATTTGATGCAGCTATGGTCATGATTTTTTCCAGCTGTTTTATCTGCTCCATTCCTTCCGATATTTCTTTGACAAGGGCGAGAAGGCTGTCGCGTTCGGCAAGCGCGGTCGCGAGTTCCTGTTTTGACACTTCCATCAATGACTGCTGTTCCTTTTCTTGTGGCGCATTGCATGCTACAAGCTGTGATGATATGAGGGCTGCTGTTATGATATGTCTTGCTGTCATAGCTTTTTATCGGTTAATCGTCAGACAAATTTCGCGAATAGATTTTTATTCCGGTCGTTTATGTAAATAAACGGAGGTAATGTGTCAATTAGTGTATGTGACTGAATTTGCCGATATTATAAAGATATAGTAAATTTGCGTCATGAAGTCGTTGGAACATAGGACCGGGCTTATATTTGACCTGTTTTTCTGCATAATATTTATGCCGCTGCTTGCCGTTTTCGGCCCGGAGCGATACTGGTGGAGCAGTTTCTCGTTATTTGCCACCTTGGCTACCGTTTACCTGTATGCCACCTATTTCGTTACCAAATACCTTCATCTGCCTAAACTGATTCTTTCCCGTTCATACTATAAAATCGCAGTAATCACACTGATATTTCTTGTGCTTACATACCTGCTTACCCTTTATCCGTTGCCGGAAGTCGATTTTGTGATTCCATCCATGAGCGAATATCAGACCAGGGTGAGAAACTATAATGTGGCAATCAGTCTGTGGTTTATGTTTACGGTGGTGCTATGCTATTCATTGACGGTGTCGTTTGTTAAGGAGCTGTATGAGCGTCTACTGCTGCAGAATATAGCAGAGAATCAGCGTAACAAGGCGCAACTTGCCGTGTTTAAGGCGCAGATAAGCCCTCATTTCCTCTTTAATACGCTTAATTCGCTATACAGTCTTGTCATCGGCACATCACAGAAGGCGGAAGATGCGTTTATAAAGTTTACCGAGATACTCAAGTATTCCTATACGACTATCGACAATGAGTATGTGGCACTGTCGGAAGAGATTGCCTACATACAAAACTATATCGACCTGCAGTTGATACGGCTTGATACCCATACGAAGGTAGAGTGGAATTATTCGGTTGATGATAACACGAGATTGATTCCGCCGATGATATTTCTTACATTTGTGGAAAATGCGTTCAAATACGGCACTTCTACAAGTCGAGACTGCACCATAGATATTAATCTTGAGGTGAAGGATGGCTTGCTGAGGTTTGAGACTGAAAATATGGTGCTCCGTCATCGAGACGAGTTCCGACAGGCTGTCCCCGTGGGATTGGAAAACTGCCGAAGCCGACTTTCCGCGCTTTTCCCGCAGAAGCATCAGCTGTTGACCACGGAAAAGGATTCGGTTTTTAAAGTGACTCTTAAAATAGATTTGAATTAGGATGGCAGATATAATAAGATGTGTAGCTATTGACGATGAGCCGCTGGCACTTGATGTAATCAGGCAATTTTGTCATCGTCTGGGCGGCATTGAACTGACAACTTTTTCCGACCCCGTGGAAGGAATGGAATATATCAACGGTAACAAGACCGACATTGTGTTTCTTGACATAGAGATGGGTGAGGTCAATGGACTGTCGGTAGCGGCAAAGTTGCCTGAAGACACGTGCTTCATATTTACGACCGCCTACCTGCATTATGCCATTGACGGTTATGACCTTGATGCGGTCGACTATCTCCACAAGCCGTTTTCCTACGCCCGTTTCCAGGCGGCATTCGGAAAAGCATTGCGCCGTCTCGGTAGAAAGCCGGTAAAGAGTTCGGGGCAGTGCATAGTAGTGAAGCAGGATTATAGCAACATCAACATCCCGCTTGACGATATACTTTATGTAGAGGCGATGGAAGGATATTCAAAAATATTCCGGGCATCGGGTTCATGTGTCATCACTCGTATGATATTAAAAAATCTGTCGGCTATGCTTTCGCCTGATGATTTCATACGCATACATCGCTCTTTTATCGTATCGCGCTCGAAGGTCAAGAGTTTCAACAAACAGGAGGTGTATCTTAACAATGGCACCACTCTCCCTATCGGGCGTCAATATGCTGCCGACATAGTAGGAATACTGATGAAGTGACCGCTGTCATGGGCAGGTGGCGGCTGTATAATCTACCTGGACCGGTTCAAAAGTCTTTCCCGGTCAACCGGTAGCTCAGGTCGGCTCAACAGGTCGTTCCACCGGGTCGCACCTTCACATCACCCTAAAGAGAAATGGCCGAGTCATCGACCCAATAATCTTGTTTGATTTATCCATCTGACAAAGTATTAAAGTTTTCCCAATTTACTAATCAGATATACAAATTACATTTCAATATGGCAGTAGCAGAGAACTTAAGAATGTGAATAAGTTAAACCTCTATGAGGTTCAATAATAGGTGATTGCTCTTCAAGCATTTTAGCAAGTTGTTCCTTCGTTACTACTGCCCCCACATCATTTGCAATAATAAGGTTCGCAATAATCATTTTCTCTTGCTCCTCTTCTGTAAGTTCATCCCATCGTTTACTCTTCTTTCTTTCCCAATACTCCCACGCGGATGCCTCAGTTTCATTCTTATAACCTATGCCCAGTGCAACTGCGTACAATCCGAAAATAAAAATCACGATGAAAACGGCTAAAGCAACAATAATTCCAAGAATTAGCAGTATGACAACTATTAACCAGTTCATTATCTGTCAGATTTGATGTTATTTGTACTGTGATTGGTACGCATCGCCAGTGTAATTGCTTCTCCAACCAAAGCGATGTCGCCGAGTAGGTAATGCCGCTTATTGTTCCATTTAACTGTATGCCCTGCAATTTCCGCTGTCCTCAATAAATTATTGCGGAAATCCGTATCAGCGAAATAAGTAGCACACCCTATGGCAAAAGCTGTTCCACTGGGACTGAGATTCAAGATTATCGGACCGGCATCTATATCCATCCCAAGCCAACACGAACGATCGTGATATTCTTTTATACCGGATGCCGGAAAGGACTGACCGAAATATATCTTTAGTTTTTCGTATTGTTCTTTGGCAAAATCCGAATCTATCTTGGTCAGATAATAACAGTTGAGTGCGGCATAAGAGCCCTTTACCAGAGCCTCAATTATTCCTTTGTCATCAAGGAAGGATACGAGCAGACCTGTTTTATTATCAATCCATTCCGTTTTTGCTCGACATATCCAGTCTCTCACTGTTGAAGAGTACTTGCCATCGTTGAGCCTCGCGTAATCTGACAATGCGACTATGGCGACCATCATATCCGGAACATAAATAGGTTCATCAGGATATGTCGGTATATTCAGAATTGGGGATTGCTGGATGCGACGATTTATCGCCTCACAAACTGAGTCATAAAGTTGTTTATATTTATTGTCTCCTCCAACTCTCCGATAGTTTCCAATCATCCATGCAAGATGGCTTAGATAGGAAACGTGACTTTTATACCCATCCAATGATTCGAGAGGGTCTTCATCCCAGCGTAATTTATCATATAGTCGAAGTTCCGGTGACTTGACAATCTGAATAAGGCTGTCAATGGTAGCGATAGCATCATCTTTAGTTTCAGGATATAGTTCCCCCATATTTGATAAAGCCTCCGCCAGCATTGAGCAAGAATATAATGCCCACTCACCTTGAAACTGCAAGCCGATACCGCCTGGCATCTCATTAAGTAGTTGCAGCGGTTCTACCATAATCTTATCAACAAGATAATTCCTTCGCTGAAGCAAATCATCCTTTTCATCATCAAGAGAGCCGTTGCCCCAACACGAACACGTTACCCAGATTACTTTTATGAGTAACAGAATAAGAATTGTGAGTATTGTTATTCTATGTCTTAAAGCAAAGTTCCACATTTCATCAAAGAGATTGCTTCGCAGATTCTACCTGCAAGTGCAAAATTAGGCAATAAATTTGAAGAACTCGGC
>ENA-OYHW01000342-OYHW01000342.1-human-gut-metagenome-genome-assembly--contig:-NODE-342-length-9572-cov-7.025113_pt1 | contig 9572 bp, 6 predicted proteins | sample MGYA00243768_ERZ653009 | MGnify/ENA primary metagenome ERZ653009 (study PRJEB26926, sample SAMN06165333) | human gut metagenome | biome: ENVO:00009003; feature: ENVO:2100002; material: ENVO:00002003...
GGTTCAGGTAGTCGACAAGCGACGAGTCGTTGACCCCGGCGCCTGTGGTCACCCACAGATAATTGCTCGGGGAGTCGCTCTTCCATGTATCCAGATTCTTGATCCTGATTGTGACCGGAAGCCCCGACGCGACGCTCCAGAAAGGTATTCTCTGGTCGTAGTCGATGTCGAGCTTGGCAATCAGCGCGGTATTTTTCTTGGTGAAATAGCTGCGCAGATTTTCGGGAATCTCCTCGGTGCGCATTCCTATGACCGAGACATGGGCATCAAACGACAGGTTTTCATTCACTACAATCTCGGCAAGTGAGTTATAGGTGATGTTGTGGATTTTATCCGGCGGAATGTAGGCGACCACATGCAGGTTGTTGTCGGTGAGATTGAGGTGCTGCGCCGTCATGAGAAGTTCCTTTTCAAAGAACACCATGCGGTCGGGAGCTACGATATTGACGATAATCGCCGAGTCGGTCGCAAGACGGAAGCGTTGTGCCGCCTGGAGTGAACGCGCGCGGAAATTGTCGTATATCTGCGCTCCGTCACCTCCGGTGCCGTGGATGCCGCGCGCCGCAGGGTCGGTTGACCGGCGCATGCCGCCGAGCATACCCGCCTCTGCCTGCATCGCCTTTAACATGGCGAGTGCCTCGCTTAGCATACGTTCAAGGTCCATGCGGTGAGAGTTGTCGCTGAGACCGAATTGAATATTGTGGTTTTCAAGCGATATCTGTTTGCGCAGTTCGGCGATTCTCACTTTCTGCACCGCTATTTCCTGCAGGAGGCTGTTGTAGCGGATGGTAAGGTCGCGGTTGCGCGCCACGATTATAGGCTCGGTGTTGATGTTTGCCTGCTCGGTCATCACGTCCATCATGAAATAGGAGTAGAGGGTGTCGCCGGGAAGCACGATGTCGCCTGTCTCGACATAGAGGCTGTCGAGGAAGATGTCAAACGGTGTCCTTATCTGGTTGGCATCGACATGGATATAACCGTCGAAATCGGAATAGACGACTTTTCTGCCGACATAAAGTCCGAGAATAATCAATATCACGCCAAGCACGGTAGCTGCTACTATCTGCTGGCGGTTGACCTTGCGTTTGCGTTGCCGCAGGATCTCTTCTATGTTTTCCTTCTCGTCGTGAGAGCGGTAGGTGAAATTCTTCATGTCTGCGGTAACTGTTACATGTTGGTGTCTATAGTGACTGAGTCAAGCGGTATCTCGCGGCAGAAACGGAGTACCGACTCATCGGTCAGGAATTTCTGCAAATCGGCTATACAGCAGTCCTTGCGGTACTGGAAGTCGATGAATTTCTCGCAACACGAAAGGTAGCTGTTGTACTCCTTCATGCGGGCGAGGCGGTTGTATTCGCCCACGCGGTTGTCGTAGGCGTTGCCGCGCAAGGTGAGATACTTTTTCAGTTCTTCCATGCGTCGGTATTCGCCGAGCGAGGCGTTGTTGTAGCGTTCGATGTCGAGGAGTATGGCGTTGACCGCCCCCATTATGCGGGCGGCTATGTGCGACTCTTCGGCGGAGAGTATGTTGCGCTGCGCCCTGAGGGCGTCTTTCTTTTTCCAGAACTCAAACGAGAGCGGGATGGTAAACACGAGCCCCGCATCGACATTTGACGAGTTGGGGGCGTGAGGCCGGGTATAGTAGGAATAGCGTACAAATGGCGCGGCGTTGACCTCGGTCCAGTAGCTTGTGTTTTTTTCCTGCTGCTCGAGCAGCTCCATCTGCAGCTGCAGTGTGGAAAGGTCCGCCTGGGTCTTGCGCACATGCTGCAGATAGGCTGCGGTGTCGATTTCGACAAAGTAGCCTGCGGGGCGCGAGAGGTCGAGCGCGGGGAGATGCCTGCCGGGCAGCGATGCAAACATCCTTTCAGCCTCGGCTTTCTCATTTAATATCTGGAGTAGGTCGTCGCTGGGAATGTTTTCGTTTTCCAGAAGATACATGTAGGCTGAGCTGAGCATGTTGAGGTTGCGGATGCGTTGCAGCAATACCCCTCCCATGAGCGAGTCGCTGTACTGGCGGAACGCTTCTTTCTGGCGCTCCACGAGCATTCCGAGGTCCTCCTTGTCGTAGGCGAGCTTGTCGATGCGTCCGCGCAGTTTCTGCTCATTGATTCTTCCCTGTCGCTTGAAAAGCGCGCTCTGGAAGGGGTACCACCTTAGCTCCGCCTGGATTTTGCCCTTGTAGACTGAAACAGGGTCTTCCTCGTCCATGCCAAGGTCGCCGTCAAGGCGGTAGTAGGTCTGCCCGGTGAAGCGTAATCCGGTAAGGCTCTTGATTTCCCCGATTTCGGCTTCGGTGCGGCGGTCGATGGCGCGGTTGAGGTCGTCGCGTGTGGGGGATACGCCTGTTGTGGCTGTTGAGTCGGTGACGCTAAGCGATGCCGGGCGGCTGCCGTCGCGGCTCCCGAAGATGAGGGAGTCGAGATGCTCGAAGCGCTTGTCGAAATTGGCAAGAATCTCCATGCCGCGTTGATTCTGCGCCGACAGCCCGAATGAGAGCCGGGGGAGCAGCAAGATGACAACGAGACCCATTACCTGAAAAAGGGTTATGATATAGTTAGGTCGGTTCATTACAGTCAGGTTCATAAATGATGCCGTTTCGCAGACCGATGTCACGATTGATGGCAGGCACTTATAAATATTAAGGTTAGTTGATGCAGGACGTTTCTTTAATTACTATCTACAAAGATAAAGAGAAAAATTTATTTTATCAATAGTGTTCGGCGCAACCGGGCATATTTTTGAGATTATTTATTTGATTTGATGGGCGTTTATTGATTTTTATGGATTTAAAGCGATATTGAATGGGTATAAATATGTAAATTTGCACCAAATTCATCAAGAGTAACCTTACTACATGAGCGATTCTAATAACAACGATAAGCCAAGACGCAGCCGCAATGGTATCATAGCCGCTATGTGGGCGGTGTTTGTATTTATTGTCGGTGCGGTATTTTTCTTTTTCTTTCTTATATATAACGGGGTGATAGGCTACATGCCACCTATCGAGGAACTTAAGAATCCGAAAGACCGTTTTGCCTCGGTGGTGTATTCCGCCGACGGAGAGGAACTCGGCAGGTATTTCGCCAACACGGGCAACAGGGTGTATGTCGAGTTTGACGATATCTCCCAGAATGTCATCGACGCACTTATCGCCACGGAGGATTCGCGTTTTGAGGAACATTCCGGCATTGATGTGCGCGCTCTCGGGCGTGTCGCCGTGAAGACCCTCGTGCTGCATCAGAAAAATGCCGGTGGCGGTTCGACCATTACTCAGCAGCTTGCCAAGCAGCTTTATTCGCCATCATCCGATGGATTGCTCGAGCGCGCGCTGCAAAAGCCTATCGAGTGGATGATAGCGGTGAAACTGGAGCGTTGTTACTCCAAGGATGAGATTATAAAGATGTATCTCAACCAGTTTGACTTCCTTTACAACGCGGTCGGCATCAAGTCGGCGGCTTACGTGTATTTCGGCAAGGATCCCAAGGACCTGAACGTACAGGAGGCGGCTACCCTTGTCGGCATGGTGAAGAATCCCTCTTATTATAATCCTGTGAGAAAGCCGGAACGTACACGCGAACGCCGCAATGTGGTGCTGGAGCAGATGTATAAGAATGACATGCTGACCGAGGCTGAGCTTGATTCGCTGAAGCAGCTGCCGCTTGTGCTCGATTTCCATAAGGTCGACCATAAGGAGGGGCTTGCGCCATATTTCCGCGAGGAACTGCGCCGTGTATTGAGGGCTAAGAAACCTGTGCGCTCCGATTATCATGGCTGGGAGCAGCAGAAGTTTGTCGACGATTCGATTGCCTGGGAGACCAATCCTCTGTTTGGCTGGATTGAGAAAAATCCGAAGCCCGACGGCTCGAAATATGACATTTATACCGACGGCTTGAAGATTTATACTACCATCGACTCGCGTATGCAGCGTTATGCCGAGGACGCCGTCGTGCAGCATCTCGGAAAGACGCTTCAGCCGAGTTTCTTCCGCGAGAAGCGCGGTGTGAAAGGTGCGCCCTACACTACCAACCGCGAGGAGCTATCTTCTTCGCAGCTTGACGCGCTTATAAAGAAAGGCATGAAGCAGAGCGACCGCTGGTACACTATGAAAAAGGCGGGCTATTCCGAGGAGGAGATAACGAAGGCGTTCAACACGCCGGTTGAGATGAAGGTGTTTTCTTACGCCGGTACGGTAGATACAGTGATGACTCCGATGGACTCGATTCTGTACAACAAGCATTTCCTGCGCGCCGGATTCATGTCGATGGACCCTGTCACGGGTCACGTGAAGGCTTACGTGGGCGGTCCTAACTTCGCTTTCTTCCAGTATGACATGGTGTCGACCGGACGCCGTCAGATCGGATCTACAATCAAGCCGTTCCTCTATACTTACGCGATGGAGGAGGGTTACACGCCTTGTGACCAGTTTCTTAACGAGCAGCCGGTAATTTATGACGAGCTTGGAAGGCCCTGGGCACCCCGAAACTCAGGTAGCGCGCGTGTGGGCGAGATGGTCGACATACGCTGGGCGCTAACCAACTCTAACAACTGGATATCGGCGCGACTCATGAGCCAGCTCTCGCCGGCGACGCTTGTGCGCAACATGCACAATTTCGGTATCACCAACCATCTCGACCCGGTTATCGCGCTGTGTCTCGGTCCGTGTGATGTGTCGGTAAAGGAGATGGTGACTGCATATTCGGCGTTTGCAAACAAGGGTATGCGTGTCGACCCGCTGTTTGTGACCGCCATAGCCGACAATAACGGCAATATTATCTCTGAATTTGCCCCGAAACATACCGAGGTGATAAGTTCCGATGCTTATTACAAGATACTCTCCATATTGCTGAATGTGGTTGACGGCGGTACCGGTAACCGTCTGCGCCGCGCCCCTTACGGGCTGACCGCACAGATGGGAGGCAAGACCGGTACGACCAACTCCAACTCCGACGGCTGGTTCATGGGCTTTACCCCGCAGCTTGTGTCGGGTGTGTGGGTCGGCGGCGAGGAGCGTTACATCCACTTCAACGGTATGGCTATGGGACAGGGTGCGTCAATGGCGCTTCCTATCTACGGCTTGTACATGAAAAAAGTGTACGGTGACCCGACTTTGCCTTACAGCCAGGAGGTAAGATTTGATTTCCCCGCTGATCTTGACCTGTGTGCCAAGGAGTATTTCGGCGAATTTGTCGATGAGTCTGATTCCACACAGGAAAGTATCGAGGGTGTATTTGACTGATGGTAAATAATTATGGATTTATTTCCATAATTAACGATTTTCAGTTAACTTTGCCTGCCTTAATTGGTAACCTTGTAACTCATAGTTTTTAAAGGTATGGAACAAAAGAAATTGAAAATTCGTGATCTCACGATGCGTGACGGCCAGCAGTCTCTTTTTGCCACACGCATGACCCAATCAAGTATCGACCGACTTTTGCCGCTTTATGAAAATGCCGGTTTTTATATAATGGAAGTGTGGGGCGGTGCAGTCCCCGACTCCGTGATGCGTTATCTCGACGAGTCGCCATGGGAGCGACTTCGTAAGGCAAGCGCTGCGATGAAGGGCAAGTCGCTTCTTTCCGCTCTTTCCCGCGGTAGAAACCTCTTCGGCTATGTACCTTATCCCGATTCTGTGCTTGAGGGCTTCTACAAGGAGGCTATCAAGAATGGTCTTAACGTGATGCGTATATTTGACGCGCTCAACGACCTTGACAATGTGAAGGAGTCCATCCGCATGATTAATGAACTTGGCGGAATACCCGACGGTGCGGTATGCTATACCGTCGACCCTAAGGAGGAAGAGCCTTCAGGATTTTTCTCGCGCCTTTTCGCCAAGAAGCCTGAAAAGATATTCACCGACGAGTATTTTGTGGAAAAGGCAAAGGCTATGGAGGCTTACGGCGCGAAGATTATCACCTTGAAGGATATGGCGGGTCTTGTCAATCCTTCGCGCATAGCGTCGCTTATGCCGAAGCTCAAGGCGGCTCTGACCGTTCCTGTCGATTTCCATACCCACTGTACGCCCGGTTACGGTCTTGCCTCGTCGCTCATGGCGATGATTCACGGTGTCGATATCCTGGATACAAACATCTGGTGGTTTGGCGGCGGCTCGGCAGCTCCCGCGCTTGAATTGATATATGTGTTTGCCGGCAAGCTCGGTATTGAGGTTGAGGTCAACATGGAGGCTGTAGGCAAGATACGCAAGGAGCTGCGCACAGTGCGCGAGGAGCTTCACGATTTCGATCTTGTGAAGTCGTTCCCGAAAGATTTCGACCCTCTCACAGACAAACTTCCCGCCGATGTCGACGAGCAGTTTGACCGCGCTATCCGTGCCGCCAAGGCGAATGATGAGGAGGCGCTTCTCGACGCATGTCACGCTATCGAGGCATATTTCGGATTCCCCAAGCCCAATCTTCTTGTAAAGGAGGCTGAGGTGCCGGGCGGTATGTACTCCAACATGGTGGCACAGCTGAAGGCTCTACAGGCTGAGGATCTTCTTGACGACGCCATGCGCCTTATCCCGAAGGTGCGCCGCGATGCCGGTCTGGTACCGCTGGTTACACCTACCAGTCAGATTGTCGGCAGTCAGGCTGTCAGTGTGGCTCTCGACCGCAAGAAAGGCAATTCCGATTATTCCAATCCTTCCAATCAGTTTATCTCGCTCGTGAAGGGCGAGTATGGTCACACTCCTATACCTGTCGACCCCGCGTTCCGCGAGAAGATTACCGGTTCCGCCGAGGAGAAGGCTTACGATGTGACTAAATACAAGAAGCCGGAAAATCCCGTGCTGCCCGAATATGATGGCGTGAAGCTCGCTTCCAATGATGAGGAATACCTGCTTCTCGAACTGCTTCCAACCGTTGCAAACGGCTTCCTCAAGCGCCGTCGCGCCGAGGAGTGGGAGAAGGCAAATGCCGAGAAGGCGAAAGCTGCTGCCCCTGTCGAGGAAGCTCCCGCCGAGCCTGAAGAGCCTATAACCGGCGAGGTGCTTTCAGCGCCGATGGGCGGAAAGGTGATTGACGTGCATTTCAAGAAAGGCGACAAGGTGAAGCCGGGCGATGTGATTCTCGTCTACGAGGCAATGAAGATGGAAAATGATGTCGAGGCTGAGAAAGAGGCTGTCATAAAGCGCATCTTCGTAAAACCGGGCGATATCGTCGGCACCGAGGCCCCGCTCGTAGAGTTTGAATGATACGGCTCAAAAATCTTGCCGAAAGTTTTGTCAGGTGACAAGAAATGCGTAAATTTGCAAGCCATTACAAATTTGCGCCTTACCAGCGTGATTTTGAACAGTTTGAATAATATATAAAAAATAAACCGATATGAAAGAAGGACTTCATCCCTCAAACTACCGTGAAGTAGTATTTAAGGATATGTCAAACGAGGAAATTTTCATCACTCGTTCGACCGTTGCAGCTAAGGAGACTATCGAAGTTGACGGTGTTACTTATCCGCTGGTAAAGCTTGAAATCACCAGCTCTTCTCACCCGTTCTTCACCGGCAAGCAGAAGCTCGTCGACACCGCAGGTCGCGTCGACAAGTTCATGAGCCGCTACGGCAATCGTAAGAAAGTTAAGTAATATATCTTTCCACGACCTTTTACAAGCGGGCATCGCCTTTGAGGGGATGCCCGCTTTGCTGTCTATTCTGCCTTATATGAAAAAATACCGTCTACACAGTCTGCTCACCGCACTGCTGATGATTATCTCAGCGGTGGCTTGCCGCGATGTCAACGAAAATGCGCTCGTGACCGCCGAAAATCTTATGATGGAGCATCCCGACAGCGCACTTTCTATCCTGGAGTCAATCGATGGCTCTTGTCTCACCGGCGAACTTCAGGCGCGTCACGCACTCTTGCTGTCGCAGGCTTATGATAAAAACAATATCGACCTTACTTCCGACTCACTCATTTCCATCGCCACCGATTACTACGAAAAGCATGGCAACGACCGCCATCGCCTGATGGCTTATTTATATAAAGGCATTGTGCAATTTAATGCAAAAGACTATACTAATAGTATAGTTAGTCTAACTATGGCGGAAAATGTTGCGCAGCAACTCAATGACTGCTTTTATCTTGGTCGCATTTATAATACCATGGGTGATTTATATAATGCGACATATAATTCTGATGCTCAGCTTCAATGCCGTAAATTGGCAGTCGAGCAATTTGCTAAAGTTAACGATAAGGAATATTATAGGTGGGCTATGCTTGAATTGGCAACTGCATACACTGATGCGGGTGAACAGGATAAATGTCTGGATATACTTAATTCCCTCGTATATGCTTCCGATGAGGATTCCTTATTTATGGCAGATTGTATGGAGGCGGCGATTACCCCACTCATAATGTCCGGGAATTATAGGGAAGCTAAAATTGTAATTGATTCATTAAAAAGGATTCCATTATATATTTTAAGTGCCAATAACTACGCTAATCTTGTAAGATGTTATCTGAATTCCGGGCAGCTTGATTCCACATTGATTATTCTGAATCAGATGAAAAAGACACGTAGACAATGATTCTATGGCGATAAAACTTGCTTGGATTAATTATTATGAAAGCGTTGGTGATTACAAATCCGCATATAGTGCGTTGAAAAACGCAGATATTTATCAAGATTCGATAGTTCGCGATGTTTTGCGACAATCCGTAGTTTACGCTCAATGTGATTTTTATGTCCATGAAAACCTAAGAAAGGAAGAAGAACGTAGAGCTATGTTTATATATGTAATTGGTGGGTGTGTAATTATAATATTGGCAGTTATATGGATTGTTTGTTATTATAAAAGAAGGGTGAGAAAAAAGGATCTGGAAATAAAACGAATTATGGGTGACGTTAGTGATATTTCAAAGACTGTATTTTCTCAGAAAAACTTACTGTCATCCATTCAATCGGATTTTGATAGACAACATCTTCAGTTAGTTAACTTGTATTCCGGAATCGAGAATCTTTATGAGACACAATTTAAGATTATAAATAATATTTGTTATCAGTATTTTGAAAATCAGGGGAGTGAGAAGATAAAGCATTTATTGTATGTTGAGGTTTTAAAGAACATAGAAATAATGCGAAATTCTAAATATATAGAAAAGTTAGAATGCTTAGTTAACAACTATAGGTCGGATGTCATATCCAAACTTAGATGTCAGTTTCCTAATATGAAGGAGGATGATGTGCGATTTTTGATTTACTTATTTGCCGGATTTTCTTTTCGGTCTATATGTCTATTTATGAATCTTACGGTTGGAAATTACTATAATAAACGAACTCGCTTGAAGGCTAAAATTGCATCATCAAACGTCAAAGATAAAGTATTGTTTTTGGAAATGTTTGCTAAATAGCTGATTCTTAGTTGGTTACTCCGTATCAATCAACAGCTATTTGTAATAGCCTGGATAACAACTTCTTAGGTTGTGATAATAAATGCATTTTCTGCCTTGTATCAATGCGCTGATTGTTAGTTATTTATGATAGGGAGTGATAAGAAATTGTAAGATTCGAAAGTGTGGCTATAATTGCTGTCTCTTATACACATCTCCGAGCCCACGAGACCGAGGCTGATCTCGT
>ENA-OYHW01000354-OYHW01000354.1-human-gut-metagenome-genome-assembly--contig:-NODE-354-length-9310-cov-4.436305_pt1 | contig 9310 bp, 6 predicted proteins | sample MGYA00243768_ERZ653009 | MGnify/ENA primary metagenome ERZ653009 (study PRJEB26926, sample SAMN06165333) | human gut metagenome | biome: ENVO:00009003; feature: ENVO:2100002; material: ENVO:00002003...
ATATATAAGGATAAATAAATTTGTTCACTAAAACAAACCGGTTCAAAGGAGGTTCTGCAAGATTAGAGTTCACCGAACAAAGCCATCACATCCACCTCGCCCCAATACAGATGCGTATAACTGGCTATCAGGTTCTTATAGCGAAAGACGGGAGTGGTTACCTTCCCTCCTTTGGCATTGTAGACCTGCGCTATCGAAAGAGGAAGACTGCACGCACCACCTTCTTTTCCATCGGTTTCGGGCACGGCAAACTGCGTATAATGGAATTCGTGTCCTTTAAGCCGCCATCCGTTATAGTCGAACCGGCGGTATCCCAATGTCAATTTCCTGCGTTTACGCTCGTTCGTAATGCTGAAAGGCAATACTCCTACCATCTCATTTCCAATATTGCCTACACAGCTCCCGGCGCTTCCCCCGTCCGTATCCCCATCAGAAAGAACAGACTGCGAAAGATATATCATCCCCCCGCATTCCGCCAGCGTCCTGCCACCGGCCTCTATATAGCTGCGGATAGACTCCCTGGCAAGCCTTGCCCCGGCAAGTTCCTCCAGACGGTTCTCGGGATAGCCGCCGGGCAGATAGAGCAAATCCGTCTCTTGCGGAACAGCCCGGTCCTGCTCCGGATTGAAGAAAGTGACCGTGCCCATACGGCGCAGAATATCCAGATGTTCCGCATAGAGGAAGGAAAAGGACTCTTCGTTGCGCGCTACCGAGATATGCAGCTTCCCCGGCTCTGATAGTATCGGCTTCTCCTCCACAGCCGCCGCAGGCAATGGAAGCCCGGTTGTCGAGAGCAGCAGTTCCCAGTCCACATGTTCCTCCAGCAAGCCTACCAGCATGTCCAGCCCCTCCGTCTCCTTAGAACGGCTGAAATCCAGCCCCAGATGGCGTGACTCCTGCTCCAGTTCCTTCTGCTTGGGCAGATAGCCCAGACAAGTCACGTTCAAGTCTTCACAGACCTCCTGCAGCATCCGGTAGTGGCGGAGCGAGCCGACACGATTGAAGATAACTCCCGCAATACGTATATCCGGACGGAAATTGATGAACCCCGACAACAAAGGAGCCATGGAATAGGCAGCCGACTTGGCATCAACCACCAGCACCACAGGAATACCCAAGAGCCGTGCCACTTCTGCCGACGAGCCCCGGTCGCGGTCATACCCGTCGTACATGCCCATCATTCCCTCGACCACAGCAACATCCGCATCCGCCGAATAGCGTGCATACAGACTGCGGACATGCTCCGGAGATGCCATGAAAGTATCCAGATTGATGGAAGGACGGCCGCATACCGCCTCGTGATACTTAGTATCTATATAATCGGGACCGCACTTGAAAGGCTGCACCTTCAGACCTTTCTTCACAAACAATGCCATCAGTCCACGACTGACGGTGGTCTTTCCACTGCCCGATGTAGGGGCGGCTATGAGAAACTGAGGAATGGAATCCATTATGAAGCTATCAAATTAAATATTTTCCTCCTGCAAAGGTAAGCATATCTCCGACAAAAGTTTTATCTTAGCTGCGAAAATAAAACATACCACCATGATAACCGAAGAACTTAAGAAACTCTACATCGCACATACCGGACACGAACCGGAACAGATTGACGAACTCCCCTCCTCCGGCTCCAACCGCCGTTACTTCCGCCTCATCGGAAGTCCTACACTTATCGGCGTCAGCGGAGAGTCTGTGGAGGAGAACCGCGCCTTCCTCTACATGGCAGAACATTTCCGCCAGAAAGGACTGCCCGTACCGCAAGTGTTCATCCGCTCCGAAGATGATATCTATTATCTGCAAGAAGACCTGGGCGACTCGCTCCTATTCAATGCCATCGAGAAAGGCCGCAAGACCAGCGTATTCGGTGAGGAAGAGAAACAGTTGCTGCGCAAGACCATCCGTCTGCTGCCCGCCGTACAGTTTGCCGGAGCCGACGGCATGGACTTCTCCTACTGCTACCCGCAGGCAGAGTTCAATAGCCGCAGCATTCTGTGGGACTTGAACTACTTTAAATACTGCTTCCTCAAGGCTACGGGAATGGACTTCCAGGAAGACCGGCTGGAAGACGACTTCCAGAAGATGGCAGACGTGTTGCTCCGTAGCAGCTCCGCCACCTTCATGTACCGCGACTTCCAGAGCCGTAACGTTATGATAAAGGACGGCGAGCCGTGGCTCATCGACTTCCAGGGCGGACGCAAAGGTCCGGTTTACTACGACGTAGCCTCCTTCTTGTGGCAAGCCAAAGCAAACTATCCCGACAGCCTGCGCCAAGAGTTGCTGAAGGAATACATCGACGCCCTGCGCAAGTACCAGCCCGTGGACGAGGCTTATTTCTATGCCCAGCTTCGCCACTTCGTATTGTTCCGCACCATGCAGGTGCTGGGTGCCTATGGTTTCCGCGGTTACTTCGAGAAGAAGCCCCACTTCATACAAAGTGTCCCCTTCGCCATCGAGAACCTGCGCCAGCTGCTCCAAGAGCCTTATCCCGAATATCCCTACCTCTGCCGGATTCTGCGCGAACTTACCGAGCTGAAACAGTTTACAGACGACCTGCAAAAGCGCCGCCTCGTGGTGAAAGTCACCAGCTTTGCCTACAAAAAAGGTATCCCCGAAGATTCCACGGGCAACGGAGGAGGTTTCGTCTTTGACTGCCGCGCTGTGAACAACCCCGGCAAGTACGAGCGTTACAAACCCTTCACGGGACTGGACGAACCCGTTATCCGCTTCCTGGAAGACGACGGCGAGATAGCCGTATTCCTGGAGCATGCCTACGCCCTTGTCGACGCTTCCGTGAAGCGCTACATGGAACGCGGCTTCACCAATCTGTCTGTCTGCTTCGGCTGCACCGGCGGACAGCACCGCTCCGTATATTCGGCACAACACCTGGCGGAACATCTGCACAAGAAGTTCGGCGTGCAAGTGAACCTGATACATAGAGAACAGAATATTGAACAGACGTTTAAGGCCAAAGTTTAATGTGCTAATGTGAGAATATGCCAATATGAAAGCCATGATTTTCGCCGCCGGCCTGGGCACCCGGTTGCGCCCCTTGACGGACCACATGCCCAAGGCCCTCGTTCCCGTAGCAGGAAAGCCCATGCTGGAACGGGTGATACTGCGGTTGAAGGAAGCAGGATTCAACGAGATAATGGTCAATATCCACCACTTCGGGGAGCAGATTATCGACTTCCTCCGTGCCCACGACAACTTCGGCACGGAGATTCACATCAGCGACGAACGCGGCATGCTGCTCGACACCGGAGGAGGCATCAAAAAGGCACGCCCCTTTCTGGACGGACAAGAACCTTTTCTGGTGCACAACGCGGATATTCTGACGGATATTGACCTTGCAGGTCTCTATCGCCACCATCTGGAGAGCGATGCGGAGTCTACCCTGCTTGTGAGCGAGCGCAAGACTTCCCGCTATCTCCTTTTTGACGACGACTACCACCTGCACGGCTGGATAAACAAGTCCACCGGAGAGGTGAAACCGGCAGGCTTCGACTACCGGGAAACGAAGTACCGGGAACTCGCCTTCGGAGGTATCCACATCATCTCCCCCTCCCTCTTCCACCTGATGGACGATGGGCAGTGGAACGGCAAGTTCTCCATCATTCCTTTCTACTTGTCCGCCTGCACAAAGGTGCACATACAAGGCTATCCGCTGCAAGGATTCCGCTGGTTCGACATCGGCAAACCGGAGACACTGGCACAAGCGGAGGAATACTACAAACAAAAATAACAAGTAATGTAAAGCAGCCTAACATTACTTGTTAGCTCTCTTTACATTACTTGTTATCAAATCAACCTATGTACCATAGATTATCTATGGTGAAACTACGCCAGTGCCAGTATCAGCAACTGAGCCGTCAGCACCCGCAGGAACATAGCCAGCGGATAGACCGTGGCGTATCCCACCGCAGGGGCATCGCAGGATGTCAAGTCCGAGGAATAGGCCAATGCAGGTGGATTGGTGTTAGCTCCGGACAGCACACCTATCAGCGTATAGTAGTTCAGCTTCCAGAAATAGCGCCCCATGAATCCTGTCACCAGCAACGGAACGACCGTGATGATGGCCCCATAGCCAATCCACACATAGCCGCCTTCGTAGATAATGGTATCGATGAATCCCTTTCCTGCACCCAACCCCACGCAGGCCAGGAACAAGGCGATACCGATTTCGCGTATCATCAGATTGGCACTCATCGTCGTGTAGGTTATCAGCTTATATTGAGGCCCGAAACGGCTGATGAGGATGGAAACCACCAACGGTCCACCGGCCAGTCCCAGTTTCACGGGTTGGGGAATGCCGGGGAACATGAACGGCAGACTGCCCAAGATACATCCCAGGGCAATACCCAGGAAGATAGGAATCAAGTTGGGATGGTTGAGACGCTTCAGCGAGTTTCCCAATACCTTCTCCGCATGGCTCACGGCAAGCTCACTGCCTACAATCGTCACACGGTCTCCCATCTGCAACTGCAAGTGGGGAGTTGCCACCAGATCCACGCCCGAACGGTTGATACGGGTGATGCAGGCACCGAAGTTGTTACGTATCTTGAGCTGAGACAGAGACTTGCCGTTCAGTTCCGGCTTGGTGATGAGGATGCGGCGTGAAATCAAGTTCTTGTCCTCCCGTTCCCACTCCACCGAAATTTTTCTTCCGAAGAAGGCAACAATGGCCTCCACATCTTTCGGGTTGGCAATGAACAGAATTTCATCCTGCATGTGCAGCACCGTATCGGCATTCGCCAGTTCTGTTTCCTGACTGCCGGTGTGCCGGATGCGGGAGATGACAAACGCACGGTTCAACAATGGTTTCACATCTCTGATCCGCTTGCCGTCTATTGCCTCATTGCGTATCTCTACCGATATGGGACGCACGGTCAGCTCCTGCAGATGACCCAGCCCGTGCTCGGCATCCTCCTCTTCTTTTTGGGTGTTAATCCGCATGAAAATCTTCAAGGCTAGCAGCGCCAGGATGCAGCCCACCACACCCAGCGGATAGGCAACGGCATATCCGAGTGCGATTTCCGGAGCATCCACCCCGTTGAGGTCACTGTTTGCCTGCTGGGCAGCACCCAGACCGGGGGTATTGGTCACGGCTCCGGACAAGATACCCACCATCGTAGTAATGGGAATTCCGGTGGCAAAGTGCAATACAATGGTGATAACCACGCTGAGGAAGACGGAAAGCATTGCTACCATGTTCAGCGTAAGTCCACCCTTCTTGAAAGCGGAGAAGAATCCCGGTCCTACTTGCAGACCGATGGAATAGACAAACAGTATCAAGCCGAACTCCTTCAGGAAGTGCAGCAGATGTTCGTCGAGGTTCATGTCGAAATGTCCGAAGACAATGCCCACAAACAAAATCCAGGTGACACCCAGCGAGATACCCGCCACTTTCAACTTGCCCAGCATGATACCGAAGGTGATGACCAGGGACAGAATTAGGACAGAGTGTGCCACTCCTCCGCCCCAAAGGTTGGGATAACCCTCAAAGAGGTTTCTTAATAGTTCCATAGTTTCTATCTTTAGTTTTTACTTTTCAGCCTTATTGTTTAATTCTTAATTCTCTATTTAAAAAGTGTATCCCCACAGAAATCACTTCTCCGGGGATACGCATTTCACACATAAAAAATAACTACTATTATAAAGGCATGTTGCCGTGCTTTTTCGGTGGATTGCTCTGATTCTTGTTGTGCGCCATCTCCAATGCCTGCACCAGCTTGTAGCGGGTATCGCGCGGCATGATGACCTCGTCTATGAGGCCACGCTCGGCAGCGCGGTAAGGGTTGGAGAACTTGCTTTCGTACTCCTTGATAATCTCCTGCTTCTCTTCGGCAGAGGACTTACGGTAGAGGATGTTCACCGCACCCTCGGCACCCATCACGGCGATTTCCGCCTGCGGATAAGCCAGGTTCACGTCGGCACCCGTCGGTTTGCTGGACATCACGATGTAGGCTCCGCCGTATGCCTTGCGGGTAATCAGCGTTATCTTGGGCACGGTGGCCTCGGCATAGGCATAGACAATCTTGGCACCGTGGCGGATGATGCCGTTGTGCTCCTGCATCGTTCCGGGCAAGAAGCCGGGAACATCTTCGAAGGTTATCAGCGGGATGTTGAAGCAGTCGCAGAAACGAATGAAACGTGCCGCCTTGTCGCTGGCATCAATATCGAGCACACCCGCCAAATAGGCAGGTTGGTTTGCCACGATACCTACCGAACGCCCGTTCAGACGACCGAAACCGATAACGACGTTCTTGGCAAAGTGAGGCATCACTTCGAAGAAGTACTGGTTGTCCAGCACCGGTTCTATAATATCCTTGATGTCATAAGGCATGTTCGGGTCCTCAGGAATGACGGTCTGAAGCGTCTCTACCCGGCGATGGATATCGTCGGAGCAGGGAGTGAAGGGAGCATCCTCCATATTGTTGGACGGCAGGAAGCTCAGCAGCTCGCGGATGCTCATCAGTGTCTCCTCCTCCGTATTGCACATGAAGTGGGTAACGCCGCTCTTGCTGCTATGCGTATAGGCACCGCCCAGTTCCTCCTTGTCCACCTCCTCGTGGGTCACGGTCTTTACCACGTCCGGACCGGTGATAAACATGTGGCTCTGCTCCTTTACCATGAAGATAAAGTCGGTAAGCGCCGGAGAGTAGCATGCCCCACCGGCACACGGCCCCAGAATGGCGGATATCTGCGGAATGACACCCGACGCAATGGTGTTCTGATAGAAGATGGAGGCATAGCCTGCCAAGCTGTTCACACCTTCCTGGATGCGTGCGCCGCCCGAATCGTTGAGGGCAATGACGGGAGCACCGTTCTTCAGAGCAAGCTGCTGCACCTTTACAATCTTTGTGGCATTCGTCTCGCTGAGCGAACCGCCATGCGCCGTGAAGTCGTAGGCATAGACAAATACAAGGCGGCCGTCTATCTTTCCGTAACCGGACACCATGCCGTCTCCGGCAATCTGCTTCTTCTCCATGCCGAAGTTGGTGCAACGGTGATTCACGAACTTGTCCAGCTCATTGAACGAGCCTTTGTCCAGCAGCATGTCAATACGTTCGCGGGCAGTCATGCGGCCGGAGGCGTGTTGTTTCTCTATCTTGTCTACGCCCCCACCCAGCGAGGCACGTTTGTCCAGTTCCTCAAACTGGCGGTATATTTCTTCTCTGTTCATATTTGCATTTACAATTTAGTGATTTATAATATACGGACTGAATGTGACTTGGGATTATTCCTCCTTTATCAATTCCAATTCAATCAATACCTGATTGGCATTTACCGGTTCGCCCTCACTCACGAGGATGTTGCGGACGATGCAGTCGGCATTCACTTTATAGTTGCTCTGCATCTTCATGGCTTCCAGCACCACGGCAATGTCTCCGGAGGCAAGTCGGTCGCCCACCTTGACGGGGATGCTCACTACCTTGCCCGGCATCGGAGCCAGAATCTTGTCGCCCTGCTTCTCGTCGGCTCCTTTCTTCATGTGCAGATACTTGGCTTGCGTGTCCACGATGTCCACATGAAAGGAACGCTGGAGCATGCTGATGTCATAACTCTTGCCGCCCTCGCCGCGCACAAGGCCTGCGTTGAACGAGTTTCCGTTGTGCAGGATGGAGCAACTTCCGTTCTCTGCCATCACAATGTCCACTTCGTAGGGCTTTCCGTCAATGGTAAGTTGTACCTTATTCCCTTCCTTACCCACCAGGGTAATGTCTGCGATACGGTCTCCTATATGTATTTCCATTATTAATTCTCCATTATCAATTATCCATTCCTTAAATCCTGAGCACTCCCTTCTGCAATCCGAATTCCCTCCAACGGCTAATGGGGCGGGCATCGGGTAGCTGTGCCGAAACATTCTCCTCCAGATTAACCAGATAGTCCATATAGGCGGCTATCATGGCAATGTTCTCCAACTCTTCGTTGGTGGTATTGGTGCGTACCAGCATGCGGGCGTTCTTCTCGATAAAGAGGGTGTTGTACTCTCCCTTCACAAAGTCGGGCACGTGCATGATGCGCTTCAGATAGGCAAGGTTGGTCTTTACGCCCGTAATCTTGTACTCGTAGAGCACACGGCGCATACGCTCGATGGCATACTGGCGGGTGGTTGCCCATACGATGAGCTTACCTATCATAGGGTCGTAGTAGATGGGAATCTCATAGCCGTCGTACACATAGCTGTCTATACGCACACCGATTCCGTTCGGCTCCGTCAGTTGCTTGATGACACCGGGAGACGGCATGAAGTTGTTTTCCGTATCTTCGGCACAGATGCGGCACTCTATAGCATGGCCGCGCTGGAACAGTTCCTCCTGCTTGAGGTGCAGCACCTCGTCGTTAGCAATGCGGATTTGCTCTTTCACCAGGTCCACGCCTACCACTTCTTCCGTGATGGGGTGCTCTACTTGCAAGCGCGTATTCATTTCGAGGAAGTAGAACCGACGGTTCTTGTCTACCAGAAACTCGATGGTACCTGCACCGGAGTAGTTCACTGCCTTTGCTGCGGCAACCGCCTTCTCTCCCATTTCCCGGCGCAATTCCAGCGTAAGGAAGGGTGACGGGCTTTCTTCTACCACCTTCTGGTTGCGGCGTTGCACGGAGCATTCGCGGTCGAAAAGGTGGATGACGTTGCCGTGGTTGTCGCCCAATATCTGGAACTCGATGTGGTGGGGTTCTTCCACGAACTTTTCCAGATAGACCGTGTCGTCTCCAAAGGAGGACATGGACTCGGAGCGTGCCGTGTTGTAGGCTTCCACCACTTCGCTCTCGCTATGGATAAGGCGCATACCTTTACCACCGCCACCCATAGACGCCTTCAGCATCACGGGATAACCTATCTCGTTGCAGATGCGCACGGCTTCTTCGGCACTCTGCAAAGGTTGTTCCGTTCCGGGAACCACGGGTACGCCTGCCGCAATCATTCGCTTGCGGGCAGCTATCTTGTCGCCCATCGCCTCCATCGTCTCGGCGGCGGGACCGATAAAGATAATCCCTTCCTCCTTGCAACGGCGTGCAAACTCCGAGTTCTCCGACAAAAAGCCGTAACCCGGATGGATGGCATCGGCACCGCATCGCTTTGCCGTGGCAATCACTTTCTCAATATTCAGATAACTCTCTTTTGCCACGGCCGGTCCTATCGGATAAGCCTCATCGGCATATGCCACATGATGAGAAGTACGGTCGGCATCGGAGAAGACCGCAACCGTAAGCAGTCCCATCTCCCGGCACGAACGCATGACGCGCAAGGCAATCTCACCTCTGTTAGCCTGTCTCTTATACACATCTCCGAGCCCACGAGACC
>ENA-OYHW01000387-OYHW01000387.1-human-gut-metagenome-genome-assembly--contig:-NODE-387-length-8829-cov-6.932300_pt1 | contig 8829 bp, 10 predicted proteins | sample MGYA00243768_ERZ653009 | MGnify/ENA primary metagenome ERZ653009 (study PRJEB26926, sample SAMN06165333) | human gut metagenome | biome: ENVO:00009003; feature: ENVO:2100002; material: ENVO:00002003...
GATGCGAGGCTGCTCGGCGTGACTTTCGGCACATATCTGCAGCTTGAAAACCTGTATCAGGGATTTCTTGCCTCTCACGATATATCCGTGCTGTCGGAGATTGCCGAAATCCTGTATCCCGGCGGCGAGTTCGGGGAGCTGAAGGGATTCGAGCAGGTGAACGTGCTGAACTGGATGGTGCAGGTCAAAAACATGTTCGCCGCTGAGTTCAGCAACTTCTTCCGTCCGGTCACCGAGACATCGGAGGTGTCGATGCTCAATGTGATGAACTGCGAGATACGCGCCCTCACCGGCGGTGACGTGACAAAGGAAGAGACTATTCTTGAAACCGACTGCCGACGCGCTCTGACTGAGCTGGATTTCCTCGCCAAGGAGGCAGAGGAGGCGCGGCGCAGATCTAAAAAATGATATGACCATGGATTCACGACATTTCTTTGACTCGGAGAAGTATTTCCGGGAAATCTGCGAGAGCAATATCCTCGCTGCAGAAAGGGGGTTTATCTTCTGCACCTGCTCCGGCGTATCGGCTCTGCAGGGTATGCTTGAGAATTTCAGGACATCGAAGGCATTCTTTTGTCTCGATGACACCAACGACGGCAACCTGTTCCGCGGCAAGGGCGGCGGCTGGTTCAAGAAGCGCACATTCACGGTGTTTATCATGCACATCTTCGACTATAACGACATGTCGAGCTATTCCACCGCCCTCGCCCTGTGCCGCGAGCTCTTCTCGCAAGTGATTGCGCGCATGATTGTCGATGCCGATGACATCTCTAACGAGCTCGTGTATCTGCACACGGAAAATGTACTGTGCCGTGAACTTGGGAAATACTCGCTTAACGGATGCACGGGGCTGTATTTCATGATTGATGTGTCGGAGCCTGTCAATCTCACTTTTGATAAAAGGCTATGGAAGAGCAAGGCATGATAAGGGATATCCACGACTACGCGGATGCCTGGACCGACAAGATGGTGGAGATATGGGTCGAGAAAATCGAGCGGCTTAAGGTGATTGACACCGGTATGCTCCATGAGTCGTTCGACTCCAGTGTGCGTAACGGTGATACCGGCTCGACGATTTCACTACGGTTTCTTGAATACGGGCTTGCCCAGGAGTTCGGTGTCGGAAACGGGTACACCCATGACAACGGCGGCGACCTTCAGATACTCGACCCGCAATACAGGGAGTCGCACGGTCTCAACAAGCCGCGCCGTGCCGGATACAGGCACAGCCCTCACATGACTTCCGGTAAGCCGAGGGAAAGAAGACGATGGTTTCAGGTCAAATACTTCACATCGGTTAACGCCATGGTGGAGGCGATGGCGAGAATCGCGGGCGAACATGCAGCAGCTGCAATCTCTGACACACTGTTGGCACGATACAGCAGCGCGCGCCTGTGATGTCTTTTTTCGCGCGCGTCAATGGTAATAATTTAGCCTCGCTATGGATAAAAATACCTTATATGCTAAAGCCCGCAAGATTCGGGATGCGAGCAGCCCGAACGAAAACACGGCAGACCGTGTAGGGACACTGTTCAATGATATCATCGAGTGCATTCCTGAAGTAAGTCCGGAAGACCTGGAAGCGAAAGCCGACAAAGCCAATTCACTTGAGGGATATGGCATTGAAGATGCATATACTTCAGAACAGACGAACGAGCTTGTCGCTCAGGAATCAAGAAAGATCTCCGAGACAGTTACCCCGGGGACGATGTTTGAATTTGACGGCTTCATGTCACGTGATGAGCTGATTGAAGCCTGGACCGGCAAGATTGATAATTCACTGCGGTGGTCTCCGGCTACCGCGGGGCTGGAGGTGTACTGGGTGTCGGACCTTATGGGTGAGGGCGACGGCAGGTGGGTGATTCATGACAGTTCCTCCGATAAGTGGAACACGAGCCGGCACGCGCCATACTGGTATTGCCGGACCGCGACGACTCCGTGGCGTTTCTTGCACGGTCGCGACATATACCGCCTGGTCAATGTGGCTGCTGACAATGCCGAGGGACACCGCCACGAACTGCAATACGCTGGCTCTCTGTGTGAAGGAAGGGAGGTGCTTGTCATAGATGACATCGTGGATTTCGATTTCAAGTACTACGGGGAGCCTGACCCTGTCGTCAACCCTGACAGCATTGTGTTTGTCAGGGAGAATCCGGCGCATGAGGAAGACCCGCAGGCATGGAACGGTGGCTTTGTCGCGCTAAAAGACGCGCAATGGCACACATCATGGGTGGGAGCTTCCGAGACATGCGACCCGTCATGGTCTGATGCAACACGCCCCTTGGAAGGGAAATTTTATCTTAACCGTGCCGACTGGCGCATATACGTCAAGAACGGTCTCGGACTGGTGGCGATCGATAACGCTGCCTTTGACACGGCAGCTTCGGCATCCAGGGAGACGACGGCTCTTAAATCAAGGGTGTCTTATTATCAACGCTCACTGCTGCCTCCCGTGACCGGAATCTGCGACACGGTGCCTGAGATTTCTGACGGAGAACCGCCGGAACTTACCGCCGAACTTGAAGTGTGGGTGGTGCGCCCCGCAGTGGAGGTGAATGGAATGATGGTGACAGGTCGACAGCCGCCAATGAGTGAAATGCTGGCGGTGAAATACCGTGGCACTAAAATCGGGGACACCGGCATCAAATGGGTAACAGGCACTGAATGGCTGCGAAATCACGGCTACCTGGGGGCTCAACGGTATATCATCGGGGACTCTGTCTACACAGTGACCTCGGCTTCCGTGTCCGGAGGAACGGGCATAACCGGTGGCATCGCAACAAATAAGACGGTGTACACCTGGACGCTTTTGGGCAGCCTGTATCTGCCGGACGGCGGCGCGGTGCTGGCTCACCGTCTTGCCCCGGATGATTTTGAGACCGCGCTACGTACGGCACTTGCCTATGCAAAAAGCAACGGTCTGTCAAAGGTAGACTGCTCCTGGTTTACCGGAGAGTGGACCTGTCAGAACCGTTTCACAGTCGATTTTCCAGTCACCATTATTCTCGGAAATGTGACGGTCACGATGGAGGACACAATATTTTTTGACATCCGCAGCAACAATGTAAAAATTCAGGGGGTCAACCGTCAGACCGACCGCACTGTGAACGACAGCAACGCCACTGTGCTTATCCTGGAAGGTGTATCCAACCTTAATACGGAGGGATATCACATCTACTCGCGCGGCAATAAGAACTGCCAGTACCGCGATATGGTGCTGAGAGGCAAGCAGACCTCTTCAGGAAGGCAGTGCGGCAACGCCTCATATCCCATCGATGGCACCGGCGGCATTTTCATTGAAAAAGCCAATCCGGGCACCACAAATTCCGGCAACACATGCAATGCCACCATATTGGAAAACCTTCTTATAGACGGCACCAAGGCTCATGCTATATATATCGACACGCCTATCCTGTCGATGATCCGCGACGTGCGTATATCGTATGCAGGCGGTCACGGCGTTTTTATCTCCGGAGGCACGTCGACCACCCTTGAATCCGTGTATGTCGCGTCGGCGCGCTATGCCGGGTTCTGCCTGCAGGGTATCACCTATTGCACGGTGTTCAACTCGGTTGCGGAGAATTGTGGCTGCGGGTGGTGGTTGCGCTCGGTGTTCAACACCTCACTATTCTCCCCGGGTGTCGAGACCACTTACAATTACGGGCTTAACCCATGGGCTGCCGCACAGAAGGTGTCGGGACGTTACGGGCTGGCGGTCGATACCACCAATTCCGCAGGCGCTACGGTAAAGATTACCGATGTCCCCGATGAGAACTGGGCGATGGGGTCGCGCTCCATACATGCCCGGTCGCTTTTCTGCGGCTACGCGTTTGTAGTCACCGGCGGTCGAAACGTGGATATCTACTCGCCTTACTGTATATCCATCGCCAACGAACTGACTCCGAACGACCCGAAACTGGATGCGGTGAAAGACCAGCTGTGCCTGATGATGATTCTCGGCAACAGCCGTGCGGTGAAGGTGAGCAATGCCATGTTTCAGGAGCGTAACACGTCGCTGATACCGGCTGCCATTCGCCACGAGATCGAGATTGCTGCTGAGGCGTCGGGCATGGACCTGTCATATAACCCTGACAGCTCCATGATGCCGTCATGGACGGCGATGACTCCGGTTACGGATGACGAATCGAAGACGGCACCGGTGCTCTGCCTGTCAAAGTCGGCGTTTGTACATTGCGGTAACCGTTTTTACACCAATATGCTGTTCATGGGTAATCTCGAGATTGGCGGCTCGGCTCAGATAGCGGGGCAGATTGTGACTGACACGGGCATCATCACCAAGGGCCCGGTAATCAACTATGACGAGGCTGCATTAAATCTTCAGTATGTCATAAGCCCGGACACTACCGACATCGCCTATGCCTATGACGGCACCGAGTTCAAGGTGCTTCCAAAGGCGACATTTGCGCTTGATAATGTCACGGCGGAGACCCGCTTCATTCTTATGGTCGATGGCGTGGAGCGCGCAGCAACCACCGGGGCAAATGAGATGTCGTTTAAACTTTCATCGCCGGGAGAGCATACGATAGTCATGACGGGCACATACGGTGACAAGACCGCTTCTACCGCGCCGCGCATAGTGACAATCGGGGAACCCGCCAACCTTCCGATACGTTTCATGTCGACGGAAATTGTGTCGGCTACCGCGACAGCCGTGCTGCTGCGAATCTCATATCAAGGCACTTACGTCGTCACGGAGGCGGGTATCGCATACTCAAGCAGCAATCAGTCGCCGACGACCTCCCAGAATTCAAAGGCTCTTTCATCGCTTGACCTCATATCCGACGACCCTGACGGGCTTACACATACATACGAGATTGAGCTGCCGAGATCAAGTGCCACCACCATCAGGTATGTGCGCGGATATGTCAGGGCGAAGGAAGATGCCGATGCGACTTCCGCTTACGCTCACTATGACACTACGGTATATAGGGTGGCACTGGATTCAATCGAGGCACTATGAACTTAATACGTAATTAATATGAGACATCTGAAACAGGAATTTGACAAGCTGACCTTCAAGGAGGTGCTTGTCTACACCATGTCGATGGTGACGATGCTTGCCGGCATGGTGCTGCTCTTCCTCGGCATGTACATCCCGCCGGAGGGGCAGATACATGAGTCGGTGCTGACGGCGTTCGGCATCATCTGCGTGTTCTCGGCGTCGCTGCTCGGCATATCGATGCACTACGCGGCGGAGCTTAACCGCTTCAAGGATGCCGTCGGGCGACAGCTCGCCGACTTCGCCGCCGGGAAAGGGGGTGAGGCATGAACCGCTTTACTTTTACGGAGATGACAGCCTCCGACAAGGCGCGTGAGCTTGGCATCGACAACACACCCCCGGCATGGGCGCGGCAGAATATTGTCGCGCTCGTGCAGAATATCCTCGACCCGCTGCGCGAGGCTTTCGGCAAGCCTATCTATGTGACGAGCGGCTACCGCTGTCCCCGGCTCAACGCGGCTGTAGGCGGCGTGGCAAACTCCAACCACATGAAGGGTCTTGCCGCCGACATCCGCGCCACAGGCAAGTATCTGATAGACCGCGAGGGAAACCGCCGCCTCTATGACCTCGCCCGCTCTCTGAGGCTGCCCGTAAAGGAGCTGCTATGGGAAAAGGGCGGCTCGTGGATTCATATTTCACTCGACCCCGCGAAGCTATGAGACGGAAGGATATTGGCGGCGCAGCGGCGTTGACAGTGATTATGTGTCTTGCAGCATACGCGGCTGTAGGTCTGCTGATACTGGCGTGTCTTGCGGGATGCACACGCACGGTGTATGTGCCGGTGGAGCGTGTAAAGACCGAGATGGAGACGGTGACGCGGTGGCGCACTGACACCGTGATACAGGGCGACACGCGCTTTATCTACATAAAGGGCGACACGGTGATCGACTGGCGTGACCGGTGGCGCGACCGCACGACACAGGTGCATGACACGCTCTATGTAGAGCGCACCGACTCCGTGCCTGTCCCCTATCCCGTGGAGCGCGAGCTGTCACGATGGGAGCGCACCAAGGTCGACTACGGCGGCTATGCGATGGTGCTGCTCGGCGCGGTGATTGCCGTAGCAGTGATTTGGCTGGCGAAAAAGTTCCGCAAATGAAAATTTATCCTTACCGTTGGCTACGCCTTAGATACTCACGCTCGGTAATGCTCAAATAAATTTGGCATTACTCTCGCTTATTCGTATCTTTGCATCGAGGAGAGAGGAAGCCCCGGGGATACGCGTTCTGCGACCGGGGCTTTTTTTTATTTTTGCATATCCGGATTATAGGATGTATATTTGCATCGCTCATCTGTAAACAGAAGGAGTTTCGAGGCTCGGCTTATCAGGCATAAGTCCGAGCCTTGTGCTTTCATTCCTCGCCAGCACGGCGGGGGCTTTTTTTGCGCCCAAAAAAATGCCCGGCATCGCGGGGATGTCGGGCACTCGGTTGTCTTAAACTTGATGAGTTAAATTAATTGAGGTTTGGTGGATGATATTGCTTATCTCCTGAAGGGAGTCGGATAATATCCTGAGTTCTGAGTCGGTGAACGCCACCGGCTTGCCGTTGACCTTCGCCCGGTTGATGCGCTGGTAGAGCCATGTGCGATCCTTGTCGAAATATTGCTTGGCAATCTGCGCGAGATTGAGATAGGGCGCTGCGTCGCCGAGTATCGACTTCACATCCACGTCGTGACGCTTGCGCCGGCGCAGCCCGTCGCGGAGCCGTGTCATCGCCTCCTTCTTCTCTTCGGGAGTACGGGCGAGGGCGAATGCCTCGTTCATAAGCGTGTCGGTTTCCTCTGCCGAGAGTGTTGGCTGGGTGATAATCTTGTCGATGGCGGCTTGCAGTTCCTGTTTCATATCCGGTTGTTTTGTATCGTCAAAAAGATGTCTTAAGAATTAGAGTACTTTAAGGAGTCCCGTGTTACCGGGACTCCGTTGCTGTCACTTCCCGGTTAACAGTAACGCGGCATACTCTCTGATGATTTCCTCCACTGTTTCCAAGAAGTCCGACTCGGTCAGCCATCCCTCTTCCAGGAGTCGCTGCTCGTTTCGGAGATAGAACCTCAATTGATTGAGCAATTCCATCCGGTCATTTAAACCTGTTAAAGTACTCATGTCGTTTAAGACACTGCAAATATAATACTCTTTTGATTATTATGCAAATTTTGCATATAAAAAATTCGCTTTCGATTATTTTTTTCTTAAATGCTTGCGGGGGCAAAATCTTTGTATTAGATTTGCAGTGCTAAATCTCACGAATGTTAGTCATTCCCGTCGGGCATCGGTTAATTGTCCGGACATCTGTCAGGGCTTTTTTTTTATGCCCTTTACATACACAGCTACCACGGCTGTCATATCCAATTTACATCTTTGTCCTTCGGGATGACGTTTGTGAGGTTTAGCGACGGGGTATGACAGCCGTCTTTGCGTCTTGCACTGTCTATAACGCTAAATCTCACAAACAATGAAAGCAATTTCATTAAAGGCACCGGGAAGAGCCTTCAATCTCCCGACAGTGAGCATCAGTGGCGCGACCGTGCGCCGTGTGTCAACATTCGCCGCCGTAGCCGGAACCGCCGGGGCGTGGATATGCGCCCTCGCCGACCGCCCGTTAGCCTGCTGCCTCTGCGCGCTCGTGGTGACAGTGTGCGCCGCCATCAATCACTCAAGCAAGAAAGGAGGCGCGATATGAAACTGACAGCCACAGACTACATCGCACGTGTCGATGAAATAATCAGCATGGCAACCGAGGGAAAGCTGCCTGTACAAGTGGGTATTCTCGCAGGATCGCTGCGCAACCTCCGACCCGATGACAATCCTCAGGCTGACCCCGCGCCCGGTCATGAGTTCATGTCCTCTTCTGACATTCGCGACCGCCTCGCCGAGGTGTGCGACCTTGAGCTTAACGAAATAGCCGGGGTGATGACGGCATTGGGATATCACGTCTACATCACGCCATTCAATGATGCACAGTGGGCTATCAAAGACAAGGAAGCCGACTGACAATCCAAGGACACATTTTTTTTACATTTTTATACCGGACAGCCTCGCAGCGATGCGCGGCTGTCTTTTTTTGCCTTTTCAAGTGGCTGTATTTTCGGGCAATTAAATTACCCCAATCATGTCACAGACTATCCAGAGAAAGGCAGAGGTCACCATCGACCTCGATACCGGCAATTCGGAAAGCAAGCTCGACCGTCTAAAAGCGAGAGCCGCCGAGCTGCGCAAGGCATTCGCCGAGGCTACCGCCGCCGGAGATACGAAACGCATCAATTCGCTGACCCGCGAAATCAATAAGACCACTTCAGAGATACGGCGCCTGCAGACTAATGCAGAGCGAGTGCGCGACGCCATGGTGTCGCTCGACAAGGCGACCCCGAAGCAGCTGCGTAACACTATCAAGCTAATCAATGCCGAGCTTAATTCCGGACGCGTGGCGCGAGGCTCACGCGAGTGGAACGACTACGTGAAGCAGCTGCAGCGCGCCCAGGCTGAGCTGAAGAAGGTCAAGGCTGAGATGGAAGGAGCGGGCGACAAAGGCAGTTTCCTCGACAAAATCAAGGACACTGTCAACGGATGGGCTGCGCCGGTGGCTGCCGCATCTGCAGCTTTCGCCGGAGTAGTGATGTCGGGAAGGGCTGCCGTCAAGGCATTCGCCGACATGGAAGCAGAGGAGGCTAACGTCAGGAAATTCACCGGCATGACAGCCGACGAGGTGAAGCAGCTGAATGACGAGTTTAAGAAAATGAACACCCGCACCTCGCGCGAGGAGCTTAACAAGCTCGCTCAGGAGGCGGGGCGACTCGGCAAGTCAGATCAGGAA
>ENA-OYHW01000394-OYHW01000394.1-human-gut-metagenome-genome-assembly--contig:-NODE-394-length-8767-cov-7.620638_pt1 | contig 8767 bp, 5 predicted proteins | sample MGYA00243768_ERZ653009 | MGnify/ENA primary metagenome ERZ653009 (study PRJEB26926, sample SAMN06165333) | human gut metagenome | biome: ENVO:00009003; feature: ENVO:2100002; material: ENVO:00002003...
CAAACCCCAAATAACTTTGTCTCTTTTGACCTTCTGTCAATCTGTATCTCTGAAAACTGAAATCTGAAATCTGAAAACTCTCTCCCCCTATATTTCATAATAAATTAAATTTTTTGAAATATTCATGAAACAATTTCACGGTTACTTTGTGTTGAAATATAAAATAACCTGTTATTAGATGGAAATATTGTTTCTTTGCGTTGTGATATTCCTGTTTATGCTGGCAGTATTTGACCTGTCAGTAGGAGTAAGCAACGATGCCGTCAACTTCCTCAACTCGGCGATAGGGTCAAAGGCGGCATCATTCAAGCGTGTCCTTATCATCGCCTCGATAGGCGTGTTTATCGGTGCAGCAATGAGCAACGGCATGATGGATATTGCCAGGCACGGCATATTCCGCCCGGAACATTTCTCGTTTTACGACCTCATCTGCATCTTCATGGCGGTCATGGTCACCGACATCATCCTGCTTGACGTGTTCAATTCGCTCGGGATGCCGACGTCAACCACAGTATCAATGGTATTTGAGCTGCTCGGAGCCACATTTGTAGTTGCCTTGATAAAAATGACAGGAGGTAGCGACCTCGGTTTCAATGACCTTCTGAACACGGAAAAGGCATTGTCGGTCATCCTTGGTATCTTCCTTTCTGTGGCGATTGCATTTTTCTTCGGCACAGTGGTCCAGTTCCTTTCCCGAATGATATTCTCATTCAACTACAAGAGCAATCTTAAGTGGAAAATCGGCATATTCGGCGGCGTATGCGCCACAGCAATCGTCTATTTCCTCCTTATAAAAGGACTTAAGGACCTCACCTTCATGACTCCGGAGGTAAAGGCATGGATTGACACCCACACCGGCATCATCGTGACAAGCTGCCTGATATTCTTCACCCTTTTGATGCAGCTGCTTCATGCACTTAATGTCAATGTACTCAAGACAATCGTACTCATGGGTACTTTTGCTCTTGCCGTAGCTTTTGCCGGCAACGACCTTGTAAACTTCATAGGAGTGCCGTTGAGCGGACTTTCGGCATATCAAGATTATGCCGCCAACGGTGGAGGCGATGCCCACGGATATCTGATGCAATCGCTCAACGGGCCGTCCAACACCCCGATATACTTCCTCATCGGCGCGGGACTTATCATGGTCGTGGCACTCGCAACCTCCAAGAAAGCCCAGAATGTGTCAAAGACCGAGATAGGGCTCGGCAGTCAGCAGGTAGGCGACGAGATGTTTGGTTCGTCACGTATCGCGCGCCGCCTGGTAAGATGGTCGCTGAGTGTGATTGCATGGATAAGACGCATCACCCCTCCGAGAGTCAGGGCGTGGTTCAACAGGCGTTTCAATACCGATGAGACCATCATGGACCAGGGAGCGGCGTTCGACCTTATACGCGGTTCGGTCAACCTTGTGCTTGCCGGAGCGCTCATAGCACTCGGTACATCCATGAAACTGCCGCTGTCGACCACATTTGTAACATTCATGGTGGCGATGGGTACGTCGCTTTCCGACCGTGCCTGGAGCCGCGAAAGCGCGGTGTTCCGCATCACCGGTGTAATCTCTGTGATTGGCGGATGGTTTCTCACTGCCGGCGTAGCCTTTATCGGTGCGGGTGTCATCGTGGCGGCAATGCACTTCGGCGGTCACTGGGTGATGTTCCTGCTCGGAGTAGTGACAATAATACTTATCATCCGCAGCAACCGCCGCTTCCGCAACCGCCGCGAGGAGGAAAACGGCGATGCGATGTTCCGCAGCATCCTCTCTACCGAAGACAAGACCGAGGCATGGAACATGCTCCTTATCTACATCTTTGAGCAGCAACACAAATTTCTCACATACGCCAATGAGGCTTACCGTGGCATAACCGACGCATTCATCAATGAAAATGCCCGCGCCCTCGGAAAAGCCGATTCAAGCCTTTTCCGACAGAAAAACGTGTTGAAAAACGCACGCCGTAAGGAGACGCTTTGTCTGCGTCAGGTGAGCCGTGAGACCGCCATCGAGAAAAGCACATGGTTTCATCTGAGCAACAACAGCTGCATGAGCATCCTTTACAACCTTCGACGCATAGCGGAGATATGCAAGGAGCATGTCGAAAATAATTTCCTGCCGCTGCCGAAGCAGTACACCGCTGAATATGAGCTTATACGTACCCGTGTAAGCACCCTGTTTGATGACACACTCGATGTGATGGATACTGGCGCGGAAGAGGCTATTCCGGTGCTTCGCCGTCACTGCGATGAAATCAAGGATACGATTTCCGATGCCTACCACCGCCTGCACGACCAGTTGCGCGAAGGCGACACCGCTTCAATGACGGTAGTGTATGTGTATCTCAACATGCTTCAGGAGACACAGGAGATGGTGTCATCAGTCAGGAAATATCTGCGCGCAATCGCCAAGCTGCGCGACAGCGATTTCCGCTCAAGAAGATAAAGGAGTTGAGAGTTGTCAGAGGGCAGTTGTCAGTTGTCAGAGGGCAGTTGTCAGTTGTCAGAGATACAGATTGACAGAAGGTCAAAAGTGACAAAGTTATTTGGGGTTTGTCCGGTGGTAGGGCTGTACCATGGTGCAGCCGCATCACCTCAGCCGAATTGACGCGTAGCTGTAGGGGCGCCTGGGAGGGCGCCCGCGATGCGAGGGCGACGTTGCCGGCGACATGGGCGGCGTTGCCCGCAGGGCATCATCTATCTTTAGCCGTAGTGTTGAGCGTAGCGAAACCGACGGCTACAAATGGATTATCCCCTGACGGGGAAAGAGTTGGCAGTTGCCAGAGGGCAGTTGTCAGTTGTCAGTTGTCAGTTTTCAGATGTCCTTAGAGTCTTTAGAGACCCTAACGCCCTATCCGGGCACTCTGACGGTGTGGGCGGGCGCCCTCCCGGACGCCCCTACTGCTACGCGGTTCACTCTGTTGATTTACATGCCGTTGTAGGGGCGAGTGGAAGCTCGCCCGCACAGATGGATGCAAGGAGGAAAGTCTAAAGCCAATTATCCGATTGCTCGGGTAATTGGCTTTTGGGTCATGATATTAGAATTAAAGTTGGAAAAGTGATGTTATCCTGTATTATTTCACACCAATGAAATTTTTATGCTCTAAGGCATTTCTTAAACCTAACTATTTATTTTTGCTCAATTCGCTACTATTATTGTTCTTTTATAGCAAGGACTGCACAACCGGTAGCTCCACGAAAACCGTTTGTTTCAGCATTCTCTGGATCAATCCAGAACCTATATCCACCCGAAGGAGCAGGTTTAGAGGTCCAAAGCATACAGTATTTAGAAACATCTTCGATAGTGCCGTTTTTACCATGGCGTCTGCCTGATGATGGAAGGAACAACATTAATCCATCTTTTTTATTTTCGTTGCAATATACCCAATATCCTTTCGCATCCGCTGTGGATAAATCACGATTGATTGCATCGGTTTTAGTCCATGCAAAATTTTTGGGAGGGATACAATAACCTACAGGAGAGGGATCATATATCGTCTTTTTCGGAAGTTTAACATCATCGACATTGCCCCAAAGTGATTCAATTAAATCGTTATTACCGCCATACCAATGTCGATCAGAAAGATAGAAATTATAAGGAAAGGCTATCGACTTTTCAATTGAACCTATTTCATTTACTGTAGTAAAATTTACCCCTTCAGCATATATACAATTCTTCACATATCCATCACCACTTCGTTGAATATATATACCAGAGCGGTCTGCCTCAACTTTGACATTTGTTGCGGCAGGGAACGGGTCTTTGCGTCCCCACTGGTAGAATGGAGTGTTGTTATTGATAGCTTTTTCGTAATATTGCTGTCGGATAACAAATTCTTTCTGTTCGCCGGTGCCATCCTGAGTGAAGGTAATCGTCACGTCACGCGCAGGATAATATTCGGGATTCGGACCTGCACAATATCCGAGCGTATAAGGCATAGCATTATATGTAGTCGTGACATTAGGCTGTTTTACCGGAATAAGATTATCGTCTCCGGGCTTGAAATCAGTAACCCATATATGCCAGCTCCAAAGGATATTTTGCGAAGCATCACGCACAGCAACAACGGCATTACCCTGCTGGATAGTATTCTTGTCTACGGAGAATGTCATATACTTATTATCGGATGTAATCGCGGCATTGGAAATCATTCCCGTCTGCACATCTTGCCATAGAATTATTGCCTCAGCAACTTCCGGTATCCAAGGGTCAACAACTCCTTCAGCACTTTTTGCGCTTGGGATGAAATTAGTTTCACCGATACCGCTATCGAGGTTAGTATTACCATTTTTTATGGCATTGCCATAGACGAGGGGGAGGCGGTATGTACCCGGAGCGTTGACAATGTAGCAGTTTGCAGTATTGATGGGTTTACTTGCGTCACCCTCTTTCGACAGATCATAGTCGGTCACTTCGGGAGTATTGCGGAGTATAGTTGCATGAGGTGCTTCATCCGTGCTCTTATCCTGAGGTGCCACTGCAATTTTTACATTACCCTCGGCATCAGGCTCCGACATCGTCAGCCAATCCGGGCAAGTCCCGTCCTCAGTATCAAACGCGGTAGTCCAACCGACAGGCACTTCAGTATCGGAATCGTTGATTTTAGCGGTACTTGTCACCGTGATATCATTAGTGCCTCCGGTATATTCAAATACATTATTTCCTTTTACCTCGAAGGTACCGGTGGTGATGGTGACGCTGTTTTTGTTGGAGATGGTGTAGATGGTGGTGTAGCCGGGTATGCGGAAGAGAGGGAGCTCGGGGGAAGCCGTAACCGACACACCTGAAATATTGAGGGCGATGTCAACCTTGGCTTTGGGTGCGGACTCCGATGTTGTTTCCACGGTTTCCTCGGGGATTGCCATAAACACCTGAGTTGCCGAGCCTATGTCATTGCCTGCCTTTGCGTCTATCTCGCTGCCGGAAGCAATAGTAAGCCCCATATCTATACGCGCTGCATCAGCCGCCGGAGCGTCCCATGCGCCGATTGCACCGGCTGCACCCGAAAGGCGGTAAGTGCCTTCAGCGAGGAAGGGTGACGAGTCAGCGGTAGCACCCGTAATATCGAGCTTGGAAATCTTACAGGCGACAAAGTCGTCGGAAGCCTTGAATTTCATCGAGGCGAGCGGGTGGATGAAATTTAGCTCCACCGGCGCGCTGCCTTTGGTCGATATACCATCGGTGTATGCCACTACAAAATCAGGATTGTTTTCAACGGCAGAGCCACACTTATAGGTAAACAGCGGAGTTCCGTTGTCAAAAGTCAATGTCAAGTTGTTAGTAACATCGTCGGCACTTCCCTCGTGATACGGGGCGTAGGCGACGAAGGCATATTTATCGTCGCCGCCCGGCCAGCGGAGCAGCTTGTCGGCAGCCTCCCAATGGTTGCCGTTTTCGACAAGTTTTATGTTGTTCATCTCAGCGACAGGCGTGGCACCATCAAAGGAGAATGTCGTGCCGGTGTATTTATAGCCGATAAGTCCGATTTCGGTGACTTTCGTAGCGAAATTGTCGCCGGTTAGCAGTTCGCCACGGCTCTTCGGCTCGTCGCCAAACGTCGCGGCACTCTTCTGCAACGCCACATGAACGTAAAGCGGTTCACCGTCATTGTTGCCGAGCGGGATAATCACAGGGTCGGTAACGGATGGCAGCTCGGAACGCGATCCGGTTTCAAGCCATTCCTGTGAATCGGAAACGGAGAACGTGATTGCATCTGTTGCCGACAAATCGGTGCGCTCGATGTCGTCGCTACATGAGGCACAACAAACTATGGCGGCTATTGCGGCTAACGGACTATAAAAACGTGATAATGACATGATATATCAACAATAAATTAACTTGTTATTTGAGGCAGTTGCACCATCTTTTTATCCTAACAAAACGTAGGGACATCGCTTTGCGATATATGCCTTGATGGCTCAGACAACATGCCAAAGGCATGTCCCTACAATCAGGGTGGAATCTATGGGGTGTACAGCATCCTCTTTTTGTGACCGGGAGCAGACATTCAACCGCTCCCGGCCTGTGGAATCTCCATCGTCTCAAACCATAAACACGATGGAAACAGGATTAGTATTTATTAATCGGTAGTAGTTGGCTTATTAATGTTCTGATCATTTGCAACCCAATCCGCAACAGTTACATTAAACCAAATAGGCTCGCCAAGGATATCTTCACCAGGTTTATCTGGTTCAGGATCGGGAGTCGGATCTACCGGGTCGGGATCACCCTTACCTGCACTATTGTCTGTGAATGTGAGATTGATGTTATAATGAACACCAGGCTTCAGTGCTTTTAATACATCATTGCTAAACACACCGACTGCAGCCCATCCATATTCCTTATCGGTATCTGTCGGATAAATCTGCTTATAACTATTCCCGTCAGCTTGACGTGCAGAGATTTTAACCTTTACTGACAGATATGCTCCATCCTTTCCGGCAGTTTCTGACCAAACAAAATTGCCAAAATTTTGGGGGATAACAAGGAAATTTTTATTCCCCGCATTTAATGAAACTGGACTGGAAGTAAGTTCAGTAGACGTAATCTGATTAACAAACCGATTCAATGTGAAATTAGCAGCATCCGCATCCGAAAGAGTAGTTCCTTCTGTCAAATTTGTAAATGCAGTTCTATCTATAGCCCAATCAGTAGTTGCCAAATCGGTTATGCTTGTCTCATTATCAGGGAAAGTGAATGTACCTTTATTCGGAATATAACGAAGAGCAACTCCTGCTACATCAACCTTTATAGCACCCTCACCTGAATAATTTGCTTTCACTTCAATCTGAGAGAATATATGACGGAACTTCATTGCAACTGCTGTATTCTCTGTTCCGGTAGGTTTGGTTGCTTTCTCGCGAGCGACTACTATATCAACCTGATTGTCAAGATTTACCGGAAGGCTATAATCATTAATTTTATGGCGCGCTGTTACTCCACCATCGTCTCCGAAAGTCGGTCTTGAAACATAATCTCCTGTTGTCAATCCGCTTCCTGTTACTGCTGTCCATGAACCATTGGTAGTCTGAGTCAAAGTTGTAGGATACCAAGCAGCGAATGTAAGCTCATAGCTGGGCCAGTAATAATTATCAGCTAAGAACCAACCTTCAGCATGCTTATCATCACCTTCTGTAACAGCAGCACTATATTTGGCAGCACTACGGTTGAAATAAAGAGAATTGCCACCGTAAGCAACTACGTAGAAGCCGTTTTTGTCTTTCAAGCTCTCGATAGTAGTTTCTGCACCGCGGCTATTGTTGCCGACAACGGTGTTGAATGAGATGTAATCCTGTCCGTCAGGATTTGAATTTGTGTTCAGGACTTCGTCACTGCTACACGACGTAATGGCAACAAGTGCCACTGCGGGTAAGACAAATTTTTTAAACATAGCTCTTTAGAATGAAACTAAATTAATAATAGGTTTATTTTTAATGAAGAATTTGGTTACAGTACAATATCGACATTTTTGTCGCCCCAGCCGTCGACCGACGGCATAAGTCCGCCTCCCTGACTCTCTTCCGGGAGATTCAGTCCATGCAGCACAATCTTTACATGGTGCGGGTCGGCAGCCTCATGAATCTGCGGAGTCACCACATCGTCGGCATCCCCGTAAATCTGATAACGCTGAGCGCCATCGTGCATGATTGCGTAGACCACTACCTTATGCGGCACGGCAGGCTCGGGACAGTGCCCGAATGTAAGGAACGTGCCTCTCAGGGTCGTAGCGTCGACTTTAGTCAGAGAAAATGGCATCAGTTTAGGTGTTCCGGTCATGGCGCGGTCAGCCACACGCAGAGAGCCGGTCATACCTGATAGCGACCCGCTCAGCGACTGTGCGCGGTCAAGATTCTCGACATCGCGTATCTCCACCTCGTAGGTGTGGGCATACTCCTCGGGATACATCGTGATGGTGGTAGTGGCGTTGACCGGTACTGACACTGCTGTCTCAAGCGCGTCGCCATACACCTGGTCGGGCTCGTCGATTACATCCTGATCATCAGTACCCTCGGCTCGCGGCACATTGGCACTGACATTGGCACGGTTGAGATGGCGCAACAAGGAGGCGCCGTGAGTTGCAATCTCAAATCCATCAAACGTGGACTCGCCGGAATACAATATATTTTCATGGTCGCCGTCAAGGCAGATTATGCGATAGTCGCCGGGGGTTATAGAGACCACCCCACCCTCATGGCCAGACAGCTGGAACTGCACGGGGCTACCACCGTCGACGGGATAAAACCACAGGAGCATGTTGTCATGGTCGGCATCGGGGGCATTTCGCCAGTCAAACTTCACCTCGACATTGCCCGAATGGGGATGGAGATAGCAAAGGTCCTTGTGTTCACACGATACTAAGGAAAGAGACAGTGCGATTGCCGCACACCATATCACAAAATTTTTCATCGTGAGCCTCCTTTCTTTTCATTGCAGTTTTTATGTCCGATAAGCCACACGAGAGAGATTTCAGCTTTAGTGGGTCCGATCCAGTTACGCATCTTTGTCGCCTGCCACACATAGCAGCCGTCAATAGGCTTATATTCCTTATACTCACCGCGAAGATAGCCTATACCGATGGTGAAATCGATATTAAGACGCTTTGCCACCGGAAGCGAATAGCCATACGACACACCCACGCCCCAGCTCCACCGGTCGCCGAGATAGCCGCGACCGCCAAGCTCAAAATCGTAGGTAAGCATCTGTCCGTAGACACCCACATGATGTCCTGTCTCTTATACACATCTCCGAGCCCACGAGACCGAGGCTGATCTCGTA
>ENA-OYHW01000417-OYHW01000417.1-human-gut-metagenome-genome-assembly--contig:-NODE-417-length-8442-cov-7.074878_pt1 | contig 8442 bp, 5 predicted proteins | sample MGYA00243768_ERZ653009 | MGnify/ENA primary metagenome ERZ653009 (study PRJEB26926, sample SAMN06165333) | human gut metagenome | biome: ENVO:00009003; feature: ENVO:2100002; material: ENVO:00002003...
CGAGATCAGCCTCGGTCTCGTGGGCTCGGAGATGTGTATAAGAGACAGGTATGGAATCATGCTTTAGCTTTACAGCGTAGGTATTACAAGTTGTTTGGGAAATATATCTCAATTGGTAAAATGAAGAAGCATTTTGCTAAAAGAATTAAAAGAAATCTTCTTCATTCTCAAACAACACAAGAAATACTTGAACGTCTTGATGAATCTTATAATCGTTTCTTTAAAAGAAAATCAAAGAGACCACCTAAGTTTAAAAGATCAGATTGTTTCAACTCTTTTGTTTTTAAACAAGGAGGTTTTACCTTAAACGGTAATATCCTTACAATCAACAAAGGAAAGAAACGTTTTAAGTTTTCATACAGTAGAGCATATGAAGGTAATGTTAAACAAATAAGGATAGTCAGAGAAACCTGCTATCGTTTTAGTTTGATTATAGTTACAGATTATAATCCTGCAAACTCTTACAGAAAGACATATGATGGTGCATCTGTAGGATTGGATTTTGGTCTGGAAACTTACCTAACTAAAAGCGATGGTAGTAAAATCAATTCTCCACTATTCTTCAAGCAATATCAAAACAAGATTAGAAAACTAAATAGAAAGTTTTCTAATGCGAAGAAAGGATCCAATAATAGAAAAAGAAGACTGTTTGAACTTCAACAAGCGTATCGTAAAATAAACGATTTTCGATCTGATTTTCAATGGAAATTAGCTCATGAATTATGCAAACAATATGATTATATTTTCATTGAAGATCTAAACATTGAAGGGATGAAACACTTGTGGGGAAAGAAGATTTCCGATCTCAGTCATTCTTCTTTTATTAACAAACTTACGTATATCGCTTCAAAGTATGGAGTGATAGTACATAAGATTGACAAATGGTATCCTTCCTCAAAGACTTGTGAATGCGGGTTTGTTAATAAAAACTTGTCGTTGAGAGATCGCACATGGTGTTGTCCAAAATGCGAGTCTATCAACGACCGTGATGTTCTTGCGGCCCGTAATATACTTCGGAAGGGCATTTCCGAATTGGAGAGCAAGAGTAATTCCAGCGATAGTAATATCGGGGTTTCTTGCGTTTGTATCCAAGAATCCCATTTGCTTTAGTGATGGGAGTATGTCAAATAACCTAAGATCTCTTTTCTTAGTATGATTCAATATCCTACTAATATGTCTGGTACTTAATCCCGTTCTTTCCTTTATCTTATCATAGATATAACCCTTGGATACGTAAGCCGACATATCTCCCAGATCTTTTATAATCTTGTCATACATATCATGCACCTCATTATATCTTATGATTGAGCTATCCCTCATCCCTCTTTCGCCTATACCGTCAACTATGGCGTCATTGAAACCAAAGAAATTGATTATTGATCTTATTAGATTCATGTTATTGATTTTTTTGTGTTTTCTTATTAATATCCATATCCGGGTTCTCATCCGTAGGGATCTGCAATTTGGTTACAGTTTCCCTTAATGTTTCGGAAACCACATATTCAAGAAGCTTGTCTGGGCATATGAAATCATAATCCCATTGAGATGTACATGGCTTATCTTTTTCAGCTCCACATCCCCCTAGCTCTAACGCCGCTTTTCTGTCGAGAGTTATAAGATCAACATTTATAGCCTCTATGTTAATATCTGGTATATAGATATATCCATCATTGACATAATAATAGTATTGATCTATATTCCCGTATTTACGTTCCTTGTTGTTAGCGTATTTTCTTAACGATATGGAGGTAAATATAATATCATCCATGATATTTGATACTTTGATGATAGCAGGTCCTATACGGGTATATATCATATCGGGCAATCTTTTCTTGGATCTCATAAGTATCCTGCATAACTTAAACTCATCAAAGCAACAATCTACCTTACGAACCCTCTCCATTTCCATGCAATTGATATGAGTATACAGTGATTCCTCGCCGAACAAGGTTCCATCAGCATACTTCTGGGCTATATATGATCTTGCCTTTTGTCTTCCTATGGATAATATCCATCTCCTACTGACATGAGCGTCCTTATTGATGGAGTTCATGTCATTCATGATCCTAGATACAAATTCTGAATTTTTCATATGCTAAATACTGAGGAGGGGATATACCCCTCCGGTTGTTACTTCTTTTTCTTAACCTTGCCTCCACATTTCAATTGAGGTTTCTTTTTCTCGGAGACCTTGCCTCCATTAGCCATTTTCTTTTTCTTACTGCAAGCCATAACACTATATTTTAATATTACTGTTACAATATTAGCTATTTAAATTGATAATAAAATAAATAATACTAATGAAGCTCCAATTTACCGCCGCGGCACAGGCTTCAGCTAACGCACTCGCGCAGGAAAAAGCCAACGCGAAGGAGTGCGATTGCGTGGAGCCAACAAAGACGTGGTCATGGTCGGTATCTATGAATAATGATTGCATGAGCCATGGACAACTTGTCACATCAAGAGGATTTACGATTACGTATAATAATCAATGTGGTAGATCTATATCTGGTTCTGTGAGTGGTATAGGATATACACAAAACGGAGAAGAGCAGGTCAATAGCGCTAGCTTTACAATTCCCGCAGGATCCGGAACCAAGAGTGGAAGTGTATATTTTAGCCGAGAAGTGGTATGTGGAGATGTAACAATCTCTGGTCATGATTCAGGTAATTGTTGACAATCACTGCTGTTATGGTTTTTAATAAAAAGGAGAGACTTATTAGCCTCTCCTTTTTTGTTATACATCAGAATCTTAACAGTTCCCAGATCCTCCTCCAGAAACTCTTATAGACCCACATCGTACTCCTGAATCAAAACCTATGACACCGGTTTTTTTACCAGACCCAGTAGGTATACTTACGGTAGTACTTCCAGCCGTAACAGTTTGCCCATTATCATTCCTGCCAGTAACAGTTACGGTTATTGATTTAGATGATCCACATTGATTATTGTAAGACACTTCATAGGAGCACCTTAATGCAGATGTAGAACTAGGCAGACCATTACAAGGATCACCGCTCAGCATAGCGTTGGCGCTCCACGTCTTTGTTGGCTCCACGCAATCGCATCTATCCGCCTGCGCCAAGCCATTAGCGTAAGAGATACCATCGGATTGGAGGTTATTGTCGGCTATTCTGTTTGCCTCGTCCTTGGTACAAGCCTCATATTTACCAGCGATTTGCTTATAACTGATAGTCTTAGGAGTACAGTTGCTAGGACAGTTCGTAGCCTTGACATTTCCCCATCGGTCATCATTGCCAACCTTAGAAGGACATATCCTAGCATCAACTAAATTTTGTAATGCATCCTTGTACTCTTTATACTTGTTATAAGCTTGTTCACTAGCCAGATTCGATGAAGAAGCACAAAATTCACCAGCGCTAACCACCTTAATAGGGCTATCAGGAACACATATATCACCGCATTCGCCCGAACATCCCTTACATACCTCATTGGTATAGACAGTGTAGTCATATGGATTACAGCAATGTTCACCACCATCCTGCCAATATCCTGTAGGATCGCACTCGCTAGAATAATGCTCCTCGCTATTACCATTATTACACCTGCTATTATCCATATGATATGTATTATCACACCCGCATCCACAAGATCTGGAATCATACTCAACCACCTTGTCTTGATCAGAAGCAGAGGAACAAGGATTGGTTTGACTCCTTTTCTTACGATAGGTACACCCGTCGCAATAATAACTCCAATTACCATAAGCAGGAGTATCATCATCGTCGGCACAATCACCATTCTTGTTAGCGTAAGCCTGAGCGGCGGTCTTAGTCGCCGTATCATTCTTGAAAGCATCCTGAACCTTGCTGTCGGCATCCGCCTGAGATACGGTAGATGTCAACGCTGACAATCCTAAGGCACTATAAGGAACGGATAGAGCGACACCATGTTTACATGTACCACAATTATCCTTATAGAACGTAGCGCTTCCAGTACCGGTCCACACACAAGTGCCATGCTGGTTAGCGTAATCCTGTCCTCTCTGGTCTAGGATCTGCTCTGCCTTGCTCCTGGCATCAGCCAAAGAAACCTTGCTGGTGATAGGCGTACCGCCGTTGGCTTGCGTAGAGGTCACCGTTATTCTCTGACCAACCCCGCTTCCGGCGCAATTGTTCTTATAGAAGTCACGGCTTGCCACGTAAGTCCATGTACATCCTCCATTCTTATTGGCGTAAGCCTGACCATCAGATCCACGAACCGCGTTCTCAGCCTTCTTGTTGGCGTCAGCCAAGGAAACGGTGGAGGTGTACGGGTGTCCCGGAAGCTTGCTGCTACTTACGGATACCATGTCGCCCACGCCGCCGTCAGCGCAATTGTTCTTCCTAACCTGTCCGGTATAGCTTCCTGTCCACGTACAAGTACCCTTCGAGTTAGCCACGGCCTGACCCTGAGAGTTCACGGCGGCCAATGCCTTGGCGTTAGCGTCAGCTTGGGATACACATGACTTAAACTTACCATCAGAGCTAGGACTTGGATCCGTAACATCATTATGAGTTACGGTAACAGAGCTTCCAACTCCACCATCCGCACATTGACGGGTAAAGGCCTTGGATGCCGTACCAAACCAGAAACATGTATTATTACCACCAGCTATATACCGCTCTTGATTATCAGGATCAGTATAACAGGTGTTGGTGTTACGTTGATGTAATTGAGAGATACAGTCCTTACATACGGTCTCTATAGTCTCCCATACCGGTTGCTCGGTCTTCGTATGGCACGTATCATCATAGTTCTTGTTGACGAACGCCTGACCCATTCTGTCGATATAGGCCTTAGCCAAAGCGTCTGCCTCTTCCTGAGAACGGGTTGAGGTGAAGAACTGACCCATAAGATCCGGGGTTACGGTGATAGGATCGGCGTACTGACAAGTAGGACACTTAGGAGTGAACTCCTTGCTATAATTACCTACATATATCTTCAACTCATCACAAGTACCACGATCGTTGGCTATAGCCTGACCTTGCGCCTTGACAGCGGCCTTGGCAAGCTCATCGGCGGCGAACTGGCTCTCGTATGAGTAGAACGGACCTCCGGTCACGTCAGCCTCGGTCACGGTAACCGAAGACGGGATAAGACCAGACGGACAATTATTCTTCTCGAACGCCTCGCTATAATGACCGGTGTACTTAGGAGCCTCATGGCAAGTACCACGCTCATCGGCGATCTTCTGACCTTGATTCATGACAGCGGCCATAGCGACTAAGTTAGCCTCATCCTGTGACACGCAAGACTGGAACGGATGACCTTCCACCATATCTTGTGTCACGGTGAACGGATTTCCTACCTGATTAGCGCCACAATTGCTCTTCGTGAACTCGAAGCTAGCCTTACCGGTATACATAGTGGCGTTAGAGCAAGTACCCTTGGTGTTAGCCAAAGCCTGTCCTTGAGCCTGTACGGCGGTCATAGCCATAGCGTCAGCGGCGGTCTGGGAGTCGTTAGACTGGAATGGATGTCCTTCTACCATATCTTGGGTGATCGTCACCTTAGATCCGATCTTACACTCACCACAGTTGTTTCTCGTGAACTCCAAGGAAGCACGGCCGGTGTACGTACAAAGGGCGTGGATATTGGCAAGAGCCTGTCCTTGGGCGTCAACGGCGGCCTTGGCCTTGTTGTTGGCATCCTCCTGTGATACGGTAGACGTGAACGGATAACCGTCAACCATCCTATCATTTACCGTATAAGTACCACCAGCGCCAGTACCACAATTGTTACGGGTAAACGTACGTGTATAAGTACCGGTATATACAGGCACCTTCTCGCACTTACCTTTCACATTAGCCACATCCTGACCTTGAGCCTCGACGGCGGCCTTAGCCTTATTGTTGGCGTCTTCCTGAGATACGGTAGACCTGAAATCTCCTGTCACCATAGTCTCATCCACGACAACCTTGGTGCCGTATTGGGTCTCATCACAGTTATTACGAGTGAACTCCTTATTATACCTACCGTAGTAGATCGTCTTCTCCTTACACTCACCTTCTAGGTTGGCTTGTTGCTGGGCGTTAGCCTCAAGATCGGCCTTAGCCTTATTGTCGGCATCCTCCTGAGAGATAATAGAGAAGTACTTACCAGCGGCTACAACATAAGTATAAGGTTGACCGATATGGAACTCATCGCAATTGTTTCTAGTGACTGTCTTCTCCATCCTTACGTTATAGTAGACGTTAGTCTGACAGTCGCCACGCTCGTTGGTGATAGCCTGACCTTGCGCCTCGACAGCGTCCTGCGCCAGCTTATTGGCGGCATCCTGCGATACCATAGAAGTGAACGGATATCCAGAACACATCTTCTCGTCCACAGTGAAGTCAACAGGAGTAGAACCCTCAGGGCAGTTGGTTCTCTGGAATACCTTGGAATACGATCCGGTAAATACCGGTATCTTCTCACAGTTACCTTTGATATTGGCTATATCCTGACCTTGAGCCTCGACAGCAGCCCTTGCTAGGCTATTAGCGTCTTCCTGAGACACGATGGATCTGAAGTCTCCCGTAACCATCGTCTCGTTAACAACCACATCCGTACCGTATTGGGTGGAATCACAATTGTTACGGGTAAAGGTCTTGCTAAACTTACCATAATAGATATTCTCCTTAGGCTTACACTCACCCTCCAAATTGGCTTGTTGTTGACCGTTCTTCTCAATATCCTCAAGAGCCTTTCTATCGGCGTCCTCCTGAGAGATGGAAGATACGTACTTGCCCTCAGGAATGATATAAACATATTCCTGACCGTCACTGAACTTATCGCAATTATTACGTATAAACGTCTTTCTCTGCTCCTCGTTATACCAGATATCGGTTATACACTCACCATGCTCGTTGGCGTATTTCTGACCGTTCAGGGCTATATCCTCCATAGCCTTGGCGTCTGCGTCCTCCTGCGAGATAAACGACTTGTAAGTCCTTTCCTCGACCGTATACAACACCACCGATCCATGTTGGTTGGCCAGACAGTCATCCTTGGTGAACGGCTGAACCATCTTGATATTATAATAAACGGGCTTGGCGTCTTGGGCTATCATATACTCCTTGACAATATTACCGTCCTTTGACGTTATACGGAACTTAGCCGTACAGATCTGACCGGTGTAATTAGCCTTGTATACGATGTTAAGCTTATTATCGCCTACCCCATGGCTCTTGTCGTTAATGGCAAAGCAATTACCCTCAACGCAATTCTTATCTATTTCCCTTGCCATATCAATTCTCCTCTATTCTCCATGAAACATCATCCCCGGCCTCTACCCTCACGATTTGGGTATCACCATCCTTATTAAGCGTCAACCTTTGCGGATCCACGTTGAAGGGTGGTTCCGGTTCCGGCTCACTACCATCACCGCAAGTGCAACATACCAGCTCGATATCATACTCGGTATTGGACTTGATATCGATGACAACCTGACCGTTCTCGCTAGTCACGTTATCGAAGTCATGATCAAGTATGATATAAGGTATATCATTAGGCTGTTGATTGATATTAACAACCTTACCGTTCAAGACAAACATCTCATGATGCTGTTCGTTATCCATATTCTTAGGCATAGCTATGACAAAGCTAGCCTCATACAAATCAGTGGCTCCGGGATCCTCAGGATCGGCATACACTATATATCTGCTATCCTCTTCCGGGACTTTCATGGATAAGCCGTTCACGTTCATGGATACTATATAGGACTTGCTCACCGAGCCACCAAGGGTAAGGCAGGAAGCCTTGACCGAGGCGGAGTTGAGCTTGGCGTTGATGGTCGCCGTCCCACCCTCCATGTCGAACATGATATTGGTCGGATCCACGCTTACCCGCTCCATACCCTTCTGGGTTATAGTGGCGAGCTTCGTAACCTTGCCTTTCTCGACCGCCACGTAAGTCTCCCTAGGCAACCTACCCATCCATCCCGGTTCTACCTTGATCGCCACCTTGTCGGGGCCGGTACCGGAAATCTTGTCGTAGGACACCCATGAGGAACCTTGCTCGATCTTAGCAAGAATATCTTTTAAATTATTCATATCATTCCGCTTGAGTTATAGTCCATTTATCACTCTTACCTACGATAATCTCCAGAATCTGCTCGCCACCCTCAGGAGGATACTCGAAGTTAGTAGGCTTAATCTCAAACACGCTGGCGCCACCACAACCAAGATCGCAGATCATGTCCGGCAACCATCCCTCCTCGAAAAACCGTTCTATAAGCTCCCTGACAGCCTCTGAAAAAGAGTCAAGCTCTAACCTGTCTACGGGAAGAGATCCCTTCTTGAGGGTCTCACCACATACCCAGCCGTCACACTCGGAAGCCAAGACCGTATCGTACACTCTTTTAGCCATAACATGAGGTATTTAAAATATTACTATTCAATGTAGTATATCTGTCTCTTATACACATCTCCGAGCCCACGAGACCGAGGCTGATCTCG
>ENA-OYHW01000445-OYHW01000445.1-human-gut-metagenome-genome-assembly--contig:-NODE-445-length-8121-cov-8.131912_pt1 | contig 8121 bp, 7 predicted proteins | sample MGYA00243768_ERZ653009 | MGnify/ENA primary metagenome ERZ653009 (study PRJEB26926, sample SAMN06165333) | human gut metagenome | biome: ENVO:00009003; feature: ENVO:2100002; material: ENVO:00002003...
CTATACCTGATCCGGTTTATCTCCGCACCCTTATCGAAACGGAACAACATTGAATTGCTTCTGTCAAACTGCTTATTAAGACTGACATTTACACGATAATCGATTGCATTTTCTTTCGCATACCTATTGATAGAAACTCTCTCGATTTTATCTGTATTGCCATTACGGTGAGTATAGCTAAAACTCGAGCTTACATCAAACGACCATCCTGACCGCATGGCAAGGAAATAGGATCCGTTATACACAACTCCATTATATCGGAATTTACCGCCTGTATAATATTCACCGGTTTCTTTTGGCAAGGAGGAATATGTCAATGAGCCGGTTTCATCTCCTTTATAATCATTATGGAAGAAACCCACCGTATTGCTAATCTGGGTTTTATCAGCGACATAAAGAGCACGGAAAGAGACTGGATAGTAATTATTCTTTGATTTGGAATTTCCAAGAGTCAGATTTCTGTCGACCTTATATTTATCTCCATTCTCATCAGCAAGAGTATAGACCGATTCAATCGAATTTCCCTCATCACGTCGCTTATAATTTGACGTCCCTGCATAAAAATCGTAGGTCATCTTTTTATAGACAAACTTGGAGTAGATATTTGCCTCATTCGACAGCCCCGTCAGGAAACTTTCATACGCCGAAGCTTTGGTATATCCGCCATATACATATTCCTGCACGATGATATTAATGACTCTTTGCGCCCCGCGAAAACGCGGGTCTATCGGAAATTCAAGATATTCCACCCTGCGCACATCGGTAGTGCGAAGCCCAGTGATATCCTCCGACGTGGCAGCCACATAATTTATAAATATCTCCACCGTCTTACCGCGATTGTCGGACACACTCCCGGTAATGCGGTCGATTTTTATCTGCGGAATAGCCATGTGACAGAGCAAATCAATGGCATTCTGGGCGGCACGGCGCTGATTGCCGGTGGGAAGATACACGGTGCGGTCGGAATAAGCGAGAGCGTTTGCCGCCTCCACGCTCACTGCCTTTAACTGCACCGGCAACGGCTGCATTATCACAGTACCGAGAGTGAAATCATCGCACTTATGATATGTCGGCATATAACCGAGACAGGTAAATTTGGCGATAACGTCCTTCTTATCGCATGGGATAGCAAACCGTCCCCTGTCATCAGCTATACCATAGGTAATCACAGTGGAATCTTTAGGAGCGAGCAACAACACCGAGGCACCGGCAACAGTCTCGCCATCGGGACCCGACAATCGCCCGGTATAACAATATTTGCCGTGCTGCAATGCTTCCACATAAAAATCATCACCTTTCCTGACTACCGATATAGGATTAAGCCCTATCGTCTGACGTATCGCCTCATAGGCATCATCTGTATCTATGCGTGCCGATGTCCGGTAGGTTTCAAGCTCATTGTAGATAAAACTTATTTTCAATGACTGATGATCACTTCCAATCTGAGATAAAGCCTGCGAAACAGGAATGGAATCAAATCTATAAGAAAATTCAGCCGCACATACCGACACAACTGTCAGCATGAACGCAACAAGCGCGATAATGTATTTCATAGTTATTCAACGATTAGGATATTTCCGTTGTTACGGATATTTATCTGTTCAAATGTGTTAAGTTCATCCACAAGCGACTCAAGAGGCTGTGTCATATCTAACCGGTAATAAAGTCGCAGACTCTTTGAACGGTCACTTTCAAACACCACATCAACCCCGTAATGCTTGCCTATCACCGACAATATGGAATCAATCGGTTCATTGTCAAACAATACCGGGGATTTGTCTACCGTCATTGAATCAGGCGATACGCCTGATTCAATGACCGATGCCTCTGTCACGATTACCGATATAGCAGTATCATTATCATGACTTTGGGAATCTCCGGAAGGATAGCTGATTTTCATGGCTACGCCAAGTGCCACGGCAACAAGCGATGACACGATGATAACGGCAATCGAGGCGGCACGATGCATAGTAAAAATATTGCGGCGCGATGAGAAATGATTTGCAGAAAATCTATGCCACTCATCTTCGACATCAATATCCTTAGCATCGGCATGATATTCCACACTGGAGGCTGTCAGGCACAACAGACGATATATCTCTGCCGTCTCCGGATCGGAAAGCAGTTCCTCCATTTTTTCAGGCGGATATTTTTCAGGATGTTCGATTACATCAAACACGAGTCGATATTTATCCATTTCCATTCTGTCTTAATTTTTTACGTATCAATTCAAGTGCATGACGAAGATTTTTGAACACGGCATTCTGACTCACATTCATCTCTTCAGCGATATCGGCAAACTTCATCCCTGAAGAAAATCTTAATTCAATCACCCTCCTGCCTTGTTCCGACAGGTCTTTGCCGATGATGTAGTCAATCTCTGACAACGTATCTTCGTAAGAATCATTCGTTTCATCATAATCCTCCATGTCAAGAAAATACGCATTGACTATACGGTCATGAAGGTCATCATCACGGATGATATTAAGACATCGGTTGCGTACCGAAGCAAGAAGATACCCTGCAGAAACGGATGTGTCGGGCGGAGTGTAAAGCATTGCCGCAAACACATCATGCACCACATCGCGCGCAAGCTCCCCGTCATGAAGAAGCGATCGGGCAAGCCGGTACATCGGTTCATAATGAGCCGTGAAAAGCTTTTCTATTTCATCTTTGTTCGTCATACATCCATTAAGACACGGAACTTTGAAAAAACTAAACCCCCACTTTGAAAAAAGTGAGGGAAAAGCGTACAAATATACGAATATCTGTCGAAAATGGTCAGAAGGAATCCAAGTAGTCACGTCATCATTGGCTGTCTGCGTCAGGGTTACACTTCGTCATCGCGGTGTGATTGTTCTTTAAGGAAAAAGATGGCCTTCTGACGCTCTATCTCTGCGCGAAGTTGTTCGGGTGACGGCAGATAGAGCATATATTTCGCCATAAAGAGATGGTCATTGTCATGAAGCACCGAATAGCGAGCTATATCCTCGTCGGTATCATCACATAACAGGATGCCTATTGTAGGATTATCGTCCTTACCCCTCTGCCGCTCATCATATATCCTGACATACATGTCCATCTGACCGACATCCTGATGCTCGATTGCCGAAGTCTTCAGGTCTATGAGTACGAAGCATTTAAGAATATAATTATAGAATACAAGGTCTATGAAATAATCTTTCTTTTCCGTATGTATATGCTGCTGACGAGCTACAAAGGCGAAACCTTTGCCCATTTCAAGCAGGAACTTCTCAAGATTGTCGATTATAGCCTGTTCAAGTTCTGACTCGCGGTAAGCTGAATCGGCAGTGAAGCCTAAAAATTCTCCGATTACAGGATTTTTGATGAATTCAGTCGGGTCCGGATTCTGCAGGGAAGCCGTCAATTCAAGCATCTCCTTTTCTACAAGACCTTTGCGTTGGGAGGCAACTATGCGATAATAGTATTGCGAGCTCACATTACGCTGAAGAGTGCGGACACCCCAGTTTTGCTGCATAGCCTCTCGTTCGTACCAGTTGCGGGCATCGGCGTTAAGTTCCTGTATGAGAGTGCGATAATGACTCCAAGAAAGGAGAATCGGAGATTTTCCACACGCTGTGTGGAAAATCTTCGGAAACATTTGGTAGAAATTCGTGAAACTATAGAGATTTGTTTTGGTAAAGCCTTTTCCATAAGTTACCGTAAGCCGTTTCGAGAGACCCTTGATAATTGACGCCCCGTAAATTGCCCTGTCCTGACCATTGAGTTCTTCCTCGGCAATCAATTTTCCAAGTTCCCAGTTTCGTTTAACCAATGCTTCGTTGACCTGCCGGTAAGCAGTTTCACGAGCGTGCTCAATGACCGATGATGCACGGGAGTAAAGTGCATCTATGGTCGAATCTAATACTTTGTCAATCTTATCCGGCGTCATAACTAATGGTTTTTAGGGCGTTTATGAGTAACGAACTGTATCTCCAATTACAAATTTAAACATTTTTTGCAAGATTAAGGGTGTGAATACAAGGGATTTTTACCCTATTCTGCAATATTATCCATATGTATCGGGTAGGTTACCGCCATCTTGACCGTTCCAGACAAAACCATTAAGTGCCATCGGATCACACTTTGTCAAGTGCCTGGGAGAGGTCGGCGAGTAGGTCGTCGATATGCTCGGTGCCGATGGAGAGACGCACTGTGCCGGGAAAAATCTGCTGCTCAGCCTTCTGGGTGTCGGACAGCTGCGAATGGGTAGTCGTGGCGGGATGGATGACGAGACTCTTCACATCGGCGACATTGGCAAGAAGCGAAAATATCTCCAGCGCGTCAATAAACCGGTGAGCCTCTTTCTCGCCGCCGTCAATCTCAAATGTAAATATCGAGCCGCCCCCCTTCGGGAAATAATGTTTGTATAGCGGATGGTCGGGATGTTCCGGCAGGAGGGGGTGATTCACTCGTTTCACCTTAGGATGTTTTGCCAGAAATTCCACCACCCGCGCGGCATTATAGCTATGGCGTTCGACACGCAGCGACAATGTCTCAAGCCCCTGCAATAGAATGAACGCGTTAAACGGACTTATGGTGGCGCCGGTGTCACGGAGAAGGACGGCGCGGATGCGGGTCACGAATGCAGCACGTCCGGCTACATCAGCAAACACCGCGCCATGATAGCTCTGGTCAGGCTCGGTCAACTGAGGGAATTTCCCCGACGCCTTCCAGTCAAAGTTACCACTGTCCACAATCACTCCCCCAAGCGATGTGCCGTGACCGCCGATAAATTTGGTAGCGGAATGTACCACTATGTCAGCACCGGAGTCAATAGGGCGCACCAAAAACGGAGTGGCGAAAGTATTGTCGACGATAAGGGGAATGCGGTGCTGATGAGCGATTTCAGCCACAGCCTTTATATCGATGACATTTGAGTTGGGATTTCCGAGCGTCTCGATAAACAGGGCTTTTGTCTCAGGCTTGATTGCCTTCTCGAAATTATTGATGTCGGAAGGGTCGACAAACGTAGCCGTCACGCCATACGCAGGCAATGTATGATCAAGAAGATTGTAAGAGCCTCCGTATATGGTCTTTGCTGCTACGATATGGTCGCCGGCGCGGGTGATATTGAGCAGCGCATAGGTAATCGCCGCCGCTCCGGACGCCACGGCGAGGCCGGCAACACCACCTTCAAGAGCCGCCACACGCTCCTCAAATACGCTCTGTGTACTGTTGGTGAGTCTGCCGTAAATGTTGCCCACATCCTGTAGTCCGAAACGAGCCGCCGCATGCGCGGAGTCACGGAACACGTAAGATGCCGTCTGATAAATCGGCACTGCGCGTGAGTCGGTTGCGGGATCGGGCTGTTCTTGCCCTACATGAAGCTGAAGTGTCTCAAAATGGAGTCGGTTTCTGTCAAGTGTCATAATCTTATATTTTTGTAGATATTTTCAATTTCATATCGCAAATTTAGAAATAGCAGAAAATATCGGCAATTAAATCCGCATATAACAGAAAATATATCTATATTTGTACTATCAAACAGAACATACGTTCCAAAACAATCCGTTTAATGACATTCAAACAGAATAAATGACCACCGAACAGCTTGATGAAATAGACCTTGCCATATTGCGCGCGCTACAAGATGACGCACGACTGACCGTGAAAGAACTCGCAGCGAAGGTACACCGCTCTACCACCCCTGTGTTCGAGCGTCTGAGACGACTGGAGACACAAGGATATATACGCCGCTACGTGGCAATAATCGATGCCGACAAAGTCGGTCAAGGATTCATGGTGTTCTGTCAGGTAAAACTGCAGCATATCAACCGATCAATCGCCACGGAGTTTACCCGCTACATCAGCGGACTTCCCGAAGTGACCGAATGTTACAATGTATCAGGAGGCTACGATTACCTCCTGAAGATATATGCCCCATCAATGGGCGCGTATCAGGAATTTCTGTTAAACAAGCTCGGGGCTTTTGAAGGGCTCGGCTCCGTCGAATCGACATTCGTGATGTCGGAGCTAAAGCATGACTATTGCCTGCCTTTCTGATTCCTTATATAATTCGACATGTCGATACGGTCATAGATATCCCACAATGGGCGGTCGGAATAGACACAACCGTTGCCATAGACTGCAATCACACTGTCAAGACAGTCATACACTCGCCCATTATGATACGTACCCATTATCTCGTTACGTTCATTCATGATATAGCCGTTACGGGCATAACCTATCACTTCCCAGTCGGAGTCAAGGAGATAACCGTTGCTGTAACGTGCAACAAACTCGTTCATGCCACCAAGATACCGTGCCGAATCAAACGAACAAAATACAAGCGCGGCGATTGCTAAAAACATTATCTTTCTCATCAGAATCTAAATTATAATCGGTTGATTAATATAATTGTCGTGAGTCATCAGCACCTCAATCAGCCGGTGTAGGGGAAATACCTCCGGACGCTGAAGGAGTTGCAGGTGATGAAGATGATGCCGGAGTGACGGCAGGAGCGCCGGACACAAGCGGAGGCACGGGACTTCCTGTCACAGGCATCACAGGTATACCCGCAGCCTTTGCGGCAGCGACCGCCTCGGCTATCGAATCGGGATAAACCGGCTGGGTGTTGTAGGCAAACCCGTGGTCGCCCGATACATTCGGTGGCACCATATAATTGGTTATGGGGTCGTAGGTTGCCATCGCCACGGGAGAATCGCCATTGTAAGGCATCGCCTCCGGCTTCGGATTGGCGATATTCACCATATCCCTGCCAGTAGGCGACGAGAACGCCGACAGCCCGAAAGCGGGAGCCGCCGCCATTATATGCTCGAAAATGTCACTTTGTATGCCTTCAAACGACACCCATTCCGTAGTGTTGAGATAGCAGAATATCTGCAACGGCACTCCCGTCGCCGTCTGCTGCATAAGCCTTACCATACATGTCGGGCCTCCCATTGCAACATAAGGGTGATGATGCAGATACAGCCCTACGTAGGCACGATAACAGCCGAGATTGGTATCAATCGAGCCATTTACCTTTATATTGTCGTGCATCAGGCATGTTGCCTGCCCCTTGGCTGCATCGGCTTGCATCTGCTCTATATATTCCTTCATGAACGGCTGTTTCTTAAACGCTTCCAGCATGTCGGACGTGGTAGGGCGGACGGTCGATATGTCAATCCACACCGACCGCTCAATCTGACGCCGTCCCCGCTCTTTCATTTTGTTCCAGTTCTGGAATGATGTCGAGACAAGCGTATAAGGAGGAAGCGTCACGGTGGTGTTATCCCAGTTTCTCACTTTTACTGCGGTAAGCGAAACATCAGTGACAATACCATTGGCAATCGTGCCCGGCACCGCTATCCAGTCGCCTACTCTCAGCATGTCATTGAGTGACAGTTGTAACCCTGCGACAAACCCGAGTATTGAATCCTTGAATATCAGCATCAAGGCGGCTGCAAACGCCCCCAAACCGGTGAGCAGCACTGCAGGAGAGCGGTCGACAAGTATCGACACGGCGATGATGGAAATTATAATCCACACAAGTCCTTTTGCAACATTCAGTATGCCCTTGAGCGGAAGATTCTTGGTGTTTTCTCTACGGTCATAATTCGCCCAGATGATATTGAAAAGCGAACAGATCGTCCATCCGAGCACCACGACAAAATATACGAGCACGATACGTTCGATGACAATCAGTGTGTGATTATCAGTCTGGAAAGCAAACGGTATAAGCCCGAGAAACACAAGCGGCGGTATGATATGGCTCATCTTGTTCACGATATTTTCATGCTGAAGCTCGTCAACAAATATAGTGTGACGGGAACATACCAGCTTCTGCACAATCGCCACTACAACCTTTCTCACAACCCAGCCAACGAGCAATGCCATGCCAAGTGCCAGAACAGTATAGATTATCTCCTCTGCCGAGCCTGACTGCTCAAGACCCAGCCGGGTGAGAAAGCGGTCAATCTGTGTAAGCAGCCACGTAGCTACCTTATGGGTAGGAATCAGGCTGTGAGACATCAATAAATCGTGTGACATCAAAATAAATGGATTGAACGTGAATTATACAATATCATAAATATTAACACTCTATTTTATATCTGTCTCTTATACACATCTCCGAGCCCACGAGACCGAGGCTGA
>ENA-OYHW01000466-OYHW01000466.1-human-gut-metagenome-genome-assembly--contig:-NODE-466-length-7757-cov-4.725786_pt1 | contig 7757 bp, 6 predicted proteins | sample MGYA00243768_ERZ653009 | MGnify/ENA primary metagenome ERZ653009 (study PRJEB26926, sample SAMN06165333) | human gut metagenome | biome: ENVO:00009003; feature: ENVO:2100002; material: ENVO:00002003...
TTCTTGCTGTAATAGTTGAACTGGCGGATTCTCACTTTCGGCACTTTATGTTGCCGTGTGTAAGTCCACACCCATTTGGCGTTGACCTTATATTTCTCTGCAATTTCTTCAGCAGTGTAATACTCGGTGATGTCGAAGTCGTTTTTTGCAACCAGTCGTTCGTAAGGTTTGCTTTTGAGCATTAACTCTATGTCTGCACGCCTTACCAAAGCCATTCTTCCGCTAATTCGGGATGCTCTAAGTTTATCCTCTTTGACTAATTTATAAATGTACTGACGGCTCACGCCCATCAATCGAGCAGCCTGCGAGAAAGTGAAATATTCTTGCTTCTCCAAACTGGAGCGCAGCTCCTGCATTTCCTGAATGTGGCGCAGTTCCATTTTGCGCTCCTTGATACGATGTTTGTAACCTCGCTTCGAGCATTGAGGGCTACAATAACAGGTCGTTGTTTTCTGTGCAATGAACGGTTTGCCGCACCATTGACAAATTCTCTTTACTTCCATATTTTCTATATCATTTTCTCTGTTTTTTAATTTCCCTTTTTGTCTACACATGTAAACCATTGTCAACACACGTCAACTAATGCGTTACTGTGACATTCGGGCTAACCGTGAATTTCCGTCGCGGTAGAAATATGATAGAAAAATATGGATAAAAACCGTTACTTCCAAATACGGACTGGAAAGTGTTAAAACAGAAAAGTCGCTGATATACAGCGACTTTGTTCTGAATGATTATGGTTAGTTACGGCTGTTTCCAAGCCATCACTTGCCGACGCAAAAATGTTCGAAAATATTCCCAAGTACCATATCGTTCGTAACTTCCCCTGCAATATCGCTTAGATGGAAAATACATTCGCGGATATCTTGTGAAACAAAATCTCCGGATAGATTTTCTGCTATCCCTTGTTGGACCCGGTGGATGGCTTCCAAGGCATGGGTCAAAGCCTCGTAGTGGCGTATATTCGTGACAATGACATCGTTTTGGGTAACCGTGGGCAGGTTAGCGGCAGAGATTAGCATTTGCTGAAGCTTGTCGAGGTTGGTACGCCCTTTGGCAGAGATGGAGATGCATTGCACATTAGTAGCGGCCAGGGTGAAACTGGGGGTGAGGATGGTTGAGGCATCCTGCACCAGATCGGCCTTGTTGAATACGAGAATGAGCCGTTTCCCTTCGCAACGGGGAAGTATCTGGGCAGTTAGTTGTGGTATCCGTGAGACGGCATTCGTGGCATCAACTACCCAGAGCACGATTTCCGCCTGCTCCAATTTCTGGAAGGTTCGCTCAATTCCTAGGTTCTCGATGGTGTCGCTCGTTTCGCGTATGCCTGCCGTATCAATAAACCGGAAAGTTATCCCGCCAAGATTGACTGTGTCTTCTATCACATCGCGGGTTGTCCCGTGTATGTCGCTTACAATGGCTCGTTCCTCGTTTAGTAGTGCATTCAACAGGGTGGATTTACCAGCGTTCGTTTCGCCGATGATGGCTACGGGCACGCCGTTCTTGATGGCATTGCCTACACTGAAGGATTGTACTAAACGGGAAATTACCTGCTCTATGCCGTCTGCTAGGAGACATAGCTCGGAGCGGTCGGCAAATTCCAGTTCTTCGTGGTCGCTGAAGTCCAGCTCCAGTTCTATGAGTGATGTGAAGTGCAGCAATTGGTCGCGTAGTGAGGCCAGCTCTTTACTGAACCCACCGCGCATTTGGCTCATGGCGAGGCGGTGAGTGGCGGCAGAGGTGGAGGCGATGAGGTCGGCCACGGCTTCGGCCTGGCTTAGGTCCATTTTGCCACCCAAGAAGGCCCGTTGCGTGTACTCACCGGGAGCGGCCAGGCGGCAACCATTACCGATGAGCAGTTGCAACACCTTCTGAAGAATATAGCTCGAACCGTGGCACATGATTTCCGTGCTATCCTCGCCCGTGTACGAGTGGGGGGCACGGAATAAGCTTACAAGTACTTCGTCTATGATGTTTTCTTCTTCATGGATATGACCGAAGGTAAGTGTGTATGGCTTGGCATCCTTCAGCTTCTTCCCCTTCCGGGCAGGGGTAAATATGCGGGATGTTATCTCTATGGCATCCGGTCCGGAGACACGGATGCATCCTATGGCTCCCCCTTGGGCGGTGGCTATGGCACAAATGGTATCTTGGTTCATTTTATCCGGCTTATTTTTATTCAGCAAAGATAATGGTTTCTTTACAAAAAAGAGAGATGGTGATTCAACTTATGGGCTTTTATCGTAACTTTGTGCAAATCGATAATGGATAGATGCTTATAAAGCCTAATCCGCCTCTGTGCCCATTGTGGGTATAGCAGGACATTGCTACACTATACAGACCAGCAACGGGCACGTCAGGCAGGATGTGATGAAGTCATTACTAAACCTTACTCCTAGGATTGGCTGAAGGAAAGGGAGGAGCATTTCTTGAAGGATACTTAGATACGGTCGAGTACTGTTTTGATAAGAGTATCTATCGTATTTTTGTATCCCGTGTTCGCTTCTTTTATCAGGCGGTTGGCAATGACCATGCATACCGTCATGGCCTTGTGTCCCATCAGACGGCTCAAGCCTGCCAAGGCAGAACTTTCCATCTCGAAGTTGGTGATATGGTAGCCGTTGTATTCAAATTTTTCAATCTTCTCGTTCTGATGCGGGTCGGCAAGCGGCACGCGTAACTCGCGTCCTTGAGGTCCGAAGAAGCCCCCGGCGGCAATCGTTACGCCACGTACCATGTCGTCTTGTGCGATGCGGTCTATCAGTTCAGCACTTGCATCAATGACGTAGGGGGCAGGGGCACACATGTTGCCGGACCATCCCATATGGTTGAGGAAGGCACGCTCCATGGGTAGGTCGCACACGGAGTTGCGTCCGGCATAGAAGTTGAGCAGACCGTCGAAACCGATGGATTTTTCAGAACATACAAATGTACCCACCGGAGTGTAGGGTTGCAAGCCGCCGCAGGTGCCGATACGTACCAGCTCAAGGCTACGTAGGCGGGGCTTTTCTTCGCGCGTCTCGAAGTCGATGTTTGCCAGGGCATCCAGTTCATTCATCACGATATCGATGTTGTCACATCCGATACCGGTGGAAACCACCGTAATACGTTTCCCTTGGTAAGTACCGGTGATAGTCTTGAACTCGCGGCTTTCCACTTCACATTCCTTGTTCTCGAAATGGGAGGCAACCAGTGCCACCCGTCCGGGGTCACCTACCAAGATGACTTTGTCTGCCAGCCATTCGGGCTTTACGTGAAGATGAAATACAGAACCGTCTTCATTGATGATCAGTTCGGAAGAGGCGAAATATTTTTTCATTTGATTGAGCTTTTAATCTTTTGTTTATAAATAGAAACGCCGGGAACCGATTCTTGTTCACCGGTTCCGGCGTTTCTGTCAGTTACTTTTCGAGTTATTTGCTCAACGGCTGGCTGGTATTGCCCGTCGTCGGTTTGGCAATGTTTTCGCGCATGGAAGTGTCGGCTTCTATATTCTTCATCCGGTAATAGTCCATGATACCCAGATTGCCGTTGCGGAATGCTTCGGCCATGGCCTTGGGTACTTCCGCTTCTGCCTCGATAACTTTGGCACGGGCTTCCTGGGCCTTTGCCTTCATTTCCTGCTCTGTGGCTACGGCCATGGCGCGGCGTTCCTCTGCCTTGGCTTGAGCAATGTTCTTGTCGGCATTGGCTTGGTCTATCTGCAGGGCGGCACCGATATTCTTACCTATGTCAATATCAGCAATGTCAATGGACAGAATTTCGAATGCTGTTCCTGCATCCAACCCCTTGCGCAATACCAGTTTGGAGATAGAATCTGGATTCTCCAATACCGATTTATGATTCTCTGACGAACCGATGGAGGAGACAATACCTTCGCCTACACGGGCCAGAATCGTGTCTTCTCCGGCACCTCCCACCAATTGGCGGATATTGGCGCGCACCGTTACACGGGCCTTGGCAATCAACTGGATACCGTCTTTGGCAACAGCCGTCACGGGAGGGGTGTCAATTACTTTGGGATTAACGGACATCTGTACGGCTTCGAACACGTCACGGCCGGCAAGGTCGATGGCGGTTGCCATCTGGAACGGCAGCTCGATATTGGCTTTAGAGGCGGATACCAGTGCGTGTACCACCCGCTCTACGTGACCTCCGGCAAGGTAGTGCGCTTCCAGTTCGTCGCGCGTGATGTTTTGCAATCCTGCTTTATGAGCTTCAATCATGCCGGGCACAATGATATAAGGAGGGACATTACGGATGCGCATCAGGAAAAGTTGTACCAGCGAGATGTTTACTCCCGATACTTTGGCGGACAGCCACAAGAAGAACGGTACATAATGGAAGAAAAGTACCAGGAAGATAATGCCTCCTATAATGAGGAAGGCGGTTAAATACATTGTGCTTGGATCCATGAGATTAAATATTAATTGTTAGTTATAAATAATAGGTTGATTTCAGAAATTTCACTGCTTGAGCCGTTCCACTAAGAGGACTCCGTCGGCAATACGGTCTACGATAATCGGAGTCTTTTCGTTCAGGAAGCCGTCTGATGACTTTACTTCCACGATGTCTCCGTTGATTTCGGCATAGCCGATAAGAGCCAGGCGGGTAGTGGTTACGCCTATATCGCCTACCTTGACTTTTTCCTCGGCACTACGGTCTACTTTGGAGGTGATGTTTTTTTTCAATGCAATTTTGTCGAGTGTCTTGGAGCGCATGAACCATACCAACGAGCCGATACAAGCCAGGGCAGATATGATAAGCGTAATGACACCTGCCGTGGTGCCCATATAGGCAAAGGCATAGTAGTTGGCAAAGATGATGCAACCTCCTGCCAGAAAACCGGCAACGCTGATGCCCGGAATTACGAATAATTCCACTAAGAACAAGATTACTGCTCCTATAATCAATGAGGCGATAATGAGTATATCCATAGTTGTCTTTATTTGGTGGCTTGTTTTTCCAGGTTGCGCACTTGAATGGCAGTTTGCTCCATCTCAGTGGACAATTGCCGTACACGTTGCTCCAGGTCGAGGATGGCGGCGGACATCTTGTCCTTTTCCTGCTTGTTGGCTCGGGAGTATTCCGAACGCATATCTTCCAGTTTCTCCTGCAGTTGTTTGTAGCTCTGCTCCAGCTGATTGTATTTGCCATACGAGGCTTTGGCCTGCGGGGAGCGGAAATCGTCCAGCTGGTAGTAGGTGGAGTGGTCGTCAATGATGAATTGGAAATCATGCTTCTTGGTGGTCTGCGGCTTTGCGTTGGCAGCGGTCCGTAGCCTTTCTCGGGCGGCCTCTACCGCATCGGTGTCCGTCCATGTGTCCTTGATAGAGTGAAGTTGCGCCAATGATATCATCTTGTCCGGGTCCATCCCTTCGTAGTTGTACACTTGCTTGGATGAGTTGGGAATGAATACATAGATGCACACTTTGCCTTCGGGCTGGTAGCGGTCGGAGGCAAACCATCCCAAGTCGTTGAATTCGTCAATGACGTACATATAGTCGTTGTAGGGCGAATTGAACGGCATGCCCACATTTTCCGGCATCAGATAAGAGTCGGTATTCGTATTGTAACGGGTGACGAAAATGTCATATCCTCCCATCGAGCCAGGGCCATCCGAGGCATAGTAAATAGTGATACCGTCCGTAAGTACATAAGGGTAGTCTGCATTCATGGCCTCGTTGATGCTTCCGGGCAACAAGCTGCCATCACTCCATTTGTCCAGCAACTTGTTGCGCGAAAGGATACTGAGGGTGCTGTCCGGTTGCATTTCGCTATAATATAGTTTATTGCCCAGCTCCGTTTCGTATACCGTTCCGCCTTCCTTACCGGAATCATTGAAGTAGGTGTCGTACATGAACAGCTTGCCCGATTCGGGGCTGATTTTGTATGCATCCAGGAATTTTTCCTTGTCTACCACAAAGCTGTCGATGAAGCAGACCTCTTCCACGCCTTTCAGCATGCGCAAGTTGGATTTGCTTTTTTCCAATAATTGTTCGGCCTCTTCGGTGGAGCGTTTTCTCTTTCTCAGGTCGGAAATGTAGGTCTCATAAGTCTCGATGGCTTCTTCGAACCGATATAGATCATTGTATGCCCGGGCCAAATAGAGTTGCCCGCTGGGGACGCGTCTCTTGACGGCGCTTTCCAGGTGTTTCAAGGCTTCTGCGGGTTCGCCGGTTTCCAGGCAACATACACCGTACCATAGGTTGTAATTTCCATTGCCAGGTTGTGTCTTGACGAGTTTTTTGAAGGCGGGCTTGGCTTCTTCGTATTCTCCCTTCTCGTACAAGGCTTTGGCTTCTGCCAGGCTTTGTGCGGAAATTGTTATGCTCAAAAGGCCGAATAGAAAGAAAAGGATATATTTTTTATTCATATTGATACATGCTGATTTGTTCAGAAGGTCAAAAATACAAATTTATCGTGAATAAAGCTGGTTTCCGTAATTCTATTTTGTTAATTCTTCTTTAAATCGTTCTTTTGCCTTACTTTTGCAACCGGAAGAGCTATAATTCATAACTTATAACTCATAACTCGTATCAATGGCACAATTTACTGAAGAAGAAAAGATGTTGCGCCGCATAGACAAGCGGTTTAGCAAAGGTGTGGTGGAATATGGGCTGATAGAGGACGGCGATAAGATTCTCATCGGGCTTTCGGGAGGCAAGGACTCTTTGGCGCTGGTGGAATTGTTGGCACGGCGTGCCCGTGTCTATAAACCCCGTTTTTCCGTTGTCGCCGTACATGTAGTGATGAAGAATATACCTTATAAAAGTGATGTGGACTATCTGAGGGAGTACGTAGAGTCGTGGGGAGTGCCTTTTGTTCTCTTTGAAACGGAGTTTGATGCCACGACAGATACCCGCAAGTCTCCTTGTTTTCTTTGCTCTTGGAATAGACGGAAGGCATTGTTTACCGTAGCCAAGGAGCAGGGATGCAATAAAATCGCGTTAGGCCATCACATGGATGATATTCTGGAGACCTTGCTGATGAATATCACCTATCAGGGAGCGTTCAGCTCCATGCCTCCTCGGCTGGTAATGAAGAAGTTTGATATGACGATTATCCGTCCGATGTGTCTGGTACATGAGGCGGATTTGATGGAGTTGGCGCAAGTGAGGGGGTATCGTAAGCAGGTGAAGAATTGTCCGTATGAGTCACAATCCAGCCGTAGTACAATGAAAGGCATTCTGAAACAGTTGGAGGAAATGAATCCTGAGGCACGCTATAGTCTATGGGGGAGTATGACGAATGTGCAGGAGGAATTGCTGCCTGCAATCATAAAACATTAACCATTAATTATTAAAAAATATATGAAAGCATTTTATACCATTTTGCTATTGATTGTATCTAATATTTTCATGACGTTTGCCTGGTATGGGCATCTGAAGCTACAAGAGACAAAAGTCATCTCCAACTGGCCGTTGTATGCCGTGGTGCTGTTTTCTTGGGTAATAGCTCTGGCTGAGTATTCTTGTCAGGTTCCGGCCAATCGGATAGGCTTTTTAGGCAATGGAGGCCCGTTCTCATTGATGCAACTCAAAGTGATTCAGGAAGTAATCACTTTGATAATCTTTACGGTGTTTACAACGGTTCTTTTCAAGGGGGAAACGCTGCATTGGAATCATTTTGCCGCTTTTGTATGTCTGGTACTGGCGGTATATTTTGTATTTTATAAATGATGGGTTAATCGCATTTGCACATTATTTCATATCTGTCTCTTATACACATCTCCGAGCCCACGAGACCGAGGCTGA
>ENA-OYHW01000485-OYHW01000485.1-human-gut-metagenome-genome-assembly--contig:-NODE-485-length-7546-cov-3.715525_pt1 | contig 7546 bp, 4 predicted proteins | sample MGYA00243768_ERZ653009 | MGnify/ENA primary metagenome ERZ653009 (study PRJEB26926, sample SAMN06165333) | human gut metagenome | biome: ENVO:00009003; feature: ENVO:2100002; material: ENVO:00002003...
TCTCATATGCTGCTGTATCTATTTTTTCTTGTTCAGGCAATTTAGCAGAATTAACCATAGCCGTCAGGATATTCCCAAGGATCGAATATGTATTGGCGTCTCCTGCCAGCGCAGAAGCAGCAAAAGAACACATTAATTCAAATGTCCCATAGTCAGTATTTTTTTTAAATTCTCCACAGTTAAGTATGATCTTCCATGCATCCTTTATTTGTTTCTTATCCAATTCGGCAAAGATATCCAGAAAATTAGTGCCTTGATCCAGCTTTACCGCTTCAATTGCAAGGTTTGCTGTATCAGTATTAACTTTCACCTCATCGAGCAGCATTGTGTAATCATCAATAAACACCCGATACTTTGTATCATTCTCCTGTTCTTTGAGTACTGCTGCCAGTTTCTCTCTTATTGTTTTAACATCCATTTTTTCGCCTCTTTTCTGTCGCCTGCCTATTAGCAATTGGTAACACCTATACCCTCTGACACATTGCTTTTCACCGTAATATCCTTAGCAAACGACACGTTTTAGTCTAAATCCATTATACAGTCTATAACGTTGGACTTCAAGTTTTTCATCTCACCTTGAAGTGCTACTTTACAATATAACTCCACTTCTGACATAGCTGATTTTTATATAAGTTTTCAATAGATTTTGTCTCCGCGGAAAGGATAGAAACCCGGTTGACTACACGGAAGCATTCAAACAGAAAGTAGAATCACTGGACTACTATAAGATGCGCAATCTTAGAAATAACGGAGTCCTGGCATATGGAATCGTCACTACTTTCTCCCACGAAGATGCTGAGAAGATAGATATTGAAAAATCGCAGCAGAACAATGTGAAATGGCTGAAGAACACCTTTAACCTGACCCCGAAAAATGGAAAAAGTGTCCGCGGTGTTATGTACCATGGAGACGAATACGAAAATGTCCACTGCCACTCCCTTGTCGTTCCTGTAAATGAGCAGGGAAAGATCTGTGCCTCCAATAAAAGATTCCCTTTTCAAAGAAGCAAAAATATTGTATCATAGTAATAATTCGGTTTTTTGCCCGATGTATCTGTCATGTGCAGAACAGTAACTTATGATAAAAATTCTGTTGAGAGGAGAATTTATGTTCGAAACGATCATTGACGCAATCAACACATTTCTTTACAGCAAATTGCTGATTGTGATATTAATTGGTTCCGGCATCTATTTTACTATTCGGACCAGATTTCCGCAGGTACGTTTATTCCGGAAAGCCTGTAATGCTGTAATGGAGAAGCCAGAGGGAAAAGAAAGTGTGTCATCCTTTCAGGCACTGATGGTCTCTACGGCATCTCGTGTAGGAACGGGCAACATTGTGGGAGTATCTTCCGCTATCTGCATCGGTGGTGTAGGCTCCGTATTCTGGATGTGGATCATTGCCATTCTTGGCAGTGCATCAGCTTTGGCAGAAAGCACACTGGCACAGATATATAAGAAAAAAGGGAAAGATGGCAAGTGTTATGGTGGTCCGGCTTATTATATAGAAGCAGCACTGCACAGCAGAGGATTGGCAGTGGTTTTCTGTATAGCCATGATCCTGACTTATGCATTTGGATTTAATATGCTGGCTTCTTACAATCTTCAGTCTACCTTTGCCGGCCAGCCATTTTACAATGCAGATATCACGCCTTGGATCATAGGCGGAATTCTGGCACTGGTAATGGGATGGTGTCTGCTGGGTGGCGGTAACAGAATTGTGAAAGTAACCTCTACCCTGGTGCCATTTATGGGAATTGCATATATTTTGGTATCCCTATTTATCGTAGTATTGAACATCGGACAGCTTCCGTCAGTCATGGCACAGATTTTCAAAGAAGCATTTGACTTTAAAGCCATTTTTGCCGGTTTTGCCGGATCAGCCATGATGCAGGGAATCCGAAGAGGTCTGTATTCCAATGAAGCAGGTATTGGTTCTGCACCAAATGCGGCAGCATCTGCAGTAGTCAGCCATCCGATCAAGCAGGGACTTGTACAGATGCTGTCTGTGTTTATTGACACATTATTATTGTGTACTGCAACTGCCATGATGTGTCTGGTATCTGGTGTGATACCTGCAAAAGAACTTCAGGGTGCACCATGGGTGCAGGCAGCACTTCACAAGACACTTGGTTCTTTTGGCCCATATTTTATCATGATCGCCATGGTATTATTTGCTTTTACCACATTATTGGGAAATTGTTTCTACTGTGACAATCTGCTGACTTATATTCATAAAAAACAACCGGACAGGAAATTCATGACAGGATTTCGCATTGTATCAGCACTGGCAGTATTTTTTGGTGCAGGTATGGAAATGACATTACTATGGCATATCTCCGATGTATTGATGGGGATAATGGCGTTGATCAACATTCCGGTAATCCTGATACTGTCCAATACTGTAGTGAAGGCATTAAAGGATTACGAAATACAGATTCAGCAGAAAAAGAATCCTGTATTTTTCAGTAAGAATATTAACCTGAAACAAAAAACAGATTACTGGAAATAAGACCAAACCGCCCAGAAGATGATTCTTCCGGGCGAGTTGGTCGGCATCTCCGGGCACTTCATAGGGGCGTACCCAATGCCAGTATTCATTGCTGTTGGTTCCAGTATGGGCGTAGCTGCTGGAGTCACTTATGGCTTTTTTCGTCGGTACTTGAATACAAAAAACGAAACGCTTCGATCCAACTCTTGCTGAAATGTGTGCTGCCCCTTTGCTTATGGCCACCGGATTAGCTAGTGGCCGTAGTTTATATATAAGCAGATAATATCATGTTTTATCATTTCACAGTAACCGTCAATGCCGCATATACACCGTTTTGTGCATATACCCATATCGTACAGGTTCCTTTACCAACTGCCTGGATAAGCCCCTCCGGGGTAACAGTGGCTACTGCTGTATTGCTGCTTTCATAGCAGAGATTTCTGTGGTGTCTGATCTTTTTGTCCTTTTTTATTTCTTTTGCTGTGATCTGTGCTGTCTTTCCTTTTTTCAGGGTTATTTTTGAAACATTCTTTTTGTTTCCGACCTTAGTTACGGAAACGGATCTTGCAATTCCGTATTTGCCGCCCTGTGTGATCACATGTATGGAGGCAGATGTATCTGTCACTACCTTTTTGCCATCTACTATCTTATATGCTTTTACGATATATTTATAGAAAGTGCCTTTCTTCAGGTTTTTATGTGTCCATGTACGTCCGTTTGTAATAGTGGCAAGCTTTTGATATTTGTACGTCTTTGTCTTTGTATTGCAGCGGTTTCCATATACGAAATATCCGTCCACACCATCAAGTTTACTCCATTCTAAGGTTATAGCAGTTTTCGTCTGGTTTACAGAACGGACTTTTAAGCGTCCGAACCCTTTTGTCTTGTTAATTACAGGCTCATCAGGAATCTTCACTGTGATCGTTATTGAAGCTGTGTTTTTTCCATCCTCTGTAGTTACTGTAATTATTACTGTTCCATTTCCGATTGCTGTTACTTTACCATTCTCATCTACAGCAGCGATCATTTCATCGTCAGATTTCCAGATCAACTTCTGGGCGTCTGCGTTCTCAGGTTCGATCTTAACTTTCAGTTCTGTGGATTCACCAATCTTCGTCAGTGTTTCCTTCTCTGCTTCAATCGTGATCCTCGCAATTTCTACAGGAATTTTTACGGTTACGGCTACAGTTGCGGTGTAATTTCCGCTTACGGATGTGACTGTGATTGTAGCTGTTCCATTTCCAACGGCGGTTACTTTACCCTTTTCGTCTACAGTTACCACATTTTCGTCACTGGACTTCCATGTTACCCGCGTATTATCTGCATAAGATGGAATCACCTCAGCGGTAAGCTGTGCAGTCTCGTCTTTTCTGGTAAGAGTAAGTGTGTCCGGAGATACCTTAATGCCTGTTACCGGGTAACTTGGGATATAGATTGCGGGGATTGTTGCCGTTTCTTTGTATCCACAAACTGTACAGGTTCTTTCTTTTTCTCCTTCCACTCCGATTGATGCCTGTTTTGTTACTTTCCAGTCACCAAATGTATGCGATTCCGAAGTTGTATTCTCATTTCCAATACTGCAGTGCTGCCAGTGAGTTGTTTGATCATACTCCCAGGTATAAGAATGCCCAAAATCAGTAACAAGAATTTCAACAGATTGTTCCGCAGATGCCTGATACTTTGCCGGACTGGTTGCTGTTACTTTCACTTTATAAGTTCCAGCCTCGGAGACTGTAAGAGTTTCTTCATTCTTGTCATTTATGGGGACATTACCTTTATACCACTCATAGCTATACGTTATGTCATTACGAGTATGTTGCGCCTGTACTGTCAGCTGAATACCAGAAGATGGACAGCCTTTTTCTTTTGCAATTGTAACCTTTGGCGCTTCCAGTGCCCAGATTTCCTGTACTTGCATGTCCGCTGTAATTGGAGACGTAGGATTCCATATACCGCTGCTTCCTCCTGAGATATGTTGCCATCCAGTTCTCTTATATCCCGATATATTTGTTGCTGCCGGAATATCGTTTGAATTAATTACTTTTCCAGACAGAATATAAATGTTTTCTGTTTTTGATATCAGGTTATTAGTTATATCGGTTATTGTAATTAATTCCACTTTTAGTTTATTGGTCCATTTTAAAGTATTTCCGTCTCTTACCAGTCCTTTAGGATTGTTTTTCTTTGTACAGAACTGTGATTCATATTTTTCAGCTGCTGTTTCATTTTCATATTCAACTGCAATTGAATCTTGTGTTTCATCTGTAGGTATTACCCAAATCGGTTCGTTTACATTTAAAGTACTGTTTGCAAGAATACGAAATCCACGAGTATCCTTATCGTTTGAAAGAACTACGCTTCCTGTTATTTTAGGGTTGTTACTAAGACTCAGATATCCCAACGAGGTACTCCTCCTATTAATCAGCATAATTACGCTTTCTTTCATATTATCCGTCTTAGTCCCACTGGATTTTTCGATTATTTCTCCACCGGAAATATTCACTTGCATATCATCGTGTGCGAATATACCAGATCCACCTTCTTTGGCTGTATTACCGCTGATATTTCCTCCTTCTACAATAAGTAGACTTGGATTCGAACTGTCTCCCCATATACATATCGCACCGCCACGATAGCCCGCGTTATTATTAAGAAGTTCTGAGCCTTCCTTGATAGTTACCGTAGAATTCCACGCATAAATTCCTCCTCCTTCTTCTCCTTGAAAGGAGCCATTATTGTCATTTCCTTTAATAGCGCTGTTACCAGAGATGGTTCCAGATTCAATTACAACTCCTAGATTTCTCGAATTCGCTATATAAATCCCGCCACCTTCACCATATTTATGCTGAGAATAATCTGTTTCTGCTTTATTGTTGATAATCCGGCATCTTTGCCCATTTGTACCTTTCCTCATGATTATGTTAGAATCTCTTGTTAAATAGACCCCGGCGCCTTGCCCGCTTATATTATTAGAAATGGTGCCACCCGTTAAGGTTACATTTGAAAAACCATCTACGTCTATTCCACCGCCATAAATTGCATGATTTTCATAGATCATACCACCTGACATATTGACAGTTGCATTGTTTGTAGCGTATATTCCACCTCCGTTTGTTGCCACCTGTCCACAAATTACACCGCCTGACATATCGACAGTTGCATTGTCAGCATATATTCCACCTCCTTCCTTAACTCCGTTCTTACCATTTCCCTGGATTCTACCACCAGTTAAATTTACAGTACTGCCACTCTTTGCATCAATGCAGCTTTTACCCGGGAACGGGCCAATCTCGGTTCGATTCTTTATAGTCAGAGTTCCATACACCTGAATGGGATTTTCAGAAAAAGTACAGCTTAATTTCTCTGGTGCTGAACTGCTAATTTTTACATTTTCTAGAGTTACTTCACTACCAGCATTCACCTTCAGCATATATGTCAGAGTGTTTGTTCCCGGACAAAGTGTCACATTCTTGAGAATGATACTTTCATCGATATCCACAGAATTAAGCAGATAGATGGTTCCGTCACTACCAGCAAGATCTATAGCCTTCGCAAGAGTATTTACGGCAGCTACACTGCTTCCATCATTTGTGTCATCTCCTGAGATTGGATCCAGATAAACAACAGTATTTCCTTCTGTCTGCGCAGCCGGAACGCTGTCATCGGAAAACTCGCTGACAGCTTCTGCATCATTTCCGCCGGAAAATTCTACATATTCCGAATTGTCAAACTCTTCTTCCTGCAAGAGCGCAGGCTCTGTCAGATTTTCCTCTGTACTGGCTACATCTCCGCAGTTCGTAGCAGACTCCGCATCAACTATCGAAATCTCTGCATTCTCGGAACTTATCGACTGGCTGCCATCAGTAAAAGAGTCTGCCAATACCGGAGTTCCCGCCATCGTTGCGGACATAACGATACTCAATGCCCATGAAACAGTTTTTTTGAAACACTTTTTCTTCATACTTCCACCTTTCCTTTCTTTAATACATGATCTTCTGCGTCTTGACTCTTTTGTCCTCTGTTTCTGAATTTGATACATAATGCGGTAATCACGACTGCCACAGTAAAGGAAACGACAGCCACCAACACATAGCCGCCTGCGCCTTCATGCAGCAGAATTGCGCCGTACATTCCTGTGGCGTTTATTGGCTGGCTTTGCATAATCTCCATTGCCCCCACAAGGGGCAGGAACAGCAGGGTACACAGAACGGACAGACGGCAGACTGTGCGCCGCTCCTGGCGGCGGTGGTATTCATGCATTCGCTTTTTTACCAATTCGATACGCTCTTCTGTATCGTACATGCCTTCCAACCTCCTTCCACAAAAACAGTCTTAAAAGTCCTTTCACTTATATAGGTACAAAAAAAGCGAAAAACTCTCACCTGAAAATCAAATTTTTTCAAAAAAATTTGAGAGCTGCCGAAACAGCTCCCAAAAGCGGAAAATCAGGTTATATTATTGTATCGAACTGCGGAAGATCAGTTTTCCCGCTGCCAGGATCAGTACAGGCAGCAGATAAGCAATATACTGTGCTGCACTGCCATAGGCGATCAGAAGATTATAAATTGCGTGAAAAGTGATTGCTGCTCCCAGCAGACCGCAGGTTCCGGCAATCTTCAGCCATGTTCTCTGCCACACATATGCAAGACCACCGCCGACAATGGCTCCACAGATCACATGCATGGCTCCAGTCCCAATACCACGGAAGAAAATAAAAGAAAAATGTCCGGCTCCGTTTTGGATCAGGTAGCAGACGTTTTCAAATGTGGCAAAAGAAAGTGCTATAACTACGGCGGTATTTTTGATCTGCTCTCTTTTCGGCTCAAATATCAGCAAATAAAAGAGCAATGGCAGAAATTTCATCACTTCCTCCACCACCGGGGCGATCTCTGTAGTAGTGGTAAAGGTGTCCGCTCTATAAAGTGCGGCAAAAAAGGTGTTGATGTATGCAGAAAGCAGACAGGCACCCATTCCGGCAAGGCAGAACAGAAAGAATTTTCTCTGCCGCTTTCCCATACACAGAGCCGCGATCAACAGGGGCGAAGCAATGCAGAGA
>ENA-OYHW01000518-OYHW01000518.1-human-gut-metagenome-genome-assembly--contig:-NODE-518-length-7173-cov-4.555493_pt1 | contig 7173 bp, 7 predicted proteins | sample MGYA00243768_ERZ653009 | MGnify/ENA primary metagenome ERZ653009 (study PRJEB26926, sample SAMN06165333) | human gut metagenome | biome: ENVO:00009003; feature: ENVO:2100002; material: ENVO:00002003...
ATACGAGATCAGCCTCGGTCTCGTGGGCTCGGAGATGTGTATAAGAGACAGCCAACGTACTGCTCTATGTGGACGAAGCCCATGCATTCGGCGTAAGGGGACTGCGCGGCCTGGGCTGCGCCGAAGAAACCGGATGCATCCGGGATATAGATTTCCTCGTGGGCACCTTCGGCAAGGCAGCGGCATCTGCCGGTGCATACATCGCCTGCTGCCGGACGATACGCGAGTATCTCGTCAACCGGATGCGAACCCTTATCTTCACCACGGCATTGCCTCCGACAAGTATTGCCTGGACACTGTTTATCGTACGGAAACTTGCCGGAATGCAGGACCACCGCGAGCATCTGGCAAGAATCAGTCGGACACTGCGCGAAGCATTACAAGCCAAGGGGTACGGATGCCCCAGCGCAAGCCATATCGTCCCACTGATTATTGGCCCCAGTGCCGACACCGTGCTGTGCGCAGAGCTGCTGCAGAGGCATGGCTTTTATGCACTGCCGGTACGCCCGCCCACGGTGCCCGAAGGGACATCACGCATCCGCTTCTCGCTGACGGCAGACATACGGGAAGATGAGATTGGAGAACTTATACCCCTTATTCCCCTAAAGGAAGAGAGGAATACTAACGCTATACGATTCTAAAAACAGATGAAACAAAGTTACATTATACACGAGCATCATCCCCGGCTATTGCTGTTCTTTGCCGGCTGGGGAGCCGATGAGACGCCTTTCAAAATGTATCGTCCGGTAGCCAGCGACTTCATGGTGTGCTATGACTACCGCACACTGGATTTTGACGCCTCCGGACTGGAAGAATACCGCGAAATCAACCTCATCGGCTGGTCTATGGGGGTATGGGCGGCTTCGCAGACCGTGCCACAGCTCTCATCGCCAGGTACGTCCGGCGAAGGTATCCATATGGCAAACAGCATCGCCATCAACGGAACGCCCTACCCCATAGACCAGCATATGGGCATTCCACCCGCCATCTACCACGGGACATTGGACGGACTGACCGGGGCTTCACTGCACAAATTCCTCCGCCGCATGTGCGCCAACGGAGCAGCCTTCAAAGCTTTCCTGGAAATCACCCCCCGCCGTCCGCTGGAAGAGTTGAGAGATGAGTTGACGGAGATTGAGAAGATGTACCACACACTGCCTGCTGCCACCTTCCATTGGCAGCAGGCAGTAACGGGAGGCAACGACCGCATCATTCCACCAGCCAACCAGCTGCAAGCCTGGGAAATACTCGGCACCCCCGTACTGCAAACGGAGGATGCCCACTACCAGGAAGAGTTATTCAGACATTACCTGCAAGACCTATGGACAAGCCACTGAACCCGATGGACAAACAACTGATAGCCGCCCGCTTTGCCAAAGCCCGGAATACCTATACCCGGGAGGCCCGCGTGCAGCAACAAGTCGCCGAGAAGATGATGCAGCTCATAAAGGAACCATACACACGTTTCCGCCGTGTCGTAGAGTTTGGCTGCGGAACGGGAAGCTACTCACGTATCCTCCTCCACACCTTGCAACCGGAAGCTCTGCTGCTGAACGACTTGTGCCGGGAAATGGAGGAGTGCGTCAAGGAACTTTGCGACGGCACTACCGTGCAGTTCGTCCCCGGTGATGCCGAAGCCATCGACTTCCCCGGAGAAACCGACCTGATAACCTCGTGCTCCACCCTGCAATGGTTCAACGACCCAGGTGCTTTCTTCACCCGCTGCCACCAAGCACTGGTGGCAGACGGCCTGCTTGCCTTCAGCACCTTCGGCGCCACAAACATGCACGAAATACGCCAACTGACTGGGCACGGGCTGGACTATCTCTCCGTTGAGGAGCTGCAAGCCCTGCTGTCTCCCGGTTTCGATATTCTTCATGCCGAAGAAGAGGTGATATCCTTGCCCTTCCCCACTCCCCAGGCAGTGCTGAAGCATCTGAAGCAAACCGGAGTCACGGGTACGGAAAAAAGGATGTGGACGCGTAGTCGCCTGCAATCCTTCTGCAAAGAATACACAACCCGGTTCAGTGATGCCGCAGGCAACGTAAGCCTGACCTATCACCCTATCTATATCATCGCACGAAAAAAAACAAAATAATGGAAACAAAAAACATCTACTTCATCAGCGGCATTGATACAGATGCCGGAAAAAGCTATTGCACCGCCTGGTACGCCCGTGAGCTTATGCAACGCGGCCTGCGCGTCATCACCCAAAAATTCATCCAGACCGGCAACACCGGTCATTCCGAGGACATCGACCTGCACCGCCGCCTCACCGGAACCGGCTACCTGCCGGAAGACAAAGAGGGGCTGACCATGCCCGAGATATTCTCCTATCCCTGCTCTCCCCACCTCGCCGCCCGCATAGACAAGCGCCCGATAGACTTCGGAAAAATAGAGCGTGCCACCAGGGAACTTTCCCATCGCTATGATACCGTGCTCGTAGAAGGCGCCGGCGGTCTGATGGTTCCCCTTACCGAAGATTTCCTGACGATAGACTACATTGCGGAGAAGCAGTACCCGCTTATCTTTGTCACCTCCGGAAAGCTGGGCAGCATCAACCACACCCTGCTGAGCTTCGAAGCCATCAAGAACCGGGACATCGCGCTCGATACGGTACTCTACAACCTCTATCCCACGGTAGAGGACAAGACTATCCAGGAAGACACGATGAAATACATCAAGCAGTATTTGTCCAAGCACTTTCCCGGAACAAAGTTTGAGGTAGTGCCGGAAATTGTGTAAATTTGCAGCACATAAACGTCCTACTGCACATGGAAGCATTTACATTAGATTCAACTGAAATTATCGTACTCGCTACGGCGGGTGGTCTGTTCCTTATTCAAATTATCTACTACCTCTGTCTCTACAACCGTATTCATGCGCGCAGCCGTGCCGTGAAGCAGGGAGACACGCACTTCACCCAGGAACTGCCCCCCATATCCGTCATTATCTGCGCCCGCGAGGAATCCGAGAATCTGCGCCGCAACCTGGGCGCCGTGCTGGAGCAGGACTATCCCCAATTTGAAGTCATCGTCATTAACGACGGCAACACCGATGAGAGCGAGGATTACCTGACCATCCTCGAGGAGAAATATCCCCATCTCTACCACAGCTTCGTACCCGATTCCTCCCGTTACATCAGCCGCAAGAAGCTGGCCGTAACGCTTGGAATCAAGGCCAGCAAATATGACTGGCTGGTGTTCACCAATGCCAACTGCATGCCCCAAAGCAACCAATGGCTGCGACTGATGGCACGCAACTTCACATCACGTACCCAAGTGGTGCTGGGATACAGCGGCTACGAACGCGGCAAAGGCTGGCTGCACAAACGGGCGGCATTCGACAATCTGTTCACTTCCATGCGCTATCTGGGATTTGCCCTGGCAGGCAGCCCCTACATGGGCATCGGGCGTAACCTGGCCTACCGGAAGGAACTCTTCTACCAACAGAAAGGATTCTCCGCACACCTCAACCTGCAACGGGGAGACGACGATTTGTTCATCAACCACGTGGCTACCCCGGAGAACACGCGGGTAGAAACGGATGCCAATGCCATTGTGCGCATGCAGCCGCTTCTGCGTACCAAGGACTGGAAAGAAGAGAAAATAGGCTACGCCTCCACAGCACGGCTGTATCATGGAATGCAACGCTGGCTGGCCGGTTTTGAGACCCTGACCCGCCTGGCATTCCACGCATCCTGGATAGCAGCGATGTTCATCGGCATTATGCACTTCCACTGGCTGGCAGCAGGCGTCGCTTGTCTTTTGTTCCTGTTCCGTTTCACCCTGCAGGCCGTCATTGTCAACAAGACTGCCCGCGACCTGGAAGAACAACGTAGATATTACTTCACACTACCGGCTTTCGACCTATTGCAGCCGATACAGTCTTTACGTTGGAAATGGTACTGTCTGTTCCGCAAGAAAAGCGATTTTCTGAGAAAGTGATTCTCTTATTCGTAACGGATGGAAGTTGCCGGATGGATGCGTGTAATCAGAAATGAAGGGCCCAACAACATCAGGACTGAAGCCAGCAATGTACCGGCATTCAGTAGCAGGAACAGCCAGATATTGAAAGATACCGGAACAGTAGCCATATAATAGGTCTCAGGGTCGAGCTTGAACAAGCCGGACCAGCGCTGCACAAAATAGAATGCAAGGCCGATTATGTTCCCCCAGAGCATGCCTTTCCCGATGAGGAAGACCGAAAACCAAAGGAAAACTTTACGAATAGTAAAGTTGTTGGCTCCCAAAGACTTCAGCACACCTATCATGGAGGTACGCTCTATGATGATAATCAGCAGGCCGGATACCATGGTGAACCCCGCCACTCCAATCATCAGAATGAGAATGACCCAGATGTTGACATCCAAGATGCCCAGCCAGGCAAAGATTTGAGGATTGAGCTGCTCTACATTGCGGACGCAATACTCGGCGCCATAACGGTCGGGATTCCCGTCCGTATCGGCAGCTACCTCATAGGTGGTTTCTTCCAGCTTGTCATAATCGCGTATTTCCAGCTCCACGCCACTCACCTGGTCTGGCTCCCAGTTGTTCAGGCGATTCACCAGGTAGAGGTCGGTAAGCAGGAATAGGTTGTCGTATTCAGAGAAGTTGGTTTGGTAGATACCTGCAATCTTCAGGCGGCGGGCACGCACATCGTCCTGGATGAAGTAGGTGTCTATCTTGTCACCGAGTTTCAATTGCAGCTTGTTGGCAAGAGACTTTGAGATGACTACGCGGTTGGACGAAGCGGAATCGCTGAATTGCGGAAACTCCCCCTCCAGCAGATGGCGGTGGAAAAAGGTGCTGTCATACTCCTGCCCCACACCTTTCAGCACCATTCCCTGAAAGGCATCGGCGGTCTTTATCATCCCCGGCTTGGTGGAGTAGCGTTGTACATGCTTCACTTCGGGATAATCGGAAAGCGCAGCCATCATGCTGTCGCCCACCACCACCGGGCGCGTCTCATAAGAGCGTGCAGCATCCAGGTTGCCTATCTGGATATGGGCACCGAAACCCACGATTTTATCCCTTACCTCGCTCTTGAAGCCAACAATGACGGACACGGCAATAATCATCACCGCCAGTCCGAGAGCAATACCCACCATGGCAATAAGGACAGCCGGACGGGAAACTTGCTTGCCCGGCTCCGAGTTGCGATAAATGCGCAACGCTATAAAGCGAGATAAGTTCATGGGCCATTATTTTTTAGGCGCAGATTACACGGAAGATTTGAAACAAACGTCTTTATCTTAAGTTTTCCGTGTAATCCGCGTAATCCGCGCCTAATGAATTATTTCATTTTATTCGGTTCGTCCCGGATAGGCTTCCAATGCTTTTTGCAATACAAACAAGGCGCGGTTCAAGTCATCTTTCTTCAGTACGTATGCGATACGCACTTCGTTGCGACCGGAACCCGGCGTAGTATAGAATCCGGACGCAGGCGCCATGAATACCGTCTGTCCCTCGTACTCGAACTCCGACAGACACCAGGCACAGAACTTGTCCGAATCATCTACCGGAAGCTTTGCCACCGTATAGAAGGCTCCCATCGGGATGGGCGAATATACGCCCGGTATACGGTTCAATCCGTCAATCAGGCATTTACGGCGTTCTACATATTCATCGTATGTGTCGCGCAGATAATCCTCACCGGCATCCAGCGATGCTTCTGCAGCAATCTGGCCAATCAACGGAGGACTGAGACGCGCCTGGCAGAACTTCATGACAGCATCCCTGATTTCCTTGTTCTTCGTTATCAGGGCACCGATGCGGATGCCGCACTCCGAATAGCGCTTGGACACGGAATCAATCAGCACCACATTGTTCTCAATGCCTTCCAGATGGCAGGCAGAGATATAGGGAGAACCCGTATAAATAAATTCACGGTACACCTCGTCCGAGAAGAGGAACAAATCGTACTTCTTCACAAGGTCGCGAATCTGGTTCATTTCACGGCGTGTATAGAGGTAACCCGTAGGATTGTTGGGATTGCAAATCAAAATAGCACGCGTTCGTTCGTTAATCAGCTCCTCGAACTTCTCTACCTTGGGCAACGAGAAACCCTCTTCGATGGTCGTGGCAATGGTGCGTATCTTGGCTCCGGCAGAGATGGCAAACGCCATATAATTGGCATAGGCCGGCTCGGGAACAATGATTTCATCCCCCGGATTGAGGCAAGCCAGAAAAGAGAACAACACCGCCTCCGAGCCGCCGGAAGTGATGATGATGTCGTCGGCAGTCAGATTGATATTGTACTTTGCATAGTAACCCACCAACTTCTCGCGGTAACTGCGATATCCCGCACTGGGACTGTATTCCAGAACTTTCCGGTCGATGTTCCGTATCGCTTCAATCGCGACTTCCGGAGTAGGCAGGTCGGGTTGACCGATGTTCAGGTGAAATACATGTATACCCCTCTGCTTGGCAGCATCTGCCAGAGGAGCCAGTTTTCTGATAGGAGATGCGGGCATCTCCATTCCGCGAATAGATATTGTTGGCATGAGGTTTATTTACTATTTGACGATTTATGATTTACTATTTAATAGAGTATTTATAGGTGATATTGCTATCACTTTATCATTAAAGTTGCAAATGTAGCGAATTATTTGAAACCAAAAGGAAGGCAAGACCATAAAAACTTTAAAAAACTTATCTATCGTAAAAACTCTATGATATGTAAACAGAAACTTGTATCTTTGAAAAAGCAAACGAGCCAAGTAGAATCAATTGTAAATAGTAAATAGTCAAATAGTAAATAACACCATGGTCATCAACCTTATAACTTTTGCTTCCATACTGCATAAACAAGCATCAGTCCGTAGCTCCCACGAAGTGATATTGACTGAATTGGAAAAATACTTTACCGTCAACTTCATTGATTACAAAGACATAGACAAGTTATCACCCGATGACTTCAGTATTATATTCATTGCCACCGGAGGTGTGGAACGGCTGGTAATCCAGCATTTCGAATCCCTTCCCCGCCCCGCCATCCTCTTGGCAGACGGCATGCAGAACTCACTGGCCGCCGCTCTCGAAATATCTTCCTGGCTGCGCGGCCGGGGAATGAAAAGCGAGATTCTTCACGGAGAGCTCCCCGAGACCATCAAGCGTATTTTTGTCCTGCACAGCAATCTGTCTCTTATACACATCTCCGAGCCCACGAGAC
>ENA-OYHW01000524-OYHW01000524.1-human-gut-metagenome-genome-assembly--contig:-NODE-524-length-7124-cov-3.847928_pt1 | contig 7124 bp, 6 predicted proteins | sample MGYA00243768_ERZ653009 | MGnify/ENA primary metagenome ERZ653009 (study PRJEB26926, sample SAMN06165333) | human gut metagenome | biome: ENVO:00009003; feature: ENVO:2100002; material: ENVO:00002003...
GCGATTAGCATAAATTCTGTGCATCGCGAAGCGTGTTGCTGTGAACGGAGTGAACCGTAACCATGTATAATATTTTACCGACTTTCAGGTGGATTTTACCTTGACATAAAATTGGATGGATAGTACAGTTTATGTAACTGAAGAGATACATATAAAATTTTAAATCTGTTTTTGGAGACATCAGCGGGAAAGAATATTCTCATGAATTATCCGGATTATAGTTGAATAGTGAAAGCGAGGAATGATAAATGGCAAATGACCATGTAGAACACATAAGAATTGTACAGGAAACAGTTGCTGGCAAGGAGATTACTTTTGCACATGTAATGGGAGGGCCGGCTCCGGTCATATACCAGAAGCTTGGACTGAATCCGCAGGTGGATTACCGTTCATCTGCAATCGGAATTATGAATATGACACCGCCTGAATCTGCAGTGATCGCATCTGATATTGCGGTAAAAAGCGGAAATGTTTATCTGGGATTTGCAGATCGATTTACAGGCACACTGATCATTACGGGAGAGATTTCCGATGTAATGTCAGCGATGACTGAGGTTGTGGATTATTTCAGAGACACTCTGGGTTATGTAGTCTGCAAGATTACCAAAAGATAGGAAGTGTTGGGATGGCAGGGATAACAACCAGAGAATTACTGGAAAAGCTTTATAACCAGGATTATGAGAAACTAAAGGGAAAAAAGCTGCGTATGACCAGGGTAAGGGTTCCGGGAAAGGAAGTGTGCCTGGCGCATGTGATCAATCCTTCACAGAGCTGTATTTATCAGAATCTTGGTTTGCATATTGGAGTCCATGAGGGAGAAGACCACACAGGAGAAGCAATCGGAATGATTCGTTTTACCCCATGGGAAGCAGTGGTTGTAGCTGCTGATATTGCAGTGAAAAGTGCAAATGTGGAGATTGGTTTCATGGATCGCTTCAGCGGATCATTGATCCTTACGGGAGGTCTGACGGAAGTTCAGACTGCAGTGGAAGAAGTGGTGAAATTTTTTAGAGAGGTGCTTGGCTTTAAGACTTGTGCAGTTCACAAAAGTTAAAACATACGAAAAGTCAGTTATTCTGTACCGATGGTGCTTATGTAACTGCCGGAATAGCTGAGAGAAGTGAAAGGGACAGACATTAAATATGAAGAAAATATTTCTGATGGGCAGAAGTGAAGCAGGTAAGACTTCATTAACGCAGGCATTAAAAGGCGAAAAACTTCATTATGTAAAAACGCAGTATACGAATACGGATGATGATACCATTGATTCTCCGGGAGAGTATGCAGAGTCCAAGCATTTCAGCGTAGGGCTGGCCTGTTTTTCTTTTGAAGCAGATGTGGTGGCAATGGTACAGTCAGCAGATGAACCTTTCAGTTTGTTTGGCTATGGCAGTAATGCATTTATTCTGAGACCACTGATAGGAATCATTACGAAAATAGATTCTCCTTATGCGAATGTTCCAATGGTGCGTCAGTGGATGCTGAATGCAGGATGTGAAAGAATTTTTCTGGTAAACAATGTGACCGGAGAGGGGATTGATGAGCTGAGAGCGTTTTTGAATGAGGATGTTCCAAAGCTGAGTCTGGAAGAAGCAAAATTCAGACAGAGTCTTGGTCTGAATGAATGGGATCCGCTGCCGGAAGGTGTGGAATATTGAAAAATATATTGATAAATAGTTGACAAGCTTGCTGCAGGGTGTTATTATAATGACAGTATAATTCCATACAGAACATATTAAGTGCTGATACTGTGAGAAAGAGCAGTACAGAAAGAGGGAATCAGGTGAGAAACCTGAGCGATCCGGTCACTGTAACAGAGGAGCAAATCTCAGAATGTCCATTGTGCCATAGCATGAGAAGGAGAGAGGAGCGATGAGCCTGGAGCCAGGAAACCTGCTTGGTATGGCGAGGTTAAACTTCCGTGTAAAGTGTAACAACCAACTCCGTTGAATCCGCAGCTTCGGAGTGTTGTCTGCTTTTATCTGAAGGCAGACATTTTTTATGGAATGCGCCTGTTCTTTATGAATTATACATGATTAAATGGCAGGCGATACTACTTCGGATTTATTCGTTCCCTCCGCGCACTCATGAACGGATTTTTTTCTACCCCGGGGTAGCATCGCTCCCTCTTATTAATTTTAAATGTATGATCTGTGAAAAATACTGTAATGAATTTTCAATGCTTTGTTATGTGAAGAGAAATTGATAATTTATTAGAGTATTTTTTTTATTTCGTCCTCTGTCCTCTGATGGGTGGGATTGATGGAGACTGAGAAAACGGAATTATTCTGGAAAGATAAAAACTTGCAACAGGAGAGGAGAGGTAGCAATGGAGAAACCTTATTGGGAAGGGAAAGAATATTCTTATTTCAGCCATAAGAAATGTGAATTTTTTCCGTGTCATAAGAATGCAGATCCGGATGATTTTAACTGTCTGTTCTGTTATTGCCCGCTATATGCCCTGGGTGAGAAATGCGGTGGGAATTTCCGGTATACGGAAAAGGGAATTAAAGACTGCACAAACTGTATGCTTCCGCATAAGCGAAAAAACTATGGATATGTCACAGGAAAATACCAGGAACTGGCTGATATGATGAAAAGAGTAAAGGAAAGTATCAGCAAATAAGAGGAGAATGCGTCGCTGCTTAGAACGGAGTGAACAGTAACAATGTGTCAGATTAGCACAAATAAGAAAGAACGATTTTCATTGTAATACAATGCTTGTTCTGCTAGAATAAGGATAGCAAAAGAGAAGAGTCTGTAAGATTTTCAAGTCTGTTCTGAGTTAGTATATAAAGCATTTCACACACATTTTCCACACTTTTCACATGTACAGAAGAAAATGCATCACAGGCATTTGACGTCTTTTCCTGGCGACATTTTCTTGTCGGCAGAGCTCTGCATTTCTACATAGAGCCGTCGGAAAACAGGGAAAATTTACTGTTTTCCGACGGTTTTTGTCATTGATCATGGTTGAAAAACAAAAAAGATACTGATATAATGATATTATATTTACACAAGGGAGTTAACTACTACATGAAAAAAAGAAATACAGCGATACGCGCATTGTCAGTTTTTCTGGCTTATGCAATGGTTTGTACATCGGTACCCGCTGCGGGTCAGGAAATGTTTGGATCCGGAGTCAACAGAGAGACAGAAGAAAATACATCAGATCTGAAAGAATTTCAAAGTTCACAGGCAGATGAATTTGGAACAGATACGGAATCTGATGCAGAATTGTTCGGAAGCGATGATGCAAAACAGGAGTTCCAGGATGGAGAAAACTCAGAAGAGGGTACAGACGGAATCAGGTATATTAAGGGCCGCCCGTTGACAGAAGAGGAAAGAAAGGAAGAACTGGAACCCTTTAAAAATTTAAAACCTTTGGATCCGGGAATTGAAGTGGAGAGTGATCTGACATCAGTTTATGCTGCATATGGAAACAGGGAGGCTGCATTTCCATCTTCCTATGATGCCAGAAAGGAAGGATTAGTTACGCCCGTAAAGAACCAGAATCCATTTGGAACCTGCTGGGCTTTTGGTATGGCAGCAATCATGGAGACTTCGCTTCTGGCACAGAACAAAGGAACCTACGATCTGTCAGAAGAACATTTATCATACTTTTTCTCCAACAGACAGAATGATCCTCTTGGAAATACCCCTGATGATAAGAATTATGTACTGGGAAATTATCACGTGATAGGAGGTAATGATCACCTGGCGGCGATTTATCTCAGTACATGGTCGGGAATGACCACAGAGGCCGATGTACCATTTCCTACGGATTCTTCGCATCAGAATGATCTGACTGTACAGATTCCGGAAAGTAAGGCTTATAATTCTGCAGCATATCTGAAAAATGCATCTGTTTCCCAATACAGTGAGGAACGTATGAAAGAAATGCTGCTGAATGACCATGCAGTATCCATTATGCTTTATATGAAGGAAAGTTATGTAAATCCGGACACAGCTGCATATTGTTATCCTGTTGGAAAATCAAATTCGACTGTAATTAATCATATTGTGACAGTGGTCGGATGGGATGATACGTATTCAAAGGATAATTTCCTTCCTGTTTCCAATGTAACATCTGATGGTGCGTGGATCATCAAAAACAGTTGGGGGGAGAAGAAAGGAGACGGAGGATATTACTATCTTTCTTATCAGGATCCCAATATCAGTAAACTTGTAAGTGCAGAGGCAGTGGCTGCTTCGGATCAAAAGTACAGGAATAATTATTTTTATGATGGTTCTTCAGCACTTTCAGTGATTCCGATACAGGCGGGACAGTCAGTAGCAGCAGTTTATGAGACAACTGCAGGAAAGGGAAAAGCAGAAGTCCTGGGGGAGGTTAATCTTGTTACAAACAGTGACAATGCCTGTTACAAAATTCAGATATACACCGATCTGACAGATCCATATGACCCGGAAAGCGGGACCGCTGCATATGCTGCTCCATATGAGTTTGAACAGCCAATCGCAGGTGTACAGACTATCAGTGTACCAGAGGTGGTTTTGAAACAGGGAAGCAGATATTCTGTTGTGATCACAAACAGTGGGATTGAAAAAATCAGCTTTGGAGTGGAAGCAAAGTCCAGTTATGGGAACTGGTTTACCTGTACGGCGGGGATAGAAACAGGGCAGACATTCTATAAGGGTGCATCGGAAACGGCCAGGTGGACAGATGGAAAGACGAAAAACTGGACGGCAAGGATCAAGGCACATACAAGGACCCTGAATCAGTCATGGGTGCCGGATACACCGGTATTTCAGGTGAAGGCATATAATTCCGGATATAACCTTATTTCATGGGAAAAAGTTTCCGGAGCTACAGGATATTATGTGTACAGAAAACCTGCAGCAGGTGGGAAGTGGTCCCAAATTGCAGATGTCGGGACATCGGAATTAAAATATAAAGATAGTAAGGTTACGGCTAATGCATCATACCGTTATACAGTAAAAGCATATTATGAAGCATCCGGAAAAAGATATTCAGGTAAATATAAAACCGGCGATGTGATTAAAGCAGCACCTGCAGTGCAGAAGGTTACTTCTGTGAAATCTGAGAAAAATGGAATCCGTATCCGGTGGAAGCCTCAGAAAAAATGTGACGGCTATTATATTTACAGAAAGAAAAAAGGTGGTTCCTATCAATTGATAAAGAAAATTTCCAATGGAAATAGTTCTTCTTATCTGGACAAAAAAGCACAAAAAGGTGTATCATACTATTATGCGGTAAAAGCATATGTTAAAGAGCCATATGGAAATACATACAGCAAATATAAAAGTTCATCTGCTGTAAAAAGAAAATAAGAAATGAAGGAAAGAGATTATGAAGAGAAGGTTTGGAACAGTAATAGCAATGGTACTGTGCTTTATTCTGACAGTGGTTTCTGTTTATGCGGATGATGGAAAGGGTCAGAATCCGGATTATGTAACAGATTATTATATGATCGTACAGAGTACACAGGGCGGGGTAGATATTTATGATGAAGCAGACACTCAGAGTGTTAAACTGAATGACAGCAAGATTCCAAATGGAACTGCCATTCACGTTCTGGGTGAGAAGAATGGAGCAGACAATAAAAAATGGGCATATACACAGTACCATGGAATGAACGGATATGTTCCTATGGATGATCTGGATCCGGCTTCCAGAGAAGAAGCTGCCAATGAGGAATATCGTACTTTCGGAGGCAAAGATGTGGATTTCGAAGTAAAGGTTCATGGAAACGATGGAAGCGTATCGGTTTATAACGGACCTGGAGAGAAATTTGATCAGGTTTCAGGAACAGAGGGAATCGCAGATGTGACAACTGTACATATTTTTCAGTATGTTCAGGGAGAAGACGGAACAAACTGGGGGAAAACAGACACAGATGGTGTGACACAGGGATGGCTGAATCTTGATCGTGATACAGATTACGTAAATGAAAATGTATCCGCAGATGCACCGGAGGCTACAGGCACATCAGGAAATGTTCCGGTGGCTGCTGTTACACCAACACCGGAAGCAACTCCAACTCCGAAAGCCACACCAACACCAGAGGTAACACCTACAGAAAAAGTGACACCGACACCGGAGGCAACACCTACAGAAGAAGCAACACCGACACCGGAGGCAACACCTACAGAAGACGCAACGCCAACACCGGAAGAAACAGAGACGCCTGCTTCGACAGAAGACAAGGAATCCGATGATAAGCAGAGTCAGAAAACATCAGGAAAGAATGTAAAAGCAGATTCAGGAATGAAGAATCCTGTAATCTGGATTAGTGGTATCGGGATTATTGTTATCATAATTTTACTTATTTATTTCCTGAAGAAGAAAAAGTAAGAGTTAAAATCATTAAAGAATGCCGTCGACGGCAGAGAACAGTTACAAAATAAACAGTGGAACTAAAAGAGCAGCGCATCGGATGATGCAGCTGCTCTTTTTAGAAAATGTGTGTGTATAATTGAGACGTTATGAGGAAACCTCAAATCAGTCTTAATTAACAAAAACTATTAATGTGTGTGCATATATAGTCTACAATTTTTTTGCAATTTAATCAAGATGGAATTTTATAGAACGTGATATATTTTTGAGGAAAGAGGCTATTCAGACTTTTTACTTGCGTAACTCTGGCGGGAAACGTATAATAGGAAAAAGCAATACTCGAGGGTGAGGAAAAGAGGATGAAGATAACAGAAGAACTGTTAAATGAGATGAAAATTAAGGATGAGAACTTTTCTGACGGTCTGATCAAGCCGGACGGCGATTACGTAAGAATACCCAGAGGACATCTTCATGGAATGATGGAATTGCTTCCATGGACAGAGAACGAAATCTGGAAAATGATCCCGGATGATGATTCTCCGCTGTTCTGGCTGATTGAGAAAACAGGATGCGTTCTTACGGATTATAATAATTCTATTGGCATGAAGATGACACCTGCTCAGCAGACTGTGTTTGATATGATGCGAAAACATGGGGTTCTTACAGATGATTATTACGATCTGACGAAACAGAGGGAGAAAGTAAGAGAAGCCAGAGAACAAAAAGAGAACAGGAAACAATAGTTAAGTGCATATGAATATATGGGAGTGCATCGATGGAAAAGCTGTCTCTTATACACATCTCC
>ENA-OYHW01000527-OYHW01000527.1-human-gut-metagenome-genome-assembly--contig:-NODE-527-length-7101-cov-3.105450_pt1 | contig 7101 bp, 6 predicted proteins | sample MGYA00243768_ERZ653009 | MGnify/ENA primary metagenome ERZ653009 (study PRJEB26926, sample SAMN06165333) | human gut metagenome | biome: ENVO:00009003; feature: ENVO:2100002; material: ENVO:00002003...
GTGGGCTCGGAGATGTGTATAAGAGACAGGTATTTTTGAAAAGGGATTTACCGGTCAGAATGGTCGTCTGATTCAGCAATCCACAGGACTTGGTCTGTATCTGTGCAAACGGCTCTGTGAAAAGCTGGGCATTGGCATTACGGCGGAGTCGTCGGAACATGGCACAGCCGTTTCCCTTTCTTTTCACATTAACTGTCTGATTCATGAAGTGCAGAACTGAAAAGCGTTCTGCACTTCTTACATTTTTGTTAGAACTTTGTAAGAAAACTTGATACAAACGAAGCCACTCTTATTTTACAATAGAGATCAGAGGTGATAACAATGAAAGAAATTTTGAAACTGGATCATATCCAAAAATATTACGGAAATGGCGGAAATGTTACAAAAGCAATTCAGGACATCAGCTTTTCCGTTCAAGAGGGAGAATTTGTAGGAATCATGGGAGCATCTGGCTCCGGCAAGACTACCCTGCTCAACTGTATTTCCACCATTGATACCGTCAGTGCAGGACATATCTATCTGGACGGAACCGATGTGACGGAAATCAACGAAAAACAGATTGCCCGGTTTCGTCGGGAGAATCTTGGATTTGTATTTCAGGATTTTAACCTGCTGGACACTCTGACAATCTCAGAAAACATTGCCTTGGCACTGACTATCAACAAGGTTCCCGCAGGCGAGATTGATGGGCGGGTGCGGGAAATGGCCGGAAAGCTGAATATCACGGATATTCTGGATAAGTACCCCTATCAGGTGTCCGGCGGCCAGAAGCAGCGGTGCGCCTGTGCCAGAGCCATTATCAACCAGCCTAAGCTGATTTTGGCGGATGAACCCACCGGTGCGTTAGACAGTCACTCGTCCCAGATGCTGCTTTCGACGATCCAGAGTATCAACGAAGATCTCGGAGCCACGATCCTGATGGTGACACACGATGCTTTCTCGGCAAGCTATGCCAATCGTATTCTCTTTATGAGGGACGGGGCGATCTTTACGGAAATCCGTAAGGGTGGTGATTCCCGCAGGACTTTCTTTGAAAAAATCCTGGATGTCCTCACCATGATGGGAGGGGGCATGAGCGATGTACGCTAAACTCATTTTCAAAAATGCAAAGCGGTCTGTGAAGGACTATTTGATTTATATTGTGACCATGACACTCTGTGTCACCCTGTTCTATGCGTTTTTGTCTATCAGCAGCACCCATTATCATCCGACCATTGGTGCGGAATATAATATTTCCCTGCTGGCTGGAGGTATGAAACTGGCAATTTGCGGGATTAGTCTGCTTTTGTTGTTCCTGATCCACTATGTAAATCGTTTCATGCTGAGAAAAAAACAATCGGAGTTTGCAGTTGAGGCAACCCTGGGAATGGAGCAAAAAACCATAGGACTGCTCTTTTTTGGAGAGACTTTTTTCCTGCTCATATTCTCTGTGTCGGTGGGAATCCTTCTGGGGATGATCGTTTCTCAGGTCATTACGGCTATGCTGCTTGCTTCTTTTGGGGAACCCTACGCTTTTTCTTGGTCTTTTTTTCCAGATACCGTGCTGCTGACCGTGGGCTTCTTTGTTATTTGCCAGATTCTGGTTGGAGTCGGGAATGTCAGAATTCTCAACAAAAGCAGGATTATTGAGCTTATGACGGCAAACCGTCAGAATGAAAAACCGCTTCATAAAAGCAGATGGATGCCGATGATCTGTATTTTCTATGGCATTCTGCTGCTGTGGATGCTGGAGGTAGGTGCTGTAAAATATCATTTTTACTTCGATTCCAGACATCCGCTTCCTGTAAAGCTCATGTATTGGGGGAATGTCCTTTTCCCTGCACTGACGCTGCTTTGGGCAATCGCAGGTGCTGTTTTACACAGAAAAATAGGATTTTCCCGATACCTTTGCGGGCTTCTGGCTGGTGCAGTATTGACCGCTATCCCGATTTTTTCCATCGCAGAACTGGAAAAAGCCTACTTCCTTGGATTTGATGCCCCAACTCTGAATCAATATTTGCTGTTTGGGGTTGCGGATATTTTGTTTATCATTTCCGCAGTCATGTATTTATCGAATGCGGCGCTCCTATACTGGAAGGAATCTAAAGTGTCCCGCAAATATCACAATACGAGTTTATTTCTGTTTGGACAGCTTTCCTCTAAGCTGGCTACCAATACGAAAACGATGACGATCATTTGTGTGACCCTGACTTTTTCTATCTGCTTGTTTGTCATTGCGCCGGTTTTGACAGGATGGAGTCTGGGCTATTTGGATAGTCGGGCAGTCTATGATATTCAAATTTCAAGCCGCTACAACGATGTTTATGAAGTGGAAAATCTTCCGGATACAGACTATGGGGAAATTACTGCGTTCATAGAACAAAACAACATAGCGATAAAGGACGATTTGACTTTTTCGGAATATCTTCCCAAGCAAAGCGACTTTTACCAGCGAGTAAAGTACAATTTTCCTCCCTTGGCGATCGCACTGAAGGATTATAACGCTGTTCGGAAAATGTTGGGATATGAACCTATTATCTTACAAACGGATGAATTTGCTACCCACTGGCATCGTGCAGCAGAGGACAAGGATATTAAAAACTACATTGCTGAGCATACCTTATTGGAAACTGACGCAGGCACCCTGAAACTCAGTGAGAACGCCGTGTTTCAGGAGCCTGTGGGGGAATCCATCTATAATCTTTATACAGATGTGGTGTATATCATACCTGACGAAATAGCGCAAGTCTTGCTTCCGGTACAGCGCAACCGATTTGTGATGACCCAATATCCGCTTCCCTTCAAAACGGCAGAAATGCTGGAACAGCTTCTTGGGCGTTCTTATCCAGAAGATCCTGATAAAGACAATCTGGCAGGATACAGTACAACTGTCCATACTACGGAAGTGAACCGTATAATCGCCCTTAACTTTATCCTAAAAGCGTCCTTGATCTATGGTGCAATTGTTCTGATGGTGATGTGTCTTACCGTGCTGGCTCTTCAGCAGCTCCTGGATGCAGAAAAAAACAACTACAGATTTTCGGTTCTGCGAAAAATGGGAGTGGAAGAGAAGGACCTGCATACTTTGGTTCTAAAACAGCTTGGTGTTTGGTTTGGGATGCCGATCACAGCGGCAATCGTTGTAGCAATTATTGTGATTGGCTATTTTCTTCAAAGTGTTTCTGCTGAAATCTCAGCTTATATTGGCTGCGGAGCCTTGATGGTACAAGTAGGGATTATCATTGGTATTCTTTTCTTACTGCTGATAAGCTACTTCATAAGTACATGGATATTGTTTAAGCGGTCCATTTCGGAGAACTGATAAAGTCACAGTACAAAAAGGAAAAGCCGCCTGTATGAGCATTTGATATGCCCGCACAGGCGGCTTGCTTTATCTCTGGTAATCAGTCCAAAGGTTTATATTCTGTAACAGTTTTCAGGTATGTTTCCGGGTCGCCGTTGAGAACTAAATCTGCATAGGCTGCCGGATCGTTGTAAATCAGCCAGTCCAGCTCTGACCGCTGATATATATTATCGGCAACCTCATTCTCTACCGCAATCGTATCAATGGCAATCATGCTGCCATTTGCAAATTTCAGCTCCACACAGGCAGTATCCATATTGAACTCACAAGAAAGTAAACGCTTCATTTTGCCCTCCTTAGATCATGCCGAAGTGCTTGAGCGCCTCCTTGATTGCTTTTTCCTTATCGGGCGGGCATTGGGGCTGTTTTGCATCATCGGACTTCGGTTTGTTGTAATTTTCTCGCTCGATGATACCGCATTTCTGCTTCACCTGAGCGATATACAAGCTGCTGACCTTGAGTCCGGTATGCTCCAGCACATATTCCTTGATTTCCGAATAGGTGGCTTTCTTCTCTGCATCGGTGAGATCAAGTTCGTCCATGTGGATGTCTACCTCGATATGTTGCTTTGCATTAAGTTTGGACAATAAACATACCGTCTCGACAGTTGTTTCAGTTTCCAAGGGAAGTTCTTTCACTTCCTCGCCATCAACAGGCACAGGGAAGTTGAACACAATCTTTCTTATCCAGCTTCCGTCTTTCCTTTTCTCCGGGAACATCTCAATTCGCTCGATAAAGGCTTTCATAAACTCTTTCTGTTCCGCTTCTGTTGCGGAATGGTAGACTTCATCAAATGCCAGTAAGAGCCGATAGATATTGTTACCGGAGATTTTCTCCTGCTGAATGCTGCGGATTTGACCTTGCAATTCGCCAATCTGAACTTCGATATCCTCTATTGTATCATACTGCTCATCATAGCGGCGCTGCAAGTCCAAAATCTTTCTGTCATAGTGGGCATCGTTGATGTCCAAGGTGTCCATCTGACGCTCCAAGCGGCTTTTCGTTCCAAAGGCTTGCTTCAACTGTCCTTGCAGGACGGCGATCTGCTTTTCCATATCCTCTGTATCAACAGCCGAGCCGATTTTCGCCTGAATCGCTTCTACAAACCGGGGATTGTTGACCATAGCGGATATAATCTTAGCCACAAACTTGTTGATCTCCGTCTGCTCGATATTCAGTCGGAAGCTGCACTCATGTCCGGTAGGTGTTACCGTGTTTTTGCAGTAGTAATAATACCTCGTTTTCTTGTCCTTGCTGTGAGCCCTGGCGATATTGCCGTACATACTCTTTCCGCAGCATGGGCATTTCAGAATGCCGGACAGGATGTGTGCATGATCTGGATTGTTGACCTTTTCCCGCTTAAAGGAATTGATCTTACGCTTTTCCTGTGCCAGATACCAATCTTCTTCCGAAATGATGGCTTCGTGCTGTCCCTCATAAATCGGGAACTCCGACTGCTCAACTACGTGCATCTCATTTCTTGTGCCTTGCTTCTTTTCCGTCCTGCGTCTGCCATAGGCGATCTTTCCCATGTAAACGGGATTGTCCAATACATCCTGCACGAAGTTCCTTGAAAATCCGGGAATGGTATTGTTCTGCCGCAGTTTCTTGATAAAGCCGTTGCGGTTCAGATATTTAGCAACCCCGGCAACGCCCTCGTTGGTGTGAATGTAGCGGTCATAAATGACACGGATTACTTCCACTTCATCCTCCGCAATGACCAAATCTCCGTTTTCCAGTTTGTAGCCATAAGGAGCGAAACCACCGTTCCACTTGCCCTCACGAGCCTTTTGCTCACGTCCTGCCATTGTCTGGGTGCGGATATTCTCTCGCTCTATTTCTGCCACCGCAGACAGCACGGAAATCATCAGCTTTCCGGCATCCTTTGAACTGTCGATGCCATCCTCCACGCAGATCAGATTGACACCGAAATCCTGCATGAGCTGCAAAGAGTTCAGAACATCCGCCGCATTTCTGCCGAATCGGGACAGCTTAAAGACCAACACATAAGAAACATCATCTTTGCCGTCCTGGATGTCATTCAGCATCCGTTGGAAGTCCTGCCGCCCTTGGATATTCTTTCCGGAAAATCCCTCGTCAGAATACTCCCCGGCAATAACCATATCTTCGTATGCCGCATACTTCCTCAGCTTGTCACGCTGGGCATCCAAGCTGTACCCGTCAACCTGCATAGAGGTGGACACTCTTGTATAAATATAGCATTTAAGTTGTTTCTTTTTCAGAATCTCCACCTCCCTCATTCATTTCCTTTACCATAAGTCCCTCGTTGCGGATATAATACTCCAAAAGCCACAGCACATAATCCGGTGCATGGCGGTTGTCCAATTCCCACTCGGTCATAGTCCGGTAAGGGATATGGACGAGCTTGCAAAAATCTTTCCGGTTCAGTCCTGTGCTTTCCCGCAACTTGATAATTCTGTTCTTACAATCCATCTGTCTTTTCTCCATAAAAAACAAAAATACACGTTGCGTAATCATTATAGCATAGCCGCAGTGAATACGCAACGTGTAAATTGTAAATTTTTACGCAGCCTTATTCGTCAAAGGCTGTGCTTGATTACTTTCCTTGGAATGCTCCACTTTCTGAGGGGCATCCTGTTCCAATTTATCCAAAACCTGATGTCCATATTTCTGGAGCATCTGGCTCATAACATCCACACAGCGGACAAATGCCGCATTATATTTTGCATCCTCATAATATTTCTTCAATAGGCAGTTACCTCCATCAAATTTCCATGTCCTGTCCACGCTTACGGGCAGGTGCTTTGTGTTCCTGTGTTTCCTTTCCTCTGGCGAGGATGGAATTGATAAAAGCCCGAACCTTTTCGGATGCAATTTCCAGTGCATCCAGGAAAGGCTGGGCTTTTTGCTTCAACTCTTGATATTTTTTATTCGCTTCTTCACATCGCTGCTTCCAAATGGATGCAGACTTTTGAGCAGATTCCAGTTTCCCTTTCAATCGCTCATTCTCTGCATGAAAGAGAATGCCGTTGGTGGCATAGCGTTTCAACGTGTCGCATTCATCCGGTGTCAGCGTGATATTGTTTCCGAACGTGGCTTTCTTGCCCATCGCTTCAATATCCTGCACCGTAAGTGCAATGGCCTTTGCTGCCTTGGTTTCCTTTTGCAGAGCTTCCAGTTTCTTTTTCTGCTTTTCCGTAGCAGCTTTAGCATCCTCCAAACTCTGTTCTGCCTGTGCCACCTGTCCTGTCACAGCTTCCAAACGCTGCTGTTCCGCCTGCACCTTAAACTGTGTCACCGTCAGATGTTCCTCGGTGCTGCCACGCTCTCCACGCTCCACATCGGTATATCCGGCAGCACGCATGAAATTAAAAAAGTCATCCTGCAACACGCTGTAGGATGACCTTAAAATCTTTTTTCCTTTTTCATTGAGCTTGGGATTTCCGTCCTCGTCAAGCACCGGTTTGGAGTCCCATTTCTTACTTCGGCTGACTTGTGTGATCGTTTCCTTTACCGTTCCCCGGAGAGCTTCATCCTTACATCGCTTCGACCAAAGGATCTGCTTTTCCACTACCGGAATATAAACCACATGGAGGTGATAGTGGTACACATCCTCGCCAAGAGCTTCGGACATTGCCCGGTTGTGCTCATCGGCGTGCATCACAGCAGAGAGGATATACTGCTCACCGCCTACGATCTCCACGGCGGCTTTATAGGCATCAGCATAAAACTGTTTTGCAAATTCATAGCCGCCGTGGTTGTAGAAATAAGCGGAG
>ENA-OYHW01000557-OYHW01000557.1-human-gut-metagenome-genome-assembly--contig:-NODE-557-length-6863-cov-2.904524_pt1 | contig 6863 bp, 5 predicted proteins | sample MGYA00243768_ERZ653009 | MGnify/ENA primary metagenome ERZ653009 (study PRJEB26926, sample SAMN06165333) | human gut metagenome | biome: ENVO:00009003; feature: ENVO:2100002; material: ENVO:00002003...
GTGGGCTCGGAGATGTGTATAAGAGACAGATGAAACTGGAAGAACCTCTGCCGCTCCCTAAAGGAAAATTGGTAGATACCTTTTTTCAATACAGCCGCTCCATGCAAAGTTCCTGCTCTGCCATGATGGATTCATCCGTTGGGTCGTAGACTTGTTGGCTGTGGATTGCATTTTTTATCGGCATGGTTCTGCTCTCCTTATTTATAAGGAATCTTTCTCATTTTTCAGTAGATTCTTCCAGATTCTTTCGGTACTGTGCCGGACTGACACCATACTCTTTCTTGAATACCCGGCTAAAATAGAGTGGGTTATCATACCCTACGATCTCTGCAATTTCTCCAATATTGTATTCGGTGTTCTCCAATAAGCTTTGTGCATTTACCATCCGAAGGGACAGGATGTATTGTGCAGGGCTTATTTTCATGTACTGCTTAAAATTACGGATAAACCAGTTCGTACTGATATGCAGCGATTCTGCGTAATCGTCCACACTGACCTTTGTATTATAATTCTCGTTAAAGTAGGCAGCGGCGGCTTCGATCTCTTCGGGCATGCTTGTAGTTGTTTTCTCGCTTTCCTGCTGTTGCCTGCTTACTAAAAGCAGAATGATGTTGAAGAGAGAAGCAATATAGTCTTCATAGCCATATTCACATTGTTGCAGTTCCCGGATGATCTTTCGGAACAGCATTTTGTAATCCGGCAGTGTGCCGCTGTAAAAAACGTGCTTGTCCAAGGGTATTCCATGATAGTTCAGGATGTTTTTGACATCATATCCTGTAAAGTGAATCCAGAACACCTCTGGATGATCTTCTACATAGTAGACATACTTCTGGATTTCTTTCGGCTGATAAAGCACCATGTGTCCAGAAGTCACCACTTCCTCAACACCATCGAACCAGAAGTGTGCTTTACCAGATGCAACATAGAGGATTTGATAGTCTCTGCGACCCTTTGCCCAAAAAGTAGGTAGCTTAGGGCGTTTTTTCAAGCGATAAGTGCCGCAACTGCCTACGACCAGCGGCTTTGAGTAGTCTTTGAAATCCAAACGGGAGTTGTTCAAATATCCTGAGTTGAAATACATCCCTGCGCCCTCCTCATCTTCAGAGATTTTACAGTGATTTGGGAAATGTTCTATCACAAAATCACAAACTCTTTGATTTTGTGCATATTTTGTTCCATCTTGTCTATATCTTTTCGTTCCATTAGATTCTATAATATTTTCAGACGAAACGCAAGAGATTTGGGCAACTTGCGTAATGAGAATTCCAGTCTGAAGTGCGCAGCAGATTGGTTGCGCCCACACAAAACAAGCAAGATGGGAGAAAGCACAATGACTGAGAAACGTTATCTAAAGTGGTATAATAAAGTCGGCTATGGTTCAGGCGATATTGCAGGCAACGTGGTGTATGCATTCCTGTCCTCCTTCGTCATGATCTATCTGACCAACACCGTTGGCCTGAACCCCGGTATTGTCGGCACTCTGATTGCAGTTTCCAAACTGCTGGACGGTGTGACGGATATTTTCTTTGGTTCTTTGATTGACAAAACGCATTCTAAGATGGGCAAAGCCCGTCCTTGGATGCTGTACGGCTACATTGGCTGTGCCATTACGCTGGTGGCAATTTTCGCCATCCCGACCAATCTGGGACAGTTTGCACAGTACGCATGGTTCCTGATCGCATATACTCTGCTGAACGCTGTATTCTACACTGCCAACAACATTGCTTACTCTGCACTGACTGCTCTCGTCACGAAGAACAGTGCCGAACAGGTCGAGATGGGTTCTTGGCGTTTCATGTTCGCCTTTGCCACCAGCCTGCTCATCCAGTCCATCACGCTGGGTGCTGTTACGGCATTGGGCGGTGGTGCTGCCGGTTGGCGCACGGTTGCAATCATCTACGCCATCATCGGTCTGCTTGTCAACACCCTCTCCGTTTTCTCCGTGAAGGAACTGCCGGAAGGCGAATTGGTGGATACCACCGACAAAAAGGAAATCGAGCAGGACGAAAAGTACAATCTGGTTCAGGCTGCAAAGCTGCTTGCTGGTAACAAATATTATATGATGATCTGCGTCACCTACATTTTGCAGCAGATCTACGGTGCCATGATCAGCATGGGCACCTACTATGCAACCTACATCCTTGGCAACCAGAATCTGTTCGGTGTATTCTCTTGGGCAATCAACATTCCTCTGATCATCGCACTGGTGTTCACCCCGACCTTGGTTGCAAAGTGGAATGGAATGTATAAGCTGAATGTAATGAGCTATACTCTGGCAACGATTTCTCGTGCACTGGTTGCTGTAGCTGGTTACATGGGCAGCGGCAATGTGACCTTGATGCTGCTCTTTACTGCAATCGCAGCTCTTGGTCAGGGTCCTTGGCAGGGCGATATGAACGCTGCGATTGCTGCTTGCTCTGAATATACTTGGCTGACGAAGCATAAGCGCGTGGATGGCACGATGTACTCCTGCACTTCTCTCGGTGTGAAGCTGGGCGGCGGTCTGGGTACTGCCATCACCGGCTGGCTGCTGGCAGCAAGCCATTTTGACAGCGCTCTGACCGTTCAGCCGGATTCCTGCATCAATATGCTGAAGATCATGTATCTGGTGATTCCGTTTGCTCTGGATGCCATCATCACCTTCATTCTCTCTCGTATGAAGGTCGAAGAAGCAAATGAAAAACTGCGTGCAGCAGTCTGATAACAAGCCATTATCATTTCTCCTTCATCTGCTGTTCCCCGGAGGAATCCAGCGATTCCTCCGGGGAGGCTGGAGAAATATTATAAAATTATAAAAGGTAAATGAGGAAATACTATGGCTGCATTTGATTTTGCAAAAGTAAAAGACCCCACCTTTTTCAAGGAAAACGTGCTGAATGCTCATGCAAGTTTCCGTACTTACGCTTCCCGCGAAGAATATCTGGCAGGAGAATCTTCGCTTGCGCTGAAGCTGGACGGTATCTGGAAATTCGCCTACGCAAAGAACTACACCAGTGCCATCCCCGGCTTTGAAAAGACAGATTACGATTGCAGCGGCTGGGATGACATTCATGTTCCGGCACACATCCAGATGGAGGGCTACGACATTCCCCAGTACGCGAATGTTCAGTATCCGTGGGATGGCCGTGAAGAAGTACAGCCGGGTGAGATCCCGCAGCGGTTCAATCCGGTGGCAAGCTATGTAAAATACTTCGAGCTGCCGGAATCCATGCAGGGCAAGCCCGTCCACATCGAGTTCGAGGGTGTGGAAAGCGGCATGGCTCTTTGGCTGAACGGGTCTTATGTGGGTTACACCGAGGACAGCTTCTCCGCACACGCATTCGATCTGACTCCCTATCTCCAGCCGGGCGTGAACAAACTTGCTGTGCAGGTGTTCAAGTGGACTTCCTCCAGCTGGTGCGAAGATCAGGACTTCTTCCGCTTCTCCGGCATCTTCCGCAGCGTGTGGCTGTACGCCATCCCCACCGTGCATCTGGAAGATGTATCCGTCAAAACGCTGTTTGCCGGGGATGATTTTACTCATTCCACGCTGGAAGTTGCATTGCAGGCGGAGGGTAAGGGCGCAGCCCGTCTGACCCTGCGCCGCAGTGAGCTGGAAGTGTTCTCCGAAAAAATCGCACTGAACGGCGGTTCTGCTCTGTTCAGCCATGCGGTGGAGAACCCCCACCTGTGGAGTGCAGAGGACCCGGCTCTGTATGAACTGGAAATCGAGCTGCTGGACGATGCAGGCCATCTGGCAGAGGTGACCGGGCAGAAAGTCGGTTTCCGCAAGTTCGAGCTGAAGAACAATCGGATGCTGCTCAACGGCAAGCGCATCGTGTTCAAGGGTGCCAACCGTCATGAGTTCAGCTCCATTACGGGTCGTGCTGTGGGCGTACACACCCATGAGGAACTGCTTCGGGATATCATCACCATGAAGCAGAACAACATCAATGCCATCCGTACCAGCCATTACCAGAATCAGGATGCACTGTACGACCTGTGCGACGAGTATGGTCTGTATCTGATCGCAGAGAACAATCTGGAATCCCATGGCACATGGGACATCCATCAGGCGGGCATTCGCGGCATCGAGGGCGTTTTGCCCAATGATAAGCCGGAGTGGAAAGCTGTCTTGTTTGACCGCATGAATTCCACTTACCAGCGTGACAAAAACCATCCTGCTGTTCTGATCTGGTCTCTGGGCAACGAATCGTTTGGCGGTGAGACCCTGCTCCAGATGGCAGAGATGGTCCGCCGCTTTGATGACACCCGTCTGGTGCATTACGAAGGTGTGGTCAATGATCCCCGCTTCCTCGAAACCACCGATATCGAGAGCCATATGTACAGCACGGTCAAGGACATTAAAGAGTATCTGGCACAGGGCGATAAGCGGCCTTATATCGAGTGCGAATATTCTCATGCTATGGGCAACTCCAACGGCGCTTTGCACAAGTACACGGAACTTGCCGACCAGAAGGACTGCGGCTATCAGGGCGGCTTTATCTGGGATTACATCGACCAGTCCATCTGGAAAAAAGACCGCTACGGCAAGTGGTTCCAAGCCTACGGCGGCGACTTCGGTGAGCGTCCTACCGACTATAATTTCAGCGGAAACGGCATTGCCTACGGTGGTGACCGTGCTCCTTCTCCCAAGATGCAGGAGGTCAAGTTCTGCTATCAGAACATCGCCGTTTCCATCGACAACTCTGGATTTGAAGTCTGGAATAAGAACCTGTTCACCTCTACGGATGCTTTCGACTGCGTTGCACTGCTGCATCGTGATGGAAAGTTGTATCAGCAGCAGGAACTGACCAATATTGATGTTGCTCCCGAAGAGCGTTCCAGCTTCCCGCTACCGTTTATGGTTCCTGCGCTCCCCGGTGAATATGCAGTGACCATCAGCTTCCGTTTGAAGGAGGACACCAGCTGGGCAAAGAAAGGTCATGAAGTCGCCTTTGGACAGGGTGTGATCGCTGTGGTTCGTTCCATTCCCAGCAAGAAGGTCACGCCGTTTACCGTTACGCACGGTACACACAACATCGGTGTCCGTGGTGAGAATTTCGATGTTTTGTTCTCCGATCTGAACGGCGGTCTGACTTCCTACCGCTATGCCGGCAAGGAGATGATTCAGGAGATTCCCCGTCCCAACTTCTGGCGCGCTCCCACCGACAACGACTGCGGCAACAACATGGGCGGCGTTCGCGGTCAGTGGAAGCTGGCAAGTCTGTACGCTACCGCCAAGGGCATCGGCAAGGAGATTCCGTCTGTTCATGGCGGCACCATCCTCCAGAACCCCACCTGCGAGGTGGAAGCCGACAGCGTGGTCGTGACCTATCTCTATAACCTCCAGACCAGCCCCGCAGCAGAGTGCAGCCTGCAGTACCGTGTGTTCGGTGATGGCCGCATCCAGACCACCCTGCACTATGACCCGGTGGAAGGACTTGCAGCAATGCCGGAGTTCGGCGTACTGTTCAAGATCGACGCTGACTACGACACGGTGGAGTGGTACGGAAACGGCCCTGCGGAGACCTACTGGGATCGTCAGCATGGTGCAAAGCTGGGCATTTACCAGAACAAAGTCGCAGACAACATGGCACAGTACCTTGTGCCGCAGGAGTGCGGTGCAAAGACCGCTGTGCGCTGGGCAAAGGTAGTGGACCGCAAGGGTCGCGGGCTGCTGTTTACCGCAGATGCCGCAAAGCCCATGTTCTTCTCTGCGCTGCCCTACACTCCCCATGAAATGGAGAGTGCCAAGCATCCCTACGAGCTGCCCCCGGTCCATTACACGGTCATCCGTGCCATCGGCGAGCAGATGGGCGTTGGCGGCGATGACAGCTGGGGTGCCAATGTCCACCCGGAGTATATTCCTGATGTGACCAAGCCTGTGGAGTTCACCTTTACGTTCCGTGGCATCTGACCCTCGTTATTAAGACACCTTCGCGTTGAGATAAGGACATCCCTGCATGAGATTCCTATCAAAAGCGAGGGTGTCTTTTTTGGTATCACAAAATCTCAATTCCTGACACCACTATCTGCCGTGCACAGTCAAGGCTCATTTTGCTGGAATCGTTGTGTTTGAGCCATGCGTTCACGTTGCCCGGATTCAGCTTTAAGTCTGTGTAAAGGCGATAAGCTGATTGCCGTATCATATCCCACCGGTGGATACTTAAATTTTTTCAGTAAGTGTTTCACCATCTTACGCATACTCGCACGGGCAGTTTCTTTTTTCTGCAGGTCTATTACGCTTGCATTACTGAATTTCTGCGTTTCCAGCCATCTCCATTGCAGCGTTCGATTGACACAGGTTGAGTTATCGGCAGATACAGCAAACACAACGGGCGGCTCTGATAACAGAGCTGCCCGTTGTGTTCGTTTATGAAAAGGAGAACTTAGATCTCATACCACTTGATCTCGTTGGCATCCAGATGCAGAGCAAAGCTGCTGCCGTCTGTGGTGTAAACGGTGGTGTCCTGCGGCTCGTAGGTGTTGTTCACCACACAATACTTGCCGTTCTTGACGTAGGCGTGAACTTCTACATTATAATTGGAGCTGAACCATGTATGCAGCTCTTCCTCACTGTGGGCGCTCCACAGGATAGCGCGGTACAGGGTGCGGCTGTTGGCAAAGCTGTACGGCACGCCGCTGATGTACACGGCGCGCCCCTTGCCGAAGTCGTGGGCGGCCATCTGCACTTCTTTGTTTCGCTGCACCAGCACTTCGGTGCCCTCAAGGGCGTAGATGTTCTTTTTGCCCTCGCCAAAGTCCACGGGTTGGTCGGCGTCCTGCAAGATAAAGTGGTCGGGGTGCTCCTCCCAGTTGTACTTGTCGTAGTTGAGGGTGAAGCCGTTTTCCTCTTCCTGTCTCTTATACACATCTCCGAG
>ENA-OYHW01000559-OYHW01000559.1-human-gut-metagenome-genome-assembly--contig:-NODE-559-length-6847-cov-7.196702_pt1 | contig 6847 bp, 4 predicted proteins | sample MGYA00243768_ERZ653009 | MGnify/ENA primary metagenome ERZ653009 (study PRJEB26926, sample SAMN06165333) | human gut metagenome | biome: ENVO:00009003; feature: ENVO:2100002; material: ENVO:00002003...
ACCTAATGCTAACAGCTGATTCGGCTGTTATTTTTCGTAAGTATATTCATATCCCGTCCTCCTCCAAAATGTCGTCCAACGGGCTTTTTACATGGCTCATGTAAGTGTCGGTTATGTGATATCAGACGAGAATTTTCCATTATGCTCGGTTTGAATGAAGGGACAGCCCTTCATTTACAAAGTTACTAAAAATCAGGCGATATGCTGTGGGAGATATGATGTTTTACAACACAAATCAATCCGAACGCGAGGAATTTTTTGTAACTTTGAAGTCCATAAACTAATATCGCAATGAAATCTACAGTAATTTTTGTTATCAGCCTATTAATGGCGTTTGGGCTAATGAATGCCACTGACGCGAAGGGCTACGACATCGTTGTCGCACAGGACGGCTCCGGCGACTTCACCACAATCCAGAAAGCGGTCAACTCCGTGCCCGATTTCCGCAAAAAAGCGCGCACTACCATCTTCATCAAGAAAGGTGTCTACAAGGAAAAACTCATCATCGCCCCGTGCAAGATAAATCTCTCGATAATCGGCGAGGATGGCGCGGTAATCACCTACGACGATTACGCATCGAAGCTCAACCGCTTCGGCGACGAGAAATCCACCTCCGGCTCAGCATCGTGCTACATATACGCCCCCGATTTCATCGCCGAAAATATCACCTTTGAAAACTCATCAGGTCCGGTGGGTCAGGCGGTGGCATGCTTTGTGAGCGGCGACCGCGCCACGTTCCGCAACTGTCGCTTCCTCGGCTGCCAGGACACCCTCTACACCTACGGAGTACCCTCTCGCCAATATTACGAGGACTGCTACATCGAAGGGACAGTCGACTTCATATTCGGCAAATCAACAGCAGTCTTCAACCGCTGCACCATCCACAGCAAGGGGCGCGGATATGTCACCGCTCCGGCTACGGAAAAGGGTGCTTCTTACGGATATGTGTTTCACGACTGCACACTGACCGGTGCTGACGGTGTGGAGGGCGTGTATCTGTCGCGTCCCTGGCGACCCTACGCGCAGGCTGTGTATATCAACTGCAACCTCGGACGCCACATCGCTCCTGCCGGATGGGACCACTGGGGCAAGGAATCCAACAAGAAGACCGCCTTCTATGCCGAATACCGCAGCACGGGCGACGGTGCCAACCCGGCGGCACGTGTCCCCTACTCCCGGCAGCTCGACGACATCAGCCGCTACGACATCGCCACGGTGCTTGCAGGCGACGACGGCTGGAATCCGCTCGCCCGATGACCGCCGATGCTAAAGAATCGCGTAACGATTTGCCGTAACGGTCACTTTTGTGTAATTTTGCAGTCATAAATTCATCACAAGCGTATATATGAGTAAAATTGGATCAGTAATGACCCCGATAGCACGCAAAGCGTTGTTGCTCGGGAGTGGAGAACTCGGTAAGGAAGTGGCGATTGAACTGCAGCGCTACGGTGTGGAGGTGATAGCCTGTGACCGTTATCCCAATGCGCCCGCCATGCAGATAGCCCATCGCAGCCATGTGTTCAATATGCTTGACGGAAAGGCTCTCCGCGAAATCATAGAGCTGGAGCGTCCCGACCATATCATCCCCGAGGTCGAGGCAATCGCGACCGACACATTGCGCGAGCTTGAAAAAGAGGGATATCACGTGACCCCGACCGCACGTGCCGCATGGCTTACCATGAACCGCGAGGGCATACGCCGTCTTGCCGCCGAGGAACTTGGCGTGAAGACTTCCCGCTACCGCTTCGCCTCCGATTATGAGGAATTTAAGAAAGCAGTCGAGGAAATCGGTCTTCCCTGTGTAATCAAGCCTATCATGAGTTCATCGGGTCATGGTCAGAGCGTGGCGCGCAAGCCCGAGGACATCGAGCGCTCATGGGCAATCTCGCAGGAAGGCGGTCGCGCCGGTGCCGGCAGGGTTATCGTCGAGGGATTTGTCGACTTTGACTATGAAATCACTCTCCTTACAGTGCGCAGTTGCTCCGGAACGACATATTGCCAGCCGATAGGTCATATCCAGATTGACGGCGACTACCGTTACTCATGGCAGCCGCAGCCTATGACCGACAGTGCCCTCGCCAAGGCGCAGGAAATCGCCAAGAAAGTGACCGATGCACTCGGCGGTTACGGCATATTCGGTGTCGAGCTGTTTGTCAAGGGCGATGAAGTCATATTCAGCGAGGTATCACCCCGTCCCCACGATACAGGTATGGTGACCATGATATCACAAGACTTGAGCGAGTTCGGACTCCATGCCCGCGCATTGCTCGGTCTCCCCGTTCCGTCCATCCGATTCTACGGTCCTTCAGCATCACGCGCTATCGTGGTGGAAGGCGACACCGACAAGGTAGAGTTTGACAACCTTGAGGAAGTGCTCAAAGAGCCGGGAACACAAATCAGAATATTCGGCAAACCCGAAATCAAGGGACATCGCCGCATGGGCGTGATACTTGCCACCGACGAAACAGTTGAGGCAGCCCGCGAGAAAGCAGAGCGCGCCTACAACGCATTGAAGGTAAACGTGCTTCCGCGATAACCGATTCTTTACAAACTTATATGTAGCGGGCGGCTTAAAGGTCGCCCCTGCTTTTTTTGCATCTGTATGACCGGGCGAGCTTCCACTCGCCCCTACAGCTGCGCCGGTTATCAGGCAGATAAGCCATTGCTATTTTTTCTTGCGGCGGCGGAATTTACGGGCGAGCGACGCGTGATGGGCGGCGGCGTTTTCCTCGCCGACGCGGGTATAGATTTCAGCAAGTAGCTGATGGGTAGCGGACCGCTCCTCGTCAAGTTTCAAGGCTATAAGCCCCCAATCGAGAGCCTGTACACAGTCGCCGCGTGACAGCCAGAGTTTACCAAGTTCGTATGGGATGATGACATTCTCCTTATCGATTTCGTATGCCTTCGCAATGGAAACCACAGCAGCATCATAATCGCCGAGTTCCGCCGACAAAGTGCCTTTTTCAAGCCATGCCTCGGCATAATCGGGTGCTATCGAAATCGCCTTGTCATAATTGGCAAATACAGGCACCGGATCCATTCCCTCGTTCCGACACTCGCGCGCCATCGACAGATATTCCGACGCAAGCCGGTGAAGCGTCTTGCTATTGTCGGCAACCTGCACGGCAAGTTTTTCAGCCTCGGTCTTATATCGCAACAATCGGCTCAGACGGCTACGTGCAAAACGCATGACCGCAGGATTACCGATCTCGCTGCGGGCGCGCATCGCCTCCACGAAAAGGTCAAATGCCCCCGCCACATCGTCGCGGTCAATCGCTGCGAGCGCCTTGGCATACAGGTCGTCGGCTTTCGCACGGTCAAGTGCCTCATCAATCAACGCCGTGTCATTAAACGTACGGCTGAACTTTACCACGGCGGGATTTATGAACACGTCACGGCGGTTAATGGTGCTTGCGAGCGCAAGCCCTTCCAGACTGCGGCATCGGCTCAGCGCCACATAAGCCTGTCCGCCGCTGAACGTGCCGCTTCCTATATCGACCACTACATCGTTGAATGTGAGCCCCTGGCTCTTATGGATGGTGAGCGCCCACGCCAGTTTGACCGGAAATTGCTTGAACGAGCCGAGCTCACGCTCGACCACCTTATTTTTATCCTCGTCAAACTCATACTTTATATTGCTCCATATCACCGGCTCGACATTATGGCACGACCCGTCTTCAAGCTCTACGATAAGGCGGTCGTCATCGGCAAGATATACCTTGCCGATTGTGCCGTTGACCCATCGCTTGTCAGCGTCATTGCGCACAAACACTACCTGTGCGCCGGTCTTAAGTGTCAGTTCCTTTGACGTAGGGAGCGAGTTTTCCGGGAAATCTCCGCTTATCTCACCTATATATGTAATCTCGGCGGCAGGAAGAGCTTCCAGATGCTCATCGTTGATATGGTCGACCATGCTTCTGGTAGTGGCTATGGTCATCACCATGCGGTCGTCAGCCCTTGACACGCGGCGACTGACGAGCCTGCCGTTAAGCACCCTTATGTCATCATCTGTCGGACATCCGCTTCTCATGCGGTCAAGCATCTCTACAAAGCCGCCGTCGGTCTGCCTGTAGACTTTTTTCAGTTCTATCGGCACCATGCGTATATTGGAAAACGCCCGTGCACTGAAAAAGAACGGATTGGTATAGAAGCGGCTCAGTATGTCGCGCATATCGCCGGTCACGACAGGTTCAAGCTGAAAAATATCGCCTACGAAGAGCATCTGCTTTCCGCCAAACGGCTCACGCATATTGCCGCCATAGGTACGCAACAGTTTGTCGACAAAATCTATCACGTCGGCGCGCACCATTGATATCTCGTCGATTATTATCAGGTCCAGAGCCCGCAGAAACTTCACAAATTCCTTGGAATATTTCATACGCGACTTTATGTGACGCGTATCAAACTCCGGGTCGTCGGGAAGAATGGGCTTGAACGGAATCTTGAAGAACGAGTGCATCGTGACACCTCCTACATTTACCGCCGCAATACCGGTAGGAGCAAGCACCACGAATTTTTTCTTGGTATTGGCACATATATATTTCAGGAATGTCGACTTTCCCGTACCCGCCTTTCCGGTAAGAAACACTGACTGACGGGTGAAACGTATCAGTTTCCACGCGTCCTGAAACTCCTTGTTATCAAGGTCAATATCCTGTTGCTCCGTATTTTTCATAAACTGACCGAGGGCACTGCCAGGTGACAGTACCCTCGGGTACAAAGTTAATAATTATTTTCAGAATTTATAGCCGAGACTCAACACAACCTGATTGCGGTTGTCGCTGACCTTTGCCGCCGGTGAGCCTTGGTCAATCGTCTCTTGCACTACAATCGGTGAAAACGCATGCCATGTCGACTCGCGATGACGGTTGACGTAGGCAAGATCGGCATAAAATCCACCGACACGGTATCCGAGACCGGCTGTGATATACTGCGTATTGTTGTCAAACGTGTAACTCGGCAATGTTCCGGCAGTCCATATATTGAGCCCGTCATTTGCAGCCTGCTGCTTTACGCCCGACCATTCATAACTGTAACCCAGACGGAGACTGAACTGACGTGTCACCCTGTACTCTGCGCCGAGACGGAGTATATTCGTACCCTTGAAATATTGCTTCACATCAGCCTTTACATCCTCATAAGTATATCCGTCACTGCTTGATGCCTGCATGTTGGTACCGCGATATTCATAATCCATACTCAGGATGCCCTGACCGCCGATCACTCCGGCTATACCGACCATCATACGCCACGGGGTACGCATATTGTAATTCGTGTAATCGCTCACGCCGTTATTGGTCTCCGCTATTCCTGAATTGTCAAGATACTCATTGGCATAATCCACCATCGAGCCGTCAGGAGCCATTCCCCTGCCCGGACGATAGTCATAACCGATGGCACCCCAATATGTATCGGTCATCTGATACCAAGTGGGGGTATGAACGGCGAAACCTATGCGAAGTTCATTCACGGGCTTCACAATGACACCGAATTTTACGTTGAAACCGGTGCCGTTAGAGTTAAGATAATTGCTCAGACGATAATCTGCCGTGCCTCTTGCCATACCGAAGTTTCCTTGCTCCGTCCTTGACTCGGCGGCGATATAAGCGTCGGAAAGATTCTCTTCGTAGAATGTCTGCTGCGTATAGTTGATATCGGTGATACCGAAGCCTATGCCCCAGTAAACGGTATTATATACATTTCCTCCGAAATTTATTGAATACTCGTCGACATATCCTTTCTCCCTTACCTGGAAAGAGGCGGAACCGCCGGTGTCATCTCCCATCAGACCTTGGAAACCTTCAAACTCATCATTGCTGTTGTATTGGTCGTTTATGGCATAACCTTGATATGCAAGCAGGCTGAGCCAGGGTGCCTGTGTGTCACGGTAAGGATTCCAGCTGTTAGGACGGTTGTCAGGGAACATCTCTTGCGGAGTCCAACCCTCGCTATTGGTCATCGCAGCCACGTAGTTACTTAACGATGCGCCCCCAAGGTTGCGAATGCCGCCACGGAACACGCGGTCAAACGACTGTACCCTCGCGTATGATGCACCCCAGGAAAATGTAGGGCAGCTCTCGCTGTTGAGTCTGATTGTGCCTATATAACCGAAGTTATTAAACGTGAACTTTGTCTGGTCATCGGAAGTGGACAATCCTTGCGCATCGGTCTTTGACGACTGAAAATCAAGATTAAGGGTAAGTCCTACCTCACTGCTTCGATAAATGCCGATACCGGCGGGATTCTGATTGAGCGATGACAGGTCGCCACCCAAAGCCGTAAACGCACCACCCATCGACATAAAGCGCGCCGTACCGCGCATATCGGGTCGGGAGAGATTGTATAAATCGACAGCAGCCTGCGCGTTGCCAAGTAACGGCGCCGCACTTAAAGCTGCAAGTGCCACAGTCTTATATATAACTTTCATAGGCATTTAGTTGAAAATGTGAATATTAAGGGTTAACTTGGTTAATCTCGATTAATCGGGATTAAGCAGGATTACCTCCTGCCGCCACGGTGAGAGCCGCCGCCTCCGCCACCTCCGGAAAATCCGCCGCCACGCGAGGGAGAGCTGTGACTCGGAGTCGAATATGAACGGTTGTTGTTATAATTGTTATTATTATTGTAGTTATAGTTGTTGTTGCCACGGTTGCCGCTTGTCGTTCCCCAACTGTTATTTGACGGGCGCGAAGTATTGCCTGTCGACGGGCGCGTTGTCGATGCCGATCCCGGACGATATACACCACCTTGATTATTATAAGCGGGGCGACTTGACGAAGATCCCGGACGGTAATTGCCCTGTCTCTTATACACATCTCCGAGCCCACGAGACCGAGGCTGATCTCGT
>ENA-OYHW01000563-OYHW01000563.1-human-gut-metagenome-genome-assembly--contig:-NODE-563-length-6836-cov-4.603451_pt1 | contig 6836 bp, 7 predicted proteins | sample MGYA00243768_ERZ653009 | MGnify/ENA primary metagenome ERZ653009 (study PRJEB26926, sample SAMN06165333) | human gut metagenome | biome: ENVO:00009003; feature: ENVO:2100002; material: ENVO:00002003...
ACGAGATCAGCCTCGGTCTCGTGGGCTCGGAGATGTGTATAAGAGACAGGTCCGTGTCCTTACATTGTACCCGGTATGCGCCAAGGCTTCATACAGTTCATGATTCCGTTTTATCCACCGCGTCAGGGTGCGGATGGCGCAACGTGCAGTAGCATTGGGGCAATAGAGGCATGCCAAATCTTTCTTTTTATAAGTCGTGATACGAAAGCCATTTTCTGTTTCCATAGCAGTTTGTCTGATTTTTAAATGATTGATGTAAAGATACGATATTCAAAAGGCGAAGTCAAGTATTTCAAGGAGAATATGAACCTTTTTCTGAGAAAGTTCATATTCTCCTTATTTACAGAATGTTTATCCTAACGGATTTTCTCCCTGGTCGCCATCGGAACCGCCGCCATCCGGATTTGGTTTGGAGCTACCCCCGCCAGAAACGGTGCCGTTGCCCGACCAATCCATCTTCTCTACGCTGGCGCGGGTCAGCATGTCCTTAAAGTAGAAGCCCGGGGTGAAGATAATCTTGCGGCGATAAATCGTGCTTGCCGTCACGTCTTCCAGTTTGTCCTGGCTCTTAGCGTTGATGCCGGGACGGAAACAGCCGAACTCACCCAGCTGTACTGAAAATCCCTTGTTGATATCCATATTCAAGGTGTCGATCAATCCGTCCAGCACCAACTTCACCACACCGCGAGGCGCCATGCCTATCTTGGAAACCTCGTCGCATAAATCCTTAAAACCTACCACACCCAAAGTTTTCATCTGCGCCACGTACTTTTCCGTTTTTGTCTCGTCAAAACCGAATACTCTCTTTTTTACTTCATAATTCAAAGCCATAGTTTTTTAATTTTAAATTGATTAATAAAAGTCGGTCTTGTTCGCTCGTCAGTCTGCAAAACCAGTTTCTTTGTGACCACGATGCAAAGATACAACGGGCAGAAAACGGGGTGGTGCTTTAACGGAGGTTTAAGGAGGTTTTCGTAGGATAAAAAAGGATATTGGAGAAAAAGAAAGGAACTGATAGGCAATGACTAAGAAATTTTATTCCTTAATCATACATTGTTTTTATCCTTTACGGCATCTTTAATTGACAGCGTAAAAAAGTTCAAGTTCTTTTCTCTCTGAATTTGCGCTTGCAAACTCCAAACTCTTTTTTCCCAAAAATGGATAGTGGTAGTTTCGTGAGCCGACAGGACATAGGGCAATGCACCTTCCACATGAAATACATTGACCTTCATCTGTCTTTATGGGGTTCTCCGACGCAATGGCACGTGTCGGGCACTCTTCCTGAATAGGACGGCACGCCTACGACCAACAATTCATCGCGTCCCAATCTCAAACCGGGGGATTAAAACATTACTCGTAATGTCATGTTGGATATTATCGGCGTGCAGCTGCTTGACGATACCCTGCACGATGGCTTTGGTAGTAAATGTAGCACTGAAAAAAACAGAATGGACTTTATGTATCTCCATAAATCTTAATTTATCCGATTAAATTTCTAATAACCGTAAATTTATTGGTATCCGTTCAAGGTCAGGCAGAAGAAGTCACTGTCATCATACGGATAATCGTATTCGATGGGGAGTTCTTCTTTCTCTATTTTCTTGAATCCGGCTTTCTCATAAAACAGATGTGCTCTGTCCGTATTCTTGGGGGTGTCGAGAATGATTTACCTCCAGCTTTTTCAATATGCGGGATAACAGCCCTTTATCCATATTGAGCTCACGGGATATGTCCTTTGCATTTCGATTCGGATGCAAATACACATCTTGAATTTTACCTCTTTCTAGCATACACCACACTCGGCCCCATCCCATGCCTCATCAGCATCCCCTCTTATATAAACCTGTTCAAATCGACAACAGCCTGCTTATAACTACGTCCTGCCAGCCGTGCATACTGGGAGCGATTGATGCAGGGATACTGCTGCAAATACTCATCCAGCAACTGCCAGCGCTGCTCCACGCCCAACGCCTCATCGGCAGACGAAGCAGGCGCCGATGCCGATTGCGGACAACGCTCCAACTGCATCTTACCTTTCAAATCCTTATAGAACTCCCTGCCCAGACGGAAATTCAACCCGCGCAAAGCGATGGAGGCAGCACGAAGCTCTTTCTTGTCCGTCGCCTGGCGGGTACAACTCAAAGAGGGGGTGAAGTAACCCAGTTCGCCCAGCTCCACCGTCCAGCCATTGGCAAGGCAGTCGCGCAACTCGTCCATAAAGCCTGCCATCGCTCCTTCCAGCAGGCTGCGGCTGAGGCCGGTGAAAAGATGTACACGCTCGATAAATTCCTTGCGGTCGATGGTGCCCTTGGGGACAAAGCGGGCATAAAGGGATTGTTGCTCGCCGGTCTGGCGGACGTCGGGTTTCTCGAAAAGGTCGTAATACGCACTCATATATATTCTGTTTTTAAATGGTCCTGCAATTCCGTCATTTCTTCTTCCACGGCATTAAGGAGAAGAAATGCTATTCTTTAATCATTCCACCATGGAGAAAATATCATTCCACCACGGAAGAAAAATCGTTCCACCATGGTAGAACGATTTTTTCCACACGATGGAACGATTTAATAGTAGCATACAAATATACTAATCGAAAGGAGGAAAAACAAGAAAATTCCCATAAAAAACATATCTTTACGCTGGAAATGAAACATATAAAAAATACACACCAAACTCACTTTAGAGTCATGAAGAAAATATATCCCAAAAAATGGTTGGAACTGCATCCGTACAAGCAGACAAACAGCGTTGACCAGTACTACGTCGGCATTGCAAACGAAATCCACAAAAGACTTTACTCTTCAACGATAGCCGACGCCTTCGAAGAAGAGGAAAACATACGCTATACAAGCCTCTGCCTCGCCGCATGGTTTGAGGATGTCATCTCCCAGACCGGCATCTGGCAGGCATTCACTGCCGAGTGCCGGAAGCGATACGGAGCCTATCTGCCCTTCTACCCCATCAAAGGCGATTATTTTCCGGATGAAATCAATCTGGAGGACATACGCTTTCTGCTTTGGCACCATATACAATATCTGTGCCGGGGAATAAGCGCCATCAACCCCGAGAATCCCGGAATAGAGCAGACTGCACAAGAGATATACGGACTGCTTGCAGAGGAATACGAAACCGCTCCCGAAAATGAAAGGATGCAGGAATTTCTATACCACTCTGCCATGGGAGAAGAAGACTTCTTCCGCTACCGGGAGATACTGGATTGGTTTCACTACCAATGCTACTTCAACATCGAAAATGTCGCCCAATGCCGGGACGAAGCTGAACGGTTGCTGGATGATGAAAAGATTACTCCCGAAATGGCAGAGACCCTCATATATGCCACACGCACCTCACTGACGTTCAAAGGCCGCCGCAACCTGCTGTCGCTGACCTCACCGGAATGGCTGGCTCTCATCGGCAATGCCCATCCCGAACATCAGCTTTGGGGCAAGGTGAAGGTACGGGAAAACAGTTGTTATCTGCTGGAGAAAGAAGATGACAGGTATCTGTACGTCAAAGATTTGTGCAGTGAGGACGAAGGCGAATTCAAGATAACCAAGAAGTCCTTGAACCTTTCGGCCATCCGTAGCCGAGAGGTAGGGAAAAGCACCCTTATCTGCGAACTGATTTATTTTGGCAACGCATGGTGGCAGTGCGGCATGCTTCTCGAGAACAAGTACAACCAGAAAATGGCGGAATATGTGGACGACTTGACGAAACAGAAAGAAAAGACGAATGAAAAGGCTGCATTCCATGATTTCATAAAAGCATCCGGCGGGAAATCTTTTGTATTCTGCCAATCGCAAGAGGAGATTTCTGATTTTCTGCTGAACAAGATGGACTACAATTTGAAAGAAGGCCTGGACATACCACGCATAAATACGGAAAACGGAGCCATGCTGATGGCCAACCCGCACACCGGCCTACATATCCAATTCAAGCTGTGCGAATGCATCAAATCTCCGGACAACCCCAATTATAATAAGGAGGAAGCAGAGAAAAACGCCATTATGTTCATCGTCAACCCAGACATTATCCCCTACCAATTGAGTTGCATCCTGCAAGACGAAGGCATGCTTCCGGATGCTTATCTGAACAGTTTGCAAAGAAAAGAATACGGGCAAGAGTTCATACGCAAGAATGCACACTTCCTGACTGATTATTTCCATTATCGGTGTCGGGAGAAAGACTTTGATTAGTTGAAAATGGGGGGTGAATACCACTTTTGACACATTTCCAACTACCAATTATCATAGTGCTTTCCAGAACTTCTGGAAATCCTTATACCGTCCGTAGCACACTAACTGGTCGCCGGCTTGTATCTGGTCATTTTCCGGCAGTTCGTTCAGTACATTGTGTTCCACATACGAGACGCCCAGGCAATTCTTCAAAGTCTCGGCACGTTTCAAGGCGAGCATCTTCAGGCCAAACTCCTTATCGAGATTCAATTCGTTGGCATAATAGCCAATGAACTTGTCCGGAACGGTGAACTTGACTACATAATAATCCGGTGCCACGCGGAATGTCTCCATATCGGCACCGAATTCCAGCAACTGTACCAGTCCGCGTGCGGCATCCTCCTCGGGAGTAAGAATGCGTTCCAGCTCAAAAGCCTCGAGTACGGAACGGTGGACAGCGTCAATGGCGCGGGCATAGATATGCTGCACCTTCTTCTGCTTCAGCAAAGCCACTACACGGATGGATGCACCGAAATTCTCGCCGATGGCAACAATCACCACATCCACACTGTTCAGCGGCAATACGGACAAGGCCTGCTCGTCCGTAGCGTCGATGACAAAGGCTGTGGCAATCTTTTCCTTCAGACTATCCACCCGGCCGACGCTCACGTCCGCACCTATCACTTCGTGCCCCAGTGCAGAAAGCTCTTCTGCCAGCACGTGACCATAATTCCCTAAACCGATAATAATATACTTCATCTTATTTAATTGATTATAATCTGACCACTCGGATACTGATACTTCGTATGCTTCTTCTGCTTGATGATGCCAAGCATCAGCGTAATTAGTCCCACACGCCCCACAAACATCAGCAGTGCCACCAGCAGCTTGCTGTCGTCTCCCAACCGCGGGGTAAGGTTCAAACTGGACCCCACCGTGCTCAATGCCGACACACACTCGAAGGTAATGGCCAAAAGCGACGTACCCGGCTCCAGAATGCTGATGATGAAAATAAACAGCAACAAGACGCCGAACGACATCACCACCGTGGCATTGGAACGACGGATAGAATCGTGTGACAGCTCACGGCCAAACACCTCTACCCGTTCCGTGCCGCGCAACACAGCCACCAGATTCAGCACCACTACCGCAAAGGCATTTACCTTGATACCGCCTGCCGTAGACTGTGAACCGCCTCCCACCCACATCAGAAACAGATATATAAGCAATGTCTGTACCCCCAAGCCTGCCAAGTCCACACTGGTAAAGCCTGCCGTACGGGGACACGTGGCATTGAAAAACGCCTGCGTCCACTTGTCGGCCACCGACATGCCGGCGAAGGCGGCATTCCACTCAAAGACAGCAATGCCCACCGTGCCCAGTACCAGCAGCAGGAAGGTGACTATCAGTACAATCTTTGTATTCAGGTTGTACAGATGGTAAAAACGCTTGCCGTCCCAATGCCACGTACGCAGAAAGTGCCACAGACGACGCAGATGGTAAAGAATAATATCCTTGAAATTCACCAGTATGGGGAAACCGATACCCCCCAAAATAATCAGCAGAGATATATAGATGAAGAACGGGTTGTGCCCCGTCATCACCAACGGATTACCCAGATTTCCGGGCAACGTGGAGAATCCCGCATTGCAGAAAGCGGAAATGGCATGAAAAGCGGAAAAGGCCAGCTCTTCCTGAAGGTCCATCCCCATCGTCCCGTGGATGTCTCCCCAGATAGCAAGCATCCCTATTCCTTCAATCACCAGCGTAAAGGCCAGAATATAGACCAGGGTGGAGAGCAAGGAATTCAAGGAATTGGAACTCACCATGTCGCGCACCACCAACTGATTGTACAACGAGGTATTACCCATGAAGAACATGGCAAAGAAGCTCGTCAGTGTCATCACTCCCAGACCGCCTATCTGAATCAGCAGAATGATTACCACAAAACCGGTCGGGGTAAAAGTGGACGCCACATCGACAGACGTCAGCCCCGTGACGCACACCGCACTGGTGGATATGAACAGCGAGTCGACCCACGATATGCCGTTCATCGTGCAGCGCGGCAACATCAACAGCCCCGTGCCTATCATTATGATTATCAGGAAACTTGCAGCCAGAATAAGCGAAGGGTTCGTACGCCGCCCCAACAACCGTACCAGCCCGTTGGAAAGGCTGAAAAAGGAAAACACCAGCAGCAGGACAAGATGATAGGCCTTGCCATGCAGAAATTCCCAGAACTGCAAGATGGCGCCCTCCTCCTCCGGACGATGGGAAATGACCGGGATAAGGGTCAGATAGAGCAGAATGGTCAGTATCCAGGTGAGCTTACTGAAGGTGCGCCGGGTATCCTTGTATTCCAGCAAAATGCGAAGGGTGACATCTACCAGAAAAACAATCCACACCCCATGGTACAAGCGTTGGAGCTGATGCGCCTCGACCTCTGAAATCGTAAAGCCATGCTCATAGACCACGCCGACAATCAGCAGGATGGAGGCCAAATAAGTGATGGAAGTCATTACTCCCACTGTCATCCGTACGTAAGGGTGAATCCATTTATTTTGATACAAAAGGAATTTATGATAAATCTTCATAAATGCATCGATTAATGACTGTCTCTTATACACATCTCCGAGCCCACGAGACCGAGGCTGATCTCGT
>ENA-OYHW01000694-OYHW01000694.1-human-gut-metagenome-genome-assembly--contig:-NODE-694-length-5903-cov-3.453488_pt1 | contig 5903 bp, 8 predicted proteins | sample MGYA00243768_ERZ653009 | MGnify/ENA primary metagenome ERZ653009 (study PRJEB26926, sample SAMN06165333) | human gut metagenome | biome: ENVO:00009003; feature: ENVO:2100002; material: ENVO:00002003...
CCTATTAAGTCGTCGGCAGCGTCAGATGTGTATAAGAGACAGTATCAATACTGGCCTTCTGCTTTCTCCTGATGTCAACGGAGAATTCCTCATTTAGAATATTTGTAATAGGGATGCGAATGCCCGTTCCTTTATCAAAGGTGAGATCAGTGATCCCATCAACCGTATCAAAGCGGTCATTGATGGCAATGAAACGCACGCCAAGAGCCGGGAATAATCTCTCGATATACTTCCCGGAATCAATATATTCCCTTCCAAATCGTGATAAATCTTTTACCACTACGCAGTCTACAATCCCATGCCGGATATCTTCCAGCATTGCCTGGAATGCAGGGCGCTCAAAATTAGAGCCTGAGTAGCCATCATCAACTCGGACTGAAACAACTTCAATATCTTTTTTGTCTTTCAGGAAATCCAGAATCAAAGCTTTCTGGTTAGAAATGCTGTTACTTTCCAGTTTTGCTGAACTGGAAATATCGCCATCTTCTTTAGATAATCTGACATAGATGGCGGCATGATAGATTTTGTTGATATTCTGATACATATCTTACCTCCTTTTATTACGTCAGAAAATCCATGTAATAAAAGGGGGCTGCATAATTTGTCCTTACCGACATTCTAACACAGTCCCCTCAATTTTACCAGTACTTTTTCAGACACTCAGAAGCATATTCTCAAATGCCTGCTCCATAGATATACCGTTATTTGCAAATCTGACTTTTACTTTCATATTACCGATCCGGACCAGATAAGGATTTCCTACTTTATTCAGAAAAATATCTCTCCGTTCCTGAAGCGATTTATTTCTGTCTGTTTTTATCATCCGTAGATCAGTCATTTCATTGATATCCACATCACTGAAATCCTGATCCAGATAATTTCTATATTCCTCTGCTGTCATGCCCTTCTCCTTCCATTCCCATCTGAATCCGTACTGCTTTCAGTACCCGATCCAGGCTCCACTTATTTACTCTTCCGCATTTCTCAATAATACATTTTGTAGAAATACTCATAACCTGTTCAGCCAATGCCAGGCTTCCTTTTCGGATCCCTGTCATATCGTACTTACTGATAAATACATGTGTTGGCAAATACCGCTTCTTATATATTCTTGACGTCAGCGGAACTACTGTAATGACTGAACTGTATGTATTAGCTTTGTTGTTACTTACTACGATCACCGGTCTTACTCCACCCTGAACCGAAGTTGTCGGAAACATACCGAGATCCGCCCATAAGATATCTCCTCTTCGAATCGTCACTTGTCATCTCTCCAATCTTTTTTTATTTGTAAAGCATCCCTAGCGCTATATTGGCTCCACAGGAATACGGCAGAGTTTCTTTCCTATAAGGAAAGCTCTGCCGCATAACCTCTATAGCCAATTTGATTATTAAACAGTGCTCGCTCGATTCTATTTATCCTCGATACCCCGAATCGTTACTCCCGCATGTGCAGGAAGGGAATAATAACCTGCCCGGATGCACGCTCCGGACCACAACCCGGAAACTCTCGTTTCCAGGCTCCAGCAGTTCATAGGTTTACCAGTTACAGACTTCTCAGGGTCTGCAAGTGTATCGCATCTCATATATGTCATCGCATCACCAGCCTGCCAGCTAGCTTCGGTCAGTGCTTTTTCGCAGCATTACGGACTGAACTAAAATCTTTGTTTTGTCTTATAATCCTATAGCGGCATCTTCCTCGTGCTCACTGTATGAAATGTCACATCAGTTATTATTGAATATTCAGTTATCATGGTTCATTTTAGGAAGTCCTTTAACTTCCTCTAATTACTAAAGTCAAATGACTTTGGCAGATGCAAAAGATTTTGAAAAATTTTTAAAAAAATTTATTCATATACATTTCACGCATCTTATTAAGAGTGGATTTCAGCTTGTATGACAGCATCTGTCTGGAAATCCCCATAATCTCCGCCATCTGTGTCTGTGTCTTGTTTTCAAAGAAAATGCCATAAATAATCATGCGTTCCTCTGAGTTCAGCTGATTGATCACTTTGTGAATATCCTGCTGTTCCATTTTTGTCAGTACACAGTGCTCCACATCACAGTTCAGATCTGGAAAATCCTCAATCATGAAGACTTCTCCATCAATGGACTGACCGCTGTAAGGTACCTCCCGCAGCATCTTATCCACGACCTCACCCAGTTCGTTCTTGATCTCAACTTTTTTTGCCTTGCTGCTTCTGTAAAAATTGTTCATCGCATACGCAACTTCTTTTGTAACTTCGATCATTTCTCCATCAATATTTGCGTAATACTTTCCTTCATAAAAATATGGGTGTTCAATATACATGTCCGTTCCTCCTGAATTTGAAATCTTGTTGCTCGTTTCAAATCCAGAAGGCGGACCTCTGTTTAGAATCATGCCTGCTCCGCCTTTATCCTGCCGGGATACGCCCGCAGTTATTGGCTGAAAAATTCAGGCACGAAAAAAAGCCCCAGTAGTTTTTTCTTAACTACTGAGGCTTTCGTCTCTTTCTTGTATTCAGTTATCTATGCCTTCTTTCATCAGCATAATCATTGTATCAGGATAAAGTTCACAAAGTATCCGCAATACGTTCCCATAAGTTCATGTCATTATTAGAATCGTACATATTTCAGTGTAAAAAGTTCACTATTCAAATTCTGATTATTTATAGTTAATATGTTCTATCAAAATGACTATTTTCTTTTTCATTATTTAATTTAACAAAACAATTCCTATGCCAAAAGGCGGAGTTCACTTTACATTTTCCCCACTAAAGCTGAACAAGTCGAACTCTGTATATGATATTATCGTATACAGGAATATGTTTTGTTTGGTGTATCGAAGAAAATAAAAGTAACGGCATTGTATGTTACGAAAGTGATATACAGTGTCGTTATTTTTATGCTATAATGCGGATATGAATTTAACAAATCGGAATTGTGCGCCCAGACAAGGGCGAGTAGTCTAGCAGGTGGAATGCCTGTCTGGTAAGGTCTAACCAACCGCCAGTAGCGAGTCTTGGGTGACTGCCAGTAATGGTAGTTGCTAAGCGTAGACAGCGAGAAAATAGAGAGTGTGATTGAGCCTCGAAATTTTGATATCTAGAAGGCTGACGTTTTAATTCCAGCGGAAAGCAACACAAACCAAATCGTCATGGTAATCTGTGTTTTCCACTTTCCCTGAAGCATCAGAAGCAGCGGCGTGACCGGGCTGTTGCCCAGATCGGTGACGATTCCCTTCTTGACATCGCGCAGATATTCCTCATATGTCATGATATGATCCATCTTGATTCCTCCTGTTTATAGCCTTGGTCAGTAGTTTGATACTATGTACGAACTTTCTGCGTACTTGCTTTCGTTTTCGGATACCGTACAATATTTATACAATGAATCGTCAAGAGAGGAGGCAACAAGGTGACTTCTTTAACCATAGAACAAAAAAGAGTGGACATATACCCAAGCGCAAAGCCGGGCAGCCCAGTTATCTATCTCAACACCTTTTCCAATGCCGTTAACAGTGTGTATAAAAACCTGATGGCGCTCGGCTGCCCAGATTTCTGTCTGGTGGCGGTCAGTAAGCTGAAATGGGATCATGACATGACACCGTGGTATATGGGGCCGATCTCTAAACACGATACGCCCTGCACCGGGGGTGCGGATGATTACCTGAAACTGCTTCTGGATGAAATTATGCCGGAAGCGGAAGCGCTCCTTCCCGGTGCGCCCGCCTGGCGGGGCCTCGCCGGTTACTCGCTGGCCGGGCTGTTCGCCCTCTACGCTCTCTACCAAACGGATGTGTTTGCCCGCGCAGCGAGTATGTCAGGTTCCTTCTGGTTTGAGGGCATCATGGAATATGTGTGCTCCCATGAGATGAAGCGCAAACCTGACTGTCTGTATTTTTCTCTCGGAGACAAGGAGAGCTCCACCGATAATCCGATTTTGAACGTTGTGCAGCAGAATACGCAGGAGATAGAAACACTGTGCCACGGGAAAGGCATCGAAACCACCTTCGTACTGAACAGTGGCAGCCACTATCAGGCGTGCAACAAGCGCACAGCGGCTGGCATTCACTGGATATTAAATAGATAAACCGACAAGGAGATAAAACGATGGATACGATTTATTCGCTTTTTCAGAAAGTAGTTAAAGAACATGAAAATGCCCCGGCTATCATTGAAAACGACCGCGCCATGACTTTTGGAGAGCTGTCCAACATGGTGGATATGATCACGTGCAGCTTTCCGCAGGAAGTACACAGCATCGGCATCGTCATGCGTCACCGAACCGAGATGATTGCCTCGATTCTGGCGGTACTCAAATGCGGCGGCCGATATGTCCCAGCCGAGCCGGATTTTCCCACCGGGCGCATCCATGACATGATGACCGAGGCACAGGTGGATTTTGTGCTGACGGAACACGCCTTTGCGCCCAAACTGAGCAGTTTCCCCATCCGCTATACAGATTGTGAGATCTGCGGCGTGGAGACGCCCTCCTGGAAGCGCAACGCCATCGAAGACCCGGAACGCCCCGCCTATGTGCTGTATACGTCAGGTACCACCGGGCGGCCCAAAGGTGTCTGTATCACCAACCGCAATGTTTGCCATTATGTCCGTGCCTTTGCCAACGAGTTCCATCCCGGCCCCGGTGATGTCATGCTGCAATATTCCGTCTGTTCTTTTGACATCTTTGTGGAGGAAGTGTTCACCAGTCTGCTGAATGGTGCCGCTCTGGCCATCCCCGCTGACGAGGATAAGGCCGACATCCATGCATTGATGGCTTTTGTGGAACGCCACCATGTGACTATGATCAGCGGCTTTCCGTATCTGCTGGCAGAAATGAACCACCTGTCTGTCATTCCGTCCTCTCTGCGGCTGCTTATCAGCGGCGGCGATGTGTTGCGGGGCGTTTATGTGGATCACCTGCTGAACAAAGCAGAGGTTTACAACACCTACGGCCCCTCCGAGACAACGGTCTGCGCCTCCTATTACCGTTGTAATAGTGGAACTGTGCTGGAGGACGGTACCTATCCCATCGGTCATCCTGTACTAGGTGCGCAAATCAGGATTCTGGATCAGTCTGGCAACGAGGTTGCCAAAGGGCAGACGGGTGAGATTTGCATTTATGGCGGCGGTGTATCTCTGGGCTACATTGGCGACCATGCCGAGGAAAACAGAGCTTTTGAGCGGCAGCCGGACGGTAGCACCATGTACCGCAGCGGCGATTTGGGCTATATCCTGCCGGATGGCAACATTGCATTCCTGCACCGCAAGGACGACCAGATCATGATTTACGGCAAGCGGGTGGAACTTGCCGAGGTGGAGTCCCGGCTCTATCGGTGCAAGGATGTGCAGCAGGCTATTGTCCGGGCTTTTACAGACGAGGATGGACTGTCCTATATGACCGCCTATGTGGTGCCTTCCGACAATAAGCTGAAAGTCTCGGAAGTAAAAAAAGAACTGTCTGAAAATTTGACTTCCTTTATGATCCCAGAGTTCTTTGTGAAGATGAAGCAGATTCCTTTGAATGTCAACGGTAAGCCGGATGTGTCGAAACTGCCGGTAGTAATGAAAGCGGGGGCATTATAATGGAGATTCAGATCCGGCAGGCCACGATCCAGGACCTGAATGTATTGATGCAATGGCGAATGGAAGTCTTGCATGAGGTATTCTCCATCCCCTCGGAGCGGTCTGTAACAGAGCTGGAATCGGAAAATCGCCGCTACTATCAAACAGAACTGCCGCAGGGCGGACATATTGCCTGCTTTGCCTACGTAGGGGAGGAAATCGTCGGCTGCGGCGGGATATGCCTCTATCATGAGACTGTATGATGATATTAAAACTGCCAACAGGCGTATGCAGAGTGACCGTTATAATGAGGTCACTGCCCTGTCTGTCTCTTATACACATCTCCGAGCCCAC
>ENA-OYHW01000699-OYHW01000699.1-human-gut-metagenome-genome-assembly--contig:-NODE-699-length-5885-cov-5.208233_pt1 | contig 5885 bp, 4 predicted proteins | sample MGYA00243768_ERZ653009 | MGnify/ENA primary metagenome ERZ653009 (study PRJEB26926, sample SAMN06165333) | human gut metagenome | biome: ENVO:00009003; feature: ENVO:2100002; material: ENVO:00002003...
AACATCCTAACTGGCTGTTAGGTGGTGTATTCCCTACAACTTATATATTAGGAGGAGAAAGTATGAAAGTATGGCTTAAGGCAGGTGTGATTATATTTTATGTTTTGGGATATTGTTTTTTGAGAAAACGTATGCGGAGGGATATATCACAGCTATCCAAAGAAAATCCAAACATGGTATTTACATCTATTGGACACCTGATCAATAAAGAAATGTTGAAAAAGTGTCATGAAACGATGCAGAAGGATAAGGCGACAGGAATAGATGGGATAACAAAAGAAGAATACGGGAAACACCTGGAAGAAAATCTGGAGAAACTTGTAGAAAGACTTAAGAATCGTTCCTATAAACCGAAACCTGCCAGAAGGGTCGAAATACCCAAACCAAATGGGAAAACCCGTCCATTGAGTATATATTGTTACGAAGATAAACTTGTGCAGGAGGCTCTGCGCAGAATTCTGGAGGCAGTATATGAGCCACACTTCTATGATGAAATGATGGGATTCCGCCCAAACCGCAGCTGTCATAAGGCGCTCAAACTCCTAAACAAAATGATAGAGAACAATAATACGAACTATATATTGGATGCGGATATAAAAGGATTTTTTGACAATCTGGACCATGAATGGATAATCAAATTTGTAGAATCAAGGATAAAAGATGCTAACATAACCAGACTGATGCGGCGCATGCTGAAAGCAGGAATTATGAAGGACTACAACTATGAAGTAGAAGAAAGCGGTTCTGGACAGGGCTCCTTATGCCGAGCTCGGCATAAGGAGCCTTATGACGAGATAGATGTTATGCCGAGATACGTTCAGTATTCTTAGATTTTGCCAGTGTTTCTATTTGCGTAACTCGGCATAATAATTCTCTACTTTAAGGAATTTAAAAACTGTAAAAGATCTTTATCTTTGTTCCAGTCAGGAAAATCTCTTTCCTCAGTAACTTTTGGAGCAAGTGCATTTATCGCATCATTTTTCAGACGATTATCAGCTCTCACGTAAACCATCGTCGTAGAAATATCCTCATGCCCGAGGAAATCTCTGATATAGACGATATTGATACCGGCTTCCAACATATGCATTGCTTTTGAATGACGAAACATATGACAATGTACATGTTCTGGGAATGTTGCATCTTTTTGGCGGATCGCATCTACATATTTTTTTATGATATAAGAGATACCATCGCGGTCAATCTTTCGATGATAACGGTTAGTGATCAAAAAATCGGTTCCTACAGCGTATGAACGGTACCGGCTAAGATAGTTTTCGACAAGTTTTGCTGTTGCGTCTGCTATCACGACTGTACGATATTTGTTGCCTTTTCCGTGTAATCTTACGGTTGCAACAGAACCTAACGATATATCGGCTATCGTGATATCGCATAATTCCTGAACTCTGCACCCACTGTCATACAAAAGTGTCAGGATCACCCTGTGTCGGAAACCGGTATGGGAATTAACATCCGGACTGTTTATAAGTGATGACATCTGTTCCACAGTCAGGAAAGATACTTCTTTCGGTGCAGCCTTTTTTGCCCTGATCCCAGAGACATTCTGTAAAGGGGCAATGTACTCGATATGTTCCAACTGTGCATAATCACTGAATGCTTTCAATGCAGCCAGCCGTTGATTTGCTGCAGTTATACCAGCCCCGTTGTTCCGGTACCATTCCAGGAATTCAATCACCAGTTCACGTTTGAAGTCCTTGATATAAAAAGAATTCGGAGAGGTCTCTTTTTCTTCTTTTAAAAACCGAAGGAACAGTTTCAAAGTGTCTCTGTAACTGAGAATGGTATTCCTGGAATAACATCTATGATGCGGCAGATAGTCCGTTAAAAATCCTGTGACCAGACAGGCAAAATCAGTAGAATTCGTGTTCATTGATAACTGCCTCCCTGATCAGATCAGGAAAAGATTCCATCATCCGTTCTTTTATATATGGAAAACGTTCCGCCGTAAGTTTTAGATAATACGCTGTTTCCTCAAAACTTTCATGTCCAAGCATTGTACGCATATATGGAAGATACGCAATCAGGTCTTTTCCTTCATCGCTCCATTTGCGGAGAAGATTTATGCAATAAGTATGGCGGAAGTCATGGATACGGGGACCTTTTCCAGTGTGAGAGATCCCAGCCTGTTCCAGATAGCGCCTGAAATTTTTATATACATTTCCTAAAGTCATCGGTCTTCCCGGAAGCAGCATAAAGAAATATTCATCATCGGATGAATGGACATGGATATTTTCTTTTAATTCCTTGCATTTGTCTGTAAGTAAAGGATGGATGGGGACATACCGCTCTTTATGATTTTTGGCCTCGTGAATAGTGATATATCCTTCTCCGAGGTTGATATCACGGATTCTGGCAAGGCGCAGCTCTGAAACACGCATTCCACTGGTGTACAGGATACGGAAAAAGACCGGCATCACATCAGCACGATACGGGCAGGAATCCGGCACCGACTGACTTTTGTCAACTGCATCAAAAAAACTTTGAAGTTCTTCATCTGTGTAAATATGTGCATCGTATCTGCTCCTTTTCCGGGTGATCCTTTTCGGCGGAATATATGCAGGAATCCCGATATCGTTGAGATATTTGCAGAAAACCCGCATGACACTGATACGGCTCGCCTGATTTGTGACAGTTTCATAAGTCCTTTTTCTGCACCATAGGTCACAAAGCTCTTTAGAGATACGCTTTTCGGAAAGATTGTTTTCACATAAAAAGGTGTCAATGCGTCGCAAGGAGCCTGCTTCTGATTCATAAGAGAATCCAAGTGCACGTTTTAATGCTATAAGATCATGGATCTCCTCTTGAAAAATGCTGTTATAGATTTCTTTATCCATGGCAGAATTCCTCCGGTGAAAGCACACATTCGGCCAGTTTCTGCAGATCTGTCTTCAGATAAACAGCCGTTACATCAGAATCAGAGTGCCCAAGGATATCTGTAATGACCGGAAGCGGTGTCTCCATTTCCAGTAGCATGGAGCCGGCAGAATGTCTTAAGGAATGAAAGCCGGAGTGCTTTTTTGTACGCTGGTCGATACCTGCTTTCCTCATGTATCTTACAAGCTGTTGCTGCATATGGTTTTCATTGCCGATAGGATCAAATGGCGGCATATGTTTCAGGAACACCTGATCCGATTCGTAGTACTGAGGTCGCCCATTTTTGATATAATCGATCACCGCCCAGCCTACCGCATCAGGTATTGGCAGAGTTAATAGTTTATGTGTTTTATGCTGTATGAGAGACAGCTTTTTATCTTCCCAGTTAAAGTTTTGGAAACGCAGGTTTTTGATATCTCCAATCCGAAGACCAAGAACACATGCAAGAAGGATCATTGCATAGTCACGTTTTCCGATAGGGCTGTTCCGATCAATGACCGAAAGCATTGCTTTCAGTTCATCAAGTTTCCATGCAGAAGGTATTTTGGCACTTTTGGAAACAGCAGGCATATGGATCTTTTCAGCATAATCAGTGGAGAGTATTCCGATAGAATAAATAAAACGCAGAAAATGTCTGATCCCGCAAACATTCTGTTCTATGGTCTTAAAACTATACCCTGCCAGCGTTTTCAGATAAGAATTGCAAACATCCATAGTGATATTTTCTATAGTTCCAATCTTCCTCTGCTGAAGATAGTCCATAAAAGCCCTGGAAATCCCTTTATAATGTCCGATTGTACTTGCTGACAGTTCCGTAGAATTCAGAAAATCTAAATAATCCGTATATAAATTTAAATAGTACGCATTCAACGTAATAGGATTTTTTGAGGCATAGTATCTTCTGGTAAGCACCTGATGCAAACGGTAATCTTCCAGCATATGCACAACACGGAGCAATTGGACTCTCTGTTGGGAAAGCGTTCCATTATTATATTTCGTAATGAAGCCGTATTGTTTTTCGAGATATTTAAGTCCCCGTTCCATATCGTATTCGGTATTTCCGTACTCTTCCGTAAGAAAGCACTGGATCTTATTCCATTCACCTTCATAAAAGCGGATGGTTGCAGAAGAATAGTTGTTTTCCTGCAACAGTTGTTTTAGTCCTTCTGTAATCATTTCAAGATTCATGAGTTTCTGACTCCTTTCTTTTTTTATGATTACAGAATAACAAAGTGTAGCATTTTTGCTTGTATTATGCCGAGATAAATTTAAAGAAATTCCGTATTTACGCAGATAATCAGCGTTATCTCGTCATAACGTTTATCTCGTCATAAGGGAGTGTATGCTCACCAATAATCGCAAATATCTACATGCATTATGTTCTGTTATGGTGGTTCAAGGAAAAGATACAGCCGCTGCTAAAAGGATTTAGTGGAGCGGTAGTATATGCAGACGATTTTGTTATGAGCTTTCAATATAAATCAGATGCTGAACTTGTCTACGAATTACTGAAGAAAAGGATGAAACACTTTGGACTGAGCCTGGAAGAGAAGAAGACAAGGTTGATAGAATTTGGAAGATTTGCGGAAGCAAACAGAGCCAAGCGAGGAGAACCCAAACCTGAAACATTCAATTTTCTGGGATTTACACACTACTGTTCACATGGCAAAAACGGTAAGTTCAGAGTAAAGAGGAAAACCAGCAGGAAGAAGTTCAGCCATAAATGCAAGGAAGTTCACAAGCTGATAGGAGAAATGAGAACATTACCCGTGAAAGAGATAGTGAAGAAACTTAATCAGATTCTTGTTGGATATTATCATTACTATGGAATCACAGATAATTCAAGGTCAATAACATCCTTCCGATACAGGGTGACGAAGAGCCTGTTCTTCTGGATGAACAGAAGAAGTCAGAGAAGAAGTTACCAGTGGAGTGGATTTCTGGACATGCTTACAAAAGCATATCCACTAGCTAAAACGAGAATATATGTGAGCATATATGGATAGCTGTAGAATAATTAGTTCCGTAAAGAGCCGGATGCGGAAAAGCCGCACGTCCGGATCTGTGAGGGGCACACCAAGTAATTGGTGTGTCTACTCGACTATGAGAGACAAATAAAGAAACTTAATTAGTAGTGAAGGTTTTGTAAAGAAAGTATAAAAGTGGGGAAATATACGGAGGTATAAGATGGATATTTATCAGATTGTAATGACTTACAATAGAATGTGGTCTGTGAGGGAAATAGTGATATTTAGTGTGATTATCCTGGCAGTGGCTGCGGTATTTATCCATCTGATTCGATGAAAAAAGATAAAGATGTCTCAGGGAATAGCAAGTATGTTACTGATTTTCTTTCTGGGAATGGTATTTGGTTCTACAGTATTTACGAGAACGGCAATGATTCGCCAATACAAATTAGTTCCATTTTGGTCATGGAGAGAAATAGTTTTACATCATGACAGATTTTTATTGAAGGAGAACTTGCTGCATTGTATACTGCTTATGCCAGTGGGGATTTTGCTTCCCGTGATTACAGAACATAAATTCAGATGTGGAACAGCTTTGGTAATTGGCTTTTTGATATCAGTAATGATTGAGACCAGCCAGCTTATTTTTATGAGGGGCCTGTTTGAGTGGGATGATATGATTCACAATGGGATTGGGTGTTTGCTTGGATGTGCAGTGATGAATTTGGCTATAAGAAATAAAAAATCTGAAGGATGAGTATTCCGATTAAAATAGTAAGTGCCTCAAACAATGATGTAGGCATTATAGCAGAGATACTGCTATTTTGCACTACGCCATGTTATGAGGCGCTTACGCATCAACATCACAAGCATTGATGCCGAACATGACATCTCAATGCGTGAGGTTTATGGCTTAGGCAAAGCATTATGCGAGTAAACTCACATAAGCGGTTTACGCTAGAGCGTGTCTGAAAAACATTTTAAATTGTTTATTTTAACCAAATTCTGTCTCTTATACACATCTCC
>ENA-OYHW01000712-OYHW01000712.1-human-gut-metagenome-genome-assembly--contig:-NODE-712-length-5821-cov-6.879119_pt1 | contig 5821 bp, 4 predicted proteins | sample MGYA00243768_ERZ653009 | MGnify/ENA primary metagenome ERZ653009 (study PRJEB26926, sample SAMN06165333) | human gut metagenome | biome: ENVO:00009003; feature: ENVO:2100002; material: ENVO:00002003...
GAGATCTACACCTATTAAGTCGTCGGCAGCGTCAGATGTGTATAAGAGACAGGCTTAAATTCTTGCTTTTTAATATATGGAATAGAATAATTATCCATAATAATATCTTTGTATTCGCTATAAAATGAAGCGATACTACTAGCCAACTGCTTTCTAGCTTCTTGTTTCTTATATTCTGAAAGGCTAGGGTATGTCAGTGTAAACTCTCCTATTAATGTATAAAGAGCTTCCGGCAGTTCCTCTCCCGGTTTATTTATCTTGTCCTGTGCCATCTTCACAATATTTTTTTGTAAGTTTATCAAGGTTTTCAGCAATGGATCTTATATAGATTTGTATTGCCTCAGGTTTTGAAACCAAATGAGGCCGAACCAAACCCTCTGAAATATCTTCAAGGGCTTTCTCCATAGGAGTCCTTACTACCATATGTATTTTATTGATGAAATGAGAAATAGGTAACGATATTTGAAGAGAATATTTGTTATTATAAGTGCCTTTCACTTCGATATTAAAGTCCAAATTCCCCCATGTCTTGTTTATTTCTTCACAAGTGCCTATGGGGAAATTTACACTATTTCCAGCTTTAACATAAAAGGGGGATCGAGTCATATTATCAAAAATATATTTGAATTTTTGTGGGACATTGTCATAAAAATCAGAATTTATATTTATGTCAACACAATTAGCATCTTGTGTGCCTGCATTATAGATTTCCAAAAAGAATGCTTTTTGATAATTCGAAATTCGACCATATAAGCGAGGGCGATTCTCTTCATCCCATTGTCTTTTTAATTCTTCTAGCTGCTTTGAATTCTGATAAACAGTATAAAAAGTTGCACACATCATTAAAGCTGTTACAATAGCCCCAATGGCAGTCCAGTCAATATTGGATAATGAAAATGTTATACACTCTAAAATCATACTATTCTCCAATGAAAAGTTATTAACTTGGTTTGTTCAATCTTTTGGGCGAGCATGACCTCGACTTTGGCGAGAAGAATTTCTTTCTTCTCGTCAACATCATCTTGGGCTTGATAAAGATTGAGGCGTTTTTCGCTGCGGCGCTTTTCAAGGTCTTTGATAAGACGTTGCAGACGTACTTTCTCGTCAAGACGCGAAGCTTTTTTGCTCTCGCTTTTGCGGAGCCTGATTTCAGCATCAAGGTCGCGCAGCTCTTTTTCAAGACCACCCTTCACATCTTCAGCCCAGTTGTCGAGCTTTTCCATCTCTTCCTCGAAGAAATTATTATTGCGCTCGGCGTTTGCGGCGGTAATTTCCGCACGTTGGGTCGTAATCGCATCAGATAGAGCATCGGCAACGGATTCGGATAGTTCCGCAGTAAGCGTATCATCCGAGCCGGGAAGCCGAAGCATATACTCGGCAATGTCGGATGGAACGGTTTCGCCCTTGTCAGTGATACAAGCGTGGAGAAGTATATCCTCTTTCTCGAAAGAGTCGATTGTCAGCTGCTCGACTGTAAGCCAACCAGATTGTCCGACAAGTTGCTTGATAATAGCAACATTGAGCGGTGAATTGCTGTAATCGAGGGTTATTTCCGAGATTGGCACAGGTGCGGCTTTAAGCCCTGTGAGCATATATTGTGCAAGAGGGTCGCCGATACGGTAAGGACGCACACCGTCGGCTAATTTGGTTGTGCGCCGATGTTCGGAACTTACCATCTTATATTCTCCGGGGAAATGGCGGTACCAACTCACAGCTCCGTTATCGACAAACGGATGAACGATGAACGAGTGGTCGGCATCGTTGAAGTCGGCATAGTCGGCGAAGTAACTGCGTGTGAGTTGCCAAAGTGTCTGCTCAAACTCGTCGAGGTTGCCACGGGTTTCGGCAAGGTTGCTGCGAAGTTTCTGCTTAACCGACTCATCGAAGTTCTCCAAAAGTGTTGTGCGGGCTTTCAACATCTTGTCGGAAATCTGCTCTTGCAGTTCCTCTTGCAGAGCATCGAAAGCCTCCTTAATCTCTTTGGGAGAGCGGCATAGTTGATAAATCTGCGCTATGCGCTTTTCAAAATCAACGCCATTACCGATTGCTCCGAGAACTTCGTCGGACGCCCCGAACACGCCATTGAAAAGCTGAAACTTCTGGTCGAGCAATTCATAGACGCGGACATCGGCGGCGTTGGCTTTATTGAGGAAGTTGATAACAACGACATCGAAGTTCTGACCGTAGCGGTGGCAGCGTCCGATGCGCTGCTCTATGCGTTGTGGGTTCCACGGCATATCATAGTTGACTACAAGCGAGCAGAATTGCAGATTGATACCCTCGGCTGCCGCCTCGGTAGCAATCATGATGGTTGCCTCGTCGCGGAAGTAGTCAACAAGAGCCGCCCGCTTGTCGGCGGTGGCGGAACCTGTGATTTTCGATGTTCCTTTATGCTTCTCTTTCCAAGCCTTATAAATGGCAGTGGACTGTTTGTCGGAGTTTGAGCCGTTGAAAAGCACAACCTTACCCTTGTAGCCTTTCTTTTCGAGCAGGTCGAAAAGGAAGTCCTGGGTGCGTCGGGATTCGGTAAAAATAAGAGCTTTTTTAGGAGCGCCGAGGACTTCTAGTTGGGCGAAGCCTTGATTTAAGCCCTCAAAAAGCTGTTCGGCTTTTGAGTTGCGCTTAATATTGAAAGCGAGGTCGCGGAATTTTTCAAGGTCTTTTATCTCCTGCTTGACGCGCTCGACATCTTCGGGCGATAGCATTTCTTCTTCCGGTTCGTCCTCGTCTTCTTCATCGTCGAGCCATTCGTCTGTTTCGCTCTCGTAGTCCTCATAGTCATATTTGAAAAAGTCTTCATCAGATTGCTCAACGCCTTGGCGTTTGAGCTTGGCTTCCAACTTTTCAATGAGGGCGCAGAGAGTACCATATATAGCGTGTGTCGAGGAAGCAAGTAGCTTTCGGAGTATAAGCGTCATAAGCTGACGCTGACTGTTCGGTAACGCATAGAGGCGTGGACGTTGCAGATACTCCGATACGAGGTCATAGAGTTCCTGTTCCTGTTTAGTCGGGGAAAACTCTTGCAGTATTGCGATGCGCTTTGTGTATCGCACATATTCCAGAACCTGACGGCGCAGTGTTCGCTTGCAAAGCGGTGCAAGGCGACGGCGCAAGTTCTGATAATCGTTATCATCGAGATTACGATTATACTGCATCTTAAAACTCTTAAGGTCGCCAAACGCATAATCGTCAATTATGGTAGTCAGACCGTAAAGTTCAAGTATGGAGTTTTGTAGGGGCGTTGCAGTCAGTAGAATTTTCTTGCGGTCGGCAAGCGCATTCTTTATTGTGTTGGAGATTTTGTTGGTCGGCTTATAAACATTGCGAAGGCGGTGAGCCTCGTCTATAACCACTAAATCCCAGTTAGTCTGTTTAAGATATGGAGCTTTAGTCTTAGCGAACTGGTATGAGCAAATAACAATTTCCTCGCAGTTGAACGGATGTAGATTTCCGTCCTCGATGTATCGGTTGAAAGTCTTTGCTTCAAGAATACGCGACGGCAGGAAAAACTTCTCTTGAAGTTCAGCCGCCCACTGCTTGCGGAGGTTAGCCGGAGCAATAATAAGCAGGTGGCGGCGATGTTCAGCCCAAAATTGCGAGAGGATTATGCCTGCTTCAATGGTTTTGCCAAGCCCTACCTCATCGGCGAGGATTGCGCCTTTCGAGAGCGGCGACTTGAAAGCGAAAAGAGCCGCGTCGATTTGATGTGGGGTCAAATCGACCTGCGCATCTTGCAGAGATGCCGTGAGCTTACCGAGACTGTCGGAAGGCAGACTCCTTGTAAGCCAATAGGCAAAATATTTCTGTTGCGCTGCGGTCAGCTCCATTTGAATTTATAAAAAACTCCAGCGGCAGTTATCTGAGGGCTAGTCGAGCCGGTAACGACTGCTTTTGGGGTTTCAGATTTATCGGTTATTGGCTTCATTAGCCGTTTGGTTAAATTTTGTGACCATTTTCAGATGTTTACAGTCTATCCATTTACAAATTTAATCTTTTTTCATGAGATTTTGACTTATCACCGTAAATAAAATTTAACTGCTCGCATCTGAAAACTGAAACCTAACTCGTTTCGGGGTGAAGGTGGCTGAACCACGGTACAGCCCTACTACCGGATAAACGCTCCTAAATAACATTTTTTATTCTGCTCTTATGTCAATCTGTATCCTTCCCTTCTGAAATCTGAAATCTGACAACTCTCATGCCCTTATGTCCATCTGTATCCCGAAATCTGGAATCTGACGACTGAAAACTGACAACTGGAAACTCAAATCTGACAACTTTTCAGTAATTTTGCAGCCTAAACATTGCGTGATATGACATTTAACGATGACACAATATGCGCCGTATCGACGGCTCCGGGCGTGGGAGGCATAGCCGTGATACGCGTCAGCGGCGCGCAGGCACGGCAGATTGTTGACCGTGTGTGGCGCGGAAAACGCCTTGACGGCGTGGCGAGCCACACGGCTCACCTCGGCTCGATTGTCGACGAGAGCGGCGAGGTGATTGACAGCGCCGTGGCTACGGTGTTTTGTGCGCCGGCATCATTTACCGGCGATGACGTTGTGGAGCTGTCGGTTCACGGCTCGTCATGGATTCAACGTGAGACGGTGCAACTGCTTGTACGTCAAGGATGCCGCATCGCCGAGCCGGGAGAATTTACGCGACGCGCATTTGCCGCCGGTAAGCTCGACCTTGCCGAGGCAGAGGCGGTAGCCGATGTCATCGCCTCGTCGTCGCGCGCGGCTCACCGCATGGCGATGAGCCAGATGAGGGGCGACTTCTCGCGAAGACTGGAGTCGCTGCGCGAACGTCTGCTCGACCTCGCATCGCTGCTCGAACTTGAGCTGGATTTCTCGGAGGAGGATGTGGAATTTGCCTCACGTGAGAAGCTACGCGAGCTTGCCGACGAGATACACGGCGTGGTAGCGCGACTTGCTTCGTCGTTTGCCACCGGAGCCGCGCTCAAAGAGGGCGTGCCGGTAGCGATTGTGGGTGCCACCAACGCCGGTAAGTCGACGCTGCTCAACCGTCTGCTCGGCGACGACCGCGCCATAGTGAGCGACATCCACGGCACCACGCGCGACATCATCGAGGACCGCATCGAGATAGGCGGGGTGCCCTTCCGCCTTATCGACACCGCCGGACTGCGTGACACCACCGATGTGGTCGAGTCGCTCGGCATCGACCGCACAGTGAAGCAAATCGACAAGGCGGCAATCGTGGTGTGGGTAATCGACCCGGCTGCGACCGACGACACACTGCGCGACACGTGGCAGCGCATAAGCGCCCATCTCACCGAAGGGCAACACCTCATCATCGCCGTCAACAAAAGCGACCTTCGCGCCGCTTCGGGCAATCACGTGGAGGCTATCCGGGACAGCATCGAGAAGGCAGCCTTATTACCTGAGGGATTCACGGTTATCAACATCTCGGCAGCCACAGGCGACGGCATAGACGCGCTTCACCGCGCACTCATAGAGGCATCGGGCGTCAACTCATGGCAGGGCGACATCCTCGTGACCAACGCGCGCCACTACGAGGCACTCACCCGCGCACTCGACTCCATAGACCGCGTCATTCAAGGACTCGCCGGCGGCATCTCAGGCGACTTCATCGCCCAGGACGTGCGCGAGACCATCCACCACCTCGGCACCATCACCGGCGCCATCACCACCACCGACATCCTCTCCACCATCTTCTCCCGCTTCTGCATCGGGAAATAGGTATAGTATTAAAACCGATTAAAATATATCACCAAATATCAGAAGAGACTGTCTAACAAGTTTGGGCAGTCTCTTTTTATAGTCTAAACAGGTAAAAA
>ENA-OYHW01000726-OYHW01000726.1-human-gut-metagenome-genome-assembly--contig:-NODE-726-length-5722-cov-3.389801_pt1 | contig 5722 bp, 5 predicted proteins | sample MGYA00243768_ERZ653009 | MGnify/ENA primary metagenome ERZ653009 (study PRJEB26926, sample SAMN06165333) | human gut metagenome | biome: ENVO:00009003; feature: ENVO:2100002; material: ENVO:00002003...
TACGAGATCAGCCTCGGTCTCGTGGGCTCGGAGATGTGTATAAGAGACAGCCCATCTCCATCAGGAACAAATTGACATCCAGAACCTTTAACTCTTCTTTTTTCTTCAGATAAATTTTCGCTGCCTCTGACTGACGTTCCAAAGGTCCAAGCTGCCTGGTCAATTCTGATAAAATATCCGTAACACGGACCAGATTTTGCTCCTCCTCCGCCAGTTTTTTCAACGTGGCAGCCTTTCTTCGCTTAAACTTGACAATCCCGGCTGCTTCATCGAATAACTCTCTGCGCTCTTCCGGCTTTCCGCTCAAAATCTTATCAATCTGTCCCTGCCCGATGATCGAATAGCCTTCTTTTCCGATACCCGTATCATAGAACAATTCATTGATATCCTTCAGACGGCACCCTGTACCATTGAGCAGATACTCACTTTCCCCCGACCGATACAACCTTCTGGTGACTGTGACTTCCTCATATTCGATATTTAACTGATGATCCGAATTATCCAACGTAATCGCCACCGACGCATACCCCAGAGGTTTCCGTGTTTCTGTACCTGAGAAGATGACATCCTGCATATTACCGCCTCGAAGCTGCTTCGCACTCTGCTCACCAAGTACCCACCGGACCGCATCCCCGACATTACTCTTGCCGCTGCCATTTGGCCCTACAATACCTGTAATACCATCGTGAAACTCCAATATCATTTTATTTGCAAAGGACTTAAACCCCTGCATCTCTATGGATTTTAGATACATATGTCACCTACTTACCGCTCTTTTTAATCTTACAGATCGCATCATACGCCGCCTGCTGCTCAGCCGCTTTCTTTGTCCTTCCGGAACCGGAACCGATTCTCCTTTGTCCCACATAAGCCTCTGCCTCAAAACACTTATCATGATCCGGTCCCCGCTCTCCTGTGATCACATAAGAAACATCGCCCCCCTTTTCTCCCTGAATCATTTCCTGAAGGATAGTCTTGCTATCATAAAAGAGCTGCTTATGTTCCACATCGTCCAGAACATGAGCCAGGACAAACTCCTTTGCATTAGCAAAACCACCATCCAGATAGATAGCTCCCAGTAAAGCCTCTGTTGCATCAGAGACGATAGAATCCCTGTTTCTTCCGCCTGTCATATCCTCGCCCTTTCCAAGCAACAGAAACTGCGGCAGTCCGAATTCTCTTGCACAATAGGCAAGGCTTGGCTCACACACCAGGCTGGCTCTCTTCTTTGTCAGCTCTCCCTCCGGTATCTGGGTAAATCTTGCATACAGATAATCACTGCTGATCAGCTCCAGCACAGCATCTCCCAGAAACTCCAGTCTCTCATTGCTGCCCAGCTTCCCCAGCTTCTTCTCATTTGCATAGGAACTGTGAGTCAGTGCCTGTGTAAGATAATGTTTATTTTTAAAATGATATCCTATGATTTCTTCTAATTCTTCTGTCTTTCTATTCATTCCTCTAACCCTCTCCATATGCGCAGGGCTGTCATCTGACAACCCTGCGGCATCATTTTTTGCAACTGCTCAGTGCGCCTGTATTATGCTCCTGTCAAATTTCAGACTGCCGGACAGTTACATTTTTATTTAATTGTCCGAATTGCTTCAACAGCATCACCGACTGTCTGAATCTGTTCGACAGATTCATTATCCAGCTCAATGTCATACTCCTCTTCAATCCCCATAATAATCTGAAAAATATCAAGAGAGTCTGCACCAAGATCATCTACAAATGTAGTGTCTTCTGTGATCGAATCTGCATCAATATTCAGAACCTCTGCTATGATAGCTTTTATTTTCTCCAGTTCCATCTTCAACCCTCCTTCCTGTTTCTGTTCCTGTCCTGCTCTATTCTGCTCCGGACTTCAGTACTTCCTGATCCTCCAGGATACGCTCTGCGATCTTCTCGTTGATCTTCTCCTGTTTAAACTGTACACACTGGAAAATACCATGTTTGATCTCAATGGCTTTGGCACTTCCATGCGTCTTTACCACAAGTCCTTTAAGCCCCAGAAGCGGTGCTCCGCCATATTCCGTTGCATCAAAGGATTTCAGAGTTTCTTTCAGTGCAGGCTTTACCAGAAGTGCACCGATCTTACTTCTTGTGCTGGTCATCATTCCTTCTTTGATCTTCTGGACCAGGGCAGAACCAACTCCCTCATATAATTTAAGGATCACATTTCCCACAAATGCTTCGCATACGACCACATCCGCATATCCTGCCGGGATATCTCTGGCTTCTATACTTCCGATGAAATTAATGCTTTTGCATTCTTTCAGAAGGGGGAAAGTTTCTTTTACAAGTGCATTTCCCTTCTCCTCTTCCGCCCCGTTATTTACAATGGCAACTTTTGGATTTTTAATACCGACTACGTTCTCCATATAAATAGAGCCCATCTTCGCAAACTGCACCAGATGCGATGGACGTGCATCCACATTGGCACCACAGTCGATCAGAAGGGAAACACCCTTCGTGGTAGGGATCAACGGTGCAAGAGGCGGCCTCTCCACACCTTTACTTCTGCCTACCAGTACCTGTCCGCCAACAAGAACAGCTCCTGTACTTCCTGATGAAACAAAGGCATCTGCCTCCTGTTTCTTAACCATATTCAAACCTACTACGATTGATGAATCTTTTTTCTTACGGATCGCAAAAACAGGGGGTTCTGCTGTCTCGATCACCTGGGATGCATTGACAACCTGGATCTGGTTCTTCGGATATCCGGAATATTTCGCCAGTTCCTTATCTATCACTTCCTGTTTTCCTGTAAGAATTACTTTTATGTCCTGTCTCTCTGTTACAGCTTCCACTGCAGCCCTGACAGGTTCTGCCGGGGCATTATCCCCGCCCATTGCGTCCACTACAACTCTGACCTGTTCTGCCATATTTTTATATCTCCTGTTCACTTACTGTTCACTTACAGATGTCAGAATCAAAAGATATTTTCTGTTACTGACCCGGCATCCGCAAATTGCCCCGCTGCAAAGCAGCTCCTGCAATCTTCCATAATCTGTATCATACTAAAGAACCCTCTGCAAAGTCAATAGCATCTGAAAAAAATCACTTTTCACTTTTTTGTGCCTCGATTCGCTCCGCCAGATCATTCAGATAAACCCACCTGTCCATCTTCTCATCCAGATCTGCCTGTGCCTTCTCCTTCTGCTCCATGATCTCACGAAGCTTCACAGAATTGGTGGCATTGGCCTCCATATCCTTATCCAGCTTCTCCAGCAGTTCCTCCAGCGCTGCAATATCATCATCAATAGTTTCAAATTCCCTCTGCTCTTTATAGGTAAATTTCAGCTTCTGGGGACGATTCTGCTTCCAGTCTGCCTGAGCCGACTTCTTCTTTTCCGCACCAACTGCAGTGCTCTGTCCTTCAGATACTGCCCCGCCTTTTCTCGCCAGCGCCTCTGTATAATCCGTATATCCGCCCTCATACTGGGTCAGATGTCCATTCCCCTCAAAAGCAAAAATCCTGTCCACAATATTATCCAGAAAATACCTGTCATGAGACACTGCGATCACAATCCCTGCAAAAGAATCCAGATAATCCTCCAGAATGGTCAGTGTAGGAATATCCAGATCATTACTTGGCTCATCCAGAAGAAGCACATTCGGCGCCTCCATCAGAACCTTCAGCAGATACAGACGCCTCTTCTCACCACCTGACAATTTGGCAATGGGTGCATACTGCATGGCAGAATCAAAGAGAAACCTCTCCAGCATCATTGTTGCGGAAATCTTCCCGTCTCTGGTCGGAATATACTCTGCCACGTCACGGATATAATCGATCACACGCTGATTGGTATCCATATCCGGCACTTCCTGTGCAAAATACCCTATGCGAATGGTTTCTCCAATTTCCACTTCTCCTGCATCCGGCTGTATCATCCCATCAATAATCTTGATGAGTGTTGACTTTCCGCACCCATTAGGGCCAATAATCCCAAGACGCTGATTGCGCAGCACAATATAATTAAAATCATCCAGGATCTTCTTCTCACCAAAACTCTTGCTGATATGGTGAAGTTCGATCGTTTTCTTTCCCATACGTGTCTCAACAGAATCCAGCTCCACATTCGCATCACGCACCGGAGCCTTTCCATTCTTCAGTGCCTCCAGGCGTTCCAGACGTGCCCGCTGCTTGGTACTTCTGGCTCTGCATCCACGCTTTGCCCACTCCAGTTCCATGCGGAGTACGCTCTGTCTCTTCCTCTCACTGGCAAGCTCCATCTCCTCACGCTCTGCCTTCAGTTCCAGAAACTTCGAGTAATTAGCCTCATAAGCATAAAGGCCGCCATGGGAAATCTCCAGAATCTTATTAGTAACCCTGTCGAGGAAATATCTGTCATGAGTAACCATAATCACAACGCCCTTAAAACTTCTCAGAAAGTCCTCCAGCCAGGTCACCATCTCATTATCCAGATGGTTGGTAGGCTCGTCCAGAAGCAGCACATCACAGGGATTCACCAGAGTCCTTGCCAGTGCCACCCTTTTCTTCTGTCCCCCGGATAAATGATTGATCTTCTCCTCATGGTCTGTAATTCCCAGCTTATTCAGAACATTCCTTGCCTCGCTCTCAGTACTCCAGTCCTTCTGCCACTTTCCTTCTGCCACATAATCCAGGACAGAAGCTCCCTGCGGAAACTCCGGCATCTGCGGAAGATACGTGATTCTCAGGCCATTTTGAGTGATCACCTGCCCCTCATCCGGCTCCTCCAGACCGCCGATGATCTTCAGAATCGTAGACTTCCCGGTCCCATTAATCCCGATGATCCCAATCTTATCTCCCTGATGCACCCCGTAGGAAACATCATCCAGCACCACCTTCTCACCAAACACCTTGGAAACATGCTCTATATTCAGAATATTCATAAATTCAAACCTCTCTCGTAATTTTCGCTTCCTGTCTGTTTCTGCTCATCTGTAACACTTCCACAAAAACTATAGAATTCGCTCCTCATTATACCATCTTCCCAGCCATTCTAAAACCCCCGGCACAGAAAAAACACTCCCCTCCGAATAAATCTATCCGAAGAGGAGTATCCTCAAAATCACATATTTTTGTTCCTGAAAAAGAATTGCTTAGTTCATCTCAGTTCCATTCTCAACTGCATACTTCAGTCCCTGAACGGCAACCGCCAGCGTAGCTTCCTCTACAGTAGCGCTTCCAAGATCACCCATATCCAGTGTCAGTGTATCATCATCATTCACTGCCACGCCAAAAGTAAGTGCCATCTCAGAAACTTCATCAGTAATCGTCACAGTACCATTCTCTTCATCAAAAGTACCTTCGCCAACAAAGCTTACATAGTTATCATCCTGATCGATCACAAGTACTGAGCAGAAAGTTCCATCATCATTAGCTGCATAAATAAAGTTCTCACCTGCTTCTGTCTCGCCGGAATAACACTCTGTCAGGATATCACCCATATCCTGATAGGTCTGATTATAATCTGCCTCATCTCCGTCTGCCTGATAAGGCTCCAGAGTTGCAGTCAGATCCAGACTGTCCGGATCATAAAGTTCCAGAAGATTCTCTTCCTCATTTGCCTGCACCAGATAAGTTACCGTATTTTCATCATCATACGTGCCGTCGTCATTTGCGAACTGCATTACCAGAGCTGTATATTCTCCGTCTGAACTCAGGGCATATACACCAAGAACATCCCTGTCTCTTATACACATCTCCGAGCCCACGAGACCGAGGCTGATCTCGTAT
>ENA-OYHW01000741-OYHW01000741.1-human-gut-metagenome-genome-assembly--contig:-NODE-741-length-5655-cov-4.565179_pt1 | contig 5655 bp, 5 predicted proteins | sample MGYA00243768_ERZ653009 | MGnify/ENA primary metagenome ERZ653009 (study PRJEB26926, sample SAMN06165333) | human gut metagenome | biome: ENVO:00009003; feature: ENVO:2100002; material: ENVO:00002003...
GTGGGCTCGGAGATGTGTATAAGAGACAGACGCATCCCCGACCATCAGATTCTGTCGGTAGTGGACTGGCTTTCCACCAAAAAGCCTAAAATGAAAACCATCCTTGTCACGAAAGACGTGAATCTGCGCATGAAGGCGCGTTCCATCGGTCTGCTGTGCGAAGACTACATCAATGATAAGGTAATCAATGTGGATATATTCGAAAAGTCGAATGAAGTGTTCGAGGGTATTGACCCTGCGCTGATAGACCGCATTTATTCTTCCAAAGAAGGACTGGACATCAACGAGTTCGATTTTAAGGACATCATTCGTCCCAACGAATGCTTTGTGCTGAAGAGTGACCGCAGCAGTGTGCTTGCACGTTATAATCCCTTTACCCATTCGATTTGCCGGGTCAACAAGACAAAGAACTATGGCATTGAACCGCGTAATGCCGAGCAGAGCTTTGCTTTTGAGGTGCTGAACGACCCGAATATCAAGCTGGTTGCCCTGACCGGTAAGGCGGGAACCGGTAAGACCCTGCTGGCACTGGCCGCCGCATTGGGAAAACTTACCGACTACAAGCAGATTCTTCTGGCACGTCCCATCGTGGCCTTATCCAATAAAGACCTTGGATTCCTTCCTGGTGATGCCAATGAGAAAGTGGCTCCTTACATGCAGCCTTTGTTCGATAATTTGAATGTAATCAAGCATCAGTTCGCTGCCAATTCCTCTGAAGTGAAACGCTTGGAGGATATGCAAAAAAGTGAACAATTGGTCATCGAGGCATTAGCCTTTATCCGTGGGCGCAGCTTGAGCGAAACCTACTGTATTATCGATGAAGCCCAGAACCTGACCCCACATGAGATTAAGACCATCATCACCCGTGCCGGCGAAGGTACAAAAATGGTGTTTACCGGTGATATTCAGCAGATAGACCAACCCTATCTGGACAGTCAGTCCAACGGGCTTGTCTATATGATAGACCGCATGAGAGACCAGAATTTGTTTGCCCATGTCAATCTGGTGAAAGGGGAGCGCAGCCAGTTGAGCGAGTTGGCAAGTAATCTGATGTAGCGGATACCGCATTTTCCGGGGCAAAACTATTTCTATCCCGCTTTCTGACTGTTAAAACGGGGGAGGTGGGATGGTTTCTTTATAGACGATAAATAATTGTTATAACATTTTTTTATCGATTTATTGTCTGTTTTGACTAAAATAGTGTATCTTTGCCTCGCCTAAAACAAAACTGTCAAGCGAAATGAAGCGAAATTTTTTTCATCGGTATCTTTCCGCGAAAGTGCTTCCGATATGGACTATTCTGTTAATTGATGTATTTATCATCGTCATATCCAGTCTGTTGGCCTATGCTCTCCGATATGATTTCAGAAGCATTTTTCTGGAATCATCTACCATTGACAAGACCATTTTATGGACGGTTGCTGTCAACCTGATTTTCTTCCGTGTTTTCCGTACGTATTCCAATGTACTGCGCTTTTCCTCCTTTGTGGATATCATGCGCATTTTTGTGTCATTGACGGTGTCGTATGCACTGCTGATGATAACGAGCGTCCTGACGGAAAGCTATTTGGAGTTTAACCTGGCTCCGGTCAGCGTGCTGTTCATGTCCTATATCATCAGCTTTGCCATGATGACATGCTCCCGTGTGATTGTCAAGACTTTCTTCGAGGCGCTGAACTTCGACGGCACCCATAGTGCCAATGTGTTCATTTACGGTGCCAAGGAAGCCGGGGTCAACATTGCCAAGGCATTGCGTGTCAATCTGCGCAACCACTACCGTCTGCGCGGATTCATTGCGGACGAACCTGAACTTATCAATAAGGTGATGATGGGTGTCAAGGTGTTCCCTAACGACGATACGCTGATTGATGTGCTGAACGACCGGGATGTGCAGACCATCATCATTTCTCCCGCCAAGATGGAGGAACTGAAGAAGTCCGACATGGCTGACCGCCTGCTGGTGCACAACATCAAACTGATGACCGCACCCCCCTTGAGTGAGTGGAACGGTCAGGCGCTGAGCCGTACGCAGCTGAAGGAAATTCAGATTGAGGACTTGCTTCAGCGCAATCCCATCGAGATAGATATCCATAAGGTTGCCTCTCATCTGGAAGGCAAGCGTGTGATGATTACGGGCGCCGCCGGTTCTATCGGCAGCGAAATCATGCGCCAGGTGGCTTCGTTCAATCCCTACAAGCTTATTTTAGTGGACCAAGCCGAGACTCCTCTGCATGACATCCGTCTGGAACTTCAGGACCGTTGGCGCGACATCGATGCCGAGACCATCATAGCCGACATCTCCAATGCCACGCGCATGGAGGATATCTTCAGGGAGTTCAAGCCCCAGTATATTTTCCATGCGGCCGCCTACAAGCATGTGCCGATGATGGAGGACAACGTTTCCGAGTCCATCCAGGTGAACGTATTCGGTACGCGCACCGTTGCCGATCTTGCCGTGAAATACGGTGCCGAGAAGTTTGTGATGATTTCTACGGACAAGGCTGTTAACCCTACAAACGTGATGGGCTCTTCCAAGCGTATTTGCGAGATTTATGTGCAGTCTCTTGCGAAGAAGTTGCAGAAGGAGGGAGGCCATGTCACTCAGTTCATCACTACGCGTTTCGGCAATGTGCTGGGTTCCAACGGTTCTGTCATTCCCCGTTTCCGCGACCAGATTCAGCGTGGCGGCCCGGTAACAGTGACCCATCCTGAGATAATCCGTTACTTCATGACCATTCCCGAAGCTTGCCGCCTTGTTCTTGAGGCCGGCAGTATGGGCAATGGCGGTGAAATCTACATCTTCGACATGGGTAAGCCAGTGAAGATTGTGGATCTTGCCAAGCGTATGATCAGCCTTTCCGGACGTACGGATGTGAAGATTGAATTTACCGGTCTTCGTCATGGCGAGAAGCTCTACGAGGAACTCTTGAATGTGAAGGAGCTTACAAAGCCCACCTATCATGAGAAGATTATGATTGCCACGGTGCGTGAGTATGACTATGACGAGGTGAAGGAGCGTATCCAGAAGCTGATTGATGTAAGTTACACCTATGACCAGATGAAAATTGTTGCTGCCATGAAGGATATTGTTCCGGAATTCGTGAGCAAGAATTCCTGCTTTGAGGCGCTGGATAAGAAGAAATAAAAAGATAGCGGTATAGTATAAAATGAAAGGGTGATAACGTCATTGTAGTGTTATCACCCTTTCAATTTTATTGTCTTCTTGTCAGCCTTTTGTCTCATTCATGTGAAGAGAAGTATTTCAAGAACTGTGTACGTTCGAAAGTATTGACTCCCTTCGGGTCGTTTACGTTCAGAATACCTTTGAACTGGCTGATGGTTTCCATACCTTTGCGGTCCATCCACAAGTTGAGGAAGCGGATGTATTCTTCAATGATGGTAGCTGAATTCTGATAAAGCACACTGCATATCTCTACGGCCGAAGCACCTGCCAATATTGTCTTGACAACGCCTTCGGGCGAGTGGATACCACCGGAAGCGGCATAGTCCAGCTTGTTTACGGCCGCCGAAGCGATGCCTATCCAGCGCAGGGCTTTAGACAAATCGGCTTCATTGCTGAATACGTTACCGGATACTTGTATCATTTTCTCAATGTTGATGTCCGGCTGGTAGAAGCGGTTGAACAGCACTACTGCGGCGGCACCGTTGGCGTACAGCTGGTCTATCAGCGCTATCGGGTTGGTCAGGTTGTCACCCAGCTTCATGATGACGGGTATCTTGACCGTCTTCTTGATGTGGCTCAGAATGTCGATGTGGCGTTGCTCGAAACTGCCGTAAACATATTGTACATCCGTCTGCAGTGCAAGGATATTGATTTCCAGTGCGTCTGCACCGGCTTCTTCTATTTTGGCGGCAAATTCCACCCAGTCGGCATTCTGATAGCAGTTGATGCTGGCTATGATGGGGATATTGCAAACCTTTTTGCTTTCCTTAATCAGGTTCAGATATTCACCCAGCTTATGTTCGCGGATATATCCTACAAGGTAGTCACTGCCTTCGGGGTACATGTTCGGGTCTCCCATCCAGTCAGCCTCCATCATGATTTGCTCTTCAAAGAGTGATTTTAGCACAATGGCACCTGCGCCGGCCTCAGATAGTTTCTGGTTCTTGGCGGCGCTGTCTGTCAGTCCGGAGCTGCTGACGATAATGGGGTTTCTGAGTTTCAGCCCTGCAAAAGTAGTTTCTAATGTTGCCATGATAATGATTTTTTATGGTTAATAGTTTCTTTCTCCAAAAATCTTGCTTCCTACACGTATCAAGGTGCTCCCGGCTGCAATGGCTTCGTGGTAATCGTGAGACATCCCCATGGACAGTTCCCGGAATGACTCTGCATCGGCAAACCACTTGGTTTTCACTTCATTGAAGAAGCTACTTAAAGAACAAAACTCAGTTTTGATTTGTTCGTCATTGTCCGTATTCGTGGCCATGCCCATCAATCCGCATATCCGGATATGCTTGAGCTCTCTCCATTCACCAGCTGCCAGCATTTCCCGGCATTCGTCAAAGCTGAATCCAAACTTGGTCTCTTCCCGGGCGATGTGCAGCTGTAGCAGGCAGTTGACGGTTTTTCCGGCTTTGGCAGCTTGCTTGTTCACTTCGGCCAACAGCTTGTAGGAGTCTATGCCATGAATCAGCGCTACGTAAGGAACGATATATTTTATTTTGTTTGTTTGCAGATGCCCGATGAAATGCCATTCTATGTCTTTGGGCAGACTTTCGTATTTGGCGGTCATTTCCTGCACCTTACTTTCTCCGAACACACGCTGGCCGGCACGATACGCTTCTTCTATCGCCTCGTTGGGGTGAAATTTGGAAACAGCCACCAGCCGTACCTTTTCAGGCAGTTCGCTCAGTACTTGTTTTAAATTCTCTGCAATCATCGTTTTTTTGAGTTATGAGTTATGAGTTATAAGTTATGGGTCACAATAATAATTCATAACTTATAACTCATCACTTAAATTAAACTTCCGGTTTGTCGTCGGGCTCTGCACTGTACGGATATACATCCATAATGGCGGTTTCCGCTACAGATGCTATCTGATAGTCGGCCATTGTGCCTTTCATGCCCTCATCCAGTTTCTTCACTGCATCACGCAAGTCGGCAGCCTGCACCAATACCTGGGTAGAGGTTTTCTTTTCCGCACCGCTTTTCTCGTCCAGTGTGATGAAAACCAGTTTACATTTAAACCAGCGGTCGGCAGCTTCCTCTTCGCTGGGGAACAATTCGCTATAGTTGGCACGTTTGATGTCCGATACGGTGAACTCTCCCGAAATGAACGGCGTCATCTCTTCGATGATGCGTGCTTCCGCTTCCGTAAAACTGAGGGCATCTACCAGGTACGGTTCGGTCACCTTCTTGTTCATTCCATTTTCCATTGTTTTCTCGTAACGGATCTTACATTCAAACCATGTATGCATTGCCATAATTTTCTGTTTTTAATTATTGATTTATTGTTAGTTAAGCTGCTTTATGCGTGCCTATGCCCGCCGAAAGCAGTGCAAAGATAGCCAAAAACTAAATGGATATAAAAAGTTGCCTTGCATTTTACGTGAAAATTTTATTGGAGAACCGGGACGGTACGTATGGGCATAAAAAAAGGAGTACCGCTGTACTCCAACCTTTGTTAACCTTAA
>ENA-OYHW01000753-OYHW01000753.1-human-gut-metagenome-genome-assembly--contig:-NODE-753-length-5589-cov-6.893025_pt1 | contig 5589 bp, 7 predicted proteins | sample MGYA00243768_ERZ653009 | MGnify/ENA primary metagenome ERZ653009 (study PRJEB26926, sample SAMN06165333) | human gut metagenome | biome: ENVO:00009003; feature: ENVO:2100002; material: ENVO:00002003...
GTTTAACACCATGCTTATAGGCGGCTTGTGGCACGGCGCATCGTGGATGTATATAATCTGGGGCGCATGGAACGGCTTCCTGCTTGTGGCACACAAGACGGCACGGCGCGTATTGCCGCGTGTCAAGGAAGAGAACCGGGGAAAATGGTGGCGGATTGCCGCCAATGTGTTTCTGACATTCAATCTCATGGCTTTCGGAATGATGTTTTTCCGTTCACGCTCGATGGAAAATGTCAGGGATATGCTAACCCAGATTTTCACCAATTTCCATCCTGAAATCGCCCCGCAATTTATCGAGGGCTATCTTCTTATAGTCATCATCATGGCGGCAGCCTATATACTCCATTTCATGCCTGACCGCTGGAGTAACGCCCTCCAACGCGGCTACATCGCTCTCCCACTCCTTCTGCAGGCAATAATCCTCGCTATAGTGCTCCTCGTCATCATTCAGGTACGGCAAAGCGACATCGTCCCCTTCATCTATCTGCAATACTAATCGCGCCGGTCCCGATCACTCAAGAACGACGGGATGAGAACCCGGCGGCGTCATCGCGAAGCGCTTTCGCATTTTTCCAGATCGGAGACAAATAGATCTATCATTTCCCGTGTGACATGTTGCATTACTACCACATGCGACAGATTCCCACCGAAGCGATCGTCAAAACTATTGGCGAGATTATACTTGACAACAATCTCGTCTGACGGGCGTCGGAAAAACACAGTATTGCTGTAAGTGTTGTTCCAGCAATCCCAGTCAATACGCCGGAGTTCCGACATGAGATATTTTGTATTGTCCATCATCCTCCGAGCCTGATCCGTCCAACCGTCGACTCCGATGGTCTTTGTCAGCCACCAGAATTTAAGCGGGTCAGTGCCGGAACGCGAGCAGCTAATCATCCGCATATTGGCATTCAAGTAGGGTACGTCAAAGGGATTCTGATTATCATAGATATTCCTGGTGGTAATAAACAGTCCGCAGGGGCTGTCAATGCCAAAAAACTTATGGCCGCTAATGGAAATCGATTCAAACTCCATCACTTTGCGGCTTACCAAATCGCGATATTCGGTAAATGGCAGGTATCCGCCGAAAAGAGCTGCATCGACATGCCGATAAACCGGTATTTCGGGATGACGGTCCAATACCTCCTGGAGAGCCTTCTGGTCATCAATCGCTCCTTTGAAGGTAGACCCCATGGCATAGATGATGAGCGCAGGGCGCGTGGGGTCGAGCGATTTTTCGAGTTCTTCAGGCACCATTTGACCCATGTCATTGCTCTTTACAAGCCTTACATCAAGATTCTGGACATCACAAAGGCGGTAGTTGCTGTAATGAGCCTCGTCGGAAACATAGACGACAGGCATTTTCCCGGTCATCCCCTTCAGATAGTTCACCCCGAAATATATGCCGTGGTTATTACCATCGGTTCCGCTCATTGTCACTATTCCCCAAAGATCGCTTGTGTCGAAGCCATAAAGAGGGGCAAAAAACTCTATTACATCGCGTTCAAATTTCGCCGATGACAGTGCACCACTCTTCTCAAAGGGGTCTCCGGCGTTGTTAATCAACACATTCCCCAGATTATTCGCCGTGTACCATTTATAAAATCCATCGAGGTTGCCGTCATAATTGCCGGGGTAACCCAGAGCATACGGTCTATCGGTCAGACACTGCTCAGTCCATTCGTCAAGTTCCTGAAACCCTGAAGAAACATTGGTCCGGGCTGACACTCCAACCCAGCACATCATGGCTATAAGAGAGAAGGTTATCGTTTTCATAATTATCAATAATTTGGATTCTAATGTACTTGCATGATGCAATCTTACACGCAAATATACAAAAAATCGGGAACTTGGGAAATTCTCGTAATAATGAATTCAAGTCAGTTCCGAAATCAGATGCCGTATGGCTGACCGGGGATGAATGAATATCATGCGCGGACCTACATACTTCATCACTTCACGTATGCGACTGCGCTTCTCCGGCGCATAACAATGTATCTCACACTTCCGACAACTTGTCTTATGCTCACCTTTCGGGCAATGGTCGAGCCGCTGATGCGCATAACTCAGCAATGCGCGGCAGTCATCGCACAGCTCCTGCCCGTCGGCATGATGATGGCGATGGCAATATATAGCAATCATCTGAGCGACCACCTGTTTCTCCAGCTCAATTTTGTCCATCGTCTACCGGAAGTCCGGCTTCACTCCATTCAATGATTCCACCTTTGAGATTTATCACCTTGTATCCGAGTTCGGTCAGAATCTTCGCTGCATCCAGCGAACGCTTGCCACTGCGGCAGTAGACGAGCACGACAGAGTCTTTCGACAGCGCTTTCTCAGCCTTCTGTCGGAAATCATCAGACTTTACATTGATATTTAAGGCTTCTGCGATATGTCCGTCGGCAAACTCCTCCGGTGTGCGGACGTCAACTAATTGTACGGAGCCGGCATTGATTTCTTTCTCAAATTCAGATGCTGAAACAGAAATGACTTTTTCGTTACTGTTGCAGCCTGCGGCATGCATGATACACATCGTCATTGCAATCAAAAATATTGTGCGCCTGGTTTTTCGCAACATGTCAGTAAAATTTTTCACTACACCAATGTTTTTAGCCGACTAAGTCAGCGTGAATGCAAAAATACTAAAAATCGAACAATTGCCATCAGAGCCAATGCGACAAATTGCGGGTTAAAGCAAACACACTAAAAAGACGTAGATTAATATTGTCGTAGATCTTCAAGTTTTATTGATAAATTTTGATGTGGCTCTATTATAGAAACTATATTCTCTCCGGGAAAAATAGTACCGATGACAACAATTGCTAAAATCGTACTTGATGCTGATGTAAAATAATGAGAGATATAGACCCTTGAGCAACCGGAGACATCAATCAAATTGTTAGGAATTGCTAAATCGGGATTTCGGGTTATACGACCGAAATAAAAATGACTAATTTTGTATTAAAGACTGTAATGTCAATACTAACAATCTGGAGGATATGTCAAAGACCACATTGAAGAAGCAATTGAAGGAGCTTACGCGCGAGCAGCTGATAGAGGTGATACTGGAACTGTATGACGCGCGCAAGGATGCCAGGGAATATCTGGAATATTACGTGAATCCCGATGAAAAGAAAATGCATGAGAAATACAAGGCTGTAATCACCAAGGAATTTTTCCCGCAGAAAGGAAGGGCGAAGGGACGCACGTCGGTTTGCAAGAAAGCAATCAAGGAATTCACGACCCTTCACCCGAGTCCAAGGTTAATAGCCGACCTCCGCCTGTGGCTCGTAGAGGCTATCTGCCGCCATGCCGTTTCGTCAAGAGGATGGATAAAAGAGTCGCAGGAAGGCACCGCCTTAACCATGTTTGCCGACACATTGAACTATCTTTTTGCCAATGACATCCTGGAGGAATACCGTCGTCGCATTGACGACCTGCTTGCCTTGACACAGCGGTTGCGCGGACCGCTCCACACTCTTAAAGACGCTTATGCAGAGTTTAACGACAGCATGAAGTGACATTTTCAAAGTCTTCCGGAATTGACTAAAAAGCCTCTGAATGTTAAAGGATTAAGTTAATTTGATAATATTAGCATTAATTTGTTATTTGATTTGCTTTTTTTAAGCGTTTTTAGGCTATAAAATCGCACAAACCGGCTTCCACAAATGGTTTTAGATTGTTATAAGTAATGAAAACAGTGATATTACCCGCTTTTTCACATCCCTCGTCCTCTTTATCGGGTAGTGATACCGGGCACTGAGGTTCTCATAAATAAATAGTTGAAACGTGAGAGATGGTATCGGACTTTTGACCGGTACCATCTTTCTTTTTATCCGGGAAGGGGAGATAAAATGGCTAAATTCTACCATAACCGCGATTAAAATAGCACAAATATTAAAATAATGTTAATAATGCGGCATTTTGTCACAAAATATTTTGGTATATTCCAAGAATGTCTTACCTTTGTAACGTGTTTTTCATGGTATTAGATTTAAGGTTAACTAAGATTGGTTGTCGGGATGACAATCAATTTTTTTATTATATACACCCAACAGAAACAGGCACGGCATTGTGCAATACCGTGAAACGCAATGACACAATTCAACGCGCAAGGCGTATCTGCATGGATATGAATAATCAGTTCATTCTTGGATTCTGAGGATGATAAAGCCATCCCCGGTAATCGCGTCCCATTTGTTTCACCTGACGATGCCAATAAGCGTCTTCAGAACCGGCAAGCAGATTCTCGGTATTAGAAACAGACGCAACAGCCCACACTTTTTTGCGCAATTCTTCGTCAAGCTGACCTGCACCCCATCCACTGTATCCAAGACAAAATCTGACATAGCCCTCCAAAGGCATGTCGGAGTTGACATAATCAATCAACATCTCAAAATCGCCGCCGACATAGAGCCCGTTAGCGATGAGACGCGAACCCGGTATGATGTCGCCAAGCCGATGGACCACATACATCCTGTCGCAAGACATTGGACCGCCACAATACACAGGGATGGCATCGGGACGAGAAACATTGCTTATAAGATCGGATAGATTGTAGTTGGTCTGTTTATTAAGGACAAGCCCCATGGAAGTCCCGGAGGGATTATACTCAATCAGAGATATAACGGCATGATTGAAATAACATTCCCTGAGAAACGGCTCTGCAATGAGCAGCGAACCCTGGTAAGCCTTGCGATCAGGCAGGTTGATATTAAAAAGAATACTTTCGAGTTTTTTCATAGGCACAATTTTCTCTCGCTCTAAGATACGAATAATTTTTGGATTCACAATATTATTTTCAAACAAATAACATTAATTATTCAAGGACGTCTATAATTGCCACAAGGTAATACGGTCACATTTGTGTCAGCAAAACAGTCTGGTCTAATGAGGATTAAGAAATAAGCGCAAAAATACTTGAAAAAAAGTTGCCAAAACATTTGGAGAATCGCGACAAACCTTATAACTTTGCACACGCAAACCGATAATAATTGCCTTGTGGTGTAATGGTAGCACGTCGGATTCTGGTTCCGCCTGTGAGGGTTCGAATCCTTCCAAGGCAACACAAAGAAAGAGTTGAATCATCAAGATTCGGCTCTTTCTTTTTATATCCGGCACGGAAGAGCTGCGCCACTTTTGGGCGAATGGTAACAAAGGGGCGCATGGCAATAAATCTATCACAACACTTTTTAACCTAGGTGTACCGAGATACCGCCCACCATGCGATTAATTTCGCGCCAAAGAATCGGCAGATCCCCACTAAACATCTAAATTAATTAATTATGGCATTCCTCATTATGATACTCTGCATATTTGCATGGTTAGGTCAGGCGCTCAAAGATGGCAGCGACATCGATTAACAACCGAAAGCGTAAAAAAAAGAAAAATCGCAACTAACATGAAGTTAACTGCGATTTTTCAAGGTGTCCGAGATGAGATTCGAACTCACACAGCCTTACGGCCACTACCCCCTCAAAGTAGCGTGTCTACCAATTCCACCACCCGGACGAAAGTTCAAACTAACTGAATTAGAGCGAAAAACGGGACTCGAACCCGCGACCCCAACCTTGGCAAGGTTGTGCTCTA
>ENA-OYHW01000768-OYHW01000768.1-human-gut-metagenome-genome-assembly--contig:-NODE-768-length-5505-cov-4.048440_pt1 | contig 5505 bp, 3 predicted proteins | sample MGYA00243768_ERZ653009 | MGnify/ENA primary metagenome ERZ653009 (study PRJEB26926, sample SAMN06165333) | human gut metagenome | biome: ENVO:00009003; feature: ENVO:2100002; material: ENVO:00002003...
GCAAAGCTTTTCCCAACTTGTCTTCTTTGGCCAGCCATAGAATATCATCGTCAAGCTGTAAAGCATACAGCACTCGCAAATAGATTCCGATTGCTACTGTCGGTGTGCCTTTTTCTATTCGGGACACAGTCAACGGAGAACAAGTGGCACGTTCTGCCACCTGAGCCACACTCAGATTCCTGCGCAAGCGAGCCAGTTTAATCTGCTCTCCCACAATTGACATCTTCTGCACCAATTTTCGGGGCAGCTTAGTCCCCATTGTATTCTTTGCCATATTCAACACATCATATAATATGTAAATTTATAACTTTTCATCTATTTAATGATGTATTACAGGTAAAAAATCACAAGATTAGAAGAAACGCTTGACCAAGTACAATATAACGGTTATACACTTTTTCAAGCGAATAAATCAGATTCGTTATACTTTTTCAAACGAATTCTATGTTTATAAAAGTTGCAGCAGCTTCCGACAACCATCTTGGGGAAAGTGTGTAAAACAAGATAATTTTGCTTTGGAGAAATATAAACGCTATTATATTGTTTATAAGCGCCAATATATCCACACAACAAACAATATGTTATTTGTTGCGTAAACACATACGATTCCTCCACACAACATATATTCAAGATTAGTTGGCTATTCAAATGAAAAACAACTTTACTTTATCCCCGTATTTATATATACGTGCATTAAAGTAAAGCTAACAGAGGGAGAAAAAGAAATGACTTCGCCAAAGCCGAACCGAACTATATCTGCCGACTTTTTTGGAGACTGCAAAATAATCACATAATTTGCCAAATCCCTTTGACCATTATGTCTCATTTTTGAGTCGAAAACAGTTCATTTTAGAAATTCCATCGTTTATCATTAAATGTTATCGACTAAAATCAGTACCTTTGTATAAGAAATCACTTAGAGTATAAATGTGGTAAGAATTTGATTATCACTCATTTCATCTCTAACCCATAATACATTCTTCGTCTCGCACTGTAAATGATTAATAGTTCTTGGCTGAGCTAAGTGATTAAAGTTTAGATAGATGTTACTAGTAGTTCAAATATAATGTCAAAGAAGATAGGTCGTAATGAGCCTTGCCCTTGTGGCAGCGGCAAGAAATATAAGCATTGTTGTATGCAAAAGGAACAGGCAATAGGAATATTGCCAGTAGCAAATCATGCTTTGTGGCCATCTTCTTGGCTTGATGTACCAAAAACGATAGCGTATTTAAGTAATCATGCAGTCCCTCCCATATTGGACTATTTGATAGCAATGCAACTTAATCCACAAAATCGAGGGAAGAATATCCGAATTGAGCACCTTTTGCAAATAGCAGTTGCGAATCTCGGAAAGAGTAGCCAGATTCCTGACATCAGTGAGTTCAAGAGTATAATTGACCAAGAGTTCTCATTTGATCTTATGGAAGACATGCCGATTAACATGTTTGCCGAACCTGTAGTGTTTTATGGAGGCAATTACACATTCTTTCCTGGCATCTCGACACATGCGACAGAAATTTTCCGTTCAATGACAGAAGCCATATTCAATAAAAGAAATATATTTACGGAAGCTTTCCGTAATGAAATTTATGATGGAGTACTCTTCATGCTTGAACTGAGCAAGCTTTTGTCAACCCAAGCAGGGATAAGTGGCTTAGTACGCGGAAATGAGACCCCTCGCGAGACGCTTAACGAACCAAAAACTAGCCAATCTTTTGTTATTAATTTGCCGACAATGACAGAACTCATTCATCGGAATAGGCTGAATCCAAATGTTTTGAAATCATTTTTGTTAGAAGTTAATGCTACTGATATACTAACCCAAGATGCAGAAAAGAATCCGTTGTTATACAGACCAATCGTTGAGTTTGACAATAACTTCTACTTTGCCGGAATTTCCAGTCAAGGCTGTGCCATTAACAACTTTATCTTAAAAACAGCTCTAAAACATCGTTGTCTTGAAGAACTAGTAAAACAGACCCATTATGGTGTCTGGATGCGCATCGGGCGTTCCTGTATAGAACAGCTGCGCTGGGTACAAAATTCAATGGATGAAATACTTGCTCCTGTTGAAGGCTATTACGAAGATGTATTCCGCATTGATGTCAACTGGCTTGCATACGTGTGCTATGCTCATGATTTAGCCCGTAATGTAGCCATAGATGGCAATGAGAGTTTCAACAATCGAGATCTCAGCCAACATTTACAAAAACGTATTGATACCATCAGAAATGATAAAAGGTCGAAAGATGACCATATCCTGACGCTTGTTCTGTATTCTACAATGGGGGAGACATACAGATTTGCCATGAAAAAGCAAAATGGAACTGACTATTTTCTTCAATTCTCTGCTTATGATTTCTTACAACTGATACAGACTGAGAAATGGGACAGCTTGAGTCTTGTTCGTTATGCTCGGTCCAAAGAGAACGTATCATCTCTCGAGACTCCTCTGAATCAATCTCTCGATGTATATGCTATATATAAGCATTATGGTGAAAGTTTCTATATGACAGACAACACACCATCAGACATGCTTTATATTGAGCCAAATGATGGATGTGATCTCATATTCAAAAGTAAAGATCAACTGTATTTCCACGGAACGCTGAAGAGATTAAATGGACAGTATGCTTATATACCAGTGATACGTGATCTCGACTATGCGGCAATTTTTAAGCCTGTCCATTCAGGTTTCAATGCCAAGAGTTGTGAATCTTATAGTATTCCTGTGTGGGTAAGTTGTTATCAAGAAGAAAAACAGGGAATAAATCCATCCTCTATTTCCGATACTGTAATAACAGCTGTTGCATACTGGATGGATACTTTACAACCAGCCATAGCCGATATGATCAGCCAACGCTATGAGCACTCCGTAGAAATAGAACTTGTCTTCAGTGAAAAGGTCTTGGCCGATAAAGGGATACACTATGATGACGACATAAAGCCTACGCAAGGAGGAAATCTTAACGTATCCAAGACAGAAGGCGGAGTTTCCGTTACATTTGATGATGATTATATCCATTCTTTTATGGGAGCTGGCAATGAGAGTGAGCGCAACATGATGCGTTGTATCATAAAAAAACTCCTGGAAATAGACGAAGAGACTGCATGCCAAATTATTGATACTCGCATCCCCTTTGGTCAAGCAAAGATGATTCTGATGATGGAGCAGTCACTCAACCCCCTGTCAATACCCTTGTGGCTTTATACTCCTATCTATATTCATGCCGCCACCAGCCAACTACTACAAGACAAATTCCCACAGTGGATGAAGGAGAAAGGTCATGATATAGCAGGTAAACTCAATACAAAAACTGAGAAAGAAGACTTCCTCCACAAAGGAGTAGATGTGCTCCTTAATGAACTTGATAAACGCCTATCATCATTTGATACATTGTGGTTGCTGCGTATGCTCATGCAGAATCACGAGACATTGGTTTATCAGCGAGAGCATAACAGAGTCTTACAACCCGCACAGATTCTTTGTTTTGGAGAAAATGAGTCAAAACGTAAAGAATTCTTCGATACAGAAAGACGACTTGCTGATGCTGGAATATCTACCCGTGCTATGATAGAATATATAGCTGCGACACAGTATCGTGGCGGTGGTGTTAAACCAGGCAATGATGATGTAGAAAGCCTGTTAGCTATCATGAACGAAGTGATATCCATTGGTGGTATATGTGACGCCATACATTTAGATGTAGCTAATCATACCATTGAGAAATTAGGCTCTGGACGTTATGGTATCTACGATGATGTTTTTTCCGACAATGTAGGAGAGTTTGCAGCAACGCGCACTATTGAGAGTGTAAATGGGCAAATCGAAGATTTCGAGAGTAAGATGGCCAGGATGGCAGTACGTCCAGATACAAAAGAAAAAAACAAGGATGCAGAACTCGAGGAGATAGATGTGGCATTCTTAGAGGATTGGGGAGTATCATATTCTAACATCTTGCAGTTCCTTTATGTTTGTTACATCATAGCTATGAAGCAGCAGAAGTCTGTTATTGAGATGGAAGAGTCTCAACTCATCAAAGCTATGCAGGAGCATTGTACAGAACTAACTGAAGATTTAGCAAAGAAATGTATCATTCGCCTTTCTTTGGATAAACGGGAAAACTACCTCACTCCGCCAGTAGGATTAGCGGGCAAGGATATCTTCCCTTGGTCATACAATAGGGAATTAAGTTATCTGCGTCGCCCAGTGATTCGTTATCAATATGATGATGGCACAGTTATGTGCATGTTTGGGTTCCGCTCCTGTATTCAAGCCGGCATTCAGCTATCTGACTTGCTTTATTCTGGTCGCTTACGTTATGTGGGAAGGAAGATAGAAACCTTGCTTGGAAAATTTGAGGCTATAAAAGGGGCTGCGTTCAATGACGAGGTACGCTCTTTTTTGGCAAAGATACCAATAATGCGAGTATGGGAACATGATGTCACTATCAAATCTGGAGGTTATTTTGCGGCAGATAAAGATTATGGCGATATTGATGTGATGGCTTATGATACATCACGTGATATACTCTACTTGATAGAATGTAAGAATACCAATCCAGCCAAGAATATTAAGGAAATGAAAACCGAGATGGATGAATATCTTGGTCGTGGTGATAATCCCGAGAGAGACAAGAAGAGAGCTCTTGTTCTTAAACATTTGCGTCGTCATCGCTGGGTAACGGAGCATATTAATGAAGTTGCGAAACACATTGGTGTAGCAGTTACACCCCGAGTAAAGTCAATGATGCTGACAGCTACAGTAATACCAACATCCTATCTCAAAAGAGAGAAAATACCAATGTCAATTCTGAATTACCCTGAATTAAAGATAAAGGGCGTGAATTTACTAGATTCGTGCAAAGAACCAGATTTAAGCGTACTTGATATATGAGACTTTTAGAGGTGCTGATGCATCACGCCTTCTAATTTTTACCTACTCCTAAAGGTAGTATGGAGCAATCGCTGACGGTTTATCATCTCTGCAATCTGTTCAGTTCGCATTCCCCTATTCTGGCTTGCCAAACAGTAGAGTATAGCCTCTTCAATCTTCATATTTTCAATAATTTAAAGTGTGCAAATTTTGCACAAGTTGTTACAAAAGTACGGAAAAATACGGCAACGGAGGCTCTCTGAAAAAGAATCATATCTGAAAACTTTCTCTTTTGACTGCAAAAGAATACGAAATCCCGACTAACAAGCCTGACAAAATTTCATATATGAACTTTTATACATATTTTCGTCCCCCAAAGAAACAAAATTATGGAAACATCAAAAACATACAATAGAACAATTAATTTATTAGATAAGTACACAAAGTTTATCAAGTCTATTGACACCGAGGATATTGGCAACAATCTTACACTAGATAAATTAATAGAACTAAAATCAATACTGTCCGATATTAATAACATAATGACATTAATATCGACTCGTTCTATTGCAACAAAGTTATCAGACTGTCTCTTATACACATCTCCGAGCCCACGAGACCGAGGCTGA
>ENA-OYHW01000781-OYHW01000781.1-human-gut-metagenome-genome-assembly--contig:-NODE-781-length-5449-cov-14.181683_pt1 | contig 5449 bp, 4 predicted proteins | sample MGYA00243768_ERZ653009 | MGnify/ENA primary metagenome ERZ653009 (study PRJEB26926, sample SAMN06165333) | human gut metagenome | biome: ENVO:00009003; feature: ENVO:2100002; material: ENVO:00002003...
AGTTGAGTATCATCGGGCATGAGTTTTATAATCTCCTCGTCATAAAGCCCATAAATGAGCTTGAGCATGTTTCTCTTCTGAACAGTGGAGAGCATCTGGTCCCGGATAATCTCCAGTACCTGAGTCATGTTGTCCTTGCCAATTCTGTCTGCTATAGACTCGCCGGCATTGTAAGTGAGAGACTGAATAGCGAAGTCGGGATTTTCCAAAGGAGCCCACCAGTACTCAAAGATCGATACGAAAGTCTCCTCCAGCTGCTGACGCTCCCGGACTGTAACAGAGTTGTAGTACTTGTAGGCATTGGTCATGAGATCAGCCCCAAAGTTAGCCCCCACGTCAACAGCTCGAAGAATGGGAGGCTGCTTGAAGGCTTGACCAATGTTCTCCGGGATGACTCTCTGCGTTACTTCGAATGCTTTGTCATAGTTCTCCCCGGAGAACCTTATGAACTGGGGCACTTCATCTTTTGACTTGCACTGGATGTACCACAATTGTGAAGTGTTCTCATCTCCTTGAAATTTGTTAAGTTCTTCTTGGGTCTCATTCACTTGAGACTCATCTTGAGTCTCGTCCTTGATGTCTACCAAGATCCCAGCTGACAAGAAGTTGGAGCATGCGTTTCTACCGGCTACATTGGCAAGTGCTTCCTCAGTTCTCATGTCCGTCATCTCAGCGATGAATATGGGGATTGGGTAAGAGGGGCTGCCTTCCGAGTCCCCAGAGAAGTAGAGGATCTGGCCATTGTAGTTGTCCCAGCCGCCAGCCTCTTCCACCTGGTTGAGAATGACCTCCGGATCCGGGTTGAAGAGGTGAAACCACTCAATGTCAGACGGTGACCACCGGGACCTCGTCTTGTCTCGGTGACCCCAATCCGGATGGTATGCCGTCCGGCCAATAAACCCATTGTCATCCGCCTTCTCCAGTCGGAGGGATTCGAATGGGATGTGGTGGATCGAGCTGACTCGGAAATTCATGTTATAGTTAACATGAATTGCAAATCCATGCCACACCGTAAAGTCTTTGCAAACCATGCGGAGGATCTTGTCAAGCTTCTCCCCTTCTTTGTTTACCCGTAATCTGTAAATGCCGGGATCTTTGAATCCGTGACCGTATACGAAGTCATTGTATATGCTCAAGCAGGCATTGCCGGTCTTTGAAGCCTGAACAATCTCGCTGACCGTCTGGGGAAAATCATTGGTATCTCCGTATGTCTGGATGCCATATTGCCTCCAGTCCCGGGATACGAACTGAGGAGCTGATTTGATCTGTGCAACTTTCATACTGGCGTAATTTTAATAGTAGGAGGGACGGGAAGCGACCCCGTCCTATTACCAGTCCTATTTGGACCCTCTTTTTTTGGCTCACTTCTTGGGAGTTTCCGAAACGGGATTGACTACACGATTGTAAGCCTCTTCGATCTCCCCGGCAGACATTTGCGAGTCTGCATAGGCTTCTTTGATGGCTTCCAGATCCATCCCGGCGTCGATGAACTCCTTCACCTCGGTGTCGATGTCGGCGGGCTTCTCCTCGGTCTTCTCCTCGGTCTTCTCCTCGGTCTTCTCCTCGGTCTTCTCCTCGGTCTTCTCCTCGGCGGATGCTGAGTCGAGAATGGCATGGATTGCCTCCATGGCTTTGAAGTACTCATCGAGCTTGGCGTTCAGCTCGATCTGTTTCTTGTTCAGCTCTTCGAGTTCGGCTTTGACAGAATCGATCTGCTTGCTCAGGACCTGAGCCTGACGCTTTTTGATTTCCACGTCCTTGTCCGGCATCTCCTTGCCATAACGAGACATGAATTTCTCCAGCCGGTCGTTCAGATCTTCGGGGACCCGGGTGAAGTACGAAAGAGCATCCTTGTTGAATGCGATGTGATACAAGCAAAGATCCTCCGTGATGTTCCTCGGGGTGAGGATCTTGCTGAACTCTTTGTTGATCGGGTCATGGAGCAGAGTACCTGCTCTGAGTTCGTAATCGGGGTGTGCTACATTTTCCATTTGTTGTTCTGTTATTCGTCTTAATGCTAAGTCGGCTTCGATCAGGCAGAAGCCGCATCGGGAAACTGACTTATTCAAAAAGTATCGAGAAAGTTCATCTACTTCTCGATGGAGAGCGGGATTTTTTTCCAATTCCAATGTATGGGCCCGATAGGCTTCGCCTTTCAGGGACCCATACTTGGATTGGTAAGCTCTCAGTCTTTCGAGCATGTCAGTCATGAGTGCTACGGTTTAGATCCTTTGGTCAGAAGCCCGTCTACCATGAGATCTGTGGTGGCTTCGTCCGTGTCGAAGAGGCTCATCGGGAGCGAACCTTCCTGAGCGATGGTGCCGTTGGCCAGAGTTACCTGGTATGCGACGCCGTCGGTCATATCGGTCGTAACCGCGATTTCGGTGAGCTCCAGACCCGAGTCCCAGCCATACACCTCGTACTTGGTGTCCCCGTTGTCGCCGGTATCGTTGTTCTCGACGATGGCGATGACGCGAGCATTGGTCAGGCCGTTTACGAACTTCTTGGCTGCTTCCGACTTCTTGAAGATTCGGACAACTACGTTGTGCTGGTGAGTCTTGAGGTACGTGCCAGCATTGATGGTGTCCGAGCCTACAGTTGCGTTGGGCAGCGAGTCGACTTCGTAACCAGTGGCACCGGTCTTAAGGATGAGCGAAGAGATAACGTTGTCAGTTACAACAGACTTCGACTTGTCGACGTCCGAGTAGCTGAGGAGAATCACCCTGGCGGTGGTGCCGGCGATTACCGGCTTATCACACACCTTGTTGGTGAATCCTGTTTTGATTTTAGAACAATCAAGTCCTGCCATTTTCTTAGATTTTTAAGGATTAGATACCTACCGAGAACAGATCCGGGTTAGTGAGCTTGGCATCCGCCCGACCCATGAGTTCTACGTAGACTACGCGGTCTTTGTATTCGTACCAGATCCGCATCTTCTCGAAGCTGTCGATTGCATCAACACCTATGCCGAGCACGCTCTTCGAGGTGAAGAGAATTCGATGGGGGTTGTTGAGCTTCGTGCCAGTGTCTTCCGACGTAGCGATGATCTTGTCCCAGATGGGCATTGCGATGACGGGGATGCCATTGAAGCTGAGAGCCTCCATGCCATTCAGCAGAGCCAAGCGAGCCGACTCGAGGCAGCAAGCGTCCATAAGAGACTGCTGATAGGCATCGTAGACCGACTGGGTAACGAGGATAAACTTGTCAGACTGCTGACGGAGCAGAAGCGGGGCACTGAATACGACCGACTGAATGTATTCCTTGGCCTTGGCCGGAGTAAGCTTCTGATCTGCGTAAGATGTCCCGGCATTTTCCGTAATTGTTGCTCCGTGCTGGGACGGATTGGCTGTAACCTGGGTGGTAATCTGTTTCCAGAAACCGTCGATGATGGTGAAGAATTTCAGGTCGAGACCATCCGTAATGATACCGCTGTCGGCAACGTTCTTGGCGCCTTTGTCGTTGAACCAGAACAGGCGGTACCAGAAATCCATAATGGAGCGCTCCAGAACCTCGATGACAATGTTCATGTAGTCCGTGTCCGTGAAGTCCGGAATGTCGACGCCGGTGCGGAGAGAGTAAATAGTTGCCGACTGTTGGAGGTCAGTGTAACACTGGGACAGGAGGATCTCCCAGATGCCGGGCTCCCATTTCAGATTGCGGGTGTTGATGCTCCACGGCTGAGGAGTCGGGTTACACCCGGTGTTGACCACGCCGACCATGCCGCCCTCGCCGATGTAACCCACCTCGGTGTTAGTGACGATGTCGGGGAAGACTGTGTGAATGGAGTTGATGTCAGGACCCTGAATGGTGTCCTCCATAATCATCTCCGAGATTGCCTGAATGACACGTCCACAAAAAGTGAACTTGTCCATGTCAAGAAATCCGCCTTTTTTAGCTGCCATAGTTCTTAAAGTTTTTGAGTTTGACTACTTGAGAATCTTTTTGGCAGCGTTGACCTTCTGGAGCTTTTCGCGAGCTTCGTTCTTGAGGTCAGCTGCCGAGGGATCGGCCTTCTTGCCCCCGGGCAGAACCGTCTTGCGGTTCTTCGGGCGGTAGTTGCTACCACGGAGGTTGCGGAGTTCGTTCTCCTGCTCCTCGATGAGGTTCGTTGCCTCGTCGAGCATCGCCTCCAGTGCTGCAACGCGGTCCTCGAGAGACTCGGTGTCCTCCATCTCGATGCTGGTGACGACGTTGTCCTCGACAGTAACCACCCGACCGTCTTCCAGAACGACAGTGCCCGACGTCTCGCCATTGGCGAGAGTTGCCTCTACACCTTCGGCCAGATTGTCCTCTTCACCTACGGTCTGGAGAACGACCTGACCCTCAGCATCCAAATAGTCAAAATTGGCGGGAGCGCCTTTCTTGCCCTTCCGGAATGCCTTGACCTTGCTCATGAATTTTTCATAAGCGCTTTTTTCGTTTTTTGCCATAGCATTAAAAATTTGGTTTGTGTTGTATGAATTGATTTTGGAAATGAATCCCAAGTCAAGAAGTGATTTGGCATCATGGATGCGTTCCTCATGCATGACATTGCGGAGCCGTTCCCGGTCCTGACCTGTTCTCTCGACATACACGTCAAGAATAGCCTCCTCCTCCAGAGCAAGCTCCTCGGCAATGCTACGAGCATCGTCGGAAGTGAGCCAATCCCCGACCGGCATGTATACCCGATGGATGAGTGCCCGGCAATTCCTGTTTGCCGACCGGTTCTCTGCCGGAGCTGCCAACAGGATGCACACTGCCATCGAGTGGCATCCCCCGACAATATTTGTATATATCGTCCTCCCGCTCATGCGAAGAAAATCGTAAATCTTGAAGCCCTCCTCAACAGAGCCCCCGTCACAGTCAATGTTGATGCACACCTCCTGTTCGTCGGGGTGTTCATCAAGTACCCGGCGGAAGGTCTCCACGGAACAGATCTCTGAGGTCCCACCCCAAAGCTCCATCATGACCCGATTCTCTTCGGAGTCAATTGCGCCTTTTAAGTTGATGAATATCATGTGCCAAATTATTTCAATACAAATATAATTATTCCTAATAGATATTGAAATACTATTTGTGCTGGACTATTTAAAAATTAGCCCGGTCTTGAATCTGCATGTAGTTAGCATCTTCCCTCCGAATATCTTCGATTGTAGCAATCACTCTCACCTGGCCAAATGCTTTTTGAATTGCCCTCTCCATGTCAAGCCGATTCATAGGTTCCGACGCCTCAGCGAATGATCGGATAGCATATCCCCCGTCCGATCCAACTTTAGTGAACGGTACTCCGCCACCGAGCTCGTTTATGGCTGACAGAAGAGGCAGGAACATGCGGCTCGACTTCTTGTTAATGATGGTCTCGCCTCCTTCCGCCTCAATGTGCACTCCTCCAGCGGCATGACTGGGTCCCTCAATGTATTTACCTCTTGCGGCTTTCGGCAGAGGAGCTGCCCAAAGAGCTGCCATCTGA
>ENA-OYHW01000783-OYHW01000783.1-human-gut-metagenome-genome-assembly--contig:-NODE-783-length-5440-cov-3.854596_pt1 | contig 5440 bp, 5 predicted proteins | sample MGYA00243768_ERZ653009 | MGnify/ENA primary metagenome ERZ653009 (study PRJEB26926, sample SAMN06165333) | human gut metagenome | biome: ENVO:00009003; feature: ENVO:2100002; material: ENVO:00002003...
CGAGATCAGCCTCGGTCTCGTGGGCTCGGAGATGTGTATAAGAGACAGGGCATTACTCGCAACGCACCTTTTCTTATAGTAATGATGGAAGCTGCTACATTGGCAAAATTTAGCATTTCTGTTTCCTTGAGAATATCCTCGGAAATATCAGTTTTATTCAGCATCATATCTGCTCCCGGATTACGATAGAACGCTTTATTATAATAAATCATATTTCACTATATCAAGCTTAGCTGCACCATCAGCAAAGAAAGAAATCCCCTTTGCTTCCTGCTTTGTAAGAATAACCGCAGACATAACCTGCTCGCCGTCATTAATAAATACTTCCACACTAAACTTATCCAAAATCACACGCAATTTTAGTTCATTGCTGTCACCGTTTACCAGACAACTGCTCTGATGAACCAGCGCCCGTTCGCTTCCTGAGAATTTTCTATCGATTTTTAAAACAGATTCATCCGGACGGAAGCATAATGTAGAATGATATTTCTCATTCTCTGCAAAACAGAGTTCAAATTTTTTATAAAGATTGTCTTTATCTGCCGGTCGTATCACAAGTTCCAGATCTACCGTTCGTCCTTCAATCCGATCCAGTGTGAGCCTGGTATCTTTTATCACAACATTGTTATACTCGACTTTGTTTGCACGCATGGCATTAAGTTCTCTGATCGGAACCTGATACAATCTTCCGTTTTTAACAGACAGTTCTCTTGGAAGACTCATTTGTGCGAACCATCCAGAGTCATTGCATCGATATGCAAGCGTATCCCAGTTCTGCATCCAGGCGATCATAATTCTTCGTCCATCCGGTGCAAGCAGTGTCTGCATTGCGTAATAGTCAATTCCGTAATCAACACCTTGACAAAACTGTTCCTTTAAAGTATGTGTCTCAGGATCCAACTCCCCAATAATACATAACGTTCCATTTCCATTATGAAATTCTAATCCTTCCGGAAGCATATCCTGTGGACTTGTCAGAAGCACATATTTGCCGTCCAATTCAAAGAAATCCGGGCATTCCCACATTTTTCCATAACGATTTTGATTCTTTGCCAGAATGCTTACAAATTCCCATTCAAAGCCATTTTTACTTCTGTAAAGAAGGATCTGTCCGCTTCCATCAGCCGGACGACTTCCTATAACACAATAAAAGTTTCCATCGTTCCCTTTCCAGATTTTGGGATCACGAAAGTCTACTTTACTAGCCCCCTTTGGAAGATCTTTGGCTGTCAGAACCGGATTCTTATCATACTTTTCATAATCCTTACCATCTCCAACTGCCACTGCCTGTGTCTGAATATCCCTTACAGTTCCGTCTTCCAGTTTCTCCTGATTTACAGAAGTATACATAAGCAACTGTCTGCCATCCTCTAATTCTATGGCACTTCCTGAAAAACAGCCGAATTTATCATAATCTTCATCCGGTGCCAATGCAGTCGGAACATAGTTCCAATGCAATAAATCCTTACTCACTACATGTCCCCAGTGCATACTGTCCCAATGTGTGCTATACGGATTATACTGGTAGAACAAATGATACTCTCCTTTATAATAGGAAAATCCATTTGGATCATTCATCCAGCCAACATAAGGAGTTATATGAAAGGCTGGTCTTTCTTCCTCTTTGATCTGCTGTCCCTGTATAAATTCATATTTTCTTGCCTTTTCCAACATTTCGCTCATATAGTTCCTCCTGTCAAAATGATATCTTCTCTTATTTTTCACTGCTTAATGAATCCTGATACTGGTCAAAATATTTTTGCTTGATCGAAAGGTAATCGGAAAGCCCGTACTTCTCCATTTTTTTCAGATAAGAATCCCATTCTTCATCAATTCCTCCGTTCAGGATCCAATCTGCTTTCTTCTGTTCTGCATATTTCTTAATATCTGTATCATACTGTGACACTTTGTTTGTATCATCAATACTCATAAATACATTAGGATAAACATATTTGCTGTTCATATCCTGTAAATATGTCTCATGCATATTATCCAGACGCCATTTCGCATCTTCCGGCTGTGTTACATATACGTCATAATATTCATTTAATATAGCGAGAGGACCATTTACAGATTGCGCTTCACGTACTTCCACCGGTGACTGATCTCCTAAGTCCATATGCTTTAACATTTTTTCGCCATCTTTGTTTACAGACAGCTCAAAAATATTAAAGGAATCCTTCTCTCCATAGGTTCCCCAGTTATTTTGCGGAGACTGAAGGGGTGCATACATCTGATCGATCCATGCGGCAGCAAGTGCCGTGTTACGGCAGCTGGTAGTAAGCACACATCTTCCTCTGTCAAAACCGCTGGTCTCACTGTTGTTCTGTCTAGTGATATTTCTCATTCCATCCGGTCCGGTCAGTGCCGGAAGCATCACATAATCCGTATTGTTGTCTATATTAGCAATATCCCATGTGAAGCAAAGTCCATAACGGTGATTCTTTCCTTTTGCAACATAAGTAGACCATTCCTGTGTAAATGCTTCCGGATCGATCAGATTCTCTGTCACAAGTTTATGCAGCCATTTGATACCTTCTTTGTATCCTTCCTGAACCGTTGTATAAATCACCTTACCTTCATCTGTTACAGCAAAATGATCTCCTGTGTCCCCATAACCATCTCCGAATCCATTTATTAAGATTGAAGGATCCTGATCTCCGTTATTGATAATAAATGACATTGGTATTACATCACCTTCAATGGAAAACTCTTGTTTCAGATCATCTGCATGATCTCGAAATTGAATCAGTACCTGCTCCAGTTCATCTGTTGTGGTTGGAATCTCAAGACCAAGATAATCAAGCCATTTCTTATTAATATAAGGAATATCTCCAATGGCCTGAATTGCTTCTTTTCCGGAACCAAGCTGTTCAATCCACGGAAAAGAGTAAATATGTCCATCCGGTGCTGTACACATGGTTCTGTATTCCGGGTATTTTTCAAACACAGCCTGAAGGTTTGGCATATATTTGTCAATCAGATTTTCCAGCGGAATAATTATTCCCTGCTTTGCATAACGTAACAGATCATAATCACTCATGCCTGCATTAAACAGTCCATCCGGCAGATTTCCAAACTGAGCCAACGCCAGATTCTTTTTATCTGAAAACTGATCTGATACAAAGCAGGTCCAGTCAATATGAACATTTGTCTGTTCTTCCATTCTCTGGAAAATCACTCTTTTATTTGGATCCTGTGTTGAAGTGGCCGGTGCACTGGTAATAAAAGAAAGCTCCTCTGTTTCTTTCAATGGAAACTGTACATCCGATACCGGTGTATCCGGATTAAGCTCAGCATCAAGCCTCTGCTGTTTTCCACACCCCATTATACTTACCATCATTGTTAAAGAAAGTCCAAGTGCAAGCAAACTTCTTACTCTGTTTTTCTTCATATCTGTATCATTCCTTTCTTTAGCCTTTTACCGATCCAACCATAATTCCTTTATCAAAATATTTCTGGAAAAATGGATACATCACTAAAAGTGGTAAACTTGATACTACAATTGTTGCATATTTCAACTGTTCTGCTACCTTTGCCATCTCTGCTGTGCTTTGGATATCTGCAATCATTCCCGGCTGTGGAGTATTCTGCACCAGGATTGAACGCAGTACCAGCTGCAATGGCTGAAGATTTGCATCGTTCAAATAAATCATCGCATCAAAGTAGCTATTCCACATTCCGACAAATGACCACAGTGCCAGTACTGCAATGATCGGTTTACATACCGGCATCATAATTTTGAAAAAATGCTGAATTTCATTAGCACCGTCAATTGCAGATGCTTCTCTTAATTCTGCCGGAATTGACTGATAATAAGTTCTTGCAAGAATCATATTCCAAACGTTAAATGCTCCCGGAATCAAAACCGCCCATACTGTATTTACCATATGCAGCTGATTGATCAAAATAAATGTTGGAATCATTCCTCCCCCAAAAAACATTGTGATCAGAAAAATCAGATTAAAAAATTTTCTTCCCACAAATTCTTTTTTAGACAGAGGAAAGGCTGCCAGTAATGTTACAAAAACTGAGATCACTGTAAATACAAATGAATACAGAAAAGAATTCAAAAATCCGCGCCAGATCATCTCATTCTCCAGTACTCTTCTATAAGCATCCAAAGTCCAGTCCTTAATATCAGAGCTCAGTCCCTGATTATTCAAAACAGTAGGATCCATAAAAGATGCAAGCACTACATATATAATTGGAATCGCAATAGAAAGTACAAACAGTCCAAGAATCGTGAATCCAATTCCAAGGATCAGACGATCTGTCCTTGAATATTTTCTCTTCTTTTTCTCCATCTTCTCTTCCTCCTATAATCCCTCTCCATCATTCAGCTTCTTTACAACCCAGTTTACAAAAATCAACAGAATTACATTTACAACTGAATTAAACAGACCTACTGCCGTAGAATAACCATAATCACCGTTCAAAAGACCGATGCGATATACATATGTAGATAAAATTTCTGATGCCGGCAGGTTCATATCTGTCTGCAATGCATATGCCTTCTCAAATCCAATGCTCATAATATTTCCTGCCTGCAGGATAAACTGAATTACAATAATGTTCTTAATCGCCGGAAGCTCCACGTACCAGATCTGCTGCAAAAGGTTTGCACCATCCATAACTGCCGCTTCTTCCAACTCTTTGCTCGCATTAGATAATGCTGCAGTATACATAATAGATGCCCAGCCTGCAGTCTGCCAGATTCCACTTGCTATATAAATAGTACGGAAAGCAGATGGCATTGTCATCCAGTTTGTGCTAATCCCAAGCAGCCTGTTCAAAGGTCCTACCGGTGATAACAGCATACGAACCATACCACAAAGTACTATTACAGATATAAAATTCGGCATATAGATCAGAAGCTGTACTTTTTTCTTGATCCCTGTTTTTTGAATACGATTCATAAGTAATGCCAGAATAATCGGAACCGGAAATCCCCATAATAATCCATAGATACTCAGCTTTAATGTATTCATCAGATAGTTCATAAAATCCGGTGATGATAAAAAACGTCTGAAATATTCAAGTCCAACCCATGGACTTCCAAGTACTCCCTTGATTACATTATAATCTTCAAACGCAATCAAAAGCCCTCCCATCGGAAGATACTTAAAAATGATTGTCAGTAAAAGTCCCGGCATTAAGAAAAAAAGATATAACTGCCAGTTTTTCTTCACATACGTAACCTTATTTCTCCACGTCTGCTTGCTTACGGGCTTTGCTTGGTTCTGCACTGTTTTCATGCACTTTTTCCTCCATTCCTTTCATACATTGTTCATGAAACCGGTTAAGTAACCGGTTACTTTATAATCTGATGTTACTACATCACACACTCTCTGTCAACACTTTTCTTCATTAAAATAACCGGTTACGTAATCGGTTATTTTAATATTGCCTTTTTGTATAATAACTGTCTCTTATACAC